>Ga0182739_1004408_pt1 | contig 11677 bp, 10 predicted proteins | sample eDN5th30CBELigBY_FD_128873 | JGI IMG/M metagenome (GOLD analysis project Ga0182739, IMG submission 128873) | Enriched backyard soil microbial communities from Emeryville, California, USA - eDNA 5th pass 30_C BE-Lig BY (version 2) (version 2) | ecosystem: Environmental > Terrestrial > Soil >... | reverse complement strand
GGCGGATCGTCGGGCGGCTCGGCGGCCGCCGTCGCCGCGGGCCTGGTCATGGGCGCGACGGGCACCGACACCGGCGGCTCGGTGCGCCAGCCGGCTGCCCTGTGCGGCGTCAGCGGCATCAAACCCACGTACGGCACCGTATCGCGCTTCGGCATGATTGCCTATGGCTCCAGCCTGGACCAGGCGGGCCCCATCGCGCGGCATGCGCGCGACCTGCTCGACATGCTCGACACCATGAGCGGCTTCGACCCGCGTGATTCGACCAGTCTCGAGCACTGCGACGACGCAACGAACGAAACGGGCCGCATCAGGTCCGATTTCGACGCCGCCGTGGCGCAACAAGATGCCGGCGGCAGCCAGCCGCTCAAAGGCCTGCGTATCGGCGTTCCGCAGGAATTTTTCAATGCCGGCCTGGCGCCCGATGTCGCACATGCCGTCGAAGCCGCCCTGGCGACCTTCGAGTCTTTGGGCGCCGAGCGCGTCAGCATCTCGCTTCCTCGCACCGAACTTTCCATCCCCACCTACTACGTGATCGCCCCGGCGGAAGCGTCCAGCAACCTGTCGCGCTACGACGGCGTGCGCTACGGCCATCGTGCCGCGACGTATCGCGACCTGGCCGAAATGACGAGCCGCTCGCGCACGGAAGGATTCGGCCCCGAAGTCCTGCGTCGCATCATGGTCGGCACCTATGTGCTGTCCCACGGCTATTACGATGCCTATTACCTGCAGGCGCAGCGTGTGCGACGCATGATCGTCAACGACTTCCAGCAAGCCTTTACGCAACATTGCGATGTCATCATGGGACCGGTCACGCCCACCGTGGCCAAGCATATTGGCGATAACCGCGAAAATCCCATTTCGGACTGGCTGGCCGACGTCTATACGTTGGGCGTCAGCCTGGCGGGCTTGCCGGCCATGTCGGTGCCTTGCGGGTTCGGCAGCCCCGAGCGTCCGTTGCCCATCGGGCTCCAGATCATCGGCAATTACTTCAGCGAAGGCCGCCTGCTTGCGCTGGCAGACCGCTATCAGCAAACGACCGACTGGCACCAACGTAAACCGGAACAGAAATAATGGAATGGGAAATCGTCATCGGTCTGGAAACCCACACTCAGCTTTCCACCGAGTCCAAGATTTTTTCGGATAGCAGCACCCGTTTCGGGGCAGCGCCCAATACGCAGGCGAACGAAGTCGACATGGCCCTGCCGGGCAGTCTCCCCGTGATGAACAAGGGGGCGGTCGAACGCGCCATCCAATTCGGCCTGGCCGTCGGTGCGCAGGTCGCGCCGCGCTCGATCTTCGCGCGTAAAAACTACTTTTATCCCGACCTGCCCAAGAACTACCAGATCAGCCAGTACGAGATACCGGTGGTGCTGGGTGGCAAGCTCAATTTCTTTGTCGGCGACGAAGAAAAAACCATCAACCTGACTCGTGCGCACCTGGAAGAGGACGCCGGCAAGTCCCTGCATGAAAACTTTACCGGCCCGCACGGCGAATCCTCCACAGGCATCGACCTGAATCGCGCCGGCACACCCTTGCTCGAGATCGTGTCCGAACCCGAAATGCGCTCGGCCGCCGAAGCGGTCGCTTATGCGCGCGCGCTGCATGGCCTCGTCGTCTGGCTGGGTATCTGCGACGGCAACATGCAAGAGGGCTCTTTCCGCGTCGACGCCAACGTCTCGGTGCGCCGTCCGGGTGAGCCACTGGGCACACGCTGCGAAATCAAGAACCTCAACTCATTTCGCTTCATGGAACGGGCAATCCAGTACGAGGTCCGGCGCCAGATAGAGCTGATCGAAGACGGCGGCACCGTCGTCCAGGAAACCCGCCTGTACGATTCCGAGCGCGACGAGACGCGCAGCATGCGCAGCAAGGAAGACGCCCACGACTACCGGTACTTTCCCGATCCGGACTTGCCGCCTCTGCTCATCGCGCCAGAGTGGATCGCGCGCGTCGAGCGCGACATGCCCGAGCTTCCGGCACAAAAGCGGCAGCGCTTCGAACACGAACTCGGCCTCAGTGCCTACGACGCAGCGCAGCTCACGATGTCCCGGGCCAGCGCCAGCTACTTCGAAGACGTGGCGGCGAGGCTCCCGGACGGCCAGGCCAAGCTCGGCGCCAACTGGGTATTGGGCGAGCTCTCGGCCGCGCTGAATCGCGACGAGCTGGACATCGACCATAGCCCCGTTCCGGCGGCCGCGCTGGCCGCCCTGATCGCCCGCATCATCGACGGCACGATCTCCAACAAGATGGCGCGCGACGTCTTTGCCGCCATGTGGTCCGGTGAACACGGGGGCGATCCCGACGCCATCATCGACGCGCGTGGGCTGAAACAGATCAGCGACTCCGGCGCCATCGGGGCCATGATCGACGAGGTCCTGGCCGCGCATCCCGCCATCGTCGAGGAATACCGCGCCGGCAAGCAGAAGGCCTTCAACTCACTGGTGGGACAGGTCATGAAGGCCGCGCGCGGCAAGGCGAATCCCCAGCAGGTCAACGACCTGCTGAAGGAAAAACTCGGCTAGTTATACGCCGTATTTCTGACGGTAGGCCGCGACGGCCTCGTGGTGCTCCGCGAGGCCGGCGTCACCGGCCAGCAGGCCCATGATATCGGCAAGCGAAGCAATGCTCACCACCGGCATGCCGTAGGTTGCCGCCACATCTTGCACCGCCGAATGCGCGGACAAGGCATCATCGGCACCCGCGCGTTCCATGCGATCGAGGGCGATCAGCACCGCCACCGGTTCGGCCCCGGCATGGCGAATGATCTCGACCGACTCGCGCACCGACGTCCCCGCAGTGATGACGTCGTCGATGATCACCACCTTGCCCTTCAGGGGTGCACCGACCAGTGTTCCGCCCTCGCCATGATCCTTGGCTTCTTTCCGGTTGAACGCGAATGGCACGTCTCGTCCGCCCAACGCCGGATGCTCAGCGAGCGCGACGGCGGTCGCTGTGGATAGCGGAATGCCCTTGTAGGCGGGTCCGAAAAGCATGTCGAATTCAATGCCGGAATCAACCAGCGCCTGGGCGTAGAACTGCCCCAGCCGCCCGACCGACAAACCCGAATTGAACAAGCCCGCATTGAAGAAGTAGGGGCTGAGGCGCCCCGACTTGACCTTGAACTGCCCGAACCGCAAGACGCCTTGGTCAAGGGAAAAACGCACGAATTCGGCACGGTTGGCAGCAGCGGTCATGATCGGTCGGAAAAAGGGAAAACCGACATTATCCGTCATAACGAATGGTGCACTGACAAATCCTGTGGGAAATCGGCGGGTTCCGGGCCTGGACGCGGCATTTATCAGACGAAAAGCCCGGGCCCATCCATAAATTCCTGTATTTCGGAGGGGCATTCCATTAGACTTTCCGCCAACACATGCAAGTCGACTTTCAACGCGCGTGTGTTGCACGTTTGTGGAGACGAAATCCACCTCCGGTTTTGTGTCCACAAGCCCCCACCGCAGTGCCCGTTTCGAGTCAACCAGCCTAAGGGATACGACATCATGGACACCACGACCTGGACACCCCGCGTACTCAGCATCCTGCGCATTGTCAGCGGCTATGTACTGCTGCTGCATGGCACCGCCAAGCTGCTTGGCGCCCCTCATATCGCCATGTTCGACAATTTGCAGATCACCTCGCTTATAGGCATCGCCGGCATCATCGAACTCGTCTTCGGCGCACTGATCCTCATTGGCCTGTTCACCCGGTTTGCCGCTTTCATCGCGTCAGGCTTCGGGGCTGCCGCCTACTTCATCGGCCACGTGGCCGCGAAAGGAGCATTGCTGTTCCCGCTGATGAACGGCGGGGAAGCCGCCGTGCTCTACTGCTTCATTTTCCTGTTCATCGCCGTGGCCGGCCCGGGGCCCTGGAGCGTGGACGCAATGCGTGGCAAGTCGCCGCAAACGGTATAGGGAAACGCGGGGCGGGTTAAAGTATCGGTTCTTTGACTTATGAATCGATAAAGAAAGAACCATGCTCCGCGTCATCTCGGCCAACCTCAATGGCATTCGTTCCGCAGTAAACAAAGGCTTCCTTGACTGGATGGCCTTGCAAGACGCCGACTTCGTCTGCATGCAGGAACTCAAGGCGCAGGCCGACAACATGACGGCCGCCATGCTCGCGCCCGCCGGCTACCAGGGCTACTTTCACTATGCCGAGAAAAAGGGCTACAGCGGCGTCGGCGTCTATACACGCACGCCGCCCCTGCAGGTCATCGAAGGCCTGGGCGTCCCCGAAATCGATGCCGAGGGCCGCTATCTTGAACTGGTCTACGACCGCCTGTCGCTCATTTCCCTCTATTTGCCCTCGGGATCCAGCGGCGAGCATCGCCAGTCGGCCAAGTATGTCTTCATGGAACATTTCTTCGGGCACCTGGACCGCCTTGCGCGCTGCGGACGGCAGGTGATCCTGTGCGGCGACTGGAACATCGCCCATAAGGAAATCGACCTCAAGAACTGGAAAGGCAACATGAAGAACAGCGGCTTCCTGCCCGAGGAGCGAGCCTGGCTGACAAAGGTCTTCGACGAAATGGGCTGGGTCGACGTCTACCGGCATCTGCATCCGGACACGACCGGCGAGGCCTACACATGGTGGAGCAATCGAGGGCAGGCATGGGCGAACAATGTCGGATGGCGTATCGACTACCAGATCGCCACCCCGGAAATCGGCCGCACTGCCAGCAAGGCAAGCATCTACAAGGCGCAGCGATTCAGCGACCATGCTCCCCTGACCATCGATTACGACACCGATCTGTAATGCCTATAGCATGACGTCAAACCCACATAAGCTCGCCATGACGGAGATCGACAGAGTCGAACCCGACGTGTGCGAGCCCCCGGAGCCCGAGGAGATTGCACGCCTCAAGGCCGAGGTCGGGCGTCTGCAGACGGAACTGGACGCTACGCGCGCCAATGAAGAACGGATGGCCCTGGCCATCGACGTCAGCGAAACCGGCATCTGGGATCGCGACGTCACGACCGGCATCATCGAGTACTCCCCCGGCTGGAAGGCCATACTCGGCTACGGCGTCGACGAAGTCACGCACTTCATTGAGGACAGCTACAAAAGAGTGCACCCCGATGACCTGGCTTATGTGCAAGGCACGATACAGGATCATTTCGACGCGAAGACACCGGCCTACGAGGTGGAGCACCGGCTACGCTGCAAGGACGGCAGCTACAAATGGGTGTCGAGCCGCGGCAAGGTCGTCGCGCGGGATGCCGATGGAAAGCCGTTGCGCATGATCGGCACGACCAGCGACATCACGGCCTTGCGGCTGATGTCCGAGCAGTTGAAGCAGACGGTCGACCTGATCACCAACCTGACGAATGAAGTCCCGGGCATGGTGTTTCAGTACCGGCAGCGGGATGATGGCACGTCCTGCCTTCCGTATGCCAGCACAGGCATACACGACATCTACGAGCTCGAGCCATCTTGCGTCGTGGACACTGCGGCGGCCATCGAAGCACTGATTCATCCCGAGGATCTGGCAGGCTATCTGGCGTCTCTGAATGCGTCGGCCGCCGAGCTGGCCCCGTGGCACCACGAATTCCGTGTGTGCCTGCAGCGGCAAGGCGTGCGATGGCGACAAGGCAATGCGCGGCCTCGCCGGGACGACGGCGGCACGGTCTGGCATGGCGTCATTGTCGACATTACGGACCAGAAGCGCAGCGAGGCCGAACTACGGCAGTTCGCCACCATCGACCACCTCACGGAGCTGTTCAACCGACGGCATTTTCTGTTGCAGATGGAGGCCGAACTGGCTCGGCTCTGGCGCGACGAGACGGGCCCCGCCGCCATACTCATGTTCGACCTGGATCACTTCAAGTCAATCAACGACCGATGGGGGCACGCGGTGGGCGATCAGGTACTGCGCCACTTTTCGTCGGTGCTGCGCCGCGTCCTGCGCAAGAGTGATGTGGGAGGCCGCCTGGGCGGGGAAGAATTTGCCTTACTCCTGCCGGATACCGATATTGCGCAGGCATCCGCCATCGCCCGGCGCATACAGCAACGCATCACCGACGAACCGCTGATGCATGCAACAACGATCGTCCCGCTGACGCTCAGCATCGGCATAACCCTCATGCACAGCGCGGACACCACCATCGGCGCCTCGCTGGGCCGCAGCGATGATGCGCTGTACACCGCCAAGAAAGACGGACGCAACCGGATAGTGCTGAACCCCTAGACAATGCCATGCCATACCGGCCCGGCGGCAACCTCCGGCTGCCGAATGAGCCGTGCGCCATCATTGCCGGCCCTATTGCCCTCCGTCCAATTCCCGGATTTCAGCGCGCCGGGCATGCAGCAACAGCAGGCCTGGCACGGCGATTAGCACAGTGATCACGAAAAATCCGGGCCACCCGATGGATTCGACGAGCGGCGGCGTCAGGGGGCCGGCGAGGTAGGTTCGCCCGACGGCCGACAAGGCGGACAGCAAGGCGAACTGCGTGGCCGAAAATTGCTGGTTGCAGAGAGCCATCAGCAACGCCACGAATGCGGCCGTCCCGAGGCCACCGCATAAATTCTCGACCGCGACAACCAGGGCCATGGAGGCGATGTGAGGCGGCGTCACCGCAAGCACCCAATAGCCGAAGTTCGACACTGCCTGAAGGATGCCAAACAGCATCAAGGACCGATAGAGGCCCAGACGCGACATGAACGCTCCGCCGGCCAGGGCGCCGACAATGGTGGCGGCCAGGCCGAAGGCCTTGTTCACGGCGCCGACCTCGGTGCCGGTAAAGCCCGCGCCGCGCAGCAGAAATGTGGTTGACAGCGCCCCCGCGAAGGCATCGCCCAGTTTGTAAAGGACGATGAGCAACAGAATGGTCACGGCGCCGCGCCGCCGGAAAAATTCCATCAGCGGCTCGACGACCGCAATCCGCAGCGAACGCGGGGCCCGGGCCACGACTTCCGGCTCCGGCGCCAGGACCGTGGCGATGGCGCACAGGGCCATCAGCCCGCCCATCGCGAAATACGTATTGCCCCAGCCCAGCCACTGGTCGGCCAGGATGAGCGCCAGACCGCCGGACACGATCATTGCGAGCCGATAACCCAGCACCTTGACCGCGGCGCCGGCCGCCCGCTCTTCCTTGCGGAGCACGTCGGTGCTGTAGGCATCAAAGGCGATATCCTGAGTGGCAGACAAAAAGGCCACCAGCACCGCCAGCATGGCCAGCATGGTGAGGCTGTCCGCCGGCGAATAGAAGCCCATGCACGCGATGGTGGCGCCAAGGAGGAGCTGCGTAAAGAAGATCCAGCTACGGCGGCGGCCCAGCATGGGCGGGGCATAGCGGTCGACCAACGGCGCCCACAGGAACTTGAGCGTATACGCAGAACCGATCAGCGTCAGGAAGCCGATATTCTGCAAGGACACGTCGGTGAGGGTGGCCCAGGCTTGCAGTGTGCCGCCCGTCAAGGCCAGTGGCAGCCCGCTTGCAAAGCCCAACACCAATAGGGGAATGACGCGAGGGCTGGCGTAAACGCTGGTCAGTGGAGCGATGGTGCGGCCTCTTTATCTTTATTTATTGGGGGATTCAAACCGATACACGGCCAGCGTGCTGCGCCATCCGGGAAGCACCTTGATCTCCCGGTCTCCGTTGAATGTCGCCAAATGGGTGATCCGCAGATTCAGCGACGCGGCAAGATCTTCGAAGTCCTTCAAGGTGCACAGGTGGATGTTGGGCGTGTCATACCACTGATAAGGCATTTCTCCCGTGACCGGCATGCGCCCCGACAGGATGGACCACCCGTGCGGCCAATAGCCGAAATTGGGAAACGAGACAATGCCGTAATGCGCCACACGCGCCATTTCGCGCAATATGTGCTCGGTGTGGTGCATCGACTGGAGTGTCTGGGACAGGACCACGGTATCGAACTGCTGGTCATCGAACAGGGCAAGGCCTTCCTCGAGGTTCTGCTGGATGACCTGGACACCCCGGCGCACCGCGGCAATGACATGGTCGTCATTCAGCTCGACGCCCGCGCCCACGACGTCCTTGTTGTTCTGCAGATAAGCCAGCAAGGTGCCGTCGCCGCAGCCCAGGTCCAGCACCCGGCTGCGTGGGTCTATCCAGCTGGCGATACGAACCAGGTCCGCACGGACGTGCCTTGGCGCGGCGATAGCAGCGGTCACGCGAGCACCCCCGTGGTCTGGCTACGTTCCGGCAGCGCCAGCTTGGCGGCGATGCGATCGTAATACCCCTGGATGACGGCATGATAGCGGCGGTCATCCAGCAGGAAGGCGTCGTGGCCGTGCGGCGCGTCGATTTCCGCATACGTCACCGGCCGCTTGTTCTTGAGCAGCGCGCGCACGATCTCGCGCGACCGGGCGGGGGGAAATCGCCAGTCCGTCGAGAACGAGACGAGCAGGACGTCGGCGGACACCGGTTCCAGGGCGCGGGCCAGATCGCCGCCATGGCCTCGGGCCGGATCGAAATAGTCAAGAGCGCGCGTAATGAGCAAATACGTATTGGCGTCAAAGTACGTGGAAAACTTCTCGCCCTGATAGCGCAAGTAGGATTCCACTTCGAACTCGACGTCATAGCCATAATGGAAATCGCCGTTGCCGTTGGGCGAACGCTGCGTCCGGCCGAACTTGACCGCCATGTCGTCATCGGACAGGTAGGTGATGTGACCCACCATCCTGGCCACCGCCAGCCCATGCCGAGGCACCTTGCCATGGGCATAGTAGTCGCCGCCGCAGAAGTCCGGATCGCTGATGATGGACCGGCGCGCCACCTCGTTGAAGCCGATATTCTGCGCCGACAGCCTGGGCGTGCTGGCAATGACAATGCAATGGGCGACGCGGTCGGGACAGGTGATTGCCCAGCTCAGTGCCTGCATCCCGCCCAACGAACCGCCCATGACGGCAGCAAGCTTGCGGATGCCGAAATAGTCCGCCAGCCGGGCTTGCGCCTGCACCCAGTCCTCGACGGTCAACATCGGAAAAGCGGCACCCCAGGGCTCGCCTGTCGCGGGATTGATGCTGGCCGGCCCGGTGGAGCCGAAGCATGAGCCGATGTTGTTGACCCCGATAACAAAAAAACGGTCGGTGTCGACCGCTTTGCCCGGTCCCACCATATTGTCCCACCAGCCTATGTCCTTGGGATTATCGGACGAGATACCTGCGACGTGATGCGAGGCATTCAGGGCATGGCAGATCAGGACGGCGTTGCTGCGCTCGGCATTCAGCGTACCGTAGGTTTCCACCGCCAGGACGTACTCGGGCAGGACTTGGCCGCTGGTAAGCCGCAGCGGTTCGTTGAAGGCGATGTATTGGGGACTGACGACGCCGACGGAGCCGGCCGGCAAGGGAGCCTGGGTTTGCGCAGGAGCAACCGTGGCAGCGATGGGGGAAATGTCGGGTGCGGAGTGTTCGGGTGCGAAAAGTTCGGCCATATGGACCTCTTTAGCTGGATTTATGAGGCGCCCGCAAGCAGATCAAGCAAATCGGCGCTTTGACGAAAGGCGATTTTATCACTCTTGGCAGAGTCACCCGGCTAAAGTCCCTACCCACGCATCGCCGTCGCCGCACGTCACTTCACCGATCGGCGTACGCGCACATTTATCCAAGCCGATTTGGCCTTAATGAAAATAATTGATACATTCGCCAATTAAATGTAATCCTGGTATCCCACCGGGATGGAGCGCAGTCAATGAAACCGCTGACAGAACGGGAAAAAACTTGCCTGCAATGGGCAGCTGTGGGAAAGACCAGTTGGGAAATGGGCGTCATCCTGGGGTTGACGGAACGGACCATCAACTTCCATATTCATAACGCCTGCCGGAAGCTGGGCGTACACGGTCGCCAGGCGGCCATTACGGCAGCGCTGCATGCCGGCATGCTTCCCAGCCTCAGCGAGCCACTTGTAGCCCGCGCAGGAACTCCTCTGCCTGCGGGCCGGGGAATGACTGCGGAGCTGCGGTCACTATCGCCTCGACCAGAGCACGAGGTGTCCGCCAAATGATGGCCTCGAGGTGCATGGTTCCTTGCGGCGATTTGCCCTCTATGACAAAGCGCTGGCCCGATTCAGGCAGTTTGTCCGGGGCGGGCACGCCCAGATTGCCGTACAGGGATCCCACGATGGACGACATCAAACTGCCCTGGATGGCGGTATCGTCTTTCATGGACGCCGGAAAGGGCACGTAGGCGACGGCAAACACGGCATCGTTGAGTTCCACGCTAGTCAAGCCAAACTGCACCTTGTGCCCCGAGAACTCCAGCTGGCGCTCGCGGGTAGCCGGTTGGTCCGGAAAGAAAGCCTTTACCGCCCCTTCTCCCACCGACACCTCGCGCCAGTTATATTCGGGCGAGCAGCCCATCAGCAATGCGGCCAGCAACGCCATCAACGCAACACGCAACACCCGTAGCTCCATGTCTGTTCAAAAATCTTTCCGGCCCGCCGGTACGCGGACCCTTACATTCCTCGTAGCATATACCACGACGCACTTACGGCCGCTGCCCGCCAGACCTGGCGCCTCGGGTAAAATCGCCAGCGATAAAGACTTCTTTAAAGAACCGTTCCGATGACTTCAAGCAACCCGCGCCACGCAGTGCTGCGCCAACACCTGCCCGCACTCAAGGGTATCTTGCGCGGTATCGAGAAAGAAGGCCTGCGGGTCACCGAGACAGGTGTCCTGGCAAAGACGCCGCATCCCAAGCTATTGGGCTCCGCCCTGACGCACCCGCGCATCACGACGGACTATTCTGAAGCATTGCTCGAACTGATCACCGGCACGCATGACTCCAGCACCACCCTGATCGATGAACTGGAACAGACCCACCGCTACGTGGCGCAGCAGCTGGAACACGAGCTGATCTGGAACCAGTCCATGCCGGCGCACTTGCCTCCGGAACCCGATATACCGATCGCCTGGTATGGCACGTCGAACACAGGGATGCTCAAGCACGTTTACCGGCGAGGACTGGCGGAGCGCTATGGCAAGGCCATGCAATGCATCGCGGGCGTTCACTACAATTTCTCGGTGCCGGACAACTTTTGGGACCTGCTGGGCGTCGAAGGCCATTCGCCCGAAGACCAACGCTCCAAGGGCTACCTTGCGCTCATACGGAATTTCACGCGCTACTCATGGCTGCTCATGTACCTGTTCGGCGCGTCACCCGCGATCTCCAGGGATTTCATGCGCGGACGCCCCAGCGCACTGCTCGAACTCGACGCCGACACCCTCTATCTGCCTTACGCCACCAGTTTGCGCATGAGCGACCTGGGATACCAGAACAAGGCGCAGTCAGATCTTCAGCTTTGCTATAACGACCTCGATACCTTCCTGACTCGTCTTTATACCGCCGTGACGACGCCATGGCCGGAATATGCAGCAATCGGCACGCACCGCAACGGCGAGTGGATACAGCTGAATACCAACATCCTGCAGATCGAGAACGAGTACTACTCCAACATCCGCCCCAAGCGCACCACGGGCCGCTGCGAGCGTCCCGGCACGGCGCTGGGCGAGCGCGGCGTGCAATATATAGAAGTGCGGTGCCTGGATATCGATCCGTTCTCGCCCGTCGGCATCTCGCTGGAAACGAGCCGGTTCATGGACACCTTCCTGCTGTTCTGCGCCACTGAAGAAAGCCGCCTCTTTCCCAACGATGGCTTCTGCCGCGACAGTCACGAGAACTTCGCCACTGTCGTGAAGGAAGGACGCAAGCCGG
>Ga0182739_1004407_pt1 | contig 11677 bp, 6 predicted proteins | sample eDN5th30CBELigBY_FD_128873 | JGI IMG/M metagenome (GOLD analysis project Ga0182739, IMG submission 128873) | Enriched backyard soil microbial communities from Emeryville, California, USA - eDNA 5th pass 30_C BE-Lig BY (version 2) (version 2) | ecosystem: Environmental > Terrestrial > Soil >... | reverse complement strand
TTCCCGCGGGCAGCCGCACCGAAGGGTTCGGCACGTCGGCCTTCGCGGTTGACGGCCGGCTTTACTTCAGCGGTGCCTCGGGTCGGATCTACCGTCTCAACCCGGCTGGCGACGCCTGGGAAGCGATCGGCGCCTGGGCCCTGCCGCGAATCACCCACCGCGTCCTCCCTGGTCCAGGCCGAACCCTCCTGGCCGTCGGCGGCAACGCCAAGGGACGCCAAACCCCCGTCATCGAAGCCATCCCCCTGCCCCAGGCCCTCGCCCCCGCCGCTGGCGGCGGCGAGTAAGCCTCGGGTCACTTCAACCAGGACTTCGTCCGGGGGGCTTGAGCCACGGCTCAGGCCCCCTTCCATTGTCCTGGCGGTCGAATTGCCCCGAGGATGTTCGGGACGGCTGCAGAGCGGTGAATCTGGTGATAAAAGCCAATCCGGGTCCGGTCGTTCCGGCGTGGCTCGGCCGGGCCGAGAATGGAAACCCCACCTGGGCGGACGCGACATTCGTAAGGAGCCTCACGTGATTTCCCGTCGATTTCTCCGGCCATTCGCAATCGCGTTGGCGAGCGCAACGCTCCTGCCCCAGATGGCCTGGGCGCATTTCATCTGGCTCAAGGCCGAGCCGGCGAAGCAGCCGGGCGGTGCCGCGACGATCCGGGCCTTCTTCAACGAGGAACCCGAGCCCGGCGCCGCGTTCGTAAAATACACCAAGTCTCTCGAGCTGAAGGCGGACGGGCAAACGATTCCGTCGACGCAAGGCAAGGAGTCGCGGGACGCCGCCTGGGCGGGCAAGCTACCCGCGACGGTTGACACCGAGAGCGACCTGGGAGTGAAGACCCGGGCGGAGAAGACCTACCGCCTGATCTACACCGCTCGCGCCCAGTCCGGTCCGCTCGCCTCGGCGGTGAAGGAAGAGGGCGACAAGCTGCGCGTTCGCCTGATCGAGGACGAAGGCAAGAAGTACGTCGAGGTCCTCTTCAACGGCAAGCCGGTCGCCAAGGCCCGAATCAAGGTCTACGACGCCGGTGGGAAGACGCACGACCTGACCGCCGACGACCAGGGACGGGCCGTGGTCGAGGGGCTTGACGAGGGCAAGTCGGCCCTCTGGGCTAACTGGGTTGATACGACGCCGGGCTCGAAGGATGGCAAGGACTATCCCGAGACCCGCTACTATGCGACGTTCCTCTACAATCCCGCGCCGCAACCGGCCGGGACCCAGGGCCCGGCGAGTGACGAGACTCCTGCGAGCACGTTCGCGACGATGCCCGATCCGGCCGTCAACAGCTTCGGCGGCGCCGTCCTGGGGAACTGGCTCTACGTCTACAGCGGCCACGCCGGGACCACCCATCGCTACGGCACCGAGACCACCGTGAAGCGGTTCCGCCGGCTGAACCTGGACGACCGCAAGACCTGGGAAGACCTTCCGGTCGAGCAGGACCTCCAGGGAGGGGCGCTTGTCACCGACGGCAAGTTCCTCTACCGGATCGGTGGGATGTTCGCCAAGAACAAGCTGGGCGAGCCTCACAACCTCGAGTCGGTCGCGGACTTCTCCCGATTCGACCCCGAGACCAGGACCTGGACCAAGCTTGCTAGCATGCCCGAGGGCCGATCAACGGTCGACGCCGTGGTCGTCGGACGGACCATTTACGTGACCGGCGGCTGGACGGTCGCGGGCGATTCGACCAAGGCCCCCTATCCCAAGAGCGCGCTTTCGTTCGACCTCGATCGTCCCGAGGCGGGCTGGAAGGTGATTGATCAACCCTTCCAGCGCCGGGCTCACTCGATGGCGGAGCAGGGGGGCAAGCTCTACATCCTTGGCGGACTCGAGGCAGGGACCATGAAGGTCGTGCGTCGCGTCGACGTCTACGACCTGAAGACCGGAACGTGGTCGCAAGGCCCCGACCTCCCCGGCGCCGCCCCGAATGAGGGCTTCGCCTCGTCGGCCTTCACCGTCGACGACCGGCTCCACTACAGCGGAGCGACCGGCCGGATCTATCGCCTGACGCCGGCCGGTGACCGTTGGGATGTCGTTGGTGCCTGGGCGCAACCCCGCACCTCGCACCGCGTCCTCCCCGGGCCGGGCCGGACCCTGCTGGCGGTGGGGGGAAGCTACAAGCGACGTCAGACGCCGGTGATCGAGGCCGTGCCCGTATCCGCGGCGCCCGCCGCTGCAGGGGGTGAGTGAGTCTTGGGCTGAGACGTCTTGCCAGAGAGGCCGGGGGCCTGAGTTCTTGCTCAGGCCCCTTATCTTTGCGCTCAGTTGCCGGCGTCCGGTAGCTCGACGAACGAGAACCGCCGGTCCGTCAGCAGGAAGAGCTTGCGGCCTTCCGGGTGGGCGAGGAATTGGTTGGTCGACCTTCCCGCCGCGGGCCCCAGCTTGTATTCCTTCTGCTTGAGTCCGCTGGGCAGGAACACGATGAGCGGGTACTCGAAGTTTTGGGCGTAGATGAGACCGGCCTTCATATCGAAGCCGAGCGTTTGCGGATAGGCGCCGGATTGCACGGTGATCATCGGTTTGCTGAGATCTGTGATCTTGTAAATATGGGTCGAATACGGCTTGCTTTTGTAGTTACCCCCGCCCGAGGGCAAGGCGACATAGTAACCGTCGGGGCTGATCACAATGGATCGGCCGTTCTGCGCGATTCGTTCGCTCGACTCCTGGTACTCGATCGCGTCCGGGTGGACCCGGAACCTCTGGAGCTGCTCCATTCCCTCGCTGAAGAGGAATTTGCCGTCCGGCGTCATCGCGAGGTTCTTGAACCCCACGTTTACTCCTTCGAAGTCGCGCTGGCCGTACTGGCGAACGAGCGTTTGCTTCTTGAGGTCGATGAGCGAGATCTGCGCGTCGTGTGACCGACCTCCCACAGCGACCGCGACCGAACTCGCAGGGGAAGCGACGGCCCGCTCGATCGAGGGGACGGCGACACTCCCCTTGACCTGGAGTGTCTCGGGATCGAGCAGCCAGACCTCCTGCGTCCCCTCGAGGGTCAGGACGAGGCCCTCCGCCGAGAGCGAGAGCCAGGCGCACGGGGACTGGGTATCGAGCCGGATCTCCTCAATGAATCCGTCGACCTTGATGCGGCGGACCAGCCCAGTCTTCTCCGCGAGGAAGAGCACTTTCCCATCCGGCGACCAGAGGGAACAAGGCAGCACCTGCCCGCCCGGTACGTCGAGGTCGGTCACCTTGAGGTCACCGTACGTCTGGGCATTCTTGCCGAGTGAGCGCCCGGTCTTCTCCGGTGCCAGCGATGCTCGGCTCTTTGCGGCCTCCTGGATCTGCGAGAATCCCCCCTTCGGCTGGTCGTCCGGCGAAACGTTCACCTTGACCATGTCTCGCCGGGGCGGTGCCGTGGGCCGGTTCGGTCTCGGGGAGGCGCTGGTCGTGACGAATCCCCCTGGGATGTCTTCATTCTGCACCTGCGCGAGAGAACTCGCCGGTTTGCTGACCGGGATGACCAGGGTCGATTCGAAGCGATAGGCGATCGGCTCTGTGTCGACAGGGCGCTGACCGGCCTCGCGATAAGAGAGCTGGACCCAGAAGGTCCGTTCGAGCTGCCGCTCATCAATGGCCTCGAAGGTCCCCGAAACCGCAGGTCCGTCGAGTTTCAACTCGATGGACCGGGCCTCGGTCGGCAGCGGCCCCCACGTCCCTTCCGAGTCTGGCTTCGGATCGTCCTTCAAGGCACTTTTCGGGACGGCTTTCAGCCAGACTTTCTGGACGCGACTCAGCGGGTCATTCAGACGGCATTGGAACTCGACCTGGGTCGACTCGGGTGACGCTTCCTTGGCGGCCACCAGCGGTTTAGGAATCGATTTCAGCGTGAGAGACCAATCGACGAACCGAGGTTCGAGAAGGCGACTGACCATGCTGAGCGGAACGTACTGGTCGATGCGTGTGCCTTGCGACGCGATCGTGACACCGATGAGAGCGCCGTTTTCATCGACGAGCGGTCCTCCCACGAGTCCGAGGTCCGACGTTCCCTCGACCTGGAGCGGCAAGACCTTGGTTTGATCGTCGTCCCAGCCGGTCAAGGCCTGACCTTTGATGGCGCCGATGTTCGAACCGACGATGAGAGTGACATTTCTTGGCCTATGCGGGATGCCGAACGAGAACGCCAGGCGAGCCTTTGTGGATCGCCCCTTGGCCTTCGCAAGGTCGAGCACGGTGAATCCCCTGGGGGGATTCCTCAACTCGCTGACGGTCAGGACCGCGAGGCCGAGATCCTCGTTCGCGGCCGTGAGGGTGGCGGGGACCTTGCGTTCCTCCCGGGTGCCATCGCCGAAGACGACGGAGTACGATGCCTTCACGGCATTGTTGGAAGACGCCTTCCCCGGCTTGACGACCTGGAGTGCCGTAACGATCGTGACCACCTTGTCGTCGCCATTGACGACGAGTCCCGACCCCGACTTCGTCGGACCATACGTAACGGTCCCATTCGGTCTCGACCTTTCTTCCTTAAACTCCACGACCACAGTCGAGTTCTTGATATTCTGAATCTTCTTGGAGGGGATTGCCGCTTGTACCTGAATAGGGACGAGGCAGCACCCTATGAGAATCGCCGTGGAGGCCAGACCAAATCTTCCGAATCTTGATTTGGGCATAGAAGGACCTTCAGTGGTGGGGTAATGTGCGAGGCATTGAATGCACAGAAAGCCAAAACCTCTGTTAATCAGGCGATAACAGCGAATAATATTACCAACTCCGTGGCGCTGTTCCAAGACCCGCCGCTTGCGGGGCGAGTACGGTCGACTCCAGCGACGGGCGGCCCCGAACCCAGGATACTTGGGAGCCGCTCGAGCGGGTGAGGGATGTGGTGGACGCGATAGGATCAACCGACAACGGTCGGTCGTCGATGCGAGCGATTTACTCCAGGATGGCCACTGACCTTGGCATGAACTCGCTTGTTTTGGTTGGTCCGGACCACGTGTTGACCGAGCCAACCAATGACTCTGCTCGACGGACCCAATGGCCTCTCATTCGGTGCGCAAGACGAACGAAAGCCGATCTAAGCTCGACTGGTGCACTTTTCTGAGGGATCCGAACGAAGAAAATGTGGAAAATCCAGGGTTTCTTCGATTTCCGAGACGCTCCATGGGCTCGATTAGAGTCCAGAAAGCCAGCTCTCCATCAGGAAGGCCTCGAAAACAAGGCGATTTCACTCAGAAAAAAGTGCACCATCCGAGCTAAGAGCCGGTCTCGGAAGCGCCCTTCCGGTGGGTATCAACCCTCGGGTGGTCGGGGCCCATCGACGGCTCGACAGTGGCTTCCGGGACCGGCTCTCAGTCACGGGCCGGGCGGCGGGCCGCGAGGTCGTTGAGGTAGTCTTCGAGGCAGGTATAGCCGTCGCCGTCGGGATCGGCGTTGGCGTCGGAGAAGTCGCCGGGAGTGGAGTGAGGGTTTAGGTGACGGGCTTGCTCCCAGGCGTCGGGCAGGCCGTCGTGGTCGGAGTCGGCGGGGACGTCGTAGGTCTTGTATTCGGGCCAGGGGTTTGGGCCCAGGTCGTGGGGCGAGTCGATGATACCGGGGTGTTGTCCTTTCGATCCCTTGTAGGTGAACGTGCCGGTGCGAACTTCCCGGAGGATTCGCCGGTCGATTGCGTCCTGGCTTGGCAGGACGGCGCCGACGTCGGCCAGGACGTCTTCAAAGGCGTCGAGGGCCGACGTCGTTCGGACATAGGCGGGGAAGAGCGGGGTGTCAGACTTGATCTCGGCGAGCGGCGCGGGTCCGTTGGGCCGGATCCGTGCCCAGTTGTCGCCCTCGTGCTCGGGGTGGCCTTCCATGAGGTTCCCGGTGACGTAGTAGACCTGGCGGTCGCCGGGGCGGCCGACGTCGGGCTTCAGGAGGTGGAAGACCTGGCTCGCGGGCCCTGGCTTGTAATAGTTGTTCACGAAGTTGACCAACTTGGCGCCGCCGTCGGTGGTTCGGTGCCGCCAGTTGTAGACGACGTTGTTGCGGATATCGAGCCGGCCGGCAAAGTGCACGGCGTTGTCCAGGCCGCCGGCGAGTGACCAGACGCGGCCGGTGCAGTGGGCCAGGAGATTATGATGATAGCTGACGTACTCGCCGCCGATTGAGGCTCCGAACCCGTGAGGATGGCGCTGGAATGAGTCGTCGAGGGCCTCGGAGATGAGGCATCGCTGGAAGGTGGAGTTCCGGGCGGTCCGGCTGTCGAGTCCTTCGTCGATCGACCAACTGATGGAGCAATGATCGATGATCGTGTGATCGCCGCCGAGGCCGATCCCATCAAGGGAGCGGCCGGCCTCGTCGCCGGGCCGGACGCGGAGGAACCGGAGGATGATGTCGCGGGAACCGGCCGAGGAACCCACCGGGTAACCGCGGAAACAGATCCCATCACCCGGGGCGGTCTGGCCCGCGACGGTGAGATACGGCCGGGTTATCGTGATCGGCGAGGCGAGTCGGATCACCCCGGAGACCCGGAAGACGACCGTACGCGGGCCTTCGGAATCGACGGCCGCCCGGAACGAACCGGGACCGGCGTCGTTCAGGTTCGTGACCTCGATGACTCGCCCTCCGCGCCCGCCCTGGGCAAACCGTCCGTGGCCCTCCGCGCCCGGGAACGCTAGATGCCTGGGCCGGAAATGCCAGACGTCGCCCCGCGTGGCATTCCCGGCCCCATCGATCACGTCGACGCGCCAAAAGCGGTCGCCATGGTCGGAGAGGCCGTTCGCAAGATACGAGGCCGTGCGTTGGTTCCCTCGAAACTCGGGAGCCGACCGACCCGCCGCGGCTACAGCCTGGCGATCAGCACCCAGATAGAGGTCATATGAGGTGCTGGTGGTTCTATTGCGGGTGGACCAGCCCAGGGCGAGGTCACCGGAATCGGCATCGGCGTGTTCGTCATCGTGGGGAGGCGATGGCTTGATCGCCCTGCGGTTGGGATCCTCGGTGTCGATTTCGAAGCCATTGACGATCACCTCGTGTCCCGGCGACTTGAAGGTAAGCACCACGGGGGCCTCGGACGCTGTGAACTCCACATAGGAGCAGGCGGCGTCATTATCGTTGTGGACCTTGGAAGTCGGTCGGAGCCGTGAGGCCGTGGGCCGGTCATCGACGTCGATGTCGTAGAGACCGGAAGGGGTGTCGGTCACGAGGTTGTGATAGGCGGCCAAGGAATGCCGGCCCGGTGCCAGGCCGTCGATGACGATCTCCAGGGAGTCCGTGGCGGCCACTCCGTCGGACGTCAGAGTCGCGCCCTGCACGAGCAGGGGCTTGTACCAGCGCACGGCCAACGGCTTGGAAGCCTTCAGAGTCACGGTCAAGGTGCCGAAGTTCCGCGAAGGCGACGGCCCTTCCACCGCCCAGTTATCCCACCCTCGCGTGAGGATGTCGCCCCGGCCATTCGCCGGGTTGAGGTCGACCCGCAACGGTGTCCGGAGGTCTGCGCCGACGAGGGGAAGGAGGACGAAGAGGACCGGGAGCGATGGCATTGGAGATCGTCTCCTGCGAGTGGCGGTCCGGAACCCTCGGACGGGTCGGCCCGGCGGCCCCAAGGTTATGGTACGGCTCGACACCGCGATGCCCGAGGAAATCGACCCCCCAGGAGCAGGGTGACAGGGAGCACCACCATGCATCCGTTGGTGTTGAACCGACAAGGAGAAGAAAATCCAGATAGCTCTTGAGATCCTACTGGGATCTCAGTAAAGTGGCAACCATCTCCATTCAATTCGGCAATCCATACCCTTCGATTTCAGGGGAACGGGCCCGTTCTTCCTGGGGGATCGGCGGGGTCGGTTGGTGACCCGAAGCGCAATTCCAAACTCGGGTCGGATCGGTCGCTGGGTTGCCATAACTCTCCCAGTCAGCCGAGGTGTGCCCATGACATCGCGTCGTGTCCGCGGCTTCACGCTGATCGAGCTATTGGTTGTCATCGCGATCATCGCCGTCTTGATCGCCCTGCTGCTGCCCGCTGTCCAGGCGGCACGAGCGGCGGCGCGGCGGATCCAGTGCGTCAACAATATGAAGCAGCTTGGCATCGGGATGCACAACTTCCACGAGAGCCAGGGCACGTTTCCGTGGGGGGCCAAGAACAGCCCTGCGCAAAGCTGGTCGTTCCTGATCTTGCCCTACCTCGAACAGGTGGTGATGACCAATGCCTTGAACCTGTCGAAGGCGTCGATCGACTTCGCGAACAGCACCGTGGTTCAGTCACGGCTGGCGGTGTTCAGCTGTCCGTCCGACCCGAACGCCGGGGCCATGTGGATTTCTCCCAAGCCGACGGCGAACCCCAATCGGGCCAAAGGCAATTACGTGGTCAACTGGGGGAATTCCGACTACGTGCAGAACATGACAGCCACCGATAGCTTCGCTCCGGCGAATCTCGGCCAGTTCGGCACCGTGGTCTCGCTCCGTGGCCCGTTCCGGGTCAATAACACGACCACCGCGATCACCCCGTTTGGGATGAGAGACCTCATCGACGGTAGCAGCAATACGATGATGCTCAGCGAGCTGAAGATTGCGCCCGATGTGGGTGGTAAGTCCGACGCGCGGGGCGACATCTGGTCGGGAACAACGAAATGCGGCTACATGTTTACGGCGGCGACCGGGCCGAACTCAACGGTTCCCGACCAACTCGACGGCAAGGACGGGTGCCCGAGCCGGACGAACTCACCGCCGTGCTATCCTGCCACCGGCTCCGAACGCCAGTTCGACGCGGCGCGAAGCTTCCACGGTGGTGGGGTCAACGTCCTGTATTGCGACGGCAGCGTCAAGTTCGCCAAGGATTCGATCAGCATCCCGACATGGCGTGCCCTGAGCACCAAGGATGGTGGCGAGGTGATCTCCAGTGACGCCTACTGATCCTGGCCAAGTGGAATCACGATCGGGACGGCAGGAGCGACCTCATCCCGATGCGCAGGTGATCTTCGATCCGCGTCGCGGCGAGCGCAGGCTCCCCCTGGAAGACAGCCTCGGCGATATCCCGGTGCTCCTCGTAGCTCCGGGCCATGCGCTCTGGGTTGATCGAGAAGACTCGGAAGATCACGCGATGCGTCTTATCGCGGAGCTGCCCCATCACCCGGAGGATCTCCTGGTTGCCGAGGAACTCGCAGAACAAGGCGTGGAACTCCTCGTCCAAGGTCACCCCGCTCGCCACGTCGCCGCCGGCTCCGAGGTTCGCCTGCTGGGCCTCGAGGTTCGCTCGCACCAGGTCGATCTGCGAGGGAGAGAGCTTCCCCGCCAGGGTCCGGACGACGAACGACTCGATCGCCATTCGGATCTCGTACTGGTCGGCGATCTCCGGTACGGCCAGGTCCCGGATGATCGCCCCTTGTTGCGGCGAGATGCTCAGCAAGCCCTCCGACTCCAGCCGCTCCAGCGCCGAGCGCACCGGGGTCTTGCTCATGCCGAGTTGTGCCGCCAGTTGCCGTTCGGCCAGGAACGAGCCGGCGGCCAGCTTCCCGCTGAGGATCCCCCGCTTGATCTCGGCGTACGCCCGCTCCTTGAGCAGACCCCGACCGGATTCCCCCTTGGAACTCCCATTGGTCAACTCGGCGGGCTCGCCGTTTTGCGAGGCCATGGCATCATCATCCCAACAAAAGCAAGAGTGAGGCCGCGACACAACCCAAATCCGATGGTCCGGATCCCCTGAGATCGTACTGAAATCCCAAACACTTATCAATCGCCGAATTTTTTCGGTTCTCGAGGAGACTCCTCTGATGCGAAGATCACGACGTCTCGAAGCCTCGATGGGTCTCTGGCTGGCCATCGCGGCGGGGATCGCGGCGAGGGGCCTCAATGCGGGCGAGCCCGGGTCGGAGGTGGGGACAGGCACGGTTACGGCGACGAAAGCGACGGTGCCGGCGTTTCCAGGGGCCGAGGGGGCAGGGGCGTTCACACCCGGCGGTCGTGGCGGCACCGTGTTCGTCGTCAGCACCCTGGCCGACCGGGGGGCAGGCAGTTTCCGTGAGGCCGTCGAGGCTGAGGGTCCGCGCACGGTCGTCTTTGGTATCGCCGGGTTGATCACGCTGGAGACTCCGGTCGAGATCAATCATCCGTTCCTGACCTTGGCTGGTCAGTCGGCCCCGGGCGACGGGGTTTGCATTCGGGGGCAGAGCGTCCACATCAACACTCACGACGTAATCATACGCTACGTGCGGTTCCGCCGAGGGAACCTCAAGGTTCGCGACGATGCGCTGGGGGGGAATCCGGTCTCCGACGTGATGATCGACCACGTCTCGGCGAGCTGGGGACTCGACGAGAACCTGTCGCTCTACCGTCACATGGCCGGCAACAAGAAGCTCCCTGTCGAGAACCTCACGATCCAGTGGTCGATCACGAGCGAGGCCCTGGACCGGAATCGCCACGCGTTTGGCGGGACCTGGGGGGGAAAGAATTGCTCGTTCCATCATAACCTCTTCGCTTGCAATACAGGCCGGAACCCGAGCATTGGCATGGGGGGAGGGTTCGACTTCAGGAACAACGTGCTCTTCAACTGGCAACACCGGACGATGGACGGCGGCGACGGCAGTTCGCGGGTCAACGTCGTCAACAACTACTACAAGCCAGGGCCGGCCACCTCGGGCGCGTTGCGGCACCGGATCTGCCGGCTCCAGCCCCGCTGGCCGAAAGACGACCACCCGGGGGCCGGCCTGTGGTATGTCGCGGGCAACCATGTCGAGGGATACCCCGAGATCACGGCCGACAACTGGGCGGGCGGGGTCTATTTCGAGCCCGAGCGCGAGCAGAAGGGAGTCCTCGTTCCCCAGCCGACCGAGGCCGAATCGCGAGTTCGACAGCCGTTCCCCACCGCGGTCGCCACCTTGGAGACGGCCGAGGAAGCGTACGAGCACGTCCTGGCCCACACGGGGGCTTCGCTTCCGCGCCGTGATGCCGTGGACGCCCGCGTGATCGCGTCGGTCCGTACGGGGCGTCCCTCGTTCCAGGACGGCATCATCGACTCGCCGGCCGACGTCGGTGGCTGGCCCAGGTACACCGGCACGGCGCAGGTCGACACCGACGCCGATGGCATGCCGGATGCCTGGGAAACGCGTCACGGGCTCGATCCAAAGGACCGCGGCGATGCCATGCGGGACGCTGACAACGACGGATATCCCTCCCTCGAGGAGTACCTGAACGGCACCGATCCGGCGGTCTTCGTCGACTACACGAAGCCGGAGAACAACCGAAGTTCGTTGCAACCTGCGGACGAAGGAACGAAGGCGCCTTCGGCCTCATAAGTCGACTTCAGACCAGGAGGAGCGGCTGTCAGGAGCGAGGAGCGGAGTCCCGACGGTGGTCCCCGTCGTCGTTGGAAAATCCTGGGTTGTGAATATGCTGTTCATGACAATCGTCTCTCCGGGGCTGCGTCTTTGGACGGTCTTTGCCAACACGCCTCTCCTGCCAAACCGTCAGAAACCCCATGATGATCGACCAACAGGACCGAGGAACCATGACAAGGGTGTTCGCGGCTGGGATGGCACTCGTTTGGTTGGGGGTGGCCGGTCCGAAGGCAGAGGCTGCAGGCAAACCGCCCCGCTATGTCGACCTGGACGCTGCCGGCAAGCTCGTCTACGCGAGTGATGCGCGAGGAAACCGCGTCCCCGACTTCTCGTTCTGCGGCTATCGTGGTGGGGGCGTGGCGATTCCCGACGCCCCGGTGCAGGCTGTGGTCGCCCCCGCCCGGGGAGACAATGGGCCGACGATCCAGGCGGCCATCGACCGGGTC
>Ga0182739_1004406_pt1 | contig 11683 bp, 11 predicted proteins | sample eDN5th30CBELigBY_FD_128873 | JGI IMG/M metagenome (GOLD analysis project Ga0182739, IMG submission 128873) | Enriched backyard soil microbial communities from Emeryville, California, USA - eDNA 5th pass 30_C BE-Lig BY (version 2) (version 2) | ecosystem: Environmental > Terrestrial > Soil >... | reverse complement strand
TATATTCGCGGTCTTAGTGAAATACTATTAATTTATGTAATTATTTCACTGCATCTTTAAGAGCTTTACCTGGTTTAAAAGCAGGAACTTTGCTAGCTGCGATTTCAATTTCTTCACCAGTTTGTGGGTTACGACCTTTACGAGCCGCACGCTCACGTACTTCAAAGTTACCAAAACCGATAAGTTGTACTTTATCCCCATCTTTTAAAGCATTTAAAATTGTATCAAAAACAGCATCAACTGCTTTAGTAGCGTCTTTTTTTGATAATTCACTTACCTCAGCAACTGCATTGATTAATTCTGTCTTGTTCATGCCTTTCACCTCCTCCCGAGTGTTTCAAATAAATCGCAAAATTCTTTTCATATCATTATTTGTAAACAAATTATCGGAATTATATACGTCAACCCGAATTATTTCTTGAAACTGACTTAATACTAGAGCATGTTAGATAAATATTCAAGTTTTAAGTGTTTCTTTAACTAAAGAGGTTTAGAAACCCTTATACGACGCTAATTCCTTTAAAAGATTATCATAATCATTTCTTCATATCAAGAAATTTTATATTTTGATAGCAATATTTTCTCATTTTGAAATAAAAGTGTAATATTTACTTAGTATCTTTATTAAATCATTGACTTCTCTTGATTCAATTCGCTATACTAGTACACAATGTAATTGTTCGATGATACTTAAAGTAAAAAAAAAGAACCCCCTAAAGAGTTCTTACAGAATAATGGCAATAAGTCCACCTGATCCTTCGTTAATGATACGTTCCAAAGTTTCCTTTAATTTATATCTTGCATTTTCTGGCATAAGGGATAATTTGGCTTGTATTCCTTCACGTACGATAGAACTTAAACTTCTACCAAATATATCTGAATTCCAAATTGATAATGGATCATCTTCAAAGTCTTGCATTAAATATCTTACAAGCTCTTCACTTTGTTTCTCTGAACCTATAATAGGTGCAAATTCGCTTTCTACATCTACTTTTATCATGTGGATAGAAGGAGCAACAGCTTTCAATCTAACACCAAATCTGGAGCCTTGGCGAATAATTTCTGGTTCATCTAGGCTCATATCCACTAATGATGGTGCAGCTATTCCATAACCCGTTTGTTTCACCATTTTTAGTGCATCGGAAATTTGATCGTATTCTGTTTTAGCATGTGCAAAATCCTGCATCAATTCAAGTAGATGATCCTTTCCTCTAATTTCTACTCCTACAATTTCTTTTAATATATCATCATATAATTCATCTGGTGCAAATAAATCAATCTCTGCTACACCTTGACCCATTTCAATTCCTGCAAGACTAGCGTTTTCAATGAAGTCATATTCACTAAATTGAGAAACCACTCTATCAACATCACGTAGCCTCTTGATGTCCTTAACCGTTTCTTTAACCGCGTCTTGATAATTATCTCTTAACCAATGGTTCTCTCTTAATACCATGACCCAGCTTGGTAAGTTCACATTCACTTCTAATACTGGGAATTCAAATAGCGCCTCTCTCATTACATTCAAGACATCGGTTTCTCTCATACTTTCAACACTCATTGCTATTACTGGAATATCATATTTTTCAGAAAGTTCTTCTTTTAAGGATTCCGTATTTGGATGATAAGGTTGAGCACTATTAATTATCATAATAAACGGCTTACCAACCTCTTTTAATTCCTCCACTACCCTATTCTCAGCTTCTAGGTAATTACTTCTTGGGATATCCCCAATAGTTCCATCTGTTGTTATAACAACACCAATGGTACTATGTTCTTGGATAACTTTTCTTGTGCCTATTTCTGCGGCTTCATGAAATGGAATCGGTTCTTCATACCATGGAGTATTTATCATTCTAGGACCATTCTCATCTTCATATCCTTGTGCTCCTGGGATCGTGTATCCCACACAATCTACTAATCTAATATTTACATCTAGACCTTCATCTACTCTAACAGAGGCCGCTTGATTAGGAACGAACTTAGGTTCTGTTGTCATGATTGTTTTACCAGCTGCACTTTGAGGAAGTTCATCTTTTGTTCTAGCTCTTTCCCCTTCATTTTCCATATTAGGGAGTACGACAAGCTCCATAAATTTTTTAATAAAAGTTGATTTCCCAGTTCTAACTGCCCCTACTACTCCTAAGTAAATATCACCGCCCGTTCTTTCGGCAATATCTTTAAAAATATTTACCTTTTCCAAGTGATCCCCTCCTGAACTTTTCCTAGTACATGGGATAGAATTATCCTTTTAATACTATTAGACAATATATATTTATGATGTTGTCCTATCTCTTTATGACTTATTTTTTATTTTCCCCTCCTTTTTTTTACTAGTTTTATATTTCCATAGCGATTTGTTTGCTATTAAGCAAAATAGAACTCATTACATCTATACATGCATTTCATGCATGCTAACCCAAAATGAGCTAAAATGATAAAAGCATTTCTTTTACAAGAATAGTTCTTGGAACTTTTATGAAAGAATTTTTATTATAATAAACAAAAAAACCTTCTCTTCAATATATACAAGAAGAGAAGGGTTATGACATTTTCGAGCAGAAAAAGAATAAAGAATATTTTATTCCCTTTCTTATAAAGAATAAAACGTATAAAAAAACAAGGTAAAAAGTAGAGGAACTTTCACCTTGTAAGATTGACTATTTTCCCAAACCCTGTTCATTACACTAGGTTGCTTCACATCATCTTATGTAATAAGATGATTTTCGAACCAAACATTCGCCTAATTTCACAGAAAAAGTAAATTGTTTTAAATATTTTACTCTATGTACTGAGCAGCAAGAATTGTAACTAAATCTTCCATTTCGTTTGTTTTTCCTCTAGTCATTAAATTATATACCGCATCTTTTGCATTTTCATCATTAAAAAGAATATTGTACAAAGCACTCGTAATAGGCATACTTACATGATATTTTTCAGAAAGTTGGTGTGCAGCTTTCGTCGTACGAATTCCTTCCACTACCATTCCCATATTTTCAAGTACTTCTTCTAGTGCATGACCTTTTCCAATCATATTTCCTGCTCGCCAATTTCTTGAATGCACACTTGTACAGGTCACGATCAAATCACCAATTCCTGTTAGTCCTGCAAAAGTAAGGGGATTTGCCCCCATTTTCGTGCCAAGACGAGCCATTTCAGTTAATCCTCTTGTAATTAAAGCCGCTTTTGCATTATCTCCAAATCCCAATCCATCGGCAATACCTGCACAAACAGCAATTATATTTTTAAGAGCACCACCTATTTCCACCCCAACTAGGTCTGAATTAGTATATACTCTAAAATTATTATTAATAAATACATCTTGAACTAACTCTGCTTCTTTCATATCTTTTGAAGAAACAGTAACAGTTGTTGGTTGTCTTAAGCTAACTTCCTCGGCATGACTAGGTCCGGATAACACAACAATACTTTTTTTCTTAGATTCCGGTATTTCTTCTTCCATAATTTCAGAAATTCGCAGAAGTGTCCCTGGTTCAATTCCTTTACTAACATGAACGAAAGTTTTTGCTTCATCAATAAAAGGTAATAACTGAGGGATAACTTCTCTCATCGCTTTTGTTGGTACTGCTAATACAATTACATCTACTCCCTGTAACGTAGCTTTTAAATCTGTATCAGCTACCACATTATCAGGTAGCGTGATTCCAGGTAAATAGCGATTATTTTGATGTATTGTATTTATATCAGAAATCGTTTTAGCATCTTTACCCCAGATACGAACAGTATGACCATTATCACCTAATACTAGAGATAGTGCTGTACCCCAACTTCCAGCACCAATCATCGCTACTGTCTTTTTGCCATATTTCATTATTACACCTCACTATTTTCTCTCTCTTGCAAAAATTTTGATTGGTGTGCCCTCAAAACCGAAAGCATCACGAATTCTGTTTTCTAAGAATCTTTCATAAGAGAAATGGAGCAACTCAGGCTCATTAACAAAAACAACAAAAGTTGGCGGACCAACTGCAACTTGTGTTGCATAGAATATTTTTAATCTTTTTCCTTTATCAGTAGGAGTAGGATTCATTGCCACAGCATCCATAATTACATCATTTAGTACACTAGTCTCTACTCTTCTTGTATGTGATTCACTAGCTACATTTATCATAGGAATCAAGGTATGAATTCGTTTTTTTGTTTTAGCAGATAAAAATACAATTGGAGCATAATCTAAGAATAAAAAGTGTTCCCTAATATTTTGTTCAAATGCCTTCATTGTTTTTTCATCTTTTTCAACTGCATCCCATTTATTTACAACAATAATAACTGCTCGTCCAGCTTCATGGGCATACCCTGCAATTTTCTTGTCTTGTTCAATAATCCCTTTTTCTCCGTCGATGACCACTAACACAACATCAGATCTTTCAATAGCACGTAATGCTCTTAAAACACTGTATTTTTCTGTAGTTTCGTATACTTTACCTTTTTTTCTCATACCAGCTGTATCTATAATAACATATTTATCTCCATTTACTGTAACTTGAGAGTCAATAGCATCCCTAGTTGTACCAGCAACATCACTTACTATAACTCTATCTTCCCCTAAAATAGCATTCACTAACGAAGATTTCCCTACATTTGGTCTACCAATAAGAGAAAATTTAATGACATCATCATCGTATTCCTTTGAATCACCTTTTGGAAAATGTTTAGCTGCTTCATCTAATAAATCCCCTAAACCTAATCCATGTGATCCAGAAATCGGAAATGGTTCTCCGAAACCTAAGGAATAGAAATCATATATTTGCTCTCTCATTTCAGGATTATCAATTTTATTTACAGCAAGTACTACTGGTTTTTTTGCTTTATAAAGAATTTTAGCAACTTCTTCATCAGCAGATGTTACGCCTTCTCTTCCATTTGTTAAAAAGATGATAACATCTGCTTCATCTATAGCAATTTCTGCCTGTAATCGAATTTGTTCTAAAAAGGGTTCATCCCCTATGTCGATTCCACCTGTATCTATTAAATTAAAGTCGTGGTTTAACCACTCTGCTGAACTATATATTCTGTCTCTAGTTACTCCTGGTATATCTTCTACAATAGATATACGCTCTCCAACTATCCTATTAAAAATAGTAGACTTCCCAACATTCGGGCGGCCGACTATTGCTATAACTGGTTTTGCCACAGCAATCATTCCTTTCTGTATCTATGTAATCGTCATTACTTACTATTCTAATATCAGGTTTATCTTAATCTGTATATAAAGGCAATTATTTGATAATTATTCTTTCCACATTATCTGTTTAACCATAAATACTTTTCTTACCTTAAGAATGCTATCTTTCAAAAGAGAATAAGATTAAGATTGAATTATTAAGTAACAAATAAGAGGAGCCAAAATCCCCAAACGAGGAAGCCCCCCTAACTAAATTAGTTTATCAAAGAGATTACATACTAGCAAGAATTATCTTAACTTCCAACAATATAGGGAATTCAAAATTATCGCCTATACTACCTTATTAGTATGCCTTTTTCATACAAAACAAATCCATTATAGGGTAAAATACTCGAGTAAATAACGCATTCCATCTTTAAACTAAATATTTTTTTGTTTTTGTTTTTCTATATGTAAAACATATTGTTCCATTTTTATTAAGAAACATTTTATATAATAGAAAGATAATAAGGAAAAAACACCTAACATTAAACTATCTAAAAACATTAAATTTCCTATTTCTTCATTATACATACCATATTTTCTAAGTATTAAGTGAAAAACAACTTCCCCTAACACATTACCAATAATATAAGTTAAAATCTGTTTAAATATTACTTTCTGAATTAATACTACAAATAATAGTAATATACCCACCCTTAACCACATCTTTGGTAGAAATAACCACACTGGATCAATTATGGAAGTCAATTCAATCGTTATATAAGCTATCATAGTAAAGAACGAACAGACAATTACATAAATAATACTATTCCATTTTATATTTCCTACATAATAAAAACTAATTAGTAGTATAAATAATAATTCTACAGATATATGAACTCCCCCCCACTGAAACTCATAAGGAACCAGTATAATGGAAAGCAAAATATATATAGATAATTTTGTTCTAATAGGATTATTTTTCCTCATGAAAAATGTGGCCACTATCCACATAATCCACACCAATAAAAAATAGATAGATCCCTCCATAACCTCACTCCCTCCTATTCATTATGTCTGTTATGCATATTTTTAAACGAGTGTAGGATGGTTTGATAAATAATTTACTTCAGAATAGATATAATAAAAACGAAAGATTAATTTTGAATTTAGAGGGGGGTAAGATAATGGGTAGAGATAGACAAGAAAAAAAGTTAAGAAACAGTAATCGAGTAGAGTCTGATCGTGACAAAGCTCTTCATTATAATGGTTCCACAAGACTACAAAGTCCTGAAGATGGAAGATTGTTAAATGATAATAAACAAAGTGATTAACTAATTAAAATGAAAACCAGAATAAAAAGGTCTAACTCACAATGCAATTACCATCATGTATAGTAGTTAGAATATTAAACTACTTACATCTGGGTATGCTTGAGGAGTTAGACCCTAATATGTTTTTATTTCAATTTTTTTAATTGGTCACCAATCATATCGCCTAATTGGAAACCTTTTGATTCTTCTGGAAGTTCATATACTTCGTCTTCGTCTACTTCTTTCTCAGTTAACTCTTTAATACTCAATGATAGGCGTTGCTCAGCCTCGTTAACATCAAGGACTTTGACTTGTACATTCTGTCCTTCTTTCAATACTTCATGAGGTGTACCAATATGTTTATGTGCAATTTGTGAAATGTGAACAAGACCTTCTACCCCAGGAAATACTTCAACAAATGCTCCATAAGAAACAATTCGTTTTACTGTACCTTCTAATACAGATCCTTTTTCAGCTCGATCTGCAATATCAGTCCATGGACCAGGTAAAGTATCTTTAATAGAAAGGGATATACGATCATTATTTCGGTCAACATTTAACACTTTTACGTTTACTTCCTGTCCTTCTTGAACGACATCTGAAGGGCTAGATATATGATCGTGTGATAGTTGAGAAATATGAACTAAACCATCAATACCACCCAAATCTACGAAAGCACCAAAATCTGTAATTCTTTGTACTGTACCTTTCAAAGTTTGTCCAGGTTCAATGGATTCTAAGAGATTTTGTTTTTGTTTATTCTTTTCTTCTTCTACTACTGCACGATGAGATAAAATTATACGGCCTTTTTCTTTTTCTAATTCAACAATTTTAAAAGAAATAGTTTTCCCTTTATAGTCTGTAAAGTCCTCAACATAATGTGCTTCAACTAGAGAAGCGGGAACAAAACCACGGACTCCAAGGTCTACTACTAATCCACCTTTTACAACATCTTTCACTTCTGCTTCGAAGATTTCACCTGATTGAAATTTTTCTTCTAGTTTGTCCCATGCTTTTTCAGCATCTACTTTTTTCTTTGATAATACAAGTGCTTCTTCTTCCACTTTTATTACTTCTAGTTCAAGTTTATCACCTTCTGAAACAACATCACTTGCTGTTTCAATATGTAAGCTTGATAATTCACTAATTGGAATAATTCCATCAAGTTTACTATCATTGATTGCTACAATTACTTGTTTCTCTTCTACTTTTGTAATTTGCGCAACTACTACATCTCCAACAGTATAATTATTAACCACTACATCATTTAATTCTTCTGACATATGTACTCCTCCTTATACTAAGACTAGATGAATAAAAGAGTTTCTACTTTATTCATCTAGTTGGGATAAAATTACTCATGTATACGAAATAAATGTTTCTTCTTCTAAGTTCTTACAAACTTGATTTTTTGTCAAGTAAGATACACTCGCTTCATTCTATTTATTAATTAGCTACTTCATGCGTTAAGTCCATTATCTTATTCACTACATCAAGAATAGTTAGTGAAGTTGTATCTATTTCAATTGCATCTTCTGCTTTTCTTAATGGAGATACTTCTCGTTCAGAATCTAATTTGTCTCTTCTAGCAATTTCCTGTTTTAATGTTTCTAAATTAGACTCGAATCCCTTTTCAAGATTCTCTTTGTGTCTACGAACAGCTCTTTCCTCAACAGATGCTAATAAAAATACTTTTACTTCAGCATTAGGAATTACATGTGTACCAATGTCTCTACCATCCATTACCACGCCGCCGTTTGTTGCAAACATTTGTTGTCTTCTAACCATCTCTTCTCTAACTAATTTATGTTTAGAAACAATGGAAACGGAATTTGTTACTTTGCTTTGACGAATTTCTTCTGTTACATTCTGATTATCAAGGTAGATTAGCTGACCTTTTTCACCTGGAAATAACTCGATTGTAGTTTCATGAAGCATTTTAATTAAATCCTCTTCATTTTCCAAATCTAAGCTATTATTCAATGCTTTAAGTGTTAAAGCTCGATACATTGCCCCAGTATCAATATAAATATAGCCTAATTTTTCCGCAACGATTTTGGCAACAGTACTTTTCCCTGCTGCAGCTGGTCCATCTATCGCGATACTAATTTTCTTTTCCATAAATCCTCCTGAATAGCTGGTGGCATAAAGCTTACCAATAAATATTCCTTCATATCCATTTTAATATGAAATCTAGCTATTTTATTTTAACATATTTTTTCAACATTTATTGCTAAATAAGTAAGTCCCAAAGAAAAAAGTAGAGATTCTTGTCATAAAAATAGAAACCATTTTTTAAATAAACATCATGGGTTTCTCTTCATTGTTTCAAGCATTTTCACAAAATTCGAATCCATTACACCTTCATATTGTGTAATTTGATTAATACTTGGTACAAAATTAAAGTGGTGAAGTAGAATCCCTATTGCCATAAAAACAAACTGAATAACTAATAATTTGAGTATTATTCTTTCTACAATTCGCAACCTTAAACAACTCCTATTTATCATCAACTAATTAGATAAAAATAAATTATTAATAATATTATTTTTATTATCGGAGTTTCGAGATTGCTTTATTCAGTTATACCTTTCTTTCTTAGTGATAGTTGTTGATCAAAACTAAAACGAAGCATTGTCTGCCTATCAATTGGAGTAACCTCAATAAATTCTAATGTAACCTTGAAATAGTTTTCGTTATAATCTAATACTCTTTTTACTTCAGCGTCTAATACTAAATAATTATATTCTCCGTTTTGCAATGGCAAGACAAAGTATGCCTTCACTACTGCAGATTCCTCTATATTAGTACTTTTAGGAAAAAGTACAGCTGCACCACCTGCACTAAAATCAATAGAAACGGTTGTAAAAGAAGAAAATTCATTATTTATAGGATGAATGGCTACATCCACACCAGTTTCTATTCTCACAAATCTTCGTCGTTGAATTTTTATTAATTGATCCTCAGAAGGATAAGAGAGAACTAGCATTGGGACATTGTTTTCTTTCTTTCTACCAAGAATCTCAGAATGAAACAAGTAAGCAATTCCATCAACTGTTACAAAATTAACCTTTAACTGCGTACCGTTCATTAGAAAAATAAGCTTGTTAGAATCTAAATGAATTGGATATTCTATGTATATTTCATTATCTTCCATGCCTAATACACGACTTTTGTATTGATCTGTATTTTCCGCATTAATTAGTTCTAATATTAATGTGTCGCCAATAGATAACACTTCTAAATCACACTTTCTGTCAATAAATTATGTAAGTTTTTCTTTCATTATTGCATGAAAGTTTTTATATTGGCAATAGATTCTAGGAAATTGTGCAAACAACCATTTGTATAAAAGCTCCTCTAATAACTTTATAAAGCAAAGAAACAGCTGAAACTTTGTTCAGCTGTTCTCCCTTTCTATACTACTTCCTCATATACAGGTTCTGCATTCTTTAATTTTTCTACTTTTTCTTCTATTCCATTTTCAGCATTAATATATATGCGATACGTATCATTATCAAGTGTTCCGATAAACTCATAACATAGAACTTCTTTATTCAAATCATTTAGGATAATCGCAAGACCATCATCCATAACAGTTACTTGTTTATTTATTTTCTTCCTAGCGTCTTCTTTTGAAATCACTGGATTACTAATTTTTCTTTCCTTATTTGCTTTCAAATATTCTTCAGCAGCAAAACCAATAATATGGCCGTCATCGAGAGCAACCTTCATTTTGATACTATCAGGGTATATCTTTACCCCATCCACTTCTGTAACAAAATTAAAGACTCCAATATTTTCATATTGTGTACTCTCAAATAATGCAAGGTTTTTAAATTTATGTTCTTTCAAGAATTTTACTGCTTCATTACTTGCTTTATTCAAACTAATTTTTTGTTCTTTTACTTCTCTTGAAATAATAGACCATATAGGAAATCCACCTTTTTTGGTTATATCCATATTTGCCTCTGTTCCAGATTTTTTTTCTTTTATAGCTACACTATAGAATCCGTAATCAGAGCCTTTTCCATTCTCTGTTACTTTCACATCTAGTGATCCTTTAAATCCTGCATATTCCTTAGCAATTTTTTCTGCCTCTTTTTTGGAGATATTATTTCCTTTTAAGTTACTAAAACTTTCTTCCTTTTTTTCCATATTTACATTTGTTACACCAAAGCTAGTTTCCTGGTAGCCTTCTACTTTCTCTTCTACCGTTTTTAGCCCATCTATAATAGTATTATCCATTTGCTTATCAGTTGCTAGCGCCATTTCGACATCCATCCATCGCAAATTGTTTTCTAATACTAAATGTTGTACATTTCTTAATTCATCTTGAATATCTTCCGCTTCTGTATATAAACCCTTTAACTTTTTATATTCATCATCAGAAAGTGGCTTACTATTTAAATCTCTAACTGCCGTCTTATAACTAAAGTCACCAATATTCGCTAAAAATTCTTCTGTCTTATTGAATGGCATTAATGTTAATGGTAGTTGTCCTACATCAGAGTGCGCTTGTGATGTGATTCTCCATACTTCTGCTAAAGCAGGTGATAGAGATTCTTGAGAACTCATTGCTAACGTAGTACCAATTTGATCGTGTAATAAATCAACTTGGTATGTTAAATCATGGAATGCTCGCTGATAGTTATTTTCTGCGTTTAGCAAAATTGCATTCTTTTCTTTATGTTCCTGGTAACCCCAAAAGGCTGCTCCTGCAACACCTAATGTTAAAATTGCAATTAATATTCCTCTAATCATTCCGTTTCACCCCACTATTTACAGAATATATGTTTACCGATTTGTTTAATTTGTGGTCTGGACCATATCCATGCGCTTGTAGCGGTATCTGGATTAAAATAATATATTGCATTTCCTGTTGGATCCCAACCATTAATCGCATCTAAAACAGCTTCTTTAGCACGTTCATTAGGTGTTAGCCATATTTGTCCATCAGCAACTGCTGTAAAAGCTCCTGGTTCAAAAATGACCCCTGAAACTGTGTTAGGAAAGGAAACACTATCAATTCGATTCAGGATGACCGACGCAACAGCAACTTGACCAATATACGGTTCCCCCCTTGATTCACCGTAAACCGCATTTGCTATTAGTTGAATATCATTTTGAGAAAAACCATTTGGTACGTTTGCGGCTGTTGCCTTTTTACCAGTAGTTTTTTCTCCACCATTTGTTGCAGCTGTATTATTGGTTTTATTATTAGTTGTAGCTGAATTATTCG
>Ga0182739_1004405_pt1 | contig 11684 bp, 12 predicted proteins | sample eDN5th30CBELigBY_FD_128873 | JGI IMG/M metagenome (GOLD analysis project Ga0182739, IMG submission 128873) | Enriched backyard soil microbial communities from Emeryville, California, USA - eDNA 5th pass 30_C BE-Lig BY (version 2) (version 2) | ecosystem: Environmental > Terrestrial > Soil >... | reverse complement strand
GCGTCGATCGCGAGCGGCGTGTAGGTGCCGGCGATCAGCAGGAAGATGTTGGAGTGATCGAGCCGGCGGAAGACGGCCTTCGTGGTCGGCTTCCAGTCGAACCGGTGATAGATCGCCGAGATGCCGAACAGCAGCAGCGAGCTGGCCATGAACACCGCCGAGGCGATCTTCGCCGGCGCACCCTCGGACAGCACGATGAGCACGATGCCGAGCACGATCGCCAGCGGGAAGGTCCCGGCGTGGATCCAGCCGCGCCACGCGGGCTTCTTCTCCAGCTCGGGCTGGTGGTCGATGGCGTCATCGAGCAGCGGGATGTTCGGCAGGTCGGGACCGGAGTCGGTGGTGGGCTCGGATCGCGCAGCGAACATGCGGCAACAGTACGGGGTGCACCCAGGGGGTCCCCTGTGAGACGGGTAACGTTGTCGCGTGCGTGAACGCAGAGGCTTCGGGGGTCCGGGCCTTCTGTATGGGCTCTACTCGGCGCGACTGCGGCGCTCGCTCGCCGACGCGCCCCGGCCGCATCACGTGGCGATGATCATCGACGGCAACCGCCGCTGGGCCCGGGATCGCGCCCTCGAGACCGAGGCGCACGGGCACCGCGCGGGCGCCGAGAAGATGCGCGAGTTCCTGCGCTGGTGCGACGAGCTCGGCATCAAGGTCGTCACCATCTACCTGCTCTCGGCCGACAACCTGACGGGCCGCTCCGAGGCCGAGCTCACGCAGCTCTTCGAGATCATCGCCGATCTCGCCGACGACCTCTCGCGCGCCGCAGACTGGCGCATCCAGCACGTCGGGGCCCCCGAGATCCTGCCCCCGCATCTCGCCGCCGTGCTGCGCGGCGCCGAGGCGCGCACCGCGCAGAACACGGGACTCCACGTGAACCTCGCGGTCGGCTATGGCGGCCGCCGTGAGATCGCGGATGCGATGCGCAGCATCGTGCGCTCCCACGGCAAAGGCGGCGGCTCGATCGATGACCTGGCCGAGATCCTCACCCCGGAGCTGATCGGCGACCACCTCTACACGCAGGGCCAGCCGGATCCGGACCTCATCATCCGCACCAGCGGTGAGCAACGGTTGAGCGACTTCATGCTGTGGCAGAGCGCCCACAGCGAGTTCTACTTCGTCGAGGCGCTCGGGCCGGACCTGCGCGAGGTCGACTTCCTGCGCGCGCTGCGCGACTACGCCGGGCGGGAGCGCCGGTGGGGGCGCTGAGCATCGAGGCGTTCGCGGCCCGGTTCGACGAGGAGCCCGGCTACCTGGACTTCGCCCGGTTCGGCCCGGTCGGCGCGGCCGTCGTCGAGGAGGAGGCGGCGTTGCTGCCGTTGCTCGCCCGCGCGCGGTTCGGCTCGCTCGGCAGCATCCTCGACACGACACCGCACCGCCGGCTGCAGGAGGCCGTCTCGTCGCTCACCGGGTTCCGCGCCGACCAGATCGTCTTCCAGCCCAACACCAGCCAGGGTCTCATGCACGCGGCGTTCGGCATCACCGGGGGGCTCGCGCTGTCGCCGGCCGAGTTCCCGAGCCTCACCTTCGCCGCCACCCGCGCTGCGCAGGCGCTCGGCGTGCTGCAGCCGTTCTGGATGACCACGCAACCGGGTCGCCTGACGCCGGGTGGCATCCGCGGTCAGGACCTGCCGGATGCGGTGGTCGCCGTCGCGATGAGCCTCGTCGATTTCCGCTCGGGCTATCTCGCCGACTTGGAGGGCATCAGGCAGGTGGTCGGAGACCGGCTGCTGATCGTCGACGCCACCCAGGGGTTCGGCGTGGTCGACGCTCCGTACCACCTCGCCGACATCGTCGTCGCCGGGGGTCAGAAGTGGCCGCGCGCCGGCTGGGGCACCGGGTTCCTGGCGCTCAGCGACCGAGCGCTGGAGCACCTCACGCCGGTGTGGTCGGGCTTCAACGCCACCGACGTCGACGGCACCCCGATGGACGAGGTGCCCGAGCCCACCCGCGGGCCGGGCAAGTTCCAGGTCAGCAACCCGGATCCGGTGGCCGAGTCGCGCTTCGCCGCGGCCCTCGAGGAACTGGCCGGCGTCGGCGTGCCCGCCGTGAACGGTCGCATCGCCGAGCGGGTGTCGCAGATCATCGACCTGGCCGACGAGTTCGCCCTGCCGGTCACGTCGCCGCGCGCCGAGGCCGAGCGTGCGGGCATCGTCGTCGTCGAACCCGAGCCCGACCAACTCACGGTGCTGGCCGCGTCGCTGCACAACCACGGCGTCACGGCGACCGCGCGCGCCGGCCACGTGCGCCTCAGCGCACACGTCTCCACCGACGAGGAGACCCTCGCGATGCTCCGCGCGGCGTTCCTGTCGTTCGCGACCGCGGCATCCCGCTGAACGTTGACACGCCCGCGCGTGTCGCTGCCGGGCCCGTCGCGCGCCGGGGTTACGTTCGGGTCATCAGGCACGGCGTCTGATCGGAGCGGCCACGTAAGTTCGCCTCCGGAGAGCACAACACGGCCGTTGCGTCACCTGGATGGAGCAGCGTTTGCCTCAGCCCCGCTCGAACTCAGCAAGTCGGCCGACCACCGAATCCACGACGACGCAGGGGCACGGGGAGCGCACGTACGTGCTCGACACCTCCGTGCTGCTGAGCGACCCGTCGGCGATCTTCCGTTTCGCGGAGCACGCCGTGGTGCTGCCCGTGGTCGTGATCCAGGAGCTCGAGGCCAAACGCCACGACCCCGAGATCGGGTATTTTGCGCGCCAGGCCCTGCGCAAGCTCGATGAGCTGCGGGTGCAGCACGAGCGCCTCGACTTCCCCATGGAGGTGGGTGACCGGGGAGGCTCGCTGCGCGTGGAACTCAACCATTCCGCCATGTCGGTGCTGCCCTCGGGGCTGCAGCAGGGCGACAACGATTCGCGCATCCTCGCGGTCGCGATGAACCTGGCGAACGACGGTCTGGATGTCGTGGTCGTCAGCAAGGATCTGCCGCTTCGCGTGAAGGCGGCCTCGGTCGGCCTCGCCGCGGAGGAGTACCGCGCCGAACTCGCCGTCGACACCGGCTACACCGGCATCGCGTCGATCGACGTCTCGAGCGAGCAGATGGCGGACCTCTACGACGACGCCGTCATCTCCAGCCGGCTGGTTCAGGACCTGCCGGTGAACACCAGCCTCGTCATCCATTCGGATCGCGGATCGGCGCTCGGCCGCGTGGTGGGCAAGGGCGAGCTGCGCGTGGTGCGCGGCGACCGCGACGTGTTCGGGCTGCACGGTCGCAGCGCCGAGCAGCGCCTCGCGATCGACCTGCTGCTCGATCCGGAGATCGGCATCGTGTCGCTCGGAGGTCGGGCGGGTACGGGCAAGAGTGCGCTGGCTCTCTGCGCCGGCCTGGAGGCGGTTCTGGAGAAGCAGCAGCACCGCAAGATCATGGTCTTCCGTCCGTTGTACGCGGTCGGCGGGCAGGAGCTCGGCTACCTGCCTGGCGACAAGGACGAGAAGATGAACCCGTGGGGGCAGGCGGTGTTCGACACGCTCGGCGCCCTGGTCAGCGAGAACGTGCTGGAGGAGGTGGTGGAGCGCGGGATCCTCGAGGTGCTGCCGCTGACGCACATCAGGGGCCGGTCGCTGCACGACGCGTTCGTGATCGTCGATGAGGCGCAGTCGCTGGAGCGCAATGTGCTCCTCACGGTGCTCTCGCGCATCGGACAGAACTCGCGGGTGGTGCTCACGCACGATGTCGCCCAGCGCGACAACCTGCGGGTGGGGCGGCACGACGGGGTGGCCTCGGTGATCGAGACGCTGAAGGGCCACCCGCTCTTCGCTCACATCACCCTGACCCGGTCGGAGCGGTCGGCGATCGCGGCGCTCGTCACCGAACTGCTGGAGTCGAACGAACTCGCGTGAGCGGGTTGAGTCGCGGCCGAAGGCCGCGTGTCGAAACCTGTGGACGCACCCCGCGGTGGTGGGGCACCGCGGGGTAGCGTTCCGCGCGTGCGGCGCAGCAACCTCGGAAGAACGGCCTCACGTGGCCGGTTCCGGCCGGTTGGTCGCGCTCTCGCCGCGACAGTTCCGAGGTTCTTGCCGGATGCGGCGGCCGCCGCCCTCGCGCTCCTCGCGATCGCCGCGCTCGGCCTCGGCCCGACAGCGCTCACCGCGCTGTACATCGCTGCCGTCACGCCCGAGCTGATCCGGGTCGATCTGCGCGAGCACCGTCTTCCCCACCGCATGGTGCTGCCCGGGCTTCTCATCGGAGCCGTCGGCTGCGCACTGCAGGCATCCTGGCTGCCGCTGGTCGCGGGCCTGGCCTTCGGCGGGTTCCTGCTCGTGCTCGGGGTGACCGGCGGCATCGGCATGGGCGACGTGAAACTGGCGACCCTGCTCGGCCTGGGGTCCCCGACCCTCGCGGTCGCCGTGGCGTCGCCCCTGCTGGCGTTCCTCGGCGGGGGCATCGCCGCCCTCGTGGTGCTCATCGCCCGGGGTCCCGGCGCGCGACTGCCGTTCGGCCCTGCCCTGCTCGGGGGTTACTGGGTGGCGGTGACGCTGGCAGGGTCGATGACCGGCTGGGCGGGGGTCTGGCCGTAGGTCGCCGTCACCAGGATCGGCAGGTGGTCGGAGCCGCCCTTGGGCAGCGTCTCGACCGAGCTGATCACCATACCGACGCTGGTGGCGAAGTCGAAGTGCCCGCGCAGGAACTTGTACCGGGTGTAGGTGCGGCCGTCGCTGAAGCTGAGGTCGTGGCCGGTCTTGCCCACCGAGCGCCCGAGTCCGCGGCGGAACAGCGGGTAGTTGTAGTCCCCGACCATCAGATGCGGCAGCCCCGGGCCGAGCTCGGCGAGCCGCTCGTGCGCGGCGGCGATCTGCGCCCGGCGCAGCGAGTTGAGGGCGGTCAGCGGGGCGGCGTGGAACGACGCCACGACGAGTTCGTGGTCGGTCGTGCGGTCGAGCAACCGGGTGGCGAGCAGGCGTTCGTGGGCGGGTTTGGCGATCCGGTCGTGCAGCGACTTCTTGAGGGCGAACGCGCCGGTCTGCTGCGGCGTGTAGCGGTCGCGTCGGTGGTAGATCGCGAGCCCGAGCCGGTTCGCCGTCGTGCGATCGACCAGATGCATGGCGCCGAGTTCGTCGGGAAGGGCGGCGGAATCGACCTCTTGCAGGCAGAGCAGATCGAGGTCGTGACTCTCGATCAGGGCCAGCAGTTCGCCGACCGCCTTGTTCTTCTCGAGGTTGTAGCTGAGGACGCGCATGGCTCAACGCTACGCCGCGGCCGCCTACGCGGGGTGGGTCATCGAGAGAACGTCCAGCGCCGCATCCAGCTGCTCGTGCGTCACCTCGCCGCGCTCGACGAAGCCGAGGTCGATGACGGCCTCGCGCACCGTCATGCCCTGCGCGACGGAGTGCTTCGCGACCTTCGCGGCGGCCTCGTAGCCGATCACCTTGTTGAGAGGGGTGACGATCGAGGGCGAGGACTCGGCCATCGCGCGGGCGCGGTCGAGGTTGGCTTCGAGCCCGTCGACGGTCTTGTCGGCGAGCAGGACGCTGGAGTTCGCCAGCAGCCGGATGGATTCCAGCAGCGCGGTCCCCATGACGGGGATCGCGACGTTGAGCTCGAACGAGCCGGTGGCGCCGGCCCAGGCGATGGCGGCGTCGTTGCCGACCACGCGGGCGCCGACCATGATGACGGCCTCGGGGATCACCGGGTTGACCTTGCCGGGCATGATCGAGGACCCGGGCTGCAGGTCGGGGATGTGCAGTTCCGCGAGGCCGGTGTTCGGTCCGGAGCCCATCCAGCGCAGGTCGTTGCAGATCTTGGTCAGCGAGACGGCGATGGTGCGCAGGGCACCCGACGCCTCGACGAGGCCGTCGCGCGCGCCCTGGGCCTCGAAGTGGTCGACCGCCTCGGTGATGGGCAGGCCGGAGGTCTCGGCGAGGATCGCGATGACCTTCTGCGAGAAGCCCTTCGGCGTGTTGATGCCGGTGCCGACCGCCGTGCCGCCGAGCGGGACCTCGGCGACGCGCGGGATGGTCGCCTGGACCCGCTCGATGCCGAGCCGGATCTGGCGGGCGTACCCGCCGAACTCCTGGCCGAGGGTCACCGGGGTGGCATCCATCAGGTGCGTGCGGCCGGACTTCACCGCACCTGCCCAGAGCTCCGCCTTGGCCTCGAGCGCCTGGGCGAGGTGCTCGAGCGCCGGAACCAGGTCGTTGAGGAGCGCGCCGGTGACGGCGACGTGCACCGAGGTGGGGAACACGTCGTTGGAGGACTGCGAGGCGTTGACGTGGTCGTTGGGGTGTACCGGGGACCCGAGCTCGCGGGTGGCGAGGGTGGCGAGCACCTCGTTGATGTTCATGTTCGAGCTGGTGCCCGAGCCGGTCTGATAGGTGTCGACGGGGAACTGGTCGTGGTGCTCGCCGGCGATCAGGTGGTCGGCGGCGACCACGATGGCGTCGGCGATCGCACCGTCGAGGATGCCGAGCTCTTTGTTGACCAGCGCGGCGGCGCGCTTGATGCGCGCGAGAGCCACGATCTGGCCGGCCTCGAGGCCCGAACCGGAGATCGGGAAGTTCTCGACGGCGCGCTGGGTCTGCGCGCTGTACAGGGCGGAGGCCGGGACCCGGACCTCGCCCATTGTGTCGTGCTCGATACGGAAGTCTTCGGAGGTGCTCACGGCGACGTGGGGCCTTTCAGATGGAGCCGAGGATGACATCGGGCACGACACGGCCCTCGCTGAGCCGGTAGTTCGCACCCACCACTGCCAGCGTACCGGCGGCGATCGCCGCCCCGATCAGCTCGGAAGCCTCCAGCAGTTCTGCGACGGTGTCGCGCAGGTGCTCGCGGCCGACATCGACGGGGTCGTGCGAGGGGACCCGCGCGACGGCCCGCGCGATCGGGGCGATGAGGCTGCCGATGTGGGGAGGCAGCGGCGGGGCGTCCGGCCCCGCCTGATCGATGGCGGCCTGGACGGCACCGCAGGCGTCGTGCCCGAGGACGACGATGAGCGGCACATCGAGCACGGCGACCGCGTACTCCAGCGAGCCGACCACCGAGTCGGAGATCACCTGCCCCGCGTTGCGCACCACGAACAGGTCGCCGAGGCCCTTGTCGAAGATGATCTCGGCCGCGAGACGCGAGTCGCTGCAGCCGAACAGCGCCGCGTGCGGGGCCTGACCGCCCGCCAGCTTCTCGCGCTGCTCGACGTCTTGGCGAGGGTGCCGCGGCTCGCCGGCGACGAAGCGCTCGTTGCCGCGCTCCATCTCGTGCCAGACCTGCGCGGGCGTGCGTCGCTCGGTCACGATTCCGCCGTCAGCTGTTCGGCGACGGCGGTCGCCAGCGCCGCGAACTCCGCATCGCTCGCGGTACCGCCGAGGACGATGGTCGATCTGCCGATACCGGCGACGAGGATGTAGGCCAGATTGCCCGGGTCGCGAACCTCGCGGCGGTCGTAGGTCGTCCACCTGACGCCCCCGTAGTCGACCCGATCGGTCACGTCGGCGTCGGCGGTCTGATCGGCGATCCACCGGTCGTCGGCGTCGAGGCCCTGGACGAGGCCGATGTACTCGCCGCCGGGCGTCAGGAACCCGATCTGCCAGGTGTGCTCGTCGCCCTCGCCCTTCGGACCGGCGCGGTTGGCGCGCCACCCCTCGGGCAGCGCCGGTGCGGCGAGTGGGGCGTCGAATCCCGGCTGGGCGTCGCGTGCCGCCTGCCGGTAGTCGACGGCGGGCATCTCGATCGCCTGGGGACGCACCACGACGAGCACGATGAAGGCGACGACGGCGAGCGAGGCGAGCAGCGCCAGCACCAGGTTGAACGTGGTCTGGCGCGCGCGCCGCCGGAGGCGGGCCTCGGCCTTGCGATCCGCCTCCTCCTGCGGCGTCTCGGCACGCCCGAGCTCGGCGACGATGGGCCGGCCGGAGTCGTCGGTCACGATTCGGCGCTCGCGCGCGCCGCGTCGAGGCGTGCCTTCGCGCCGATCAGCCATTCTTCGCAGCGCCGGGCGAGCGCCTCGCCGCGTTCCCAGAGCGCCAGGGACTGCTCGAGGGTCGCGGCGCCCTGTTCGAGCTCGGTGACGACGCGGATCAACTCGTCGCGGGCCTCTTCGTAGGACAGCGCGGCGACATCGGAGGGCTCGGCGGTCACGGAGACCACTCTAACCGCGCCCCTCCGCCGGGGCGGAGTCGGCGTCGACGGTGGTGGAGACCGCACCGTCGCGGAGGGTGAGGAGGACGGGGGAGCCGGGACGCGCATCCGCCACCCCGCGCAGCACGTGCCCGTCGGCGCCCTGCGCGATCGCGTAGCCGCGTTCGAGCGTGCGCTTCGGCGACAGCGCCCGCAGCTGCCCGGTGAGCTCGGCGAGCCCGCGTTCGGCGCGCTCGACGGCATGGTCGACCAGCTGCGACCCGCGGGCGACCCAGCGGGTCAGCTCCTCGGAACGCTGCGTCACCAGCCAGCCGGGGTCGGCGAGCACCGGGCGGGTGCGCAGGGAGGCGAGTCGGTCGATCTCGTGGCCCAGCATCCCGGTGACGCGCAACCGGATGCGAGAGCGGGCCTGCTGGACGCGCGCCAGCTCGTCGGCGACATCGGGCACGACCCGCTTCGCGGCGTCCGTCGGGGTGGAGGCCCGCAGGTCGGCGACCTCGTCGAGCAGGGGCCGGTCGGCCTCGTGCCCGATCGCGCTCACCAGGGGCGTCGCGCAGGCCGCCGCCGTGCGCAGCAGGGCCTCGTCGCTGAAGGCCAGCAGGTTCTGGAAGTCGCCGCCGCCGCGGGCGACGATGATGACATCCACGCCCGGGTCGGCGTCGAGTTCGCGGATGGCGGCCGCGACATCCGCCGCCGCCCGGTCGCCCTGCACGGCCGCATGCCGCACCCGGAACTCCACCTGAGGCCAGCGCAGCTGCGCGTTGCGCAGCACGTCTTTCTCGGCGTCGCTGTCTTTGCCGGTGATCAGCCCGATGCAGTGCGGCAGGAACGGCAGTCGCTTCTTGCGCGCCGCATCGAACAGCCCCTCGTCGGCGAGCTGCCGGCGCAGCCGCTCGAGCCGCTCGAGCAGGTCGCCGAGCCCGACGTGCCGCATCTGCAGCACCTGCATCGACAGGGTGCCGCCCTTGACCCAGAACTCGGTCTTCACCAGGGCGATGACGTGGTCGCCCTGGGCGAACTGCTCGCTCAGCTTGGCGCGGGTCGATGACCAGAGCTGGAAGGACAGCGTCACGTCGCTGTCGAGGTCTTTGAGCTTGCCGAACACCGCGCCGTTGCGCTCGTTCCATTGCGCCAGTTCGCCCTCGACCCAGACGGTGCCCAGGCGCTCGATCCAGCCCTTGATCTTGGCGGCGACGACGGCGACCGGCCATGGCGTCTCGGAGGTCGAGGGCTCGGCCCCGGTGGCGCGGGGGGCGGATGCGGGGGCGTCGGTCACCCGGTCAGGGTAGTTCACGCCGGGGACGGCGGAGACGCTGTGGAAGGATCGGGGGATGACGCACGCCGATCCCCGACCGGACGCGCGATCGCGTCGCACCATCCTCATCACCGTCGTGGCGGCGGCTCTGGTGGCGGTCCTCGCCTTCGCCGGGATCCTCTGGGCGGTGAACGGGTTCGGCCAGAACGCCGCGGACCCGCGCCCGAGCGCGACGACGGGCGGGGACGCCCCCGTCGACGACATCGACGGCGTCTCGTACGAGAACGCCGAGTACGGCTACCGCGTGGTGTTCCCCGGAACCCCCGCCGAGCAGTCGCAGACCCTGCCGGTGCAGGGGTTCGAGGTCGAACTGCTCACCGTGACCTGGGAGGAGGGCGAGGAGGCCCTCATCGCCAACTCGGCCCGGTTCCCCGAGGAGTTGCTGGGCGATGTCGAGACGATGCTCGACGGCGCGGTGACCGGGGCGATCGGCAACGTCCCGGGCGGTCAGCTCATCTCGGCCGAGGCGGCCACCCTCGACGGCATGCCGGCGCGCGAGGTCCGGGCCGACACCTCGGTCGGACCGATCCGGATGATCCTGGCGATGGGCGACGGCGTGCAGTACCAGCTGATCGCCGGCAACAGCGATGACGAGCGGGCCGAGGCGTTCTTCGCCAGCTTCCACCGGGTCTGACTTCGTAGAATCGACGGGTGATCACCAACGGGCAGGTCCCGGTCGATGCTCCGCGCATGCCCGCGGTGCGCGGCCGGCTCGCCGACCTCCCGGTCGCGGGCGAGAAGCGGGTGCTGCTCGCCGCCCCGCGCGGGTACTGCGCCGGCGTCGACCGTGCCGTGATCGCGGTCGAGAAGGCCCTCGACCGGTTCGGCAGCCCGGTCTACGTGCGCAAGCAGATCGTCCACAACGTGCACGTGGTCTCCGAGCTCGAGAAGCGCGGCGCGATCTTCGTCGACGACGTCGCCGAGGTGCCCACCGGATCCCACATCGTCTTCAGCGCCCACGGCGTCAGCCCGGCCGTCGTCCAGGGCGCCGCCGAGCGCGGGCTCGACGCGATTGACGCCACCTGCCCGCTCGTCACGAAGGTGCATCGCGAGGCGCAGCGGTTCGCGAAACAGGACGCCACCATCCTGCTCATCGGGCACGCCGGCCACGAGGAGGTCGAGGGCACGATGGGCCAGGCGCCCGAGCGCACCATCCTGGTCAACGGTCCCGGCGACGTCGACACGCTCCAGGTGCCCGACACCGACAACCTGGTGTGGATCTCGCAGACCACCCTCAGCGTCGACGAGACGATGGACACGGTTCGCCGGCTGCGTGAGCGCTTCCCGCACCTGCAGGACCCGCCCTCCGACGACATCTGCTACGCGACGCAGAACCGGCAGGTGGCGATCAAGAAGGTCGCGCCGGATGCGGATGTCGTCATCGTCGTCGGCTCGGCCAACAGCTCCAACAGCGTGCGTCTCGTCGAGGTGGCGCTGGAGTACGGCGCGCGCGCCGCCTACCGGGTCGACTACGCCTCCGAGATCCAGCAGGAGTGGCTCGACGGCGCCCGGTCGATCGGGGTGACCAGCGGTGCCAGCGTCCCGGAGGTGCTGGTGCAGGAGGTGCTCGCCGATCTGGCGGATGCCGGCTACGCCTCCGTCGAGGAGGTCACCACCGCGCACGAGGACCTGATGTTCTCGCTGCCCAAAGAGCTGCGCACCGATTCCTCGGGCAACGCCGATGACCGCGGGCTCGGAGGCCGCGCCCGCCGCTAGCATTCCCCTGAACCCGACACCGCGCGTCAGGGAGGAGCGTCGCCATGCGCGTCCGCGTCCTTCCGCGCGACCTGGCCGCCCGCATCATCAACGGCACCGTGGCCAGCATGGGCTGGGCCGTCGGAGCGATCACGATCATCACGGCGTTCCCGGTGCTCATCGAGACGCTGGTGCTGCGGGGCCGGGGTGCGGACCTGCCGCTGCCGGTGATGCTGCTCGCGGTGATCCTGCTGAGCATCGCCGCGGTGGCAAGGTGGCGCCGCGTCGAAGTGGTGCTGGTGTTCCTCGCCGTCGCCTGCGTGGCGACCCTCGCCTACGAGCTGATCCTGCTGGACGGCGACCCGGGCATGCTCGATGACAACCTCTATCTCGTGAACCGCCCCACGCTCGCGATCGTCGCGGTGAGCGTCGCATCCGCCACCGCCCTCAGCGGGATCCTGTGGAGCGCCTTCCAGCTCGTGCTGGCCACCTCGGTCGCCCTCACGGCGTCGATCATCGCGGGGGTGCCGTTCCGTCCCGGGTTCGGGCCGCTGATGGTGTTCGCGATCGCTACCGTCGGCTACTCGACGTTCGCGG
>Ga0182739_1004404_pt1 | contig 11688 bp, 7 predicted proteins | sample eDN5th30CBELigBY_FD_128873 | JGI IMG/M metagenome (GOLD analysis project Ga0182739, IMG submission 128873) | Enriched backyard soil microbial communities from Emeryville, California, USA - eDNA 5th pass 30_C BE-Lig BY (version 2) (version 2) | ecosystem: Environmental > Terrestrial > Soil >... | reverse complement strand
TGGCCGTAATGCCGGATTCATTGGAATTGAACGTGAAATTGTGCTGCATCTGTATGCGGATCGAATCACGATTGCCAACGGTCCCAGTGCAGAGTTGCCAGAGGTCATGGGGCGGGAAGAATTTCATGGACTGGTGGCAGCCATGATTCAAGCAGAGGCCAATACCTGGGGCGATCCTCCTGCGAAGTTTACCTGGCGACCACGACTCCAGATTCAGATTCATCCCGGTGGAAATCAACATTATGCCCGGTTGAAAGAACTGTTGCAGCACTGGGGGATGTCCTCCAAAGTGGAGCAGGTCCTGGACTAGACCAGTTTGGTTTCTCATGTGCCCGCGTCGAAAAAGTTTCACCTGATGAAAGACGGAATGCCGCGAGGCAAGTCCACCACAAGATTGACTAAAACGCTCTAAGGCAGTGATCAGACTTGGAATCAGAACTGGAATGAAAGATGACTTTCAAGTCTGTCCCGGTGGAGGGATGGGAGATCGCGCAGCCTTTCTCCATTCTCTCTCTCCCTTTTCGTCAATTCGAAATCGATCTCGAACTTGGAAGTACTGACTGTTCGCCGCATCACGGAACGCGGCTTGTACAAGTGTGAGTGCACGCGATGTCCCATCACAACGAAGAATTGATGTTCGGCTCAGACTCCTTTCTGGACGTCATGAGTAACATGGTGGGGATTCTCATTATCCTGATTGTGGTGGTGCTGGGAATGCGTGTCGCCCCACCCCCGGGGACTGCTCCGCTCAGCTTTTCTTCCAAGACGCCGAAAGTTGCCTCGCCGGTGAAGACGCCGGTCGTCACCCCCGTTCCAGTAGAGCCCCCTGTCCTGGAAGAATTGCCGCAATTTCCACCGCTGCCAGAAATCAAACCGGGACCGGAACTCTTGCAACTGGCAGCATCGTTGCGGGATGAGAATCTCACCCTGACCAGTCATCTGGAGCAATTGCGGGAAAACACCGAAAGCATTCGGAAACGCCGACTCGATCAGGCTGCTCAAATCAACGTATTACGGCAACAGGTCAGTGAAAATGTGGACACTCTGCGATCCGACCGCTCACAGGTGTCGACTCTCGAAACGAATGTTGTCGAGCTGAAAGCGGAAGTGGCAGCATTGCATCAACGGCTGCTGGAGGAATCTGCCGAGACACCCCCAGTCGAAAAAATAACCCATCATCTGCCCCCGATCGGGAAAGTGGTCAGCGGAGAGGAAATCCACTTCCGTCTGGAAGGCAACAAGGTCTCACGGGTGCCCGTGGAAGAACTGGTGCAGGACGTGCAACGTGACATTGAACGTCGCAAGGACATTCTGCTCTCCCGGTCGTTTTATCAGGGAAGCACCCGCCCCATCGAAGGCTACCTGATGGAATATGTGCTTCAGCGTCTGAATATGTCGATTGCTGATGAATTGAAAGCAGCCCCCGGAATGATGCGGATTGGTGTCACCAGTTGGGTGATCCGGCCGGTGGGTCCGCTACGAACGGAGAGCGCGGAAGAGGCTTTACGTCTGGGATCATCTTTTCGGGAAGCACTGAAGACGGCCGGTCCGACTGCCACCGTCACATTCTGGGTTTATCCCGACAGTTTCGAAATTCATCGAAAACTGACGGAACTCGTCCGCAACGCCAATTTCTGGATCGCCTCGCGACCACTCCCCCCTGGTGTCCCGATTGCCGGTTCGCCGCAAGGGTCGAAGTCCATTGCACAATAATGTGCATCCACTCACTCTATATGGGCTGAGGCGCGACATGGGCTGGGGGTGTCCTGCGGCATACCGCATTTCATCAATCGAAAGACGTCCGTCGCGGGCATAAGTGGGAGCAACTTGCTCTCGCCTGTGTCACTCTGTCCATCAGGGGCAACCGGCTGCGCGTTCCGTGCGCATGGTACGCACAGGAATCTGGGCGCGTTGCTGGCTTCGAATTCGATCGTTTTATAAGATGCCCAGCCTGAAGTGGGAACGATTGAATCACGATTGATTACTGGACAAGACACCGAATTGGGGACTGTTGCCTCGCTGTCGACATTTTGACTGGTGCTGCAGTGTTGAGGGGTCGTCTGAAGATTGAATGGAACTATGAAAATTCACTGGCGCGGATCTGATTGGCTGGGTCTCTCTGTTCTGTCGGTTTTTCTGCTGGGGTGCCCTCCACAAGTTGAGAAAGCCGTACCCGAAACGTCTCCCTCCGCAGAGGAATCGGCTTCTACGGAATCTTCCTCCATAGAATCTTCTCCGGCAGCAGAACCTGCCCAGCCCGTGCCTGTTGCTGAAAAAGCTGACGACCCGGCCGTGGTCAAAACTCTCACCGAAGCCAGAGTGATTTTTACGAAGAATGCCGCGGGCAATGTCATCGCAGCCGATTGCAAGTTTGCCGCAATTACGGACGATCAGCTGAAACTGTTTCAGTCGTTGCCACAATTGAAAACGCTGAGCCTGGAAAGCTCGCAGGTCACCAATGATGGTTTGCAGGCACTGGAGTTGATGCCCCAGTTGGTGGACCTGAGTCTGCGTCGTTGTACGGAGATCGATGATGCTGGTCTGAAAGCCCTGAAGTTTGTGCCGCATTTGCAACGATTAAGACTTCTGTTTACACGGATTACCAGTGCGGGGTTGGAACATGTTTCGCAATTGCACGATCTGAAGTTACTCGATTTGCGTGCTTGTCCACAAATTGGAGATGCGGGACTGGTCCACCTGGAAGGACTCAAGGAATTGGTGGATGTGAAGTTGCGATCCTTCTTCGTGACCGATGCCGGGATGAAGTCTCTCGCCAGGTTGACCAAATTACGAGTTCTGTCTCTGGAAGATTGCGGCGTGGGGGATGCGGGGATGGCGGAACTCGTCACACTCAAAGACCTGCGTTCGCTGAATCTGATGCGAACCGTCGTGGGTGATCGAGGGATTGCCAACTTTGCCGAGATGAAACTGACTGACCTGTCATTGCGAGATACAGCAGTCACCGGCCCCGGCCTAGATGCACTCACTGCCGCCCATCAAACTCTGATCACTCTCGATCTCAGCGAGACTCGAATCGATAACGACGGCGTGGCACATCTTGCACCGTTCAAAAAGCTGCAAGCCTTAAATTTGTGGAATGGCAGCCTGGATGATGACGGTCTCAAATTGTTAGTCGACCTGAAGGAGTTGAAAGACTTGAACCTGCAAGGTTGCCGGATGGTCACTTCTGCCAGTGCAGAACAACTGGCAACATTTTCCCAGCTCACAAAACTGAATCTGGCGGAAACCGGATTCGACAATGCAGGACTGCCAGGCTTGGCCGGCCTGGCCAAGCTCAAGTTGCTGAACCTTGCCCGATCCGGCGTCACAGACGAGGCTGGACAGGAGTTTGCCAAGAATCATCCCGACTGCGAAGTGAAGATGTGATCTTTCGTATCAACTTGTTCTAATAGGCGTCTTGCACGATCATTTTTTTCCCGAAGTCGTAATTCTCTTTTGCGAGATGACAGGTCGGGTCTATGGCAGATTTTCAATCGACATTTTTTGACGTTCGCTCTCTGTCATCCCAGCAGGCGGCGTTGCTGTTGATGAGGAAGAGACAGCTCACGGAGGACGAAAATCTGGAAGAACTGGATCGCGACTTTGTGACGCTGACAGATTCCTTTCAGGTTCGAAAGATTGTTGTCGACCTGACCTCCGTGACCTTTATGACGAGTGCAGCAATCGGAAAGCTGATTTCGCTGCATCGCCGTCTGGCGCGTCTTGACGGACGGTTGGTTTTATGTTGCCTGCAACCCGAAGTAGAAGGGACCCTGGCGACCAGTCACCTGCTGACGTATTTCAACGTGGCGGACACCTCTGATGCCGCCACCTTGCAATTTTCCTGATTTTGCAGAGAAAACCCTGACAAACCTGTGGTGAACCTCGTGGAAAGGCAATTTCCTTTTCCGAGAGGTTTGATTCGCGGCACAAGAGAGTACCGACAGATCTATGACATTGGCCAACAGTTCTGCCCCCTTGATTGCCTTCGAAGGCATTGATGGTTCTGGAAAAGGGACACAGGCTGCACGACTTCACAAAACGTTCAGCGAACACGGAATTCGTTCGGAGTTGTTCAGTTTTCCGCGGTATCAGTCGACCTTCTTTGGCGGTCGCATTGGGGAGTTCCTGGATGGTAAATTTGGCGACCTGGATGAGCTCGACCCGTTTCTGATTTCACTCTTATATGCAGGGGATCGGTTTGAATCCCGTGAGCGGTTGCTGCAGGCGCGGGCTGAAAATGAGGCGGTGGTGCTTGATCGCTATGTCCCCTCGAATCTGGCCCATCAGTCTGCCAAAAAATCCGGAGACACGCGCTCTCGTCTGCAGGAGTGGATTCAGCAGGTCGAATATGGCATTTTCACTCTCCCCCAGCCCGACCTGGTTGTCCTGCTGGATGTTCCGGTAGAGATCTCACAGGAATTGATTCAGCGTAAACAGAAACGCTCGTATACCGATTTGACGACTGATCTGCAGGAGTCGAATATGTCTTATCTGGAGCAGGTGCGGGCGATTTATCTGGAATTCGCCGAGTGCTCCGACGACTGGGTGGTTGTCCCCATCGTGCAACACGGGCAACTGCGCAGCATTGAAGAAATCGGGACTGAAATCTGGGACCTGATACGATGTCGGCTTCCATTTCCGCAGCTGCATCCGGCAACCCGCTGATGTCTGGACTTCTCATGGGCGTTCCACAAACCTGCCGCATCTTTATCGATCCACCGCTGCCCGGAGATCGAAACATGGAGATCGATGAGGTTTTGTTGAATTCCGCATTGACCGGCCTTGCCAGTCTGCGGTTTTATCAATGGGATCAGCCCACGGTTTCACTGGGGCATTTTCAGGCGAAACAGGCACTCGAAGTTCCGTTGCGGTTTTCTGGACTGCCGATCGTGCGCCGACTCTCCGGGGGCGGAGCAATCCTGCATGACCAGGAATTGACTTACTCCTGTGCTCTTCCCGCTGCCCATCCCATCTGTCGCGATCCCGGCAAATTGTATGATGTGATCCATGCAGCCCTGATTGCAGTGCTGACACAATTTCAAGTGCATTGCCGGGTTCGAGGAGAGGATGCGTTTGCAGACCAGTCGTTCCTGTGCTTCTCGCGGGGCGACGCCCGGGACATCGTAATCGGCAGGCAGAAGATCGTGGGGAGTGCTCAGCGTCGTCGACAGGGAGCAATTTTACAGCATGGCAGCATCCTGTTGCGGCAGTCTCGTTTCGCCCCGGAGTTTCCCGGCATTCGTGAATTGACCAACGTTGATCTTGCTGCAGAAGCGCTCGTTGCTCCATTGACCGCAGAAATCACATCACGATTGGAGTTGACCGCCATGATCACGCAGAGTCTGTCCGAAAAGGTGCTTTGTCAGGCGAAATTGGGCGATTTGTGCTCTGACAAGGAATCCGGAGCAGGCGAATCTTCGGGGTTCGTCGATGCAGGCTGACGAAGTTCAGAACGCAAAAGAGCCGATCGCAGCACAAATTGACCTTTCCGGACAGATTCTCAGTACTTCCCATGATCCCGGCCTCTCGCCGTTGCTGCATTTCAAATTTGCAAGGACTGTCACGACTGAATCATGAAACAGCCAGCAGATTCAATTCCCTTGCCGACTGACCCGGGTGACTTGAATGCGGGCAACTCGCATGCGGATGATTTGCGGGCTTTCGCATCCATGCAGCATGCTGGTTCACGGATTGTGTCGGAGGCGGAAAAGTATGGATATGCTTCTGGAAATCATCTGCCAATCATTCTATTGGGAGCGCTCAGCGGGTTCTTGTTGATTGCCGGCCTGTGTCGCTTTGCTGCCATTGAAGCCGTGCTGTTTGTGGCGGTTCCCTTTGTGCTGATGAATGGAACCTATCTAATCCTGTCTTATGGAGTGATGTTCTTACCGCCGAGATTTCGGCTGAAGGAACATCTTCAACTTGTAGAACACTGGTCGCAAGCAACCGGCCGGCTTTCGCAGGTTTCCGTCGATCTCTTATTGCCGGTCTGCGGAGAACGATTAGAAGTGATCCGTGAAACATGGAAAGGGGTTCGCGAAATCCACTGGCCGGGGACACTGCAGGTCTATGTGCTGGATGACTCGGCCGACGATCGACTTCAAGCACTGGCTGTGGAATTCGGGTTTCATTACGTTCGTCGAGCGGACCGGGAGTTTCGTAAAGCGGGAAATTTACGCAACGGCTTCAAACAGTCCGCCGGTGAATTCATCCTGTTGCTCGATGCAGATTTTCGACCGTCTCCCGAGATTCTCTTCGAGACCATTCCTGATCTGCTGCAGGACGAACAATTGGCCATTGTACAAAGCCCGCAATACTTCAACGTGCACCGGAGAATGAACTGGGTGGAAGCGGGGGCGGGATTTGTCCAGGAACTCTTTTTTCGTCTGATTCAACCGGCCCGTGATCGGTTGGGGGCTGCCGTCTGTGTGGGCTCTTGTGCAGTCTATCGCCGGCAGGCACTTCTCCCACTACAAGGAGCCCCCGCCATCGATCATTCAGAAGATCTCTGGACGGGGTTTGAATTGTTGCATCGCGGCTGGAAGATTCGCTATCTCCCGGTCGTACTGGCGAAAGGACTCTGCCCGGATTCACTGGAGACATTCTTCAATCAGCAGTATCGCTGGTGCCGCGGTTCCCTGTCGTTGGTGTTGTCTCGTGAGTTCTGGAGATCGAGATTGACGGTCTCGCAGAAATTCTGCTTTGCAGCCGGATTGGTGTATTACCTGGCAACGGCCATGAACTCCCTGCTCACTCCACTTCCACTGGTGGTCATGGTCTGCCTGTTTCCGACTGCGGTGCACTGGAACCACCTTGCATTTTCGATTCTCGCTCTGATTTATACTCCCTTCGTCCTCTGCTGGTGGAGTCGATACGGCTGGGGGATTCACTTTCTGACCACGCGTGAAGTTTCCGGGGCCGCCCATCTGAACGCATTGCTCGATACCTGGTCCGGACGTGCGCGGGACTGGGTGGCCACCGGGACGGATTTCAAATCGTCACAGCGACCGCGCATTCGCGGCACGTTGGGAATACTGTTGGCCAGCTCCGGATTAGGAGGACTGGCAGTCTGGATGGGAGCCGTCTGGGCGATACAGCAAACGCCTTACCGCTTTGTTCATTTTCTGCCACCGTTGTTATTTTCGTCATTACACATGGTCTTGTGCTGGCGCGCGATTTCCGGACTGCAACTCGAAAATCCGGCATGGCTGGCGCGTGTCCTTTCTCCCCGCAGCCGCATTCCCCATTCTACAAATTGGACAAGATCTGTGAGTTGGGGACGAACTGTCTGCGGCCTGGGAATCATCATTTCGCTCTGCAGCATCACAACCGCTTATGCAGTCAAGAATCGGAACAATCAGCAAGCATTTTCACACGAGCCGGCAAGCCTGTTCGGATCGCTGATGAACATTTTGCCCGGCGGTGCGCTCTCTGCTTTCGATCATGACGGCCCGATGTTCAGCACAGATCCCGATTCCGCCTTTGGGCCCTATATTGTGCACAGAGCGTTTCCGGGGATTGAGCTGCATCAGATCATGCGGCTGCGGGAGCATCCACACCAGGCAGGGGCTTATTTCCTGGCGGATACTTCCGGTCGGATCTTTCTTGTGGAGCGAGTCGGATCGCGCTGGGCTCTCACGAAGGTTGTGGATCTCACTGCAGCGGATTTGAAGTTTTTGTATTCCTTTGAAATTCACCCCGACTTTCCCAAAGATCCCAGGATCTTCGTGGCGTATCATGCAGCCCCGTCTGAACAGGCTGTTGCGTTCCGAGTCACCTCCGTCACCCTGCGTCCCGGGGAAATGGTCGATCATCGGGATGAACAGTTATTGATTGAACAACAGGTCGACAGCGTGGAGCACCTGGGAGCGGACCTGGCCCTGGACGATCAAGGGTGTCTGCTGATCTCTTGCGGGGATCATGAACAAAGCCTGAATGACCAGCGTTCGCAGAAGCTGAATCAGGGGTTTCATTCCGGAATTCTGCGAATCGATATCGATCAACGGGGAGGCGATTTCAGCTTTCCACCCGTTCGCAAACCGATCCACGGATGGACCTCCGGTTACTTCATTCCTCGCGACAACCCATTTGTGGGACAACCCGACGTGCTGGAAGAATTCTGGGCACTCGGCCTGCGTAATCCATTTCGAATGCAGTTCGATCCGAACACTCGGAAGTTATGGATGGGAGATGTGGGACAGGATCGCCTGGAACAGGTGGAAGTGGCCCAGGCCGGGACCAATCACCAGTGGAGTTATCAGGAAGGATCGCTCACTTTTGAGCAGAGCTATCTGCAGGGACATCCACCAGAAAAACTCTGGGGAATTCCCACCAACCCCATTCATGAATATCCGCACGAAGATCTCAACTCCTGCGTGATTGGCGGCGTGATCTATCGCGGGGCGAAGTTTCCCGAATTACAGGGACGCTACATTTATGGGGACAACCGTTCTGGACGTATCTGGTCCATCGATCCTCAACAACCGCGTGAAAGACAGTTGCTGTTGCAACTGCCATTTGGGAAGGCTTCTTCCACGCTGGTGTCGATCAGCACCGACCGGGCTGGGGAAATCTATTTCACAAACTTTGCTTCCACGCCGGCGGTTTATCAGCTTGGCCGGTCCACTTCCATGCAGTTTCCCCGGCTCCTTTCCGAGACTGGGTGCTTTTCGAATCTCTCCACACAGACTCCCGCAGACAACTTGATCCCGTATGAGGTAATTGTCCCGTTGTGGTCTGATGGAATGGAGAAACGGCGATACATCCGCCTGCCACCTGGAACACAAATTGAAAATCGGAATGTAAGCTGGAAATTTCCTCCCGGTACGCTCTTCGTCAAGCATTTCGCACAAGGAGCCGACTATCCACATCCCGGACAACCCGTGGAGACTCGCCTCCTCGTGGTCCGACACGATGCCAGCACGGCCGGGGCGACTTATGTCTGGAATGAGTCCGGCACGGAAGCCGTCTTACAGGTGGATCGAGTTGATCTGCCGTTTGTGGCAGGAGGAGCCTCTTTCAATTATCACATCCCGGATGTCCATGACTGCAAAGTTTGCCATCATCCAGGCCATCCTGTACTGGGATTTCGCACCGAACAACTTCATCGAGACGTGTGGATTCGGGGGACGCTTCAATCCCAACTGGCACACTTCAGCCAGCAGCAGCTTTTTGAAATTCCCGTTCACTCAAAGGAACTTTCCCGGTCCAACAGGCTTTCCGCATTAGATGAACTGACTGCTTCGCTGGAACGTCGTGCCCTGTCCTATCTGCATGCCAATTGCAGTTTCTGTCACAACCACAATGGATTGGAACATGTGCGGATGGATCTTGATCTGTTTCGCACACAGGCAGAACATCATGTTATCCAGAGACCAGCTCAGCTGCATTATCACCAGATCGACGGGCGGCATTCCCGATTCCTGATCGCCCCCGGAGATCTGGCGGCGTCCGCGATCTATCAGAGATTGAAGACGGAAGACCAGCGTTTTGCCATGCCGTATCTCGGTCGCAGCCGTCCGGATTTTGAAGCCCTCCAGGTCTTGGCAGACTGGATTTTATCATTGAGTCCCCCCGCAATGCCGTCCGCAGACTAAAAATTGCTGGTTGAGCCTTTCCCCGATCCTTTTCTCTTCTCTCTTCTCCCGAACAGTTGAGCAGGGATCAAAAAACTCCAATAATCGGACGTCAAGTATTAATTTTTCACTCCTGCTCTCTTGAGGGGCTGATGTATGGTCCGGAAACTGTCTCGATCCCTTTCTGTTTCGGTTGGACTGCTGCCTGTCTGTGTTTTGGGATTGTCCTGCGTGATCGCAGTTCAGACTGTGGCCCAGGATTCGCCCGCTACTTCAGCGCCCGCCCGGGCAGGGAATGCGGATGTCGAAAAGGTCATTCGTGAATTTCAGGGAAAAGGCGCGGTTGGCGATGACAGCCAGCCGCTGACTCCCGATGAATCCATGAAACGCTTTGAGGTCGACCGGGGTCTGAAGATCGATCTAGTGTCCGCCGAACCGGATGTGATGCAGCCGTTGTACATTTCATTTGATGCGCGCGGGCGGATGTGGGTCACGCAGTATCTGCAGTACCCATTCCCGGCCGGTCTGAAAATCATTCGCTATGACCAGTACCTCCGCGCCGTTTTCGATGATGTTCCACGTCCCCCGCCGCATCATGTCCCCGGTGCGGACAAAGTCACTGTCTTCGAAGATACCGATGGCGACGGCGACTATGATTTCTCGAGAAATGTGATTTCGGGTCTGAACATCGCCACAGCAGCCCTCTCCGGCCGGGGGGGGATCTGGGTGATGAACCCTCCTTATCTCCTGTTCTATCCAGATGCCAATGGTGATGACATTCCCGACGGAGACCCGGAAGTTCGTTTGCGGGGCTTTGGACTTGAAGATACGCATGCAGTCGCAAACAGTCTGGCCTGGGGACCGGATGGCTGGTTGTACGGTGCGATGGGCTCGACCACCACTGCGAACGTCTCTTCCAGAACAACTCCAAGCGTGCATGTCGAAGGGCAGTGCATCTGGCGCTATCATCCAGAGGACGATCTCTTCGAAATTTATGCGGAGGGGGGAGGCAACACATTCTCTCTGGAATTCGATGCTGTGGGCCGGCTCTTTTCCGGGACGAATCATGGCAATACACGCGGGATGTTTTATCCACAAGGTTCTTATGGAGAGAAGTCTTTCGGCAAACACGGTCCCCTGACAAACCCGTATGCCTTCGGATACTTCATGCACATGGCCCACACCGGGGACAAGGATCGGTTTCCGCAAACATTCGTCATCTACGAGGGGGGGACGCTTCCCAGGCGATATCAAGGCTGCATCATTGCGGCCAATGCGCTGCACCATCGCGTCTGGGGAAGCCAGCTTTTGCCGGATGGTTCCACCTATCGAACCGTTGATATTCCGAACCTCTGCAAAACCGATGATGGCTGGTTTCGGCCTGTGGATGTCAAGGTCGGCCCGGATGGAGCCGTTTATCTGGCGGACTGGTACGACACACGACTGACTCATGTCGACCCTCGAGACAACTGGCATAAAACCAGCGGACGCATTTACCGTCTGCAAGGCCAGGAAGTTGCCCCGCAGCCATTACCGGATCTGACCAGGCTGAGTGATACAGAACTGATACAGCGTTTCACTCATTCCAATAAATGGCAACAGCAAACTGCAGTACGCGTCCTGGCAGAGCGACTGCGCGGGACAGGGAGCACATCCACCCCGGAACTGTTGCGAGCATTGATGCAGACTGATCAACCCGGAGCACTCCAGGCATTATGGACGCTGGCGTCTGCACAACAACTCTCCGAGGTGGAACTGGCGGCTTTGCTCACGCATCCCCAGGAGCATCTTCGTCGCTGGGCCATCCGCTTGCTGGGAGATGCCAGAAAAATCAGTCCGGAAACGGCACAGCAACTGGCCGGATTGGCAAAAACAGAGCCGCAGATTCAAGTTCGCTCACAACTGGCCTCTTCCGCCAAACGCTTTGCCACGCCAATGGCCTTGCCGATTCTCTCCGCATTGATTCAGCGGGATGAAGACTTCACCGACAAGCATCTGCCGTTGTTAATCTGGTGGGGGCTCGAAGCACATTGCGGTGCACAGTCACTGAATTTCAGTCCGCACGTCAGTGTTGAACTGCCAGCATCTACGAACGTTTCTCCTCGAGACC
>Ga0182739_1004403_pt1 | contig 11688 bp, 14 predicted proteins | sample eDN5th30CBELigBY_FD_128873 | JGI IMG/M metagenome (GOLD analysis project Ga0182739, IMG submission 128873) | Enriched backyard soil microbial communities from Emeryville, California, USA - eDNA 5th pass 30_C BE-Lig BY (version 2) (version 2) | ecosystem: Environmental > Terrestrial > Soil >... | reverse complement strand
CAAAACTTGTGTTACAGAATAAAACGCCCTATCTTCTAGAAAAGGGAACAGAGGGTGACATACTTACTCCTAAACTAGCCACTATTTATAAAAAGTTAAAAAAACAAGAAAAGCTTGATGAGAGTGAGCAAACAGTATTAAAAGAATATGTGGAGATGGAAAGAGAACAACTTAATAATAAGCAAGATAAAGTTCCTTTTAGAAAAATAAAAGAAATGGAGCTAGTAATGAGAATTGATGGGATTTTTCAACTGGCAATTAATGAATAGAATCATTTTAGTCTATAGGATAGGAGAAGCGTAAAACAAAGCGAGATATATGTTTTTGTTTTTATGCTTTTTTTATTTTTCAAAAGAAAGCGATTAGATTTAATTTTACAAAGAAAAAAACCATCAAGATAGATGGTTTGATTATTGTATATGACGATAGACACCTATTACTTTACCAAGAATACTAACATTGTGAAGAATAATAGGATCCATGGTGCTATTTTCAGGTTGTAAACGGATATAATCTTTCTCTTTGAAGAAGCGTTTTACAGTTGCTTCATCTTCTTCTGTCATTGCTACTACGATATCTCCGTTATTAGCCGTATGTTGTTGACGAACAATTACATAGTCTCCATCAAGAATTCCCGCTTCAATCATACTTTCTCCCATAATTTCTAGCATGAATACTTGCTCATCACTTGGTGCAAGTCTTTCAGGTAATGGAAAGTATTCTTCCACGTTTTCTATCGCTGTAATAGGCATACCAGCAGTTACCTTACCAACAACAGGTACATTAATAACGTTATATTTTGGGATATTACTTTCTTCTAAATCTAGTATTTCAATTGCTCTAGGTTTAGTAGGATCTCTTCGAATAAGTCCTTTGCTTTCAAGTCTCGCTAAATGACCATGTACAGTGGAGCTTGATGCAAGTCCTACTGCTTCTGCTATTTCTCTTACAGAAGGCGGATACCCTTTTAATCGTACTTCTTCTTTTATGTATTCTAATATATCTAGTTGTCTCTTAGATAGTTTTTGCATGTTATGCACCTCGTCATCTTTTTCTTGTACTAATTATATCATGTACATACTTATGATACAAACATAAGTTCTATATTTTTCTTGACAGCAAACATCTGTTCGTATTATTCTTATATTACAAACGAACATACATTCTAATTCGAGGGTGATATTTTATGATGACAAATCTATGGAAAAAATATTCTTATACTATTATTCTTTTAATTTGCAGTTTAGTAGCTTGCTTTATTATAGTAATTAATATGGGTGAACCAAATAAAACAGAATATGTTTCTGTCACAGTAAAACAAGGGGAGACTTTATGGGGTATTTCAGATGAATTTGCTGGATCTTACCATATGTCTAAAGAAAGATTTATAAACTGGGTGGAAAAACATAATAATATCACTGCTAACCAAGTGAAAGCAGGAGAAGAGTTAATTATTCCTGTAAAAATAGAAGATCATCAAATGCTTTTAGCATCTGAATAAAAAGTAATCTATTAATCTACTAAAAGATGGAGATTTAAAATGAAGGCAATCATTTATTGTAGAGTTAGTACGGATAAAGAAGAGCAAACCACATCACTAGAAAGACAAGAGGAAGAGCTAGTTCAGTTAGCTAATAAAATGAACTTTCAAGTGGCACATATTATTTCTGAACGAGCAAGTGGTTATGAACTAGAACGGGATGGAATTCTTGAATTACTCGTTCGTATAAAAGAAGAAGATATTACGGCGGTATTAATACAAGATGAAACAAGACTAGGCCGTGGAAATGCTAAGATGGCAATCTTACATTGTATTCTAAAGGAAAATATTAAGCTATATAGTATTTCATCTTCTGGAGAATTGGTTTTATCTGACGCAGATTCCATGGTACTCCAAATTGTCAGCATTGTTGAAGAATATCAGCGGAAAATACATAATATTAAAATTAAACGAGGAATGAAGAGGGCTGTTGAAAATGGGTATCGACCTAGTGAGAATTTAAGGAATTTGGGTGCTCATTCAGGTAGAAAAAGAGTAGAAGTTCCAATAGAAGAAATAGTTAAATTAAAACAGAGTGGATTAACTTTTTCAGAGATTACCTCCTCATTAAATGGATTAGGCTATCATTTTTCTAAGGCAACGATTCATCGTCGTTATCAAGAATATATGGACGATTATGATGGAAATCATGAAGCTTAGAATGAAAGTCTTTTAATAGGAAGTAATGATAGTTTATGTTATAATAAATTTTTGTAAGAGCCAGTTGTTTAATAAACAAACTGTGCTTTTTTATCTTTATAATGAAATGAATGATAATAAATAATAAAGGAGTTTTCTATGTTTCCTCAAAATAAATTAAATAGAATTAATGAACTTGCTAAAAAGAAAAGAGAAGTAGGCTTAAGTCAAGATGAAGCAAAAGAGCAATCTATGTTAAGAGCAGAATATTTAAAGTTCTTTCGTTCTTCTATGGTGAATACAATTGAAAATTTAAAAGTAATTGATCCGAATGGTACTGATGTAACTCCACAAAAAGTAAAAGACATTAAAAATAGAAAAAAACTACATTAAATGAAAAAGTGAAATGTATCCTTCCTATCCTTAACACTTGTGTTAAGGATTTTTTATGTTTTCTAGAAAAAATTATGGGTAAAATATGTAGTAAATGCCTAAAGTAAGAGATGTGTACTTACAGTATAAGTAACAAGTAGTTTAAAGATACACATGAAAAATATTTGGAACACAAGAGAGGATGTTGAACATTGAATACAAAGTTAGATCATTTATCAATTGCTTCTATTCGTACACTAGCAATTGATACTATTGAAAAAGCAAAATCAGGACATCCTGGTATGCCAATGGGAGCTGCTCCAATGGCGTATACATTATGGACAGAGTTCATGAACCATAATCCAGAAAATCCAAACTGGTTCAACAGAGATCGTTTTGTTTTATCTGCTGGACATGGTTCAGCATTATTATATAGTCTGCTTCATTTATCTGGCTATGACTTAACCCTTGATGATTTAAAGCAATTCCGTCAATGGGGAAGTAGAACTCCTGGACATCCTGAATATAAACACACTGCTGGAGTAGATGCAACAACTGGTCCACTTGGACAAGGGATTGCAATGGCAGTTGGTATGGCATTAGCAGAGAGACACTTAGCTGCAGTTTATAATAAAGATAACTATAATATTGTGGATCATTATACATATAGTATTTGTGGTGATGGTGATCTAATGGAAGGAATATCGGGAGAAGCTGCATCATTAGCTGCTCATCTAAAGTTAGGAAGATTGGTTGTATTATATGATTCTAATGATATTTCTTTAGATGGTGATTTAGATAAATCTTTCTCAGAAAGTGTAGAACAACGTTTTAAAGCATATGGATGGCAATATATTAGAGTAGAAGATGGTAATGATACAGACTCTATTTCTAAAGCGCTAGAAGAGGCGAAAAAAGATGAATCAAAACCAACTTTAATTGAAGTAAAGACCGTTATTGGATTTGGTTCTCCTAATAAAGCAGGAAAATCAGCTTCTCATGGTTCGCCACTTGGAGCAGATGAATTGAAATTAACAAAAGAAGCTTATAAATGGACCTTTGAAGAGGATTTCTATGTACCAGATGAAGTATATGGACATTTTAAGGAAAAAGTAGCTACAAATGGTGAAAAGAAAGAAAAAGCTTGGAATGAGTTGTTTTCTGCCTATGAAAAAGATTATCCTGACCTAGCAAAACAATTAAAGACATCTCTATCTGATACCTTAATAGAAGGATGGGATAAAGATATTCCTATATATGAGGAAGGAAGTAGTCTTGCCAGCCGTGCATCTTCTGGTGAAGTAATGAATGGAATAGCTAAAAATCTCCCTTATCTAATTGGTGGTTCTGCAGATTTAGCAGGAAGTAATAATACGATGATTAAAGGAGAAGGGGATTTTACACCAGATAATCAAGGTGGAAGAAACATCTGGTTTGGTGTTCGTGAGTTTGCAATGGGTGCTGCATTAAATGGTATTGCTCTTCATGGTGGATTGAAGATCTTTGGTGGAACATTCTTTGTCTTTTCCGATTATTTGCGCCCTGCTATACGTCTAGCAGCTTTGATGGGATTGCCAGTTACGTATGTTTTTACACATGATAGTATTGCAGTTGGAGAAGACGGTCCAACACATGAACCGGTAGAACAATTAGCTAGCTTAAGGGCAATGCCAAATCTATCTGTTGTTCGCCCTGCAGATGGAAATGAAACAGCTGCAGCCTGGAAAATTGCATTAGAGTCAACAAATAAACCTACTGCTCTTGTTCTAACAAGACAGAATCTACCAACCATTAGCACAACGAAAGAAAAGGCATATGAAGGTGTCTCAAAAGGTGGTTATATTATTTCTGCTGCTAAAAAGGAAAATCCAGATGCTATTCTCATTGCAACTGGATCTGAAGTCCACTTAGCTGTTAAAGCCCAAGAAGCACTGGAGAAAGAAGGCATTGATGCATCCGTGGTCAGCATTCCTGTATGGGATCGTTTTGATAAACAGTCTGAAGAGTATAAACAAAGTGTTCTTCCAAAGTCAGTGAAGAAACGATTGGGCATAGAAATGGGAAGTTCTTTTGGATGGCATAAATATGTTGGAGATGAAGGAGATGTTCTTTCAATAGATACCTTTGGAGCATCTGCACCAGGTGGGAAAATAATAGAAGAATATGGATTTACTGTTTCCAATGTAGTAAAAAGACTTAAAGCTTTATTTGAAAAATAAAAGGATAAAAGAAGACTCCTGCATGCCATCGTACTAGTAACTAGATGGTACAGTCTATCAGGAGTCTCTCTTTTGAGATCACTTTAATCAAATAATTAAAATATTTTCTTGATTCGACAAAACTAGTCTGATTTTTTTACACCTTGAGACACACCTTGAAATCTACCTTTTTTATAATAGAAGGAAAGAAGTGGACAGGTAGGTGGAGTTTCAGATGAGAAAATATTATTTGTATTTAATTAAAGAAGAGGTAGCTATCCATTATAGTGGTAGAGAAAGAATGTTTTATCATTTGTTCTCGGAATATAAGAAGACAAAAGATCATTCACAAAAACAAATTCTAAAAAAACAAATTGAATACATAACACTTCCTATATCTAAATGGTCCATTGAAAATCAATTATTCAACGAGTTAAATAAACAGAAAAATTTCCACTTACAAAAAGATTCCTTTTTGATTGAAAATGGAAATTTAAGTCAGGCGCTTTTGAAAATAGAAAATGAGCATCTATACATTGAGGCAAATGGTTACTATGATGCAGAATCTATATTTTTTGAAGTGATTAGAAAACATGAACCTTCTTTTATAGCGATTGATGTGGAAAATGAAAGATTTGGCTGGTTAAAGCCTATAAAAGAAAGAAATTTAATTTAAACAGGAGAAATTCTGTAACAGATATTGTATAATATTATCTGGTCTAGTACACTAAAGTATAGACAACATGAAGGAGGAAAAAATATGCCTTGGTATGCTTGGGTAAGTATTGTCGTTGCATTAATAGTTGGTATTGTAATCGGCTTCTTTATTGCACGAAAATACATGATGGATTACTTAAAGAAAAATCCACCAATTAATGAACAAATGTTAAAAATGATGATGATGCAAATGGGACAAAAGCCATCCCAAAAGAAAATCAATCAAATGATGGCAGCAATGAACAAACAACAAGGGAAATAATAGGACAAGCTCTTCTTTATACATAAGATACTTACCTATTAATTCTGTTTGATATAAGTGCAATCAGTCATTTTTCATACGTTTATTGACGATAGAATGTAACGAACATTTAAAAAAACAATGATGTTTGTTTAACTTTCATCAAACTAATTCGAAACCACTTATTCTTTTCGAAAGAAAGAAGAGTGGTTTCTTCTATATATTAGAGGTAAAAAAATAGAATGAAAAAAAGCCATGCTTATGGAAAGCAAGGCGTAATTGCGTTTAATCCTCAAACAATTCATTCATTAAATCTTCAATTTCACTCTTTAACTTAGCTGTTTCGCTTTTATCAATCTTAATCTGACCACCATCGAACAGAAGCACATCCCCAACTTTTACTCCCTTAGGAAGCTGCGTTTTGGGTACATCCTTCATTTCTTCATCAAACTCAATAACTGCAATATTTCCTTCAAAACGATCGATAATTCCCTTTTTCAACTTATTTCACCGTCTTTACAGTTAATTTTGTACCAGTCGAAGTAAAGATAATGTTCCCTTGTTTATCCGTACGATATACTTTAGATTTCACCTTTTTTAAACGATTGAGTACAGAAGAGGTAGGATGTCCATAACTATTTTTACCTACACTAATTACAGCGTAGTTTGGTTTTGCTTTATTTAAGAACGATGTAGTAGTTGCTTCTTTTGCACCGTGATGAGCTACTTTTAATACGTCTACATCTGGTATCACTTTTTTAGCTAACATGTCTTTTTCTGATTTCTCTTCTGCATCTCCCATAAATAAGAAAGATTTTTTATTATGCTTTAATAGTAACACAGCACTCCAGTTGTTCAAATCAGATTTATTATATGTTTTAACAGGTGCGATGAATTTTAACGAAATGTCTTTCGCTTTTGTTGCTATTTCTACACCTTGTTTTGCAGTTTTAATGGTTAATTTTTTCTTTTTTACAGCAGAGAGGAAATCTTTGTATGCTTTCGTTGTATGTGATACTTTTGGTGCGTATACATTTTTAACTTTTAATTTTTGAATAACATAAGTTAGTCCACCAATGTGGTCGGCATCTGGATGTGTTGCAACAATAGCATTTAGTGTACTTACTTTTTGTTTTTTCAAATAAGCAACAACCTCATCGCCTTTTCCTTTTCCTCCACCATCTATTAATATATTTTCATTTCCTGTTTGAATCAATATAGAGTCTCCTTGACCTACATTAAGGAAATGGACTTTTACGTTTGATGCAGCATCAGCAGTTGTAACCCCGGTTAATAAAGAAAATAGAAGGGTAACAACAAGTAAGATATTAAACTTTTTCATTTTGAAAACCTCCCAAATCAATTTACCATTAATATGTGTAACGGTAAATGTAACATACTGGGAAAATGATGAAGCTAATGGTAATTCCTAAAAGGAGCGGTATATGTTAATTTTCCCCTTCGAATCTTTCATATATCCTACTTATCTTAAAATAGATGAAACAAAAGGTAGGTAATATTCGTAAATAATAACTTAAGGGGGAGTAGTTATGTTGAGATATATTATGTTTCTAATGATCGGAGTATTGCTCCTTATTTGTGCTATTTATTACATCGTTACAATGTATCATATGAAAGACTTTTCTTTTAAAAAAGTAAGTAAAATGTTAATGGCACTCCTATTAGGTTCTCTGTTGTTATTTTTTACTATCCCTAGTCTAAAGTACATAGTGTTTAAAGAGTATGATGTTGTAAATGGAAAATGCTATATGGAAATTGATTCATCTGGTCGTTCGGCAGAAGCAGATTTTTATATACAAGATACAGATGAAATATATTCATTTGATGATATTCCAGAACTAGATGCTTATGGTAAGGATGCACCGTATTATTGTTCTATAACGGTCACGAAAGATCATCAGTGGGAGATAGGCTATAAAATATATGAAGAAAAAACAAAAGCGATCTTACTATCAAGTGAATAAATAATAAAGTTTATAAAGATAGTATGGCAGGAAGTGCATTATGATATAATGAATTCTGATAGTTAGATAATTCAGTTAAAGGAGGCGTTCATCGTGACAAGTAAATGTATGTTTTTAAACAACAAAGGGGATACGCTTCGTTAACAAAGTTTGTGATTGCGATCCCCTCTATTTGAAAGGGGAAAACAAATGGAAACAGGTAATGTTACTATTAAAGAATTAAATGCAGAGAATTGGTTTGAATGTTGTGAATTAAAAGTAGGAAGAAAGCAAGAAGCTTTCATGGAGCCGAATGCTATTTCTATTGCACAGTCTAAATTTGAGCCATCTTTAAGAACGTATGCTATCTATGAGAATGATAAGATAGTTGGGTTTTTAATGTATAATACGGAATTAGAAGAACTTGATGGCTATTGGATTTATAGAATTATGGTGGATGAAAAATTCCAAGGTAAAGGGATAGGGAAAGCAGCAACTAAGTTAATGATTTCCGAAATGAGTAAATTACCGAATGCTAATAAAATCATTGTCGGTTATCACCCTGAAAATAAGGGAGCACATCTTTTATATGCTAGCATAGGTTTTATGGATTACGGAGACCGGTTTGGTAAGGAAATGGCAGTTATTAAATATGTAAACCAGTAAATAGGTGTAATAGTAAAAGAGCTTGAGGAAATTCCCAAGCTCTTTTGGTGTTGTTTTTGAATGAAATGCAAACTAGATAGAAGGTGTATTTCCCCTCGATACTTCCAATTTCTCATGAGCACTAACTCTCCATAAAATGAAGAAAGATAGCATAACCAAAATAAAACAAACAAGATTAACATATCGAAAGCCTATAAAGTTTGCAAGTAAACCTCCACCTAAATTTCCGACTAACCTTCCTATTATTGAACCGTTAGAATAAACGGTTGCAGATAGACCAGGAGAATTCGGTATTAAATCGCTAAAATAACTAAGTCCATTTCCCATGACAATGGCAACAAATATTGCTTGAAATATCTGTGCTGCTATTAAAATCCACGAATGGGTTGCAGTAGTTAGAACAAGGAAGTAAATTCCTCCAATGAAGCAACTAATAATCATTAAGGTATGATTCGTTATTTTACTACTTAATAATCCAAGTATGATCATAATGGGAATTTCTAATCCTGCACAAAGACTAGCGATAATTCCAACGAGGGAGTAACTACCATGAAATTCATGGACGATAAATAATGGTGTGTTAATTCCATTAATAGCATTGACTCCAAATAAAATGATAAAAGCAATGTAAGGATATCTAATTTGTTTTGTTTTTAGTGAGGGAGTTGGAACTCTCTCCATTTTTTTTACCGAAGTATGTACAGGTTTAGGTGATTTTTGTAAAAAGAAAAATACAATTGCTGCTAGGAACAGAAATATGATTGATGTAGCAATAAACAATCCGTTATATCCAGCTAGCTTTAAAATAATTGTTCCACCAAGGGGACCTATAAGAAATCCTAATGAAAATAACGATCTTAATGTGGAAAGAGCAAACGTTTTATCACTACTTTTACTCGCTGATGCTGATTCTTGAGCATAGGCAAAGATTTGTGGCATTGCAGCTGCACCTAAACCATTAAATAAAGTGATTAATAATAACAAAATAAAATAGTTATGAAATAGAATAAAACAAACATAATTTATTGCAGAAGCGATAATTGCAAGTTCGATAATCCACTTTCTATTTAATCCACTATCTGATCGTTTACCAATAAATGAATTAATGAAAACTCCACTTAATGAACTAATGGCCATAAATATTCCAAATGATGCTGCGCTCATATCAAGTTTTTCGATAGAATACAGAGATAAGTATGGCATGGTTATGGAAATCCCTATACCTAGTAATAACATACAAACAATAAAGAGTAGATACCCTTTAATGGTGAATAATTGTTTAAAACGTATTAGCATAATTTCCTTCACTTTCTTTCCTATTTTTATGAGTATTTCGCTATTTCCATTTGGAAATTTTATCTATATTATATAAAAATAGATAGGTAAAGCGTTAACATAATCCTCTCAATTTTTTTCTAAATTAATAGTTTCCTTGCTCTAATATAGAATAGAGGGGAATAGGCAAGGATTCAAGAGGAATATGTAAACGTTTTAATAAATATTATTGGATAATAGACAGAGAGTAATATTTTTTATTTTTAGTTTGTAAATTTATATATATAGGGGGGTATATATGAAGAAGACATTATATTTAATGAGACATGGGCAAACATTATTCAATCAACGAAGAAAAATACAAGGGTGGTGTGACTCACCACTTACAGAGTTAGGGATTAAACAAGCGAGGGTTGCTGGGCAGTATTTCAAAGAACATAATATCATTTTCGATAAAGTATATTGCTCCACTTCGGAACGTGCTAGTGACACATTAGAAATAATAACGGATATGCCATATACAAGACTAAAAGGTTTGAAGGAATGGAATTTTGGCACATTCGAAGGAGAAAGTGAGGATTTAAATCCACCATTACCTTATAAGGATTTCTTTGTAAAATACGGTGGAGAAGATCAACAAGAAGTTCAACTAAGAATGGCTAATACTTTAACAAAAATAATGGAAGAAGATAATGAAGTGGTTTTGGCAGTATCACATGGAGGAGCATGCCGAAATTTTATGAGATATTGGGAGCACACCAGTTCTATTCCCCAACAAGATAAGATTGCCAATTGTTGCATTTTGAAATTTGAATACGAGAATGGGGAATTTAAACTCGTTGAAATAATCAATCATCAGTTTAATGATTTACTAGAAGAACTTCCTAATGTAATCTAAATCATTTTAATAAATATTACTTGTAGAGACACTCTGATTAGTGTCTCTACAAGTGCTTATACATAAGTTTAAGTGAAAATTGAAAATGGATAAATAAAATAAGACCATGCTATGTTAATATTAAAAAAATGGAAAATGTAAAAGATAGAACCTCTTATTAAAGGAGAGATAGTATTGAAACAAGCAATTATTTTTGATATGGATGGAACGTTATTTCAAACGGATAAAATTTTAGAAATTTCCCTTGATGATACTTTTCAGTATTTACAAACACTAGGTAAATGGGATAGATCAACGCCTATTGAAGAATATCGTGAAATTATGGGTGTTCCTTTACCAAAAGTATGGGAAACATTAATGCCTAATCATTCTGCTGAAGATAAGGAACTAACTGATCGTTATTTTTTAGAGAGATTACTAGTTAATATACATAATGGAAATGGTGGATTATATCCTAACGTAAAAGAGACCTTCCAATCCTTAATAGATAATGAATTTGCTATTTTTATAGCGAGTAATGGACTCATCAAATATTTAAAAGCGATTGTGGACTATTATCAATTGGATGAGTGGGTAACAGAAACTTTTAGTATTGAGCAAATTAATTCTTTGAATAAATCGGATTTAGTGAAAAATATTCTATATAAATATGACATAACCAAAGGAGCAGTTGTTGGTGATCGTTTATCTGATATATTAGCAGCGAAAGACAATGGATTAGTTTCTATTGGATGTCATTTTGATTTTGCAAAAGAAGAGGAACTTATCTATGCAGACATGGTTATTAAAGATTTAAGTGAATTACCCAATATAGTTAATAAGTTAGAAAATAATATGACAGCTAAGTAATGTGCTAAGAATATTAAAACGATTTTCTTTCTCTTTGCTTTTTGGAAATAATTCGATTCGAACTGATGAATCATTTCCCCGGAAACCGCAAAATAAGACAAATTACACCTAGTAATTACTTAGTAAGAATTTTATGAAGTTTAACTTTTCTAATTCCAATAAATATTTCGAAAAGATAATAAAACTTCTTTCCAGTACCTAAATATTTTGCTACACTAATTAAGGTATTTATATCATGTTTGGAAAAGATTAGAGGTGTATTTGTGAAAGTTTTTTTTGATTTAAAATGGTATTTTTTGCAAGAAAAGAAATCGTATTTTGGAGGGATT
>Ga0182739_1004402_pt1 | contig 11688 bp, 11 predicted proteins | sample eDN5th30CBELigBY_FD_128873 | JGI IMG/M metagenome (GOLD analysis project Ga0182739, IMG submission 128873) | Enriched backyard soil microbial communities from Emeryville, California, USA - eDNA 5th pass 30_C BE-Lig BY (version 2) (version 2) | ecosystem: Environmental > Terrestrial > Soil >... | reverse complement strand
GTGAAGACGACGAGGGCGTCGGTCACGATGGCAGGATCTCGTTGGGGTCGGCGGAGGCAGCGGGGGCTTCGGCGGCGGCGCTACGGCGGCGACGGCGCTCGCCGCGCTCGCCCCGGCCGCCATTGCCGCCTTCCGGCGCCGGTTCACGGAACTTGGCCAGCCACTTGGCGCAGTGCGGGTCGTTGCCGAGCATCACGTCGGCACCCATGATCGCGTGCATCTCGGGCTCGTGCAGCGGGTTCATGATCGCCGAGGTCATGCCGGCACCAGCCGCCATGGCCAGGAAGTGGGCGTTCAGCCCGTGCCGGTTCGGCAGGCCGAAGCTGACATTGGAGGCGCCGCAGGTCGTGTTGACCTTCAATTCCTCGCGCAGCCGGCGGATCAGCCGGAAGGCGGCCACGCCGGCATTGCCCAGGGCGCCGATCGGCATGACCAGCGGATCGACCACAATGTCGTGCGGCTTGATCCCGTAGTCGGCGGCGTGCTGGACGATCTTCTTCGCCACCTCGAAGCGGACGTCCGGATCCTCGGAAATGCCGGTCTCGTCGTTGGAGATCGCGACCACCGCGCAGTCGTATTTCTTGACCAGCGGCAGCACCGCCTCCAGCCGCTCCTCCTCGCCGGTCACCGAATTCAGCAGGGGACGGCCCTGGTAGACCGCCAGGCCCGCCTCCAGCGCCGCCACGATCGAGCTGTCGATCGAGAGCGGCACGTCGGTGAGCGACTGCACCAGCTTGATGGTCTCGGCCAGGATCGCCGGCTCGTCGGCCAGCGGGATGCCGGCATTCACGTCCAGCATGTGCGCGCCGGCCGCGACCTGGGCCAGGGCGTCGCGCTCCACCGTGGAGAAGTCGCCGGCCGCCATCTCGGCCGCCAGCTTCTTGCGTCCGGTCGGGTTGATCCGCTCGCCGATCACGCAGAACGGCTGGTCGAAGCCGATCGTGACGGTCTTGGTGCGGGAGGACACGACGGTGCGGGTGGTCATCTTCACGTCCGATGCAAAAAGGGAAGGGGCGGCAGGTCAGGCCGGCGGGGGCTCGTTGCCGCCATTGTTCACGAGCGCGCGGACGCGCTCCTGCGGGTAGGCGGCGTCCAGCTCGTCATGCGCGCGCTGCGCTTCCGCCTCCAGATCGTCGCCGCAGGCGACCGGTGCGGCCCGGCGCCACTGCTCCAGATAGGCGTCGGTACCGGTGAGCTTCGCCCGCATCGCCGCCCGGTCGATCGCCTCCGAGAAACGGGCCGGCAGCTCCCGCTTGGCGGTCTTGCGGCCCTGCTTGACGATCACCTGGGCGGGGATGTCCCGCCAGAACACCACGATGCGATCTGCCATCATCCTCTCCGCCAGCGGCGGCCTTCACGAAATCGTCCAGCACCCCGAAGCCCACCGGGACATGCCGGAACTCCAGACCCAGCCGCACCGCCGCCGCCTGCGCCCGCTCCAGGCAGACCGGGTCGTCGGTCTGGGCGAGATAGACGATCCGGCGATAGTTGCCGAAATAGAGGGGCAGGAGATCCGGATGCCGGTCCAGCCCCAGGCCCTGCCAGACCAGCGTGTCGAACTGGCGCGCCAGGAAGTCGGTCAGCCAGAACGTGCCGACCTCCTCCTCCGCCAGCTGCTCGAACCGGTCGAAGCCCGTGAAGAAGGCGTAGCAGTGCGCGCCCTCGATCCGCCGGACTCCTTCCTCGGCCAGCACCCGGTCCAGCTCGCCCCCGGTGCCGCAGTCGCCATAGGCGACCAGGATCCGCGCGTAGTCCGGACGGTGGCGCCGGATCGCGTCGCGTACCGCCTGCGGGATGAGCTGCGGCTGGTTGTGCAGTTGTGCCGGCAGGCATTGCAGCTTCACATGGGCCAGGCCGTTTGCCCGGGTCAGCGCCAGGATCTCGCGGGCGAGCGCCCCGCAGGCGAGGATCAGGGTGGGCGCGGGCTGGGGCACGCTGCGTTCCGTCAGCTCACCAGGCCGCGCTGGTTGTGCTTGCGCGCCATGAACTCCTTGGCAGTCTCGACCGCCACCGCGGCATCGCGGCAATAGGCGTCGGCGCCGATCGCCTTGGCGAAGGCCTCGTTGAGCGGAGCACCGCCCACCAGCACGATGTAGTCGTCGCGGCGGCCGCGCTCGATCAGCGTGTCGATCACCACCTTCATGTAGGGCATGGTGGTGGTGAGCAGGGCGGACATGCCGAGGATGTCCGGCTTGTGCTCGTCCAGGGCCGCGAAGAACTTGTCGACGTCGCAATTGATGCCGAGGTCGATCACCTCGAACCCGGCACCCTCCATCATCATCCCGACCAGGTTCTTGCCGATGTCATGGATGTCGCCCTTGACGGTGGCGACCACCATCTTGCCGACCGGCGGCGCCCCGGTCTCGGCGAGCAGCGGGCGCAGGATCGCCATGCCGGCCTTCATGGCATTGGCGGCGAGCAGCACCTCGGGCACGAACAGGATGCCGTCGCGGAAGTCGATGCCCACGACGGTCATCCCGCCGACCAGCGCCTCGGTGAGCACGCGATATGGCGTCCAGCCCCGCTCCAGCAGGATGTTGGTGCCCTCGACGACCTCTTCCTTGAGCCCGTCATAGAGATCGTCCTGGATCTGCTTGACCAGCTCGTCGTCATCGAGCTCGCGAAGGTCCAGTTCGTCGCCGGCGTCGCTCATCATCCCGTCCCGTGAGGGCGTTGCTACTTATCGCTTCCATAGCGGAGCTACGGCCGGGGGCGCTTCTCGCGGTACGACCGGTCCTGACCGGTTCGCGACGAAGCGCCGTCCCGAGCGCATAAAAATATCTTTATACCTTTGTTTCGACCTTGGCCAGGGCCGCCTTCGCCTCCGCCAGCCCCGAATCATCGGCGAGTTCGACCAGCGGCGGGCGCACCCGCCGCCACTCCGGATCATCCAGCCGGAGCGCCAGCAATGCCTTGATCGACGGGATCAGCGGGCCGCCTTCCACCGCCTTGCGCACCGCGGTGACCTGGACCTGCGCCGCCTCGGCCGCGGCCGCATCGCCCGCCTTGAACAGGTCGAACACCTTCCGGCTGCCGGCACCGTTCAGGTTGGCGGCAGCCGAGATCGAGCCGGCGCCACCGGCCTGCAGCACGGTCAGCAGATGGTGGTCCGCACCCGGGAACACGGCCAGGTCCGGAAATGCGCGCACCAGGCTCAGCGTATGCTCCAGATCGGCCGAGCTGTCCTTGATGCCGGTTACCATCGGGCCGAACCGCTCCCGCAGGGACGTCACCACCTCGGGCGTGATCGGGACCGCCGAGACCTTGGGGAAATGGTAGAGGATCACCCTGGCCTCGGCCGGCAGGCGCTCCATCACCTCGGCGAACGCCGCCGCCACGCCCGCATCGGACACGCCCTTGTAGAAGAACGGCGGCAGCATCAGCAGGTGCCGGCAGCCGAGCTCCAGGGCATGGCGGGCGAGCGTCAGCGTATCGTCCCGCGCGCACAGGCCGACACCCGGCAGGATCCGCTCCGCCGGGATGCCGGCCCCGACCAGTTCCTCCAGCATCGCCTTGCGCTCGGCGATCGTGAACGATGCCGCCTCGCCCGTGGTGCCGAACAGCGCCACGCCGTGGCAGCCGCCTGCCAGCAGGCGCTCCACATGCGCCCGCGTGCGCGCCCGGTCCACCTGGCCATCCGTCCTGGCCGCGGTCACCGCCGCCGCGAAGATCCCCTCGAGCCTCACCTGCATGGTCTCCTATGCCTGTCCGGCCAGGACCGGCCGGTGCGGCCATCGTGCCGGCTGGGCTGCGCGCGGACCAGCCCCGATGGAAGGGGATGCCTGGTTCAGATCTCGATCTGGGTGCCGACCTCGATCACCCGGTCGGGCGGCAGGTTGAAGTAGGCCGTGGGATCGGTCGCGGTCGCCGACATGCTGATGAACAGCCGCTCCTGGACCGGGTTCAGGTAATCGCGGGTCGACGGCACCAGCGTCTCGCGGCCGAGAAAGTAGGAGGCCCGGGCCGGGTCCACGGCCAGGCCGGCCCCGGCTGCGGTGCGCAGGGCCGCCTGGATGTCCGGCTGGTCCATGAAGCCGAAGCGCACCACCACCGACCAGAAGCCGTCGCTCAGGTGGCGGACGCTGATGCCCTGCTCCAGCGGCACGCGTGGCACGTCGTCGGTGCGCACGGTGAGCAGCACGACCTGCTCATGGAGGACATGGTTGTGCTTCAGGTTGTGCAGGAGCGTGTTCGGTACGACGGACACGTCGCTGCACAGCACGACGGCGGTGCCGGCGACCCGCTGGCAGCGCGAACTGGCGGTGACCGAGCGGATGAACAGCTCGATGCCCATCGACTGCTGGGTGCGCAGATCGGCCAGCACGCGCCGGCCCCGGACCCAGGTACGCAGCATCAGGAAGATGATCCCGGCCATCAGCAGGGGCAGCCAGCCGCCCGCCGGGATCTTCAGGCTGTTGGCGACGATATAGGCGGCGTCCAGGCAGAGCAGGCTGCCGAACAGGAGGATCGCCCAGGGCCGGGGCCAGCGCCACAGCCAGATCGCGACCAGGCAGGCCAGGATGGCGTCGATCCCCATGGCGCTGGTCACCGCGATGCCATAGGCGGCTGCCAGGTCGGACGAGCTCTCGAAGGCGACCACCAGGGCCAGCACGCCGGCCATCAGCAGCCAGTTGACCCGCGGGATGTAGATCTGGCCGATCTCGTGCTCCGAGGTGTGGTGCATCGCCATGCGGGGCAGGTAGCCCAGCCGGATGGCCTGGGAGGTGAGGGAGAACACGCCCGAGATCACCGCCTGGCTGGCGACGATCGTGGCGATCGTGGCCAGCAGGATCAGCGGGACCAGGCCCCAGCCCGGCACCAGGTGGTAGAAGGGCGAATCGATCACCTCGGGATGGTCGAGGATGAGGGCGCCCTGGCCGAAATAGTTGAGCATCAGGGCGGGCATCACCGCGCCGAACCAGGACATCCGGATCGCTCGGCTGCCGAAATGGCCCATGTCGGCGTAGAGGGCCTCGGCACCGGTGACGCACAGGACGACCGAGCCCATCGCCACGAAGGCGTGAAAGCCCTCCTCCTGCAGGAACAGGATGGCCCAGCCCGGCCAGACCGCGCGCAGCACGTCGGGGCTCTGCACGATCTGGACCAGCCCCAGCACGGCCAGGATGCCGAACCAGATCAGCATGACCGGCCCGAACAGGCGGCCGACCAGGGCCGTGCCCCGGCGCTGGATCAGGAACAGCGCTACCAGGATCAGGATGGAGATCGGGACGACATAGCTGTCCAGCCGCGGGTCCAGCGTCTGCAGGCCCTCGACCGCCGACAGGACGGTGATCGCCGGGGTGATGACCGCGTCGCCATAGAACAGGCCCACGCCGATCATGGCGAGGGCCAGCACCACGAACTTGCGCTTATCGCCCCGGGCACCCCCGCTGCCCAGGGCCAGGGCGGCCAGCGCCAGGACGCCGCCCTCGCCCTTGTTGTCGGCGCGCATGATCAGGACGACGTATTTGAGCGCCACGATCAGGGTGAGCGACCAGAACACGAGCGACAGGACGCCCAGGACATGGAGCTCGTCCAGGACCAGTCCGCCGGCATGGCCGAACGCCTCGCGCATCGTGTAGAGCGGGCTGGTGCCGATGTCGCCGAACACCACGCCCAGTGCCGCCAGGACCAGGCTGGCGCGCAGCTTCGGCACGATCGGGAGATGCTGACCGGAAGTGGCGGCGGCCGAATGGTTGGCCAAGTACGGCGCCTTTCAGATGGATAGAGGCGCGCGCTCATACACCAGCCGCGAGCCAGCGCAATCAGCTCCGTTCGCCCGGCAGCCATGCTTGCGGCGAACGCCTGAGCCTGCGCCTGACCTGTCTTCTTAGGGCACGAACTGTTCCTTGAGAATGCGCTCTTCCAGATGATGCTCGGGATCGAACAGCAAGCGCAGCTCGATGCTGCGGTCCTCCCAGATCTCCACGGTCGTGACGTCGCGGACCTCGGTATAGTCGGCGACCGCGCTGGCCGGCCGCTTGAGCGGATCCAGTACCCGGATCGTGAAGCGCGCCTCGTTGGGCAGCAGCGCCCCGCGCCAGCGGCGCGGGCGGAACGGGCTGATCGGCGTGAGTGCCAGGAGGTTGGCGCCCAGCGGGAGGATCGGCCCGTGGGCCGACAGGTTGTAAGCGGTGCTGCCGGCAGGCGTGGCGACCAGCACGCCGTCGCAGACCAGCTCGGGCAGGCGTGCCACCCCGTCGATCTCGACGGCGAGCCTGGCCGCCTGCCGCGTCTCCCGGTAGATCGACACGTCGTTGATCGCCATGCCGGACACCCGGCTGCCGTCCGTCGCCGTCGCCTCCATCCGCAAGGGATGCAGCACCACCTCGCGCGCACCGGCCAGCCGCTCGGCCAGGTCGTCGATGCCGAACGCGTTCAGGAGGAAGCCGACCGTGCCCAGATTCATGCCGTAGATCGGCACGGCGCGCTTCATCTGGCCGTGCAGGGTTTCCAGCATGAAGCCGTCGCCGCCGAGCGCCACCACGATCTCGGCATCGTCGAGATCGACGGGCGGCCAGCGCCGCGCCAGCACCTCCATGGCCGCCTCGGCCTCAGGGGTGGCGGCGGCGACGAATGCCAGCTTGGGCAGGGCGGGGCTGGCCATGGCGAAGGTCCGGATTCCCTGCAGGACGCCTGGTCGGGCGTAGTGGCAATAGCCTGTCGTTTCGGCAGTTTCGGCGGAGCCGGTTCACTTCCGGCGGCCGAGTGCCTAAGTTCTGGGGGCGGAGCATAGACAGGCCCCCGGCCGCTTACCAGCGGCCCCGCAGCCCAAGGGGTCCGCCCGGATGCAGGACAAGCGATGCTGATCGATCCGTTTGCGCGCAAGATCTCCTACGTGCGCGTCTCGGTGACCGACCGATGCGACTTCCGCTGCGTCTATTGCATGGCGGAGAACATGACGTTCCTGCCCAAGGCGGAGCTGCTGACCCTGGAGGAGCTCGACCGGCTGTGCAGCACGCTGGTCGAGATGGGGGTGCGCAAGCTCCGCCTGACCGGCGGCGAGCCCTTGGTCAGGCGGGACGTGATGTGGCTGATCCGCCAGGTCGGCCGGCACCTGCGCACTGGTGCCCTCGACGAGCTGACCGTCACCACCAATGGCAGCCAGCTCGCCAAGCACGCCGAAGGCCTGGTCGAGGCCGGGGTCCGGCGGGTCAACGTCTCGCTCGACACGCTGGATCCCGACCGGTTCCAGGCGATCACCCGCTGGGGCCGCTTCGCCCAGGTGATGGGCGGAATCGAGGCGGCCAAGGCGGCGGGCCTGGCGGTCAAGATCAACGCGGTGGCGCTGAAAGGGGTCAACGAGGACGAGATCGACCGGATGGTCGAGTGGTGCGGCGAGCGCGGCTTCGACCTGACGCTGATCGAGACCATGCCGCTGGGCGACATCGACGGCGACCGCACCGACCAGTACCTGCCGCTCTCGCTGGTGCGCGCCCGGCTGGAGCGGCGCTGGACGCTGGAGGACCTAGACTACCGCACGGGCGGGCCTGCGCGCTATGTCCGGGTCGCCGAGACCGGCGGCCGGCTCGGCTTCATCACGCCCATGACCCATAATTTCTGCGAGAGCTGCAACCGGGTCCGGGTGACCTGCACCGGCACCATGTACATGTGCCTGGGCCAGGAGGACGCGGTCGACCTGCGCACGCCGCTGCGCTCCTCCGAGGGCAACCAGGCCCTGGAGCAGGCGATCCGCGACGGCATCGCCCGCAAGCCCAAGGGCCACGACTTCATCATCGACCGGCGCCGCAAGGCCCCTGCGGTGGCGCGGCACATGAGCGTCACCGGGGGCTGAGCCGGCCGCTGCGCAGCTAGCGGAGGCCGTAGATCCCGCGTTGGCGGAGCAGGTGGTCGGCCAGCACCACCGCCATCATCGCCTCGCCCACCGGCACCGCGCGGATGCCGACGCAAGGGTCGTGGCGCCCCTTGGTCAGGATCTCGGTCTCGTTGCCGAACCGGTCGATCGTGCGCCTGGGGGTGAGGATCGAGGAGGTGGGCTTCACCGCGAAGCGCACCACCACGTCCTGACCGGTGGAGATCCCGCCCAGGATCCCGCCGGCATGGTTGGACAAAAAGCGCGGGCCGTCATTGCCCATGCGCATCTCGTCGGCATTGGCCTCGCCGCTGAGCGCCGCGGCGGCCATGCCGTCGCCGATCTCCACCGCCTTGACCGCGTTGATGCTCATCATCGCCTTGGCGAGGTCGGCATCCAGCTTGTCGTAGACCGGCTCGCCCAGGCCGGCCGGCACGCCGCTAGCCGTCACCTCGATCACCGCACCCACCGACGAGCCGGCCTTGCGGATCGCGGACAACTGCTCCGCCCAGCGGGCGGCCGCCTGCGGGTCCGGGCAGTAGAACGGGTTGCGGTCGATTTCCGCGTCGTCGAACGCCGCCCGGTCGATCCGGTCCGGTCCCATCTGCACCAGGCAGCCGCGGATCCGCACCCCGTCGCCCAGCACCTTGCGCGCCACCGCGCCCGCGGCGACCCGCGAGGCCGTTTCGCGGGCCGAGGAGCGGCCGCCACCGCGATAGTCGCGGATGCCGTATTTTTGGTCATAGGCGTAGTCGGCGTGGCCCGGACGGTACTTGTCCTGGATCTCGCCGTAGTCCCTGGACCGCTGGTCCTGGTTGCGGATCAGGAGCTGGATCGGCGTGCCGGTGGTTTTGCCCTCGAACACGCCGGACAGGATCTCGACCTGGTCGGGTTCCTGGCGCTGGGTGGTGTAGCGCGACTGGCCCGGCCGGCGCCGGTCCAGCCAGACCTGGATGTCCGCCTCGGCGAGCGGCAGAAGCGACGGCACCCCGTCGACCACGCAGCCGATCGCCGGCCCATGGCTTTCGCCCCAGGTGGTGAAGCGGAAGAGTTCGCCGAAACTGCTGCCTGCCATGGCTCCCCAAGCCCTGCCGCGATGGTGCGGGCGGCAGGTGCGCGGAACGATGGGGGGCGGTCAAGGGGGCATTGCCCGGCCGGGCGCTGGCCACCGGGTCCGGCCGGGCAGGCTGCTCAGGTCAAGGCGTGGTCGTGCCACCGGCAGGCGGCGTCGCCGGGTCCGTGGTGGCAGGCGGCGTGGCCTCGGGCGCCACCGGCGTGGTCGCGGTCCTCGGCCAGAAGATCCAGGCCAGCAGGATCACGATGATCACCACGATGATGATGTACCAGGTTCTGCGGTCCACGGGCTTCCTCCTCCCTGCCGGTTCGGCAGCCAAGCGATCGATGATGCAGCCCAGGCCCGAAGGGACGCGCCTGGGCACTCGAGGCACATGGGAGGAAAGCGCGGGACCGGCTGTGTGGTTCCGCGCCGGGTGGCCTCAGACCACCGATATGTCCGGCGCGTCGGCCGCCTTCATGCCGACGACGTGGTAGCCGCTGTCGACATGCAACACCTCGCCGGTGGTGCCGCCGCCCAGGTCGGACAGCAGGTACACCGCGGCGCCGCCCACGTCCTCGATGGTGGTGTTGCGCTTGAGCGGTGAGTTGTATTCGTTCCACTTCAGGATGTAGCGGAAGTCGCCGATGCCGGAGGCGGCGAGCGTCTTGACCGGCCCCGCCGAGATGGCGTTGACCCGGATGCGCTGGCCGCCCAGGTCCACCGCCAAAAAGCGCACCGAGGCTTCCAGCGCCGCCTTGGCCACCCCCATCACGTTGTAGTGGGGCACCACCCGCTCGGCCCCCAGATAGGTGAGCGTGAGCAGGGAGCCGCCCTCGGTCATCAGCGGCGCCGCGCGCCGGGCGAGGTCGGTGAAGCTGAACACCGAGACGTTCATGGTGTTCTGGAAGTTCTCGAAGGTCGTGTTGACGTAGCGGCCCTTCAGTTCCTCCTTGTCGGAGTAGGCGATCGCGTGGACCACGAAGTCGAGCCGGCCCCACTGCTCCTGGATCTGGGCGAACAGCGCGTCCATCGAGGCGGCATCGGTGACGTCGGCCGGCAGCACCAGAGGTGCCCCCAGCTTCTCGGCGAGCGGCATCACCCGCTTCTTCAAGGCTTCGCCCTGATAGGTCACCGCCAACTCGGCACCGTGCGCCGCGACCGCCGCGGCGATGCCCCAAGCCAGCGAGCGGTCGTTGGCGATGCCCATGATCAGGCCGCGCTTGCCGGCGAACAACGGCCCGGCCGAGGCGGGCTTGATAGCGCTCATGAGCAGAGATCTCCGATGGATAAAAGCGCTGGGTGGACCGGTTCTTAACCGTGCGCCAGCGGGGCCGAAAGAGGGCTGGGCGTGCTGGCCCGGTCGACCGCGGCGGCGATCTGCGCGCCCAGCAGGAAGATGACCGCCGAGAGCCAGAAGAAGAACATCGTCACCACGACGCCACCGAGGCTGCCATAGGTGACGCTCATGCTGCTGATGTTGCGCATGTAGTAGGAGAAGCCGAACACGAAGCCGTTCCACGACACCGCGACGAACATCGCCCCGGTCGCCAGCCGGGTGAGCGGGATCTTCCTCCCTGGCAGCAGCCGGAAGAGGGTCAGGGACACCGCGAACAGGATGACGACCCCGGCCAGATGGGTGGACCAGGCGCCCACTAGCCTGGTCAGCTCGGGATCGTGCAGGAGCCGTGCGGCGACCTGCAGGCCCAGCGGCAGGATCAGCGTCATGGTGGTCAGCGCGATCGCGCAGACCCCGGCAAAGCAGGTCAGCAGCAGTCCCTGGAGACGGCGCATCGGCCAGTCTTTGGCACTGACTGTGGCATCGAAGATACGGTTCAGCGCGTTGCGGACCGCCTCGATCGCACTGGAGGCCACCCAGAGCGTGCCGATCATCGACACGGTGAGGATGGTCGGATGCGCCACCCGACGGACCTCGTTGATCAGGGGCTTCACCCAGTCGGCGACCTCGGGCGGCAGCAATGCCAGGGCCAGGTCGATCGACTGGGTGGCGGCTTCGCTCTGTCCGATCCAGCCGGCCAGGGTGAGCAGGAAGATCAGGAACGGCACCAGGGCGAACAGCGTGTCGAACGCGATCGCCGCGGCATGGGTCAGCCCGTCGTCGTAGATGAAGCGGGTGAATGCCCGCTGCACGATCTTGCGCAGCGAGATGGGCGGCCGGGGTGCGAGATCGTGCGCGAGTTCCATGGGGGTGAAGTCGCACTGCCGGCACCAGGGAACAAGCGGCCGCAGCTTCGCCCTACGCCACGGGGTCGTGGCTGGCCACGCGTGGGTGCCGGGACTATCGTTTTGGTGACATGACCGAAGAAGAGGCCGGCACACGTCTCGGCCGGTACCAGGGGAGGCAGCCGCCGTGGCGCGCGTGACGATCTTCAACAAGTCGGACCTGCCGTCGCGCTACTCCACGAGCGGCCCGCAGCGGGCACCGCACCGTTCCTACTACTACGCGATGGGTCTGACCGCGGACGACATCGGCAAGCCGTTCGTGGGCGTGGTCACCACCTGGAACGAGGCGGCACCCTGCAACATCGCGCTGGGCCGCCAGGCCCAGGCGGTCAAGCGCGGGGTCGCCAAGGCCGGCGGCACGCCGCGCGAGTTCACCACGATCACCGTCACGGACGGGATCGCCATGGGCCACCAGGGCATGAAGTCCTCGCTGGTGTCGCGCGAGGTGATCGCGGATTCCACCGAGCTCACCGTGCGCGGCCATGCCTATGACGCGCTGGTGGGCCTGGCCGGCTGCGACAAGTCGCTGCCCGGGCTGATGATGGCGATGGTCCGCCTGAACGTCCCGTCCGTGTTC
>Ga0182739_1004400_pt1 | contig 11689 bp, 9 predicted proteins | sample eDN5th30CBELigBY_FD_128873 | JGI IMG/M metagenome (GOLD analysis project Ga0182739, IMG submission 128873) | Enriched backyard soil microbial communities from Emeryville, California, USA - eDNA 5th pass 30_C BE-Lig BY (version 2) (version 2) | ecosystem: Environmental > Terrestrial > Soil >... | reverse complement strand
GATGTCGTCGTCGCTCAGCGGCTCGAGCGTGAGCAGCAGCGAGCGGGACAGCAGCGGCGAGATGACCGAGAACGACGGGTTCTCGGTGGTGGCCGCGACGAGGATGACCCAGCCGTTCTCGACCCCGGGCAGCAGCGCGTCCTGCTGGGCCTTGGTGAAGCGGTGGATCTCGTCGAGGAACAGTACGGTCGAGAGCCCGTACAGGTCGCGGTCGGCGTGCGCCTTCTCCATCACCTCGCGAACGTCTTTGACGCCAGCGGTGACGGCGGAGAGCTCGACGAACCGGCGGCCGGAACTGTGGGCGATCGCCTGCGCGAGGGTCGTCTTGCCGGTGCCCGGAGGCCCCCACAGGATCACCGAGACGGCCCCCGATTCCCCGGTCGCATCCGCCGCCAGCTTCACGATGGGCGAGCCGGGCTTCAGCAGGTGCTTCTGCCCCGCCACCTCCTCCAGCGACGTGGGGCGCATGCGGACCGCGAGCGGGGTGACTCCCGTGCGGAGTCCCTGCTGCGCGGCCATGTCCCCACAGTAGCCGCGGGTACCGACCCGTTTTGGCAGCCTCAGGGCCGCTCTGTAGTGTTCTCGCGTGGCATCGACGAGGCAGCAACGCGAGCAGCGAGAGGCGCGCGAGCGGCTCCAGCGGTACCAGGCCCGGCAGGAGGTGCACGCGCACCAGAACAAGCGCCGGGTCCGGGACAACCTCATCGCCGTCGCCGGCGTGATCCTGGTCGCCGGTCTCGCGACCGCCACCCAGATCTTCTACTTCAGTGCAGGGCCCGGCGCCCCGACCGCCGCGCCGTCGGACGCGCCGTCGGACGCGCCCACCGGCGCCAACGTGGGGGCACCCGACCCGGCGACGGCCGAGAACCGCACCTGGACGGGAACCATGGTGCTCAACGGCGACATCACGCTCGGCATCGAGCTGGATGGCGCAGCGGCACCGCAGGCCACCGCCGGTTTCGTGCGCGACGCCGCCGACGGCTACTTCGAGGGCAAGACCTGTCACCGCCTCGCCACGAGCGACGGATTCTCCTTCCTGCAGTGCGGTTCGCTCGATGGCACCGGCGCGGGAGATCCGGACTACGCGTTCGGGCCGATCGAGAACGCGCCGGCCGACAACGTCTACCCGACCGGCACCATCGCCATGGCCCGCCAGGGCGATAACGCCTACAGCAACGGCCACCAGTTCTTCATCGTGACCGGCACCACGACGCTCGGCGCCGACTCCGCCGGCGGCTACACGATCGTCGGGAAGGTGACCAGCGGCCTGGAGAACCTCATCCAGGACGTCACCTCGCAGGGCATCGACCCCGACACGCTCGGCCAGGACGGCACCGGCGCACCCCTGGTTCCGACAACGATCACGGGGGTCACCCTGCAGTAGCGGGTGCAATAGGCTGGGGGGCGCTCCGGTCAGAGGCGGCCGGGACTGACGGCAAGGTGAGTTATCCGTGGCGAGCAGCGAACAGGCACCCTGGGGCCGGGTCGGCGACGACGGAACGGTCTACGTCCGCGAGGCGGACGGGGAACGGGCCGTGGGCCAGTACCCCGACGCCACCCCCGACGAGGCTCTGGCGTATTACGAGCGCAAGTTCGCCGAACTGGCCGGCCAGGTCGGGCTGCTCGAGCAGCGCGTCCGCGGCGGGGCGCCGGCGAACGATGTGGCCAAGGCCATCGCGCACCTCACCGAGTCGGTGGCGACCGCCAATGCCGTCGGCGATCTCGCGGGGCTGCGAGAGCGTCTCGACAAGCTGAGCGGCAGCGTCGGCGAACTGACCGAGAAGCAGTCGGCCGAGGCGAAGGCTGCGGTCGCGACCGCGCTCGCCGAGCGCGAGGCCCTCGTGGCCGAGGTCGAGGCGCTGGCCGCCCAGGATCCGGCGAAGGCGCAGTGGAAGCAGGTGACCTCGCAGCTGGATTCCCTGTTCGCCCGCTGGCAGGCCGCCCAGAAGGACGGCCCGCGGCTGCCCAAGACCGAGAGCAACGAACTCTGGAAGCGCTTCCGTTCCGCGCGGACGAGCATCGAGGGCCACCGCAAGGCCTTCTTCACCGAACTGGACGGGGTCCACAAAGAGGCACGCTCGCGCAAGCAGGAGCTGATCGACCGGGCCGAGGCGCTGGCGCCGCGTGGCGCGGCGGGCATCCCCGATTACCGGCGGCTCGTCGACGAGTGGAAGCTCGCCGGGCGAGCCGGCAAGCGTGCCGACGACGCGCTCTGGGAGCGCTTCAAGGCCGCCGGTGATGTGCTGTTCGCCGCGAAGTCCGAGGTCGACGCCCTGGAGAACGAGGAGTTCGCGGGCAATCTCACCCAGAAGCTGGCGCTCCTGGAGGATGCCGAGAAGCTGCTCGCGGTGACCGATCACGCGAAGGCCAAGCAGGCCCTGCTCGATGTCCAGCGCAAGTGGGACGCGATCGGCAAGGTGCCGCGGGATGCGATCCGCACCGTCGAGGACCGCCTGCGCAAGGTCGAGACGCACGTGCGCAAACTCGACGAAGACAACTGGAGTCGCACCGACCCCGAGAAGACGGCTCGCTCCGAGGGGTTGGCCTCGCAGCTGACGAACGCGATCGAGAAGCTCGAGCGCGAACTTGCCGAGGCCACGGCGAAGGGCGATGCCCGCAAGATCAAGGAAGCCGAAGAAGCGCTGGCCGCCCGGCGCGTCTGGCTCTCGGCGATCGGCTCCTAGTTCCACAAGAACTCTTGTACAACAGTTCTTGACTATTTAGCCTGGCCGGGTGGAACCCACCCGCATCGAGGTCGACGACCCCTCTGCCATGCGCGCGCTCGCGCATCCGCTGCGCCTGAAATTGCTCGGACTGCTCCGCCGCGATGGCGCGAAGACCGTCGGCGAGCTGAGCGAACTCGTGGATGCCGCCCCCGGCTCGGTCAGCTACCACCTGACCACGCTGCACCGCTTCGGATTCGTCGAGGAGGCCCCCGAGCTGGCGCGCGACGGGCGGGAGCGCTGGTGGCGGGCATCCCACGCCATGACCGCCTACGAGCCCGTGGACCTGCTCGCCGACCCCGAGAGCGCCGCGGCCGGACGTCGCATGCGCCAGGCCTTCCTGCAGGGACACCTGGCGGAACAGCTGGACTATCTGGACGCCGAACCCGCGCTGCCGCGGGAGTGGGTCGCGGCGGCAAGCGCGGGCGACATCATCGCCTATCTGACAGCGGCGGAACTCGCCGAGCTGACCGCCGAGGTGAACGCCCTCGCCGAGAAGTGGGCGCGGCCCCGCGAGCTCGCGTCACCGCAAGCCGAACCGGTGCGCTTCATCTACTCCGCATTCCGGCAGCCGTGACCTCCGTCCGCACCTCCACGCGGCGCACGCCCCTGATCGCCCTGCTCGCCGCCGACGGCATCTCTCGGGCGGGGAACGCCGTCACCACCGTCGCCGTCCCGCTCTACGCCCTCGCCGTGACCGGCTCGCCGTTCGCCACCGGCATCGCCGGGGTGTTCGCCACCGCGCCGATCATCGTCGGCGGCGCACTCGGCGGCGTGCTCGTCGACCGGTTCGGCTGGCGGCGCTCCGGGGTCGTGGCCGATGCGGCGAGCGGCCTGACCTCGCTCGCGATCCCGGTTCTGGCCGGGCTGGGCATCCTGCCGTTTCCGGCGCTGCTGGCCCTGGTCTTCCTGAGCAACCTGCTCGACACGCCGGGATCCACGGCGCGCACCGCCCAGCTGCCGGAGCTCGCCGAACTCGCCGGCACGCCGCTCAGCCGCGCGACGGGAGCCCACGCCACCGTGTCGCGCACGGCGGGGATGCTGGGAGTGGGACTGGCCGGGGCCCTGGTCGCCGTCGTCGGGCCCGCGAACGCGCTGTACGCCTGCGGAGTGTTCGCGGTGTCGATCGCCCTGACGCTGCTGTTCGTCCCGGCCGACGCCCGCCACCACGCCACGCGCACCGAGGAGCCCGCCGAGCCCTACCTCGGGGCCCTGCGCGCCGGTCTGAGGTTCACCGTGCGCACTCCCCTGCTGCGCGCCGTCGTGATCCTGGTCGTCACCACCAACATGATCGACGCCGCCGGACTGACCGTGCTGAAGCCGGTCTACGCCCGCGGGATCGGCGATGACGGCGCGGTGCTCGGCGCCATGCTCGCGGTCTTCGCGGCCGGTGCGCTCACCGGCGCCGCCGCGTACAGCGCCGTCGGGCACCGCCTGCCGCGACGCGGACTGTTCGTGGCTCTGTTCCTGCTCGCCGGCGTGCCACCCTACCTCGCCCTCGCGCTCGATGCGCCGCTGCCCGCGGTATTCGCGGTTCTCGCACTCTCGGGGCTGGCCGCCGGCCCGCTCAACCCGATGATCGACACGGCGCTGTTCGGGATCATCCCGGTCGCCCTGCGCGCGCGGGTCTTCGGCGCCCTGTCGGCCGGGGTCGCCGCGGCGATGCCGCTCGGCAGCGCGCTCGCGGGTCTCGGTGTCGAGCAGCTCGGCCTGACCGGTACACTGTTCGCCGCGGCGGGCGTCTATCTCGTGGCGATCCTGTCCACGGCGTTCGGGCGACGCTGGCACGGATTCTGAGACTGTCCACAGCGCCCGTTTCCCACCGATCGCACCGGATGCCCGCACCCCCGGCCCGGGCACGGCACGATGCAGAGATGGTCGCCCTTCCCCCCGCGCTCGACGGTTCTGCACTGCCGCTCGCCGAGCGCATGGCCGCCACGCTCGACGGCGAGCTCTACCCGCTCGGCGGCGCACACTGCCCGATCGACGAGGTCGAGACGCCGCGGCTGCGGCTCGCCGCCGCCCTCGCCGGACTGCCGGTGCGGCTGATCGCCGAACTGGGCACCGCAGCGTGGGTGTGGGGCGCGACGCCCATCGCCCCGCGTCCCCTCGAGCTCTGCGTCGACCTCGGTGCGCGGGCCCGGCCGCTGCACGCCGCACCGGTGGTCATCCGCGAGGTGGTCGTCCGCTCCGGCGACCTGGTCTCGCTCGGGGAGCGACGGGTGACCAGCCCGCTGCGCACGGCGATCGATCTGGCGCGGTCCCGCATCCGGTGGGGTGACCACGAGGCGCTGCTGGTGAGCGAGCTGGCCCGCCAGACGGGATTCACGTTCGACGACTGCCGTACCGTGGTCGAGGCGCGGCGCAATCTGCCCGACAAGCGGCGCGCGATGATCAGGCTCGAGCGGGCGCTCAGCCCGCGCTGACCCGGTACACGTCGTAGACCGCCTCGATGCGCCGGACCGCGTTCAGCAAGCGGTCGAGATGCACGGTATCGCCCATCTCGAACACGAAGCGGCTGAGAGCCAGGCGATCGCTCGAGGTCGAGACCGTCGCCGAGAGGATGTTCACGTGATGCTCGGAGAGCACGCGCGTGACGTCCGAGAGCAGTCCGGACCGGTCGAGGGCCTCGACCTGGATCTGCACGAGGAAGACGCTCGAGGAGTTCGGGGCCCACTCCACGTCGATCATGCGGTCGGGTTCGGCCAGCAGGCTCTTCACGTTCTGGCAGTCGGCCTGGTGCACCGACACCCCGGTGCCGCGCGTGACGAACCCGACGATCGAGTCGCCCGGAACCGGCGTGCAGCACTTGGCGAGCTTCACCAGGATGTCCGGGGCGCCGCGCACCAGGACACCGGAGTCGCTCGAGCGCAGCTGTCGCCCGCGCCCCTTCGGGGTGAACGGGATCTCGGCCTCGTCGGCCTCCGCCTCACCCTGCATCGAGGCGACGACCTTCTCCAGCACCGACTGCGTCGAGATGTGGCCCTCGCCGACCGCCGCGTAGAGCGCCTCGACGCCCTCGTAGCGCATCTGGGCGGCGACCTCGGCCAGCACGTCCTGGCTCATCAGTTTCTGCAGCGGCAGGTTCTGCTTGCGCATGGCGCGGGCGATGGCGTCCTTGCCCTGCTCGACGGCCTCCTCGCGCCGCTCCTTCGTGAACCAGCCGCGGATCTTGCTGCGCGCACGCTGGCTCTTGACGAAGTTCAGCCAGTCCTGACTCGGCCCGGCGTCGGGGTTCTTCGAGGTGAACACCTCGACCGAGTCGCCGGAGTTGAGTGTGGACTCCAGCGGCACCAGGCGCCCGTTGACCTTCGCCCCCATCGTGCGATGGCCGATCTCGGTGTGCACGGCGTAAGCGAAATCGACCGGGGTGGCCCCGGCCGGGAGGCCGATCACCTTGCCCTGCGGGGTGAACACGTAGACCTCCTTCGCCCCGATCTCGAATCGCAGGTTGTCGAGGAACTCGCCCGGGTCCTCGGTCTCGGACTGCCAGTCGCTGATGTGGGCGAGCCAGGCCATCTCGGTGTCGCTGGCCGCCTGGTCGCGGTCGGCGGCCTTGCTCGTGACACGCTCCTTGTACTTCCAATGCGCGGCGACGCCGTACTCGGCACGGTTGTGCATGTCGTGGGTGCGGATCTGGATCTCGATCGCGCGCCCCTGCGGACCCACCACCGTGGTGTGCAGCGACTGGTAGAGGTTGAACTTCGGGGTGGCGATGTAGTCCTTGAACCTGCCGGGGATCGGATTCCAGCGCGCGTGGATGGCCCCGAGAACGGCATAACAGTCCCGGATGTTGTTGACCAGGACCCGGATCCCGACGAGGTCGTAGATCTCGGTGAACTCGCGACCGCGGGCCACCATCTTCTGGTAGATCGAGTAGTACTGCTTCGGCCGGCCGACCACCTGGCCCTTGATCTTGCCGGCCTTCAGGTCTTCGTTCACCGCGTCGATGACGAGCTGCACGAACTCCTCGCGCTGGGGGGTGCGGTCCTTGACCAGGCTCTCGATCTCGACGTAGAGCTTCGGGTAGAGCACGGCGAACGAGAGGTCCTCGAGCTCCCACTTGATGGTCTGGATGCCCAGGCGGTGCGCAAGGGGCGCGTAGATCTCCAGGGTCTCCTGGGCCTTGCGCGCGGCGGATTCGGGGGCCACGAATCCCCAGGTCCTGGCATTGTGCAGCCGGTCGGCCAGCTTGATGATGAGCACGCGGATGTCCTTCGACATCGCCACCACCATCTTGCGTACCGTCTCGGCCTGCGCGCTGTCGCCGTACTTCAGCTTGTCGAGCTTGGTGACGCCGTCGACGAGCATCGCGATCTCGTCGCCGAAGTCCGCGCGCAGCAGGTCGAGGGTGTAATCGGTGTCCTCGACGGTGTCGTGCAGCAGCGCGGCGGCGAGGGTCTTCGGCCCGATGCCGAGATCGGCGAGGATCTGCGCGACCGCCACCGGGTGCGTGATGTACGGCTCCCCCGACTTCCGGGTCTGCCCGGAGTGCGCGCGCTCGGCCGCCGCGTAGGCGCGTTCGATCAGCGCGACATCGGCCTTGGGGTGGTGAGCACGCACCGTCTTGAGCAGCCGGTCGACGGCGCCGGTCGGCTGGGCACGCGAGAACAGGCGCGGGAAGATCGATCGGCGCAGCGGCGCGGTGCCCGGCGCCTGCGTGTCGGTCATGCGCTCACCTCCCGCTCCCGATGCTGAATTCTACGAGGCGGATGCGGTGGCTGCTGGGCAGGCGGGCTACGCGGACGCGGTGGACAGGCTCTTCGCGCGCTGGGCGAGGGTGCGCTTATCTCGCGCGGCGATCTCGGGCTCCCCCTGCCGGAACATGGCGTACAGCGGCGCGGCGACGAACGGCGTCGAGTACGTGCCGATGATGGTTCCGACGAGCAGGGCGAGCGAGATGTCGCGCAGCGTGTCGGCGCCGAGCACGAACGATCCGAGGAACAGGATCGCCGCCACCGGCAGCGCCGCGACGACACCCGTGTTGATCGAGCGCACCAGCGTCTGGTTCGCCGCGAGGTTGACGGTCTCGCCGTAGGTGCGGGTGGATTCCTCGCCCATCTCGGAGGTGTTCTCGCGGATCTTGTCGAACACGACGACCGTGTCGTACAGCGAGAAGCCCAGGATCGTCAGGAAGCCGATGACCGCAGCCGGGGTGATCTCGAATCCGGTCGCCGCATAGACCCCGACGGTGATCACGAGATCGTGAAGCAACGCGAGCATCGCCGCGGCCGACATCTTCCAGGTGCGGAAGTACAGGGCCATCAGGATCGCGGCGAGCGCCAGGAACACCCCGAGCCCGAGCAGCGCCTTCTGCGTGATGTCGGCTCCCCAGCTCGCCCCGATGAACGAGTCGTCGACCGTCTCGGTGTCGAAGGCGTCCTTCAGGGCGCCCGCGACGTCCTGCGTCTCGGCGTCGGTGAGCTGGTCGGTCTGCACGCGCAGGCCGTCGTCGCCGACCGTGGTGACCCGGACGAGCGCGTCCGGCACGACCGAGTGCACGGCCTCTTCTGCGATATCGGGGTCGACCGACGAGGCGTCGGATACCTGGAACTGCGAGCCGCCGCGGAACTCGATGCCGAAGTTGAATCCGGCGCCGAAGTCGCCGGCGCCGCGGACGAAGGGGACCGCGACCGCGGCGATCATCAGCGCCACCGCGAGGCCCAGCCAGATGCGGCGCAGGCCGATGAACGGGACGCTGCGCTCACCCGTGTAGAGGTCGTTGCCGAACTTGGTCAGCCCGCTGGCCATCAGCGCTTCCCCTTCTTGGAACCGGACTTCTTCTTCTGGGGCGGCCGCGCAGGCGTCTCGGTGCGCGCCGGCTTCGCCGTGGTCGCGTCGAGCGCGGCGGCCTCCGCCGCCTTGCGCTCGGCGATGGTCTGGCGACGCTCGGCCTCGCGCCCGGCGCCCGAGCGGCGGGCGGCGGCCGAGACCCGGAACTCGGCGCGACCGCGGTAGACCGCACCGAGGGCCGTCGGGTCGAGACCGCTCAGCGGGTGGCCGCTGGAGAAGAAGCGGGTGGTCGCGAGCAGCTGCAGCATCGGGTGGGTGAACAGCACGACGACCAGCACGTCGATGACGACGGTGATGCCGAGCGTGAGCGCGAAGCCCTTGACCGACCCGACGGCGATGATCGCGAGCACGACCGCCGACAGCAGGTTGACGCCCTTCGCCGCGTAGATGGTGCGCAGGGCGCGCTTCCAGCCCGCCTCGACGGCGCCGGTGAGACCACGGCCGTCGCGCAACTCATCGCGTATTCGTTCGAAGTACACGATGAACGAGTCGACCGTGAAGCCGATCGCCACGATCAGACCCGCGACCCCGGCCAGCGACAGGCGGTAGCCCTCACGCCAGCTGAGGATGGCGATGACGAGATAGGTCAGCACGGCGGCGACCACGATCGAGGCGATGGTGACCGAGGCCAGCGCGCGGTACTGGAAGAACGAGTAGATGACGACCAGGATCAGGCCGACGAGCCCGGCGAGCAGACCGCTCTGCAGCTGGCTGCTGCCGAGAGTCGGCGACACCGAGTCACGGGTCTGCACCTCGAAGCTCACCGGAAGGGCGCCGAACTTGAGCTGCTGGGCCAGAGCGGTGGAGGTCTCCTGGGTGAACGAGCCCGAGATCTCGGGCTGGTCCGTCACACCCAGCACGCGCGGCGCGGTGATGACCCGGCCGTCGAGCACGGCGGCGAACTGGTTGCGCGGCGGGTCGAGCCCGATGAGACGGTTGCCGATGTCTTTGAACGCGGCGCCGCCCTTGTCGTTGAAGCGCAGGTTGACGACCCACTCACCGGTGTTCACGCCGCCGCTGCCCTGGCGCTGACCCGAGAACGCGTCGGTGATGTCGGCGCCGTCGACCTCGACCGGCCCGAGGACGTACTTGATCTGCCCGGTGTCGTCGCAGGTGATCAGCGGCTTGTCGGCGGGAGCGAGGTTGGCTTCGACCTCGTCGATCTGATCGCAGCGGAAGTCGTCGTACGCCTTCTGGATCTCGGCGCTGACCCAGTTCGGGTCGCTGGCGTCGGTCGGCTCCGGATTCGGGGTGGCCGCGGGTTCCGTCGGCTCGACGTCGGGCTCTGCGGCCTCGTCGGTCGGAGCGGGGGTCTCAGTGCCGTCGTCGCCGACCGCGTCGGTCGACGGGGTGCCGGCCAGGATCACGGGCCGGAACTCGAGCTTCGACGAGGACTGCAGGCGCTCCTGGGTCTCGGGGTCGAGCGGCCCCGGGATGAGCACCTCGATGTTGTTGGCGCCCTGCGTGCTGATCTCCGCCTCGGAGACGCCCGACGCGTCGACACGCTGCCGGATGATCGAGACGGCCTGATTCAGCTGCTCCTGCGTGACCTCCTGGCCCTCGGCCAGCTGCGCGGCGAGCACCACGCGGGTCCCGCCCTCCAGGTCGAGGGCGAGCTTCGGGGTCCAGCCCCAGCCCCAGAACAAGGCTCCGGCGGTCTGGATGCCCAGCAGCACCGCGATGATTGCGGCCAGCCAGCCGAGAGATCGCCAGGCCTTGCGGACCGGAGTCGAGCTTGTTGCCACCGGGGGTCGCTACTCGGCCGGCTTCTTGCGGGGAGCGCGCTTCGGCTTGGGCTCCTCCGACAGCTGGCCGTACTCGGGCTCGCCGGAGGCCTCCGTGGCCGGCTCGTCGGCGTCGCTGACGGCCTCTTCGGGCTCGACGATGCGGGCGAGAGTCTGGCGGTGGACGCGCAGCCGGGTTCCCGGGGTCGTCTCGATGACGGCCTCGTTCTTGTCGTCGTCGATCGACACCAGGGTTCCGAAGATGCCGTGCTGGGTCATGACCTCGACGCCGGGGAGCATCTGGGTCTGCAGCTTCTCGGCGTCGGCGCGACGCTTCCGCGAGCTGCGGAACATGAAGATGATGACGACCGCCAGCAGCGCGAACAGTCCGAGGTTCAGCAGCAGGTTGGAGTCGATCCCCCCGGTCGTGGCCGCGTCATCGCCGCCTCCGGTCGAGAACAGCAGGGTGGTGATCATGGGCGTACGAATGCCTTCCGGATGGTGTGGGGAACCATTGGATCATACGTCATCGTCGAACAGCGTCCCGCGGTCGGGCCTGCGCACCCCCAGGTGGTCCCAGGCCTTGCGCGTCGCAACCCGTCCGCGGGGGGTCCTGCTGAGCATGCCCATGCGCACCAGGAAGGGTTCCACGACGGACTCGATGGTCTCGGGTTCCTCGCCGACCGAGACCGCGAGGGTGTTCAGGCCGACCGGGCCGCCCTCGAACCGGGTGACCACGGCATCCAGGATCGCGCGGTCGAGCCGGTCGAGACCGAGCGCGTCGACGTCGTACAGGTCGAGGGCCGCATCGACCGTCGCCAGGTCGGCGGCGGCGGAGTGCACGAGCGCGTAGTCGCGGACCCGGCGCAGCAGACGGTTCGCGATCCGCGGGGTCCCGCGACTGCGGGTGGCGATCTCGAGGCGCGCCTGCGGCACGATGTCGAGTTCGAGCATGCGGGCCGCGCGGGCGAGCACCTCGTCGAGCTCGGTGTCGTCGTAGAACTCCAGGTTGGCAGTGAAGCCGAACCGGTCGCGCAGCGGATTCGGCAGCAGCCCGGAGCGCGTCGTGGCACCCACCAGCGTGAACGGCGACAGATCCAGCGGGATGCTCGTGGCCCCCGCCCCCTTGCCGACCATGATGTCGATGCGGAAGTCCTCCATCGCCAGGTACAGCATCTCTTCGGCCGACCGGGCCATGCGATGGATCTCGTCGATGAAGAGCACCTCGCCGGGCACCAGACTCGACAGGAGGGCGGCGAGATCGCCGGCGTGCTGGATCGCGGGGCCGCTCGACATGCGCAACGGCCGGTCGCTCTCGTGCGCGACGATCATCGCCAGGGTCGTCTTGCCGAGGCCCGGAGGACCGGCCAGCAGGATGTGATCGGGGGTGCGGTTCTGCAGCCGGGCCGCGTCGAGCAGCAGCTGCAACTGCCCGCGCACCTTGGCCTG
>Ga0182739_1004397_pt1 | contig 11691 bp, 10 predicted proteins | sample eDN5th30CBELigBY_FD_128873 | JGI IMG/M metagenome (GOLD analysis project Ga0182739, IMG submission 128873) | Enriched backyard soil microbial communities from Emeryville, California, USA - eDNA 5th pass 30_C BE-Lig BY (version 2) (version 2) | ecosystem: Environmental > Terrestrial > Soil >... | reverse complement strand
GGCTCCTGTCGGCGATGATCCCCTCGTCGGGCTGCCTGATCTGGCCGCTTGATCGATCCGGCACTGCCCTGGATCGCCGTGTTGACTAACTGTCAGCTACACCACGTCTTGGGGCACGATCGCATCGTCCAGCCTCGAGGAGCTGGCTAGAATATTGCCGAGATTGTTGAGCGCTTCGGGAAAGTCCGGTTTGACGCTGAGGGCTTGATGGTAACGACGCGCGGCTTCGGCTAGTCGTCCGGCCTGATGATGCCTGATGGCATCGGCGAACATGTCCTGGATGCCTGCGCCCGATGTCTGATTAGTCGATGACGACCGTCCACCAGCACGACGTTGCTTGCGATTCATCGCGTTCGAGCCCTGTAATAGATCGACCGAGAGCATCCGCGCAGGAGCAGGGTCGGCGAAATCATCTTCGACATTGGGGCTGAAGCGAATCCGCCTGGCAAATTGGAACTCCCAGTTGCGACGATTAGTACCGACGCTGCAATAGAACCTAGGCACGTCGCGGCGCGACTGACAATCTTGATTGGTACGACTATCTGGTCACCGTTTCAGCCTTGCATCGCCCAGACGGTCGAAAGATCGCGGGACGCACGAAGGGGATATCGTCGCCATTCTCGGTGTAGATTCCACCTTCGAGGGACCGCCGGACTGGAGTTCGGCTCAGCCGTGTCCGCTGGCTTCTTCCCTCTCGGCGTTCGACACCATCGACGATCGCACCTTCCACGCCTGCATCGCAGCCTACAACGAGACACAGCGAAAGTACCTTGCCTGCAGATCGCCTGCCGAGGTTCTTCTCGACGAACTGGTGCACATCGAACGTGACGCCACCCCTCTCTGCGCTCGGGATGACACGCAATAAAAAACGGGCCCCAGTGGGGCCCGTTTCGTTTGAGCGCGGAGCGCCTTAGTTCTTGGCCTTGTCCACCAGGGCCTTTTCCTTGATCCACGGCATCATGGCGCGGAGCTTTTCGCCGATCTCCTCGATCGGGTGCTCCGACATGCGCTTGCGCGTGGCCTTGAAGGAAGCCTGGTTGACCTTGTTCTCCAGCATCCAGTCGCGGGCGAAGCGGCCCGACTGGATGTCTTCCAGCACGCGCTTCATCTCGGCCTTGGTCTCGGCGGTCACGATGCGCGGGCCGGTCTTGTACTCGCCGTACTCGGCGGTGTTGGAGATCGAGTAGTTCATGTTGGCGATGCCGCCCTCGAAGATGAGGTCGACGATCAGCTTCACCTCGTGCAGGCACTCGAAGTACGCCATCTCCGGCGCGTAGCCCGCCTCGACCAGCGTCTCGTAGCCGGCCTTGATCAGCTCGACCAGGCCGCCGCACAGGACGACCTGCTCGCCGAACAGGTCGGTCTCGCATTCTTCCTTGAACGAGGTCTCGATGGTGCCGGCGCGACCGCCGCCCACCGCCGACGAATAGCTCAGGGCGATCTCGAGCGCGTTGCCCGAGGAATTCTGCGCCACCGCCACCAAGCAGGGAACGCCGCCGCCGCGCACATACTCGGAGCGCACGGTGTGGCCGGGGCCCTTCGGCGCGATCATGAACACGTCGAGGTCGGCGCGCGGCGTCAGCAGGTTGAAGTGGACATTGAGGCCGTGCGCGAAGGCCAGGGCCGCACCCTGCTTCATGTTCGCGTCGAGGTCGGCGTTGTAGATGTCCGACTGCAGCTCGTCCGGGGTCAGCATCATGACGATGTCGGCCCACTTGGCGCCCTCGGCCGGCGTCATGACGGTAAAGCCGGCGCCCTCGGCCTTCTTGATCGTGGCGGATCCGGCCTTGAGCGCGATGCGCACATCCTTCACGCCCGAATCACGAAGGTTCATGGCGTGGGCATGACCCTGGCTGCCGTAGCCGACGATCAGGACTTTCTTGCCCTTGATCAGGTTCACGTCGGCATCACGATCGTAGTAGACACGCATAGGGGCCAATCCTCCTGGCAGCTGCTTCTTGCAAAGAACGGGGGTTAGTAGACAACCCGGCTCGCAAAAACCAGCCTCGAATCCCGCCTTATCGCATGTCCCCCTTGCGCTTCTACATATGGTATGCCTCACGGAGGGCGACCCAAGCCCCGTAGATCCCCTAGGAAAGCCCCTTATGTCCCTTCGCTCCGCCATCGTCCCCGCTTCCCTGGCACTCGCGCTGGTTGCCTGCAGCCAGCCCTCGGACGCCCCGACGAACCCGGCCACCCCGATGCCCGGAATCGACTATGCGGCGGAGAATTCGACCGTGCACGGCGCGGCGCGGGCGATGCGCAACCACACCTGGCTGTGGACCCGCGGCCCCGGCCCGGCCCAGATCCACTATTCGACCGCGGACGGTCGCGACCTCGTCTGGATGGTCGGCCAGCGGCGCATCTTCCAGGGCCAGTGGACGGTCGAGAACACCAGCGATTCGAGCGGCCAGCAGATCACCCAGATCTGCCTGCGCTATCCGGGCGTCAATTTCGGCGGGCTGAGCGCCACCTCGACCTGCCGCCCGGCCGGTACTTTCCTCGGCGAGATTCAGCAGCGCGAAGGCGGCGACCCGCTGCAGATGAACGGGCGCACCCAGGCCCTGTTCGTGATCGACAAGGCGCCGGCCAACCTGGCCGAGATCGAGGGCCGGGTGGCCTCGATCAAGGGCCTGTCGAACTACTAAAGGTGCTGAGCGGGGAGCGGCGCGGCGCTAAAGCGCCTCGCCGCCGCGCGACATGGCGACGATGCCGGTGCGGACGACGTCGACCAGGCCCAGCGCCTCCATCAGGCCGATGAAGGTCTGCACCTTGTCGGTGTTGCCCGTGACCTCGAAGACGAACGAATCGGACTTGGCGTCGATCACCTTGGCACGGAACACGTCGGCCAGGCGCAGCGCCTCGACGCGCTTTTCGCCGACGCCCTTCACCTTCACCAGCGCCAGTTCCCGCTCGATGTGCGGGCCTTCGACCGTGAGGTCGCGCACACGATAGACCGGCACCAGACGGTCGAGCTGCGCCTTGATCTGCTCGATGATCATCGGCGTGCCCTTGGTCACGATGGTGATTCGCGACTGGCTTTCCTTCGCGTTGGTCTCCGCGACGGTCAGGCTCTCGATGTTGTAGCCGCGGCCGGAAAAGAGGCCGACCACGCGCGCGAGGATGCCCGGCTCGTTGGCCACGAGGACGGAAATCGTATGGGCGACGATAGCGGAATCCTTGCTCACACCAGCACCATGCCTTCTTCCGACACCTTCGCGGACTGCTTGTCGTCCGGCCCCAGCAGCATCTCGTTGTGCGCCGCGCCCGACGGAATCATCGGGAAGCAGTTCTCCTTCTCATCGACGATGACGTCGACGATGACGGGATGCTTCAGCTCGATCATCTCCTTGATCGTGTCGTCGAGCTTGGCGGGATCGTCGCAGCGCAGGCCCTTGGCGCCGAACGCATCGGCGACCTTCACGAAGTCAGGCAGCGATTCCGAATAGCTCTCGGAATAGCGGCCGCCGTGCAGCAGCTCCTGCCACTGCCGGACCATGCCCATGTAGTGGTTGTTCAACACGAAGATCTTCACCGGCAGGCGATACTGTGCCGCCGTCGAGAGCTCCTGGATGTTCATCAGGATCGACGCCTCGCCGGCCACGTCGATGACCAGCGCCTCGGGGTGGGCGATCTGCACGCCAAGCGCCGCCGGGAAGCCGTAGCCCATGGTGCCGAGGCCGCCCGAGGTCATCCAGCGATTGGGCTGCTCGAACTTCAGGAACTGCGCCGCCCACATCTGGTGCTGGCCCACTTCGGTCGTGATGTAGTGGTCCTTGTCCTTGATGTGGTGGTAGAGCCGCTCGAGTGCATACTGCGGCTTGATCACCTGCTTGTTGGGCTTGTAGGCGAGGCAGTTGCGCGACCGCCACGTCTCGATCTCGGCCCACCACGCCTTCAGCGCCTTCTGGTCGACCTTGGGCTGCTTCGCCTTCCAGGCCTTCACCAGCTCTTCCAGCACGATGCCGGCATCGCCCACGATGGCGAGGTCGACATGGACGTTCTTGTTGATCGACGACGGATCGATGTCGACGTGGATCTTCTTCGAGCCCGGCGAGAACTTCGTCAGGTTGCCAGTGATGCGGTCGTCGAAGCGCGCGCCGATGTTGATCATCACGTCGCAGCCGTGCATCGCGAGGTTGGCTTCGTAGGTGCCGTGCATGCCCAGCATGCCGAGGAACTGCTTGTCCGACGCCGGGAACGCGCCGAGGCCCATCAGCGTGTTGGTGATCGGGTAGCCCGTGAGATGCACGAGCTGCGTCAGCAGCTTGGACGCCTTCGGCCCGGCATTGATCACGCCGCCGCCGGCGTAGAAGACCGGGCGCCTGGCATTGGCGATCATCTCGATCGCCTGCTCGATCTTCTTCGGGTCGGGCTGGGTCTGCGGCCGGTAGCTCTTGTGCGTCACCGCGACCTTGGGCGGCGCCACATACTCGTGCTTGTTCATCAGCACGTCCTTGGGCAGGTCGATCACGACCGGGCCCGGACGGCCGGAGCGCGCCACGTAGAAGGCCTCGTGGACCGAGCGGGCGAGGTCGCCGACCGATTTCACCAGGTAATTGTGCTTGGTGCAGGGGCGTGTGATGCCCGTCGTGTCGGCTTCCTGGAAGGCATCGTTGCCGATCAGGTGGGTCGGCACCTGCCCCGTCAGGCAGACGAGCGGGATGGAATCCATCAGCGCGTCGGTCAGGCCGGTCACGGCGTTGGTCGCGCCAGGACCGGAGGTCACCAGCACCACGCCGACCTTGCCGGTCGAGCGCGCATAGCCCTCGGCGGCGTGCACGGCCGCCTGCTCGTGGCGCACCAGGATGTGGCGCAGCCGGTTCTGCTTGAAGAGTGAATCGTAGATCGGAAGGACCGCACCGCCGGGATAGCCGAAGACGACCTCGACTTCCTCGTCGATCAGGGCTTTCACCAACAGATCGGCGCCAGTCGTGGCGGACTCCTCGGGCTTCAACACAGCGATCTCCTTCATGACAAATGCGCCGCAAAACGGGGGTTTTGCGGCGCGGGAACATAGGGGCGGCGTTCGGAGCGGTCAATCGAAAAGATCGAAACGCAAAGTTTCACCCCGCCAGATTGTCCAAATATTTCTCAATCTCGCCCAAAGCCTGCTCGGGCCTCGGGTCGAACACCAGATCTGGCGCCATCTGGTGCCGAAACCACGTCATCTGCCGTTTCGCGTATTGCCGCGTATGGTCGACTGCAATACGGCGGACATCCGAGAGCGACAATTCCCCCCGGAAATACCGGAAAAACTCCGGAGCGCCATGGGCCTTGAGCCCCGGCCAGGCCGGATCGGGGCGCTCGTCGAAAACCGCACGAACTTCGGCCTCCACGCCCTGGGAAAGCATGACGTCGAACCGATGCTCGATCCGGTCTCTCAGCCAGACGCGGTCGGGCACCAGCAGGACGGTCACGAATTGCCAAGGCGCGGCAGAGGCCTCGCCCCGCTGCCACTCGCTGAGCGGCCGCCCCGTGGCCTGCCAGACCTCCCAGGCCCTGACGTGACGCTGGCGGTCCTCCGGCTTCAGCCGGGCGACGATGGCGGGGTCGTGGATGGCCAGCCGATCGCGGAAAGCCCGCGACCCCAGGGCCGCCCAGTCGGCATTGGCCTGCTCGCGCAGCTCGGGCGGGGCGTCGGGAATCGGTGCAATTCCGTGCATCAGGGTCCGGATATAGAGGCCCGAGCCGCCGCACAGGATGGGCACGCGGCCGGTGGCCAGAACCCGCTCGATCTCGGCCGAGGCGAGTGTGCGCCAGCGCGCGGCCGATACGGTCTCGCTGAGCGGCAGCACGCCGTAGAGCGTGTGCGGCACCCTCGCCCGCTCCTCCGCACTCGGCTGCGCCGTCAGGATCGGGAAGGCGTCGTAGGTCTGCATCGCATCGGCATTGATCACCGTGCCGCCGCGCCGTTCGGCGAGGTCGAGCGCCAGCGCCGACTTGCCGCTGGCGGTCGGTCCGGTGACGACGATGACGGGGGTCTGAGCGTGCGATGTCATGAGCGGCGCACTGTTTGCAAATCCGCGACCCCGCCGCTAGAGCCGGGAGCGTGAAAAACGTCCTCGTCCTGATCTCCGATCCCGCCCGCCCCGCCGTGACCGATGCGGTCGTGGCCTCCGCCATCGAAGCCCTGAAGAGCAGCGACGTCACCGTCGGCGCGCCCGACTGGCTCGACAAGGGCATTGCCTGCGACCTGCCGTTCGACGGGACCGCCCCGTCGATCAGCCTGGCCGGCGTCGATGCGGTCGTTCTGCCGGCGAACGGACGCCGCAAGAAGCTGCTCGTCGCGGACATGGAATCGACCATGATCCACAACGAGATGCTCGACGAGCTGGCCGACTTCCTGGGCCTGCGCGAGAAGATCGCCGGCATCACCGCCCGCGCGATGAACGGCGAGATCGACTTCGCCGGCGCGCTCGAGGAGCGGGTCGGCCTGCTGAAGGGCCTGGCGGTCGGCCGGCTCGACGAGGCCGCGACCCGCATCCGCTACATGCCGGGCGGCGCCACCCTGGTCGCCACCCTGCAGAAACACGGCGCCTATTGCGCGCTGGTTTCGGGCGGCTTCACCTACTTCACCGCCATGGTGCGCAAGGCGCTGGGCTTCGACCTCGATGCCGCCAACGTGCTGGAGCATGACGGCACGTCCCTGGTCGGCACGGTGGCGCATCCCATCCTCGGCAAGGAGGCGAAGCTCACGACCCTGCGGCGCCTGGCCGGAGAGCGTGGCCTTACCGACGCGGACGCGATAAGCGTAGGCGACGGCGCCAACGACCTGCCGATGCTGAAGGCCGCTGGCCTCGGCGTCGCCTTCCACGCCAAGCCGGCCGTGGCCGCCCAGGTGCCGGCTCGCATCGACCATGGCGATCTCACCGCGCTGCTCTACCTGCAGGGCTATCGCCGCAGCGACTTCGAAGAGAGGAAAGACCCATGACCGACATCCAGCAGATCGTCCTCGCCAAACGCCCCGAAGGCGACGTCACCGCGGACTGTTTTCGCAGCGAGACCGTTTCCCTGCCCGCCCTCGCCGAGGGCCAGATTCTGATCGCCCAGCGCTTCCTGTCGCTTGATCCCTACATGCGGCCGCGCATGACCGAGCTGCGCTCCTACACGCCGCCCTTCGAGCTCGACAAGCCGCTGACCGGCGGCTCGATCGGCGAGGTCGTCGACTCGAAAAACCCGCGCTTCGCCAAGGGCGACATCGTGATGGGCATGCTGAACTGGGCCAGCCACACGGTCCATGACGGCAAGGGCCTGCGCAAGATCGACCCGGCCGGCCTGCCGCTCTCGGCCTATCTCGGCGTGCTGGGCATGCCGAGCTTCACCGCCTGGTACGGCATCAAGCACATCTGCAAGCCCAAGGCGGGCGAGACGGTGTTCGTGTCGGCCGCGACCGGTGCCGTCGGCCAGGTGGCGGGCCAGCTCGCCAAGCTCGCCGGCGCCCGCGTCGTGGGCTGCGCCGGCGACGAGCAGAAATGCCAGTGGGCGGTGCGCGAGGCGGGCTACGACGCCTGCTTCAACCACAAGACCGAGAGCGACGTGGGCGCGGTGCTCGACAAGCTCTGCCCGCAGGGAATCGACGCCGATTTCGAGAATGTCGGCGGCAAGATCTTCCATGCCGTCTTCGCACGCCTCAACAACTTTGGCAGGGTCGCCTTCTGCGGCGCCATCTCCGAGTACCAGGACGCCGCGCCGATGGCCGGCCCGGAGAAGATGTTCACCATCGTCCAGCGCCGCCTGACCCTGCAGGGCTTCATCGTCTCCGACCATGTCGCCCTCATGGGCGACTTCGTGAACGAGGTCGGCGGGCTGGTGGCCTCCGGCAAGCTGAAGAGCCGCGAAACCGTAATCGACGGCCTTGCGAAGGCGCCCGGGGCCTTCATGGGCCTGCTGAAGGGCGAGAACTTCGGCAAGCTGGTGGTGAAGGTCGGTTAGGCCTCATTGGAGCGCGCCACTGGAGTGGCGCGCTCCAAAGCAAAAAGGCCGCGCGATGCGCGGCCTTTTCCATTTGTTGGCAGCGAAAGCTACTTCTGCAGCCTGAGCGCGGCGAAGCGTGGGTCGCCCTGGCGCTCGACGAAGAGCAGCACGGAGCGCTTCTTCTGCTGCTGCAGCTTGGTCACGAGATCGGTGACCTCCTGCGGCGTCGTCACCGGCTTCTGGTCGACCTCGAGGATGACGTCGCCTGGCTGAAGCTGCTTCTCGGCGGCCGGGCTGTTGGACGCCACCTTGGTGATGATCACGCCCTTCACCTGGTCCGACAGGCCATAGCGCTCGCGCAACTGGTCGGTGACCTTCTGCAAGGTCAGGCCGAGCTGCTCGATGGTCGAGGTCACCGGCTGGTCGGGCTCTGCCGGCTTCTTCGAACCCTGCGCCGAGGTGTTCTGCTTCTCGGCCTCTTCCTGTTCGCCCACCCTGAGCTTCAGGGGCACTTCCTTACCACCGCGCCAGACGACGACGTCGACCGTGCTGCCGACCCGGGCATTGGCCACGACCCGCGGAAAGCGGCGCAGGTCGAGCACGTCCTGCCCGCCGAACGAGAGGATGATGTCGTTGCGCTTCAGGCCCGCCTTGCCGGCCGGACCGTCGGCCGTGACATTGGCCACCAGCACGCCGCGGGCGCGATCGAGGCCGAAGGAGTCGGCGATGTCGTCGGTGACGCTCTGGTAGCTGACGCCGATCCAGCCGCGCTTGACCTTGCCGAATTCGCGGAGCTGGTCGGCGACCTGCTTCACCATGTTCGACGGGATCGAGAAGGCGAGACCCGCATTGGTCCCGGAGGGCGAGTAGATCGCCGTGTTGACGCCGATGACCTCGCCATCGGTGTTGAACAGCGGACCGCCCGAGTTGCCCTTGTTGATGGCGGCGTCGGTCTGCAGGTAGTCGTCGAGCGAGTCGTTCAGCGACCGTCCGCGTGCCGAGATGATGCCCGCCGTCACCGAATGGCCCATGCCGAAGGGATTGCCGATCGCAATCACCCAGTCGCCGACGCGGGACTTGTCCGAATCGCCCCACTTCACGGCCGGCAGCGGCTTCTTGTTGGGCGGCTCGACCTTCAGCAGGGCGAGGTCGATACGGCTGTCCGAGCCGATCAGCTTCGCCTTGAGCTGGGTGTCGTCGCGGAAGATGACCGTGATGTCCTCGGCGCCCTGGATCACGTGGTTGTTGGTGACGATGTAGCCGTCACCGTCGACCACGAAGCCCGAGCCCAGCGACGTGCCGCGGCGCTTCTGCTGCTCTTCGCCACCGCGCTTGTCGAAGAAATCCTTGAACAGTTCCTCGAAGGGCGAGCCGGGCGGAAGCTGCGGCATGTCTCGAAGACGCGGCCCCTGCTGGGGGACGTTCTGCGTGGTCGTGATGTTGACGACGGTCGGCATCAGTTTGTCGACCAGCTCGGAGAAGCTCTCCGTCGGTTGACGAGCCCATACGGGCTCCGCCGCCACGAGGCCAAGCGACGCGATCGCCGCAAGCGCGGCCCCTCTGAAATAGCCTTGCAAATCAGCTAGAATCACGACCGACCTCCAACGGCGCTCAAGGCCAAACGGTCGATACGGCCGGCGCCGCGCGTTAGAGTTCCTGTCTAACTGCGGGCCGATTGTGGCGCAAATAAAGAGGTCGTTATCGAGCCCGGTTTTGCGGGGTTTTGGACACCTGACCAAAAAGAAACCGGCGGCGTGACAAGAGTGCCACAGCCGCCGGTCGGTACGATATTTGCCGCTTCCTAGGGCTTCGGCGCCGGCAGCCCCGCGGGGTCGTTGAAGAAGCGGAAGAAGTCGTTGTCCGGGCTCAGCAGCATGGTCGAGCCGCCCGAACCGAACGCCTGCTTGTAGGCCTCCATGCGCCGGTAGAAGGCGTAGAAGTCCTTATCCTTGGTGAACGCCTTGGCGTAGATCTCGGTCGCCGCCGCGTCGCCCTCGCCTCGCAGGATCTGCCCCTTCAGCCCGGCGTCGGCCTTGATGACGGCCACCTCGCGGTCGGCCGTCGCCTTGATGCGGGCATTCTCCTCGTCGCCCTCGGCGCGGAGCTGGCCGGCCTCGCGCTCGCGATCGGTCTTCATGCGGTTGTAGACCGACTGCGAGTTGGCCTGCGGCAGGTCCGCCCGCTTGATGCGCACGTCGACCGTCTGGACGCCCAGTTCCATGGTCTTGACGTTCACCCGCCGGGTGATGTCGTCCATCAGATTGGCACGTTGGTCGGTCAGCACCGCATGCAGCGGCACCGACGACAGGACGCCGCGGATCTCCGAGTTGATCAGCGAGTCGAGCAGCCCGCGCAGGGTCGTCTCGCCTCCCGGCACGGTCTGCGCATAAAGCTTGGCCGCGACGATCTTGTAGCGGGCATAGGCGTCGACCACGAGCCGCTTCTGGTCGCCGGCGATGATCTCGAACTCCTCGGCTTCATAGTCGAGCAACCGGCGGTCGATCCGCTGGATGTCCTGGATCAGCGGCAGCTTGGCGTAGAGGCCGGGGTCGGTCTTCGGCTCGCCGACGATGGCGCCGAACTGACGGACCAGAACCTGCTTGGTCGGGTCCACCGTGTAGAAGGTCTGGCTCACGAGGAAGCCCACGATCGCCAGCGCGACCAGCGCGATAATCGAACGGTTGCTCATCGCGTCGCTCCCGGCAGCGGCTGAGGTGCGCGCGGCGGCTGCGGCCCGACGCCCGGAGTCTGGCCCGAGCGCAGCTCGGGCAGCGGCAGATAGGGCAGCACGCCGCCATTGTTGGTCGTGCCCTTGTCGACGAGCACCTTGTTCACGTTGCGCAACACCTCTTCCATCATGTCGAGGTAGAGACGCTCGGTCGTGATGTCCTTGGCTTTGGCCCACTGCTCGTAGACCTGGTCGAAGCGCTGGGCGTCACCGCTCGCCCGCGCCACCGTCTCCGCCTTGTAGGCTTCGGAACGCTGGATGATGGATTCCGCCTCACCCTTTGCGCGGGGAAGCTGCTGATTGCGGTAGGTGTTGCCCTCGTTGATCAGCTTCTCCTTGTCGGCGCGCGCCGCCTGGACGTCGCGGAAGGCCGCGATGACTTCCTGCGGCGGGTCCACGCGCAGAAGCTGGATCTGGGAAATACGGACGCCGAGCCCATACTCGTCGAGGATGCCCTGCAGCAGGTCCTTGGTGTCCTGCTCGATGCGGCTGCGGCCCTCGGTCTGCGCATACTGGAGGTTCGACTTGCCGATCACCTCGCGCATCGCGGCTTCGGCGCCGGCACGTACGTTCTCCTCGGGATTGCGCACGTCGAATGCGTACTTGTAGACGTCCTTGATCTGCCACAGCACCGCGAACTCGATGTCGACGATGTTCTCATCGCCGGTCAGCATCAGGTTTTCCGTCGAGGTCGGACGGGGTCCGCGCGTATAGGGCGTGTTGGCCTGGTTGCCACGCGAGCCGATCACCGTACGGCGCTGGTCCTGCACGTTGACCACCACGACATTGCCGATCGGGGCGGGCAGATTGTAGTGCAGGCCGGGCTCGACCGGCTTCCCATAGGGCTTGCCGAACACCAGCTGGATCGCCTGCTGGTTGGGCTGCACGCGGAAAAAGCCGGTGGCGAGCCAGATCACGAGCGCGCCCAGCACCACGAGAGCGATGCCCTTGTAGGTCCCGAAGCCGCCCGGCATCAGGTCCTTGAGCCGTTCCTGACCCTTGCGGATCACGTCTTCCATGTCGGGCGGGCGCCGCGAGCCGAACGG
>Ga0182739_1004396_pt1 | contig 11691 bp, 12 predicted proteins | sample eDN5th30CBELigBY_FD_128873 | JGI IMG/M metagenome (GOLD analysis project Ga0182739, IMG submission 128873) | Enriched backyard soil microbial communities from Emeryville, California, USA - eDNA 5th pass 30_C BE-Lig BY (version 2) (version 2) | ecosystem: Environmental > Terrestrial > Soil >... | reverse complement strand
GCAGGTTGACGGCATGGACGTGCTCGCGGTGCGCGGCGCGGCCGAGGCGGCGCTCGAATGGGTGCGCGCGGGCAAGGGGCCGATCCTGCTCGAACTCAAGACCTATCGCTATCGCGGCCATTCGATGTCCGACCCCGCCAAATATCGCAGCCGCGAGGAAGTGCAGGCGGTGCGCGACAAGAGCGACGCGATCGAGCATCTCAAGAAGCTGATGCTCGACGCCGGGATCGCCGAGGACAAGGTCAAGGATATCGACAAGGAAATCCGCCAGATCGTGAGCGACGCGGCCGACTTCGCCGAAAGCGCGCCCGAACCCGAACTTCACGAACTTTATACCGACGTGCTGGTGGAGCAATATTGAGATGGCCATCGAATTGAAGATGCCGGCGCTGTCGCCGACGATGGAAGAGGGCACGCTCGCCAAGTGGCTCGTCAAGGAAGGCGACACGGTCAAGTCGGGCGACATTCTGGCGGAGATCGAGACCGACAAGGCGACGATGGAATATGAAGCGATCGACGAAGGCACGATCGCGTCGATCCTGGTTCCCGAGGGCACCGACAATGTGAAGGTCGGCACCGTGATCGCGACCATCGCGGGCGAGGGGGAGGAAAAAGACGTCGCCCCCGCGAAGGCGGGCGCCGCGAGCGAAGCTGCCCCAACGCCAGCGGCCCCCGCCTCCGCGGGGGCGACGGAGGAACCGACGCCGGCGCCCGCCGCGGAAAGGCCCGCACCCGCCGTGCGCGCCGCCGATCCGTCGATCCCCGAGGGTACGGCGACGGTGAAGCTCACCGTCCGCGAGGCGCTCCGCGATGCGATGGCCGAGGAGATGCGCGCCGACGACCGCATCTTCGTGATGGGCGAGGAGGTCGCCGAATATCAGGGCGCCTACAAGGTGACGCAGGGCCTGCTCGACGAGTTCGGCGCGCGCCGCGTCATCGACACGCCGATCACCGAATATGGCTTTGCCGGGCTCGGCACCGGCGCGGCGATGGGCGGCCTCAAGCCGATCATCGAGTTCATGACCTTCAACTTCGCGATGCAGGCGATCGACCACATCATCAACTCGGCCGCGAAGACCAATTATATGTCGGGCGGTCAGATGCGCTGTCCGATGGTGTTCCGTGGACCGAATGGCGCCGCGTCGCGTGTTGCCGCGCAGCACAGCCAGAACTACGCCCCTTGGTATGCGAGCGTCCCCGGCCTGATCGTGATCGCGCCCTATGACGCCGCCGATGCCAAGGGCCTGCTCAAGGCCGCGATCCGCAGCGAGGATCCGGTCGTCTTCCTTGAGAACGAGCTTCTCTATGGCCGCAGCTTCGACGTTCCCGACGTTGCCGACTATGTCCTGCCGATCGGCAAGGCACGGGTGATGCGCGAAGGCAAGGACGTGACGATCGTCAGCTATTCGATCGGCGTCGGGCTTGCGCTCGAAGCTGCCGATGCGCTGGCGGGCGAGGGGATCGAGGCCGAGGTCATCGACCTGCGCACAATCCGTCCGCTCGACATCGCGACGGTGCTCGCCAGCCTCAAGAAGACCAATCGCCTCGTCGTCGTCGAGGAGGGCTGGCCGACCTGCTCGATCGCCAGCGAGCTCGCGATGGTCGCGATGGAGCAGGGCTTCGACGATCTCGACGCCCCGGTTGTGCGTGTCTGCAACGAGGATGTGCCGCTGCCCTATGCCGACAATCTCGAAAAGGCGGCACTGGTCGACACACCGCGGGTGATCGCGGCGGTGAAGGCGATCACCAACCGGGGATAACACCTCGTCATTGCGAGGAGCGACGCGACGAAGCAATCTCCAGCTATCGGCATACAGGTCGCGGGCTGGAGATTGCTTCGCTTCGCTCGCAATGACGGTGATGGGATGATACCGCGCTGCGCATGAACGGCGACGCCGAATCCGAAGCCAGTGCTTACCCCGACATCCGCGACCCGCGCGTGATGGTGGCGGTGCCGCGCGAGCGGCGGCCGGCGGTCACCGCGCTATGGGCGCTCGCCGAGCGGCTGACCAAGCTGCTCCGCGATGCGCGCGAGCCGGTGATCGGGCAGATCAAGCTCGCCTGGTGGCGCGACATGATGGCGATGCTTGCGAGCGATCCCGCGATGCTGCCGAAGGGCGAGCCGCTGCTCGCCGAATTGCAGGTGACTTGGGCAGGGCAGGGCGGGCTCGATGCGCTTGTTGATACTGCCGAGGCGATTCTGCTTGCCGAAAACGAAACGGAACGGCGCGACGCGGCCGCAGGGTTCGGCGAAGCGCTGTTCCGCCTCTCGGGCGGCGCTGGCGGCGCGCGCTGGGGATTGCTGTGGGGCGCGGGGCTTCAGCAAGGCGAAGCGGAGGCGCGGCAACTTTTCGCCGATGCCCGCGACTGGCCCGCGCCGCCGCGCGCATCCTTCCGGGGAAGCAAGGCCTTACTGATGCTCGACCGCTGGGCCACCGCGATCGCCGCGCGCGATGGCGAACGGCGCTGGCGGAGCGAGGAGTTGCGGCTGCTGCGGATCGGCCTTTTCGGTCGCTGAGCGACAAAAGCACGCGCGGGGGTGGAAATGCCGCCGCCGAACATCTATCTTGCGCGGTACAGAAATAGGGTCGCAGGGGACAGACGCATGTTCAACGGGCTGATCGCCTATCTGGATTCGATCAAGGCGCGCGATCCCGCGCCGCGGACACGCTGGGAAATCCTGCTCTATCCGGGGCTGCTCGCGGTCGGGATGCACCGCATCGCGCACTGGCTGTTCGAGGCGGACCTGTTCTTCCTTGCGCGCTTCGTCAATCATCTGTCGCGCTGGCTGACCGGGATCGACATTCATCCGGGCGCACAGATCGGGCGGCATTTGTTCATCGATCACGGCTTTGGCGTCGTGATCGGCGAGACCGCCGAGATCGGCGATAATGTCTCCATCTATCAGGACGTGACGCTGGGCGGCACCGATCCCGCCAACGGCGTCGGCGGCAAGCGCCACCCGACCTTGTGCGACGATGTGATCGTCGGGTCGGGCGCGCAGATTCTCGGCCCCGTCACCGTCCATGCGCGGGCGCGCGTCGGCGCCAATGCGGTGGTGACCAAGGATGTGCCCGAAGGCGCGGTGATGGTCGGCATCCCGGCGCGCTCGACCCTGCTCGACGCAAGCGAATATGCGCGCGAATTCGTCCCCTATGGCACGCCCTGCTGCGAGACCTTCGATCCCGCGACGCAGAAACTCGAACTGTTGCAATGCCAGCTCGAGCAGATGCAGAAGCAGATCGCGATGCTGGTCGCCGAGCGCGATGCGCTCAAAGGGGAAGCCGACGCGCCGCAGCGCAAGGGGAGTCGGAAAAGCGCCTGATGGGAACGGTGACGCCTCTGCCGTTCAGCAATCGGGCGGCACCGCAGCAGACCGGCTTCGAGCGCACTGAATTGATGCGCATCCTCGACCTCTACGGCCGTATGGTCGCCGCGGGGCATTGGCGCGACTATGCGATGGATTTCCACCGCGATGCCGCGATCTTCTCCGCCTTTCGCCGCGCCGCCGAGCGGCCCGAATATCGCATAGAAAAACGCCCCGCCTTGCGGAGCCGGCAGGGCATGTGGGCCCTTGTCTCCGAAGCCGGGGCGATATTGAAGCGCGGGGACGAGCTTTCCAATGTGCTCGCCCCCGTCGAGCGCAAGCTTATGAAGCTGGTCGGGGACTGACGGCCCTCACACCGTCATCCCGGCGAAAGCCGGGATCTCGCCCTTTGAGCATTACGCCCCGGCGAGATCCCGGCCTCCGCCGGGATGACGCATGCAGTTAGACTTGAGCCGTCACCCGAATGGTGGCCGGAAGCTGGTTCGCCAGATTGGCGGGAAGCAGGCTCACGACCCCGGCCCGGGCATTCTGCCAGAAGGCGGAAAGCAGCAACAGCGCTGACCCGATCACGAACGCCGTCAGCGCGACGTTGAGTTCGACCGCGCCAAAGGTGCGGAAAAGCTGCGTCATCGCGAACAATACATAGGCGAGGGCCGAGACGAGCAGCGCGCGGCGGTCGATCGCGAGCGCGATCAGCCCGAACAGGATATAGATACCGACGACGAGCACCGCCGCGCCGCTGCCGATATCGTCGCCGCGCGTTACGCCGAGCAGGTGAAAGACCGGGTGGGCGATCATCGGCGCGGCGAGCAGGTGAAGCCAGAAGGCGACGTCGCTGCGGCGCGTCTGGCGCACGCGGTCGCTGCGGTCCCACCACATGGCGAGCGTGAAGACGCCGAGGCCGGCGATCAGCACGAGGATCATCGGCAGCGTGTCGTCGGGGCTGGGCACGCCGGTGGCGGCCAGCACGAGCGCCACCGCGGTCGCGGCGAGGGCCGCGGTTCCGGCGGCGACGGTGATCGGCACCATGAAGCGCTTCCAGTGGAACCAGGTCGCGCCCGCCGTCACGGCGGCGATGACACCGATCAGCGCCGCGCCGGTCGCCTCGTCGAGCCGTGGGCCGAAGATGGCTTCGCCATGCTTGAACAGAAAGCCGATCATCGTCGCGCAGACCCCAGCCGAAAAGGCGAGGACGAGCACGATGCTCGGCAGCGCCATGCGGCGTTTGCGCGTAAAATATTCGGCGAGACCCCACGCCGATGCGGCAACGAAAGCGCCGGCGAGGGCGGGGTGGATCGATTCGCCGATCCAGCCGACCGCGACGAGCAGGATCACCGCGGCGATGCTGACGAAGATGTCGTTGAAACCGGTGATGAGGCGGAAGGATTCCTCGTCCGCTCCGGGGGCTTCGCGCACTGACGCGATATGCGACCGAAAGGCCTGCGCGGCCTCCGGCGTCAGCACTTTCGCATCGACCGCGGCTTGCAGGTCGCTTTCACTATACATCGGGGTCGTCCTTCCTGGATCCGATCCCCTTGCCCCATGCGGCTTTTAGCAAAACTGTGTTAGTGTTGCAATACGATATATCACGCAAAAATATGGGCGGCGTTGAGCCGCGCGCGCTGCGCTTCGGTGATCCGGCCCACCAGCCGATAGGCGGCGGGATACAGAACCAGGCTGACCGCCGATGCGACGAGGCCCACCTGTTGTCCCATCAGGAGCGATTCCGGCGAAGACGGATTGAAGGTCATGCGGAAGGATATGTTGGAGGCGATATTGGAGATGATCCAGCAACCCCACCATAGCGCGAGCAGACCCTCTGCGTGGTCGAGCCGTTCGCCTTGTTCGCCATGGCTCGCGTTCCAGATCTGGCGCATCGCCGAGAAGGGTTTGAGCAGGTTGGCGAAGGGAATGAAATACCAGCCCACGGCCCATCCAGGCGTGTAGGCGAAGCCCGCGACGTCCGCGGCGACAACGTTGGCGGCCGCGCGATATATCCACATGGCGAAAAAGACGGTTGTGATAAGCGTGAGCACGCCGTCGGCCATCCCGACGATGGCGTAGAGCCCTGATGCACCGGTCAACTCGACGCTTTCATCGAGCGAAACATATCCCAGAAGCTCGGCGATTTGCCCCGCGAGAACCGCGGCGATCACGACGAATCCCCCGGCCAGCAGAAATTTGACGACCTTCGCGCGCCGCTGAAGCAGATCGATGCCGTCGGCAAGGCTCATTTCGGCCATGTCTTCCCCCCGTTCCGGGGGCGCCGCCCCGGCGCCCCCTTCGGAAGGATGGAGTATCAGGCTCAGCCCAGGGCCTGCAATGCCTTCATCACCGCCATCGACTGCTCGGCGCCCGATTGCGGGACAGTCTCGCCGTTGCGGTCGATGATCTTGTCCCACGCGGCGGCGACGCCTTCGGGGGTGCGCTCACCCTCGGGCAGCGCGATGCCGGGGGTCATGGTGACATAGGCGGCGTGGAAGGCGCCGGCGCCGGCGCCGACGATCATGTTCGTCGGCGCATCCTCGCTGACCAGATAGAGCGCGGCGGGGACGACATTCTCCGGCGTGAACTTCTCGAACAGTTCGGGCGGGAAAATGTCCTCGGTCATGCGGGTGCCCGCGACCGGCGCGATTGTGTTGCAGCGGATGTTGTATTTCGCGCCTTCGAGATGGAGCGTCTTGGTGAGACCGGCGAGGCCGAGCTTCGCCGCGCCGTAATTGGCCTGGCCGAAATTGCCGTAGAGGCCGGTCGACGAGGCGGTCATCAGGATGCGGCCATAGGCCTGCTCGCGCATGATATCCCACACCGCCTTGGTGACGTTGGCGCTGCCGAGCAGGTGAACCTGGACGACGAGGTCGAAGTCGGCGGGCTCCATCTTGGCGAAGCTTTTGTCGCGCAGGATGCCGGCGTTGTTGATCAATATGTCGACGCTGCCCCACTCGGCCTTCGCCTTGGCGACCATTTCGGCCATATGGTCATATTCGGTGACGCTGCCGCCGTTCGACATGGCGGTGCCGCCCGCGGCGCGGATTTCCTCGACGACCTGGAGCGCGGCGTCCGAATGGCCGGTGCCGTCACGCGCGCCGCCGAGGTCGTTGACCACGACCTTTGCGCCGCGGCGCGCGAGTTCGAGCGCATAGGCGCGGCCGAGCCCGCCGCCCGCGCCGGTCACGATGGCAACACGTCCGTCAAATTTGATCGTCATGATGATCTCCCGAAAGGGCTGCCGAAAAGGTTGCCCGTAAAAACTGGTCAGAAAGCTGGCACGTCCTTAGCCGTTCGTCGCGGGCAGGCAAGGGGCGAATGAAAAGCTATTCGGTAACCGAAATGTCATCGAAATGACGTGCAACTGTCATGAAGCGGTCATAGGAGCGCCGCGAGATTGTCACCTATCACAGCGGAGCAATTCCCTCATGCGCCCTCTTCTGACCGCGTCCTTTCTGGCGACGACGATGTTCACCCTGCCGCAGGCCGCCTACGCCCAGGCGATGACCGCCGAGGAGGCCGCCGACCTGCGCGCGCAGATCGAAGCGCTGAAGGCGCAGGTGCAGACGCTCGAGTCGCGGCTCGACGCTGCGACGGGGCAACCGGCGCCAGCGCCCGTGACGGCACCCGCGCCCGCTGCACCGGCGGTGACCGCGAAGCCCGCGACCGAAATCGTCTGGAAAGGGGCGCCCGAGATCAGAGCCGCCGACGGCTGGAGCTTCAAGCCGCGCGGGCGGATGCAGGTCGATGTCGCGAGCATCGACGCGCCGGCGGGCGTGACCAATGCGCGCGGCGGCGTCGGCACCGAGTTCCGCCGCATCTATCTGGGGTTCGATGGCAAGATTCCGGGCGGGTTCGCCTATCGGGCCGAGGCCGACTTCGCGAACAGCGGCGTCGAACTGGCCGACGTCTATCTGACTTATGGTCCCGGTCCCTTTTCGGTGACCGCGGGTCAGATCAAGCCCTTCTGGTCGCTCGACGAACTGACGAGCGATCTGTTCAACAGCTTTACCGAGCGCGCGGCCTTTACCCAGGCGTTCAATTTCAAGCGCCGTGTCGGCCTGTCGGCGCAGTATAAGGGCAAGGCGCTGCTGCTCCAGGGCGGGATATTCGGTGACAATGCCAACGACCTGCTCAGCGATACGAACAATAGCGTCAGTTTCGACGGTCGGGTGGTGTGGATGCCCAAATGGGGCGACACGCAGCTTCATCTTGGTGGGTCGGCGCATTGGCGCAACATCAACGACGCACCGGGCGGCCTCAGCTATGCGGCCCGGCCCTTCATCCATACCACCGACGCACGCATCGTCAGCACTGGCGCCTTCACCGTGTCGAGCGAACGCGGGCTGGGGCTGGAGGGCGCGGCGCTTCGCGGACCGTTCCATGCCGCGGGCGAAGCCTATTGGCATACCGCCCGCCGCCCCGCCTTTGCCGATCCGACCTTCTTCGGCGGCTATGCCGAGGTCGGCTATGTCCTGACGCGCGGCGATGCGCGCGGTTACAAGGACGGCGTCTTCGACCGGCTGTCGCCAAAGCGCCCGATCACCGAGGGCGGACCGGGGGCTATCGAGATCAACGCACGTTACGACCATCTCGACCTTAACGACGCGGGGATCGTCGGCGGGCGCCAGCGCACGCTGGGCGTCTCGCTGGTATGGGCGCCGATTTCCTATGTCCGCCTGACGGCCAATTACGGGCATCTGATGTTCGACAAGGCCGCGATCGGTACGGTGACGGGCGACCGCGACTATTCGGCCGACGCCTTCGGCCTGCGCACCCAGTTCGATTTCTGATCTTCTCTCAGTCGAGCAGGGCTTCGTGGAAGACGCCGCGCATACAATGATCCGAACTCATCGCAGCGCCATAGCCGCCGGCGTTGAGCAGGGCGATGACGTCGCCCTCTTCGAACGGCGGTAGAGCCACGTCCTCGGCCCAGAGGTCGAGCGCCTCGTTGATGTTGCCGGCGATGGTGCAACGCTCGAACGACGCGGGGTCCGATGCGCGCGGGACGCAGGCTACGGGCTCGCACGGGAGGTCGTAGAAGGCCGGCTCGGGGTGCAGGTTGAAACCGCCGTCGACGCTGACGAACAGCGTGTCCTGCTTGCGCTCGACATTGGTGACGCCGAGCAGGAGCATTCCGGCGTCCTTGACGAGATAATCGCCGGGCTCGACCGCGATCTCGACTGCACAGCCGGCAAAATGACGTCGCAGCAGCGCGGCCCATTTCGCAAGGTCGAGCGGTTTGTCCGACGCGCGGTGCGGCACGCCCAGCCCGCCGCCGATATTGACGACGCGCACGTCGGGAAGGTCGGCGAGGAATGCGAGGCCTACCTCCAGCGCCGCTTCCCAGTCGGCGAGCTGTTCGTCGAGATAGCCGCAGCCGACATGGAAATGCAGGCTGGTGACGCGAAGATCGTGCGCTCGCGCGGCGGCCAGCGCCTCCGCCCATTGTTCGCGGTAGATGCCGAATTTGGTCGTCCGCGCGCCCGCATAGGTCAGGCGCTCGCTGTCGCCATAGCCGACTCCGCGCGCCGGATTGACGCGAATGCCGATCGCGCGGCCGGGAACGCGTTCGCCGATCCGGCGGATCATGCCGATCGAATCGCAATTGATGACGAGATCGTCGTGGGCGAGGAGCGTTTCGAGATCGCGGCGTGCGACACCGGTGCCGGTGAAGCTGATCCGGTCGGCGGTGAAGCCGCAGGCCAGCGCACGCTCCAGTTCGCGTGGCGAACAGATATCGATGCCGCACGCGCCGGTTGCGGCCAGCATTGCGAGGAGGGGCGGGTGGCGGTTGGCCTTCATTGCATAATAGAGGCGGTGCGGGCGGCCGGTTTCGGCGAGCGCGGCGTGAAGGCGCGCGAGATTCGCGCGGACGCGCGCGGCGGAATAGAGATAGAGCGGGCCGTCCGCGGCCTCGGCGAGCGCCGCGACGTCGCGGCCGGCGAAGATCAGCCGGCCGGCGTCATGGCGAAGGTCGTCGCGTTCCCACCAAGGAGCTGTCATGGTCAGGCCGGCGCGGCGGCGCTGTCCTGCGCCGCCAGATAGCGGGCGCCGGCCGCACTGATCGGCTCGTCGCGCCCGGTGATCCAGCGACGGCAGTCGGGCGCGCCGCAAGCGCAGGCGAACTGGGCATAGAGCCTGTCCTCGGTCGCAGCATAATCGATCGACAGCAGTTCGCCCGCCGCGATCGCGCGCAGCGCCACCAGCTCGAAGCGCGCCATGTCGAGGCGGCAGTTGGGATCGCAGGCGTGCGACAGATAGCCGATATGCCGCGTCCTCGCGATGTGCGACCCTGGCCGAACTTGCAGGCTGTGCTGAGAGACGCGCGGGCCGATGTCGCCCTCGAAGCGTTCGATGATGCTTCCCGGCGCGCAGGGGCCGAGCGCCCGGACGCAAAGCCCTAGCGCCGCGTCGCGGCAGACCGCGAGCAAAGGCGCGGACGCCGCCGGATCGGCCACGAACTTGCGCGACGACGTGAACATGCAACATCCCCCGATAGCGCCGTGCCCCCCACGGGCGGCGCTGCGGTCCCTAATCCGAATCCTTTAGCGCGAACATCTTATGGAATCGTAGCCGGTTCCGTCCGTGATCGCGATCATAGCGGATTTCGTCCATCGTTTCGCGGACGATATGCAGGCCGAGCCCGCCGATCGGTCGGTCATCGATTGACAGCCCGGTGTCGGGCGGCGCGGCGGCGAGCGGGTCGAAGGCGATGCCGTCGTCGACGATCTCGCCCGCGATCCGCCCCTCCGCGACGCGCAGGCCGACCGTGACCGTCGGCTCGCCCTCGCGGACGCCGTGAGTGAAGATATTGCTGACGATCTCGTCCAGCGCGATCAGGATCCGGGCGGCGGTCCGATCGGGAATGGCATTGTCCGCGAGAAAGGCCTCCGCGCTGTCCATCATGGCCTGCAAACCGGCATCGCCATCGGACAGGGTGCAATTGAATTCGGTCGCCACGATGCCGATCGTTCCAGAATGCGGGGCTTGCGCCCGCGGGACGTCAGCTTAATCGAGTGGAAAAATTTCACAATCGCTACATAAGGGTGCGCGGCGGCGCGCGCCGAAGGGTAATGGGACGGAACGATGGATATCAGCGAACAGCAACTCGACGGCGCCTGGCTCGTCGCGGCATCGGGCCGGATCGACAGCAACAGCGCGCCGCAGCTCGAGGCGGTGCTGCCTGATCGCGTGCAGCAGCATGAGGCGACGATCATGGATCTCGCCGGGGTCGCTTATGTCAGCTCGGCAGGCCTGCGCGTCTTTCTGAAGGGGATGAAGGCGGCGAAGGCGGGCGGTCATCGGCTGGTGCTGACCGGCCTGTCGCCGGCGGTTCACGAGGTGTTCGACATCAGCGGCTTCACGCCGATCTTTGCCATCGAGGCCGATGTCGATGCGGGGCTTGCCGCGCTCCGCTGATCAGGCCGGGCCGACGACGGCGAGGATGCCGTCGGGTTCGAGCAGGGCGTCGATCCGGTCGACCGTCGTCGCGGGCGGCGCATCGGGGGCCGTGCGGACATAAGATTCGGCGGCAGTCGCGGCATCGATGATCGCCAGCAGGCGGGGAGCGGCCGGCGGTTCGCTTTCGCTCCAGGCAAGATGACGAAGCTGCGTCGCGGCGAAGGATTCGCGCAGCGTCCTCAACGCGTCATCGGGAGTCCTTTCGTGCCAATGGCGTTCGAGAAAGTCGCGCGCCGCGATCGCTTGGACCAGCGCCTCGCGAGGGGCGCCGTCGCATTCACCGGCCACCAGCGCCGCCTGCCCCTGCGTCTCGCAGAGCGCGAAAAAGCTGCCGGGCGCTGCATCGCCGCATAGCCGCGCCGCGACGCGCGCGCCCGCGGTCGTCGCGTCGATCGCCGGAAAGGCCGCGCTGCGCCATGTGGCGAGCGCCGCGGCGTCGGTCCGGTCGCGATCTTCCTGCGCCAGCCGCTTGTCCAGCCCCGAAAGCGCTGCGCGCCGATTGGCGTCGAGCAGGCGCAGCGCGGCGGCGAGATCGGACGCCTCGGCGATGGTCAGCGCGCCGGTATCGGGAAGCGGGGCGCCGGTATCGAGCGCGGCCATCAGGTGCCGGCTCGCATCCAGTTCGTGCCGGATGCGGCGGGCGACGTGCCAGCCGGCCGCGAGCCCGATGATGCCGGCCGCCGCAACGCCCGCCGCGATCCAGCGTAGCAGGTCATCGAGCCGCGCGAACAGCGGTTCGGCGTCGATGCGGGCGACGACGAAACCGCCACCCGCGACGCGCGCGCGCGCGACGATGTGACGGTTCCCGCCGCTATTCGTCAGCGGACCGACCTCCGCAGCGGAGCGGGGAACGGTGCGGTCCGGCGTCCACCGCCGATCCGGCGGCACGAGCGCTATGGTCCGTCCGGTTG
>Ga0182739_1004394_pt1 | contig 11694 bp, 21 predicted proteins | sample eDN5th30CBELigBY_FD_128873 | JGI IMG/M metagenome (GOLD analysis project Ga0182739, IMG submission 128873) | Enriched backyard soil microbial communities from Emeryville, California, USA - eDNA 5th pass 30_C BE-Lig BY (version 2) (version 2) | ecosystem: Environmental > Terrestrial > Soil >... | reverse complement strand
TGAGACATTAGCAACGCTTGTATCTGCGCGATAAAGTCCATAATGACAACCACAATAATTAATAACGATGTACCACCGAAATGGAAAGGCACATGCCATACGATATCCATAAACTCCGGTAACAAACAAACTAAGGTTATATATAAGGCGCCAACCAAGGTCAGGCGTGACATCACCTTATCAATATATTCCGCAGTCTGTTGGCCTGGCCGGATCCCAGGAATAAAAGCACCGGATTTTTTTAAATTATCGGCGGTTTCTTTTGGATTAAACACCAAAGCCGTATAAAAAAAGCAAAAGAAAACTATTGCCACCACAAAAATTGCTATGTGTAATGGTTGGCCCTGTGATAATTGTAAGCCTAGGTCACTTAGCCACTCCATTCCTGGCCCTTTGCCAAACCATTGAGCTATGGTTGCTGGAAACAAAATTATACTAGAAGCAAAAATAGGAGGAATAACACCCGCCATATTTATCTTTAAAGGTAAGTGGCTACGCTGTGCTGCGTATACCTGTCTACCTTGCTGCCTTTTAGCATATTGTATGGTTATGCGTCTTTGCGCTCTTTCAACAAAGATAACCACACCCGTTACCACGACCACAATAGCCGCTATAAGTATCAAGGTAACTGCTTGGAGTTGGCCTTGCCTAACTTGTTCAAATGTACTCGCTATTGCCGAAGGAAGCCCCGAAACGATTCCGGCAAAGATAATGAGTGAAATACCATTACCAATACCACGCTCGGTCATTTGCTCGCCTAGCCACATCAAAAACATGGTCCCGGTGGTTAGGGTTACCGTAGCGGTAAAGTAAAAAACAAATCCAGGTGCAATAGCTATTTCTGAATTAGCTAAAAATTTAGCCATACCTATCGCTTGAAAAATCGCTAAAAACAAAGTTCCATAGCGGGTATACTGATTGATTTTTCTTCTTCCAGCTTCACCTTCTTTTTTCAATTGCTCTAACTGCGGTAAAACCGTAGAAAAGAGTTGAATAATGATAGAAGCTGAAATATACGGCATTATCCCTAAGGCAAATACCGTTAAACGCGATAGGGCTCCACCCGAAAACATATTAAAAAGTCCTAATATGTTATTTTGTTGCTGATTAAATAAATCGGCTAAACGGGCGGGATCGAGCCCTGGAACCGGAATATGGGCACCCAAGCGATAAACAAAAATTGCCAATAAGACAAATAACAAGCGGTACTTTAATTCAACCGTACCGCCTTGCGAAGCAAAAGAAGTTATGTTTGGCTTGGCCATTATTATTCGACCTTACCACCTGCAGCTTCAATTAACTGCTTTGCACCCTTAGTCACTTTGATACCCGAAAGACTGATAGGCTGACTGATTTCGCCAGAATTAATTACCTTAACCTTACGAATATGTTGGCTAATAATTCCTGCGTCTTTCAATAACTGCAGAGTCACGGTAACATCGGTTAGCCCCGCTAATTCATGCAAACGTAATTCCGCGGTAAATTTAGTATGTAAAGAACGGAAACCCATTTTTGGCAAACGGCGTTGAATGGGCATTTGACCACCTTCAAATCCAACCGCTATACCTTTATTACCTGCACGAGCTTTTTGACCTTTATGACCCTTACCACAAGTCTTGCCTAGACCCGAGCCAATACCACGGCCTACACGTACTGCCTTCTTTCTCGCACCTTCGGCGGGCTTTAAAGTATTTAAATGCATTACTTGCCCTCCTCAATTTTTAACAAATAGTTAACTTGATTAACCATGCCACGATTGCATGGCGTATCATTAACAATAACTTGTTGATGTATGCGTCTTATACCAAGGCCTCTAACGCAAGCTTTATGATTTTCTGGACGACCAATAAGACTACGTACTAACGTTAATTTAAGATGCTTTGCCATCTTTATCACCTATAATTTCTGCAACTGTTTTACCGCGCTTTGCCGCTATGTACTCGGGAGCTGAGATAGATGTCAGAGCCTTTAAAGTTGCTCTAACCACATTAACCGGCGCACTTGATCCCATACATTTGGCAAGCACGTTCTGCACGCCCAATACCTCAAACACCGCCCGCATTGCACCGCCAGCAATAATACCGGTACCTTCGGAGGCTGGTTTCATGAAAACTTTAGTTGCGCCATGTTGGCCTATAGTTTCATAATGAACGGTATTGCCATTCAAGTTAATTTTGATCATGTTTTTACGGGCTTGCTCCATTGCTTTTTGCATTGCAGCAGGCACTTCACGGGCTTTGCCGTAACCATAGCCAATTCTGCCATTGCGATCGCCAATAACGACTAAAGCAGAAAAGCTAAATATCCGTCCACCTTTTACTACTTTTGCGTGGCGGGATACCGATACCATTTTTTCTAGCAAGCCATCACTTGCTGCTTCTTGATTAACATGTGTTGCCATTTGTATACCCTTTAAAAATCAAGCCCAGCTTCGCGAGCCGCATCTGCTAGTGCTTTAACACGACCATGATACTTAAAGCCTGAGCGATCAAAAGCCACCTTACTGACCTTAACTTGCTTTGCCCTATCGGCAATATATTTGCCAACAATTTTAGCGCTTTCAATATTACATTTTTCAGCGCCCGCACCACGCACTTCTTTATCTAAGGTAGATGCTGAAGCAAGTGTATGTGTTCCGTCAGCCGATATCAACTGAACGTAAATATGCCGCGGTGTGCAATGGATACACAGTCTTGGCTCTCTTAAAGTTTTAATATGTTCACGGGTGCGTCTTGCACGACGTAAACGAGCTAATTTTTTATCTGTACTCATGGCTTATTTCTTCTTCGTTTCTTTCAAGACAATAACTTCATCCGCGTAACGAATACCCTTGCCTTTATACGGCTCTGGGGCCCGAAACGAGCGAACTTCCGCCGCAACCGCACCAACTAGCTGTTTGTCTAAGCCTTTAATGATAACTTGAGTTTGGCTAGGCACTTCAATTGCGATACCCGCAGGAATTTCATAATTAACGGGATGTGACAAACCTAAAGTTAAATTTAGTATATTACCCTGCAATTGCGCTCTATAACCTACACCCACTAATTCAAGCTTACGTTCAAAACCTTGATGCGCGCCAATGACCAAATTACTAACTATGGCTCTAGTGGTTCCTGCCAAGGCATTAGCCTCTGCTGACTCATTAGCCGGAGTAACTTCTAACACATCGGAATTTTGAATAACTTTCACTTGCGGATGTATAGCGTGGCTTAAGCTACCTTTAGGTCCTTTAACACTAATAGTATCAGCCGTTAAATTCACCTCAACACCTTTAGGTAAATTAATAGGCATTTTTGCTACTCTTGACATATTAACCTCACGATACAACGCAGAGAACTTCACCGCCTAAGCGGGCAGCTCGAGCAGCATTAGCTGTCATCACTCCCTTCGGCGTTGATACGATTACCGTACCGAAGCCCCCTTGCACAACTGGCATATTTTTATAAGACTCGTAGACTCGCAAACTTGGGCGGCTAACACGCTTTAACATCTCGATAACCGGGTTATTCTGATAATACTTCAGCTTAACTAAAAGCTTACGCTTAACACCCTCTGCTTCTACTTGATAATCCGCCACATAACCTTCCTCAAGCAGAACCTTTACAATAGCTTCTTTTATATTGGAATGCGGAACTTCTACTTCACTTTTGCCAATTGCTTGTGCATTTCTGATTCGAGTTAGCATATCGGCAATTGGATCTTGCATGCTCATAATATTCTCCAACAATGACTTGCGCTTAAAACCACTTTACCAGCTTGCCTTAGTAGCACCTGGCACATCGCCACGCATAACTGCTTTACGCAAACAAATGCGACATAATCCAAATTTCTTATAAACAGCGCGGGGTCTACCGCAACATCTACAACGCTTTTGCATTCTAATAGATGCTGAATTAACCGGTAACGCTTGAAGACGCTGTTGCAAACCCCAAACTTCTTCATTAACTCCATCATTGCTTGCAATTTTAGCAATTTGGGTTTTAATTTCATTACGAAGTTTTGAGTATTTTCCCACTAGCTTCTTTCTTTTAACTTCACGCGCTATTAACGACTTCTTTGCCATAGTTTATGCTCTCAATCTTTAACTGGCTCATTTTTAAATGGAAAATTAAACGCTGCCAACAAGGCATGGCATTCACGGTTTGTTTGTGCCGAAGTGGTAAAGGTAATATCCATTCCACGAATAGCATCAATTTTATCATAATCTATTTCTGGAAATACGATCTGCTCGCGAATACCTAAGCTATAGTTACCTTTGCCATCGAAAGAACGCGCACTAACCCCACGAAAATCTCTTACCCGTGGCAATACGATATTGATAAAACGATCTAAAAATTCATACATCTTATCACGACGCAAGGTCACTTTACAGCCTATTGGCCAACCTTCTCTAATTTTAAATCCAGCAATAGACTTTTTAGCATGAGTTGCAATGGGTTTTTGCCCACAAATCTTTTCCATATCTGCCATGGCTGCCGTAAGCACTTTTTTATCCGCTACAGCTTCACCCACACCCATGTTTAAAGTAATTTTCTCTAAACGGGGTACTTGCATCACATTCTCATAGCCAAATTTTTCCATTAATTGTTTGACTACTTGCTCTTGATAAAGTTTTTTCAATCTAGCCATTGTTTCACCTTACCTCAATTACTTCATTGTTCGATTTGAAACAACGAACTTTTTTGCCATCATTCAAAAACTTATAGCCGATTCTATCCGCTTTTTTAGTGGCTGGATTATAAATAGCAACATTAGAGACGTGAATAGAAGCTTCACGTTGCACAATACCACCCGGTTGATTTGCATTAGGATTAGGCTTAACGTGCTTTTTCATCACGTTAACTCCTTCAACAACCACTCTATTTGTTTTCGTAACCACCCGTAAGATTCGGCCTAATTTACCCTTATCTTTACCAGCGATAACAATAACATTATCTCCAGATTTTAATTTCATGTTCTGAACCCTTACAATACTTCAGCAGCAAGCGAAATAATTTTCATGAATTTTTCGCCACGTAATTCCCTGGTAACAGGGCCAAATATACGTGTTCCAATCGGCTGTTCTTGGTTATTTAGCAACACCACTGCATTTTTATCAAAACGAATAAGCGAACCATCTTGACGGCGCACACCTTTGCTTGTACGTACCACAACAGCTTTATAAACGTCACCTTTCTTAACGCGCCCACGTGGAATCGCATCTTTAATAGATACCCTAATTACATCACCAATACCTGCATAGCGTCTTTTTGAACCGCCCAGTACTTTAATGCACATAACACTCCGTGCACCACTGTTATCAGCGACGTCGAGTATGGTCTGCATTTGTATCATTTTGTTCTCTCCACTTAAGTCCGCATAGTGTAGTAGGGCTGGATATTATACCAGCAGATTTCAATTTGTAAAAAAAAACTACACTGTTGTTTCTAATATTTTTACAAGCTGCCAATTCTTTAATTTTGAAAGCGGCCTGCATTGTGAAATCATGACCTTATCGCCAACTTTACATTGATTATTTTCGTCATGAACGTATAACTTGGTATGCCGCTTAACATATTTGCCATAACGTTTGTGTTTAACTAGACGCTCTACTAAAACCACCGCGGTTTTTTCCATAGCGTTAGCTATCACTTGCACTGTAAGTGTTTGGCTTGCTTTTTGCTGTGGGTCTTTTACTATCTCAGTCATTTGGCATTACCTACTTGTTCATTAAGTATTGTTTTTAAGCGCGCGATGTCGCGACGTACAACTTTTAGTTGGTGGGTAGCAGTTAACTGGCCAGTGGCCTTTTGCATACGCAAATTAAACTGCTGCCTTAACAAGGCATGTAACTCATCTTGCAGCTCAGTAGCTGACTTGGTTTTTAATTCACTTGCTTTCATTAGATCACCGTGCGCCCTTCAACAATTGTACCTACTGGCAATTTAGCAGATGCTAACTTAAATGCCTCGCGTGCTAAGTCTTCTGTTACACCAGCAATTTCAAATAATACGCGACCTGGCTTTATCTCTGCAACCCAATATTCCACATTACCTTTACCCGATCCCATCCGAACTTCAAGAGGTTTTTGGGTAATAGGTTTATCTGGGAAAATGCGAATCCAAATTTTACCACCTCTTTTAATAGCGCGTGTAATAGTACGGCGAGCCGCTTCAATCTGACGTGAAGTAATTCTACCGCGGGCAGTAGCTTTTAAGCCGAAATCACCGAAGCTTACTTTAGCCCCGCCTTTTGCAAGCCCTCTATTACGGCCTTTATGTTGCTTTCTATATTTTGTACGCTTTGGCTGTAACATAATCTATCCTCTAGCCGCATTGCATAACCCTATGGTATACAAGCATGAATATTTGCTTAACGTATTAACTCTTTTGTTCTGTATTTGTTGGCTGCTGTTTACCTTCGGTACCAGCAAATTTCTCACCTTTGAAAATCCAGACTTTTACGCCTATGATTCCATAGGTGGTCAGCGCCTCAGAAGTTGCATAATCAATATTTGCGCGCAGTGTATGTAAAGGCACACGACCTTCACGCAACCACTCTGTACGGGCAATTTCCGCACCACCTAGACGACCGGAAACACTGATCTTTATGCCTTTGGCACCATTACTTAATGCGCTAGTGATAGCTCTTTTCATGGCTCTACGGAACATAATACGACGGTTAAGTTGCTGTGCTACGCTATCGGCTACCAGTTTAGCATCAACTTCTGGTTTACGGATTTCTTCAATATTAATATGAGTCGGTACATTCAATATGCTTTGTACCTTTTGGCGTAATTTCTCTACACCTTCGCCTTTTTTCCCAATAATAATACCGGGACGAGCCGAATGAATAGTAACTTTAGCGTTACGAGCAGGTCTTTCAATTTGGATACGTCCAATTTGAGCGGGTTCATACTCTTTCAGTAAATAATTACGAACCGCCAGGTCTGCTTCTAGCATGTCGGCATACTTATTTGTATCAGCGTACCAGGTTGAGCGCCAGTCTTCTGTTATACCTAAACGTATACCAATAGGATTTACTTTTTGACCCATCTTTGCGCTACTCCTGAGTATCAGATACTTTTATCGTTATATGACATGTAGGCTTAACAATTCGAGCCCCACGCCCTTTAGCACGGGCATGCATTCTCCTAATTCTTGGTCCTACGTCTACCGTAATTGTTGAAACTTTTAACTCATCAATATCGGCACCATGATTATGTTCAGCATTTGCAATAGCTGACTCTAACACTTTTTTTATAACTTGTGACGCTTTTTTTGAGCTAAACGCTAATGTATCAAGCGCTTTATCAACGGGTTTCTTGCGAATCAAATCGGCAACCAATCTAGCTTTTTGTGCCGATAATCTAGCAAACTTAAGTTTTGAAACTGTTTCCATCATTACTTACCTTTAGCTTTCTTGTCGCCAGAATGGCCTTTAAAAGTACGGGTTGGAGCGAATTCACCTAGCTTGTGCCCAACCATATTCTCGGTAACGAATACCGGTACAAATAAACGGCCATTATGGGCTGCAATTGTTAAGCCGACCATGTCGGGTACAATTACTGAGCGTCTTGACCAAGTCTTGATTGGTTTTTTATTACCAGAAGAAATAGCAGTCTCAACTTTTTTCAGCAAGTGTGTGTCTATGAATGGACCTTTTTTAACTGAACGTGACACTTTATACCCCCATTATTACTTCTTATCACGTCGACGGCGAACGATAAACTTATCGGTCCGCTTATTACTACGTGTCTTATAACCCTTAGTTGGTGTTCCCCATGGACTTACCGGATGACGTCCACCCGAAGTACGGCCTTCACCACCACCGTGTGGGTGATCAACCGGATTCATGGCAACCCCGCGGACTGTCGGACGCTTACCGCGCCAGCGCACAGCACCTGCCTTACCAAAGGACCGCAAATTATGCTCGGAATTACTCACTTCACCTATGGTAGCCCGACATTCTGCCAGAATTTTACGCATTTCGCCAGAGCGTAAGCGTATCGTTGCATAATCACCTTCACGAGCCACCAATTGAACGGACGCACCTGCACTGCGTGCAAGCTGAGCGCCCTTGCCTGGCTTTAATTCCAAGCAGTGGATAGTAGAACCCACCGGTATATTACGAATTGGTAAGCAATTACCTATCTTAATGCTCGCATCTTGACCCGAAACTATGGTATCACCTGCTTTTAAATCTTTAGGTGCAATAATATAGCGGCGCTCACCATCTGTATAGAGTACGAGTGCAATATTAGCCGTACGATTTGGATCATATTCCAATCTTTCAACGCGGCCTTCTATACCATCTTTATTACGTTTAAAGTCAATAATACGATAGCGTTGTTTATGCCCACCGCCTTGGTGTCTAACCGTAATACGGCCTTTGGCATTACGGCCGCCATTCTTGCTTTTGGATTCGGTCAAAGGTTCGTAAGGACCTTCTTTGCTAATACCTTCAGACTTGATGTATATTACACCCCGTCTACCTGGTGATGTAGGTTTTGCTTTTACTATTGCCATAGTGAGTTACCCTATTCAGTTCCGGCAAAATTAATACTTTGCCCTTCTTTAAGCTTGATGTATGCCTTTTTCCAACCTTTACGCTGTCCAACGATTTGTCCAAAACGCTTGGTCTTAGGTTTTACATTTAAAGTAGTTACCGATGCGACTTGTACATTAAACATTAACTCAACGGCTTTCCTGATTTCAGGTTTAGTAGCAGTTGAATCAACTTTAAATACATATTGATTATTTGCCTCAGCGCATCTGCTGGTTTTCTCTGAAACATGGGGTCTAACCAATATTTTCATCAAACGCTCTTGGTTCATGCAAATTTCTCCTCAAGCTGCTTAATAGCTTCAACTGTTATAAGCACCTTATCAAAGCCAATAAGTAGCACTGGATTTACTTCAACCACATCAACGATTGCAACATTGGGCAAATTTCTGCTGGCTAAATAAAGATTTTCATCAATTGCTTCAGATACAATTAAAACATTTTCAAATTTATATGTTTTTAATAGTTCTAACATCAGTTTGGTTTTGGGTTGCTCAACCTTAAGTTCATCAGCGACTATTAATCTATCTTGTCGAATGAGTTCGGAAAGCACCGATCTAATAGCACTTACGTATGACTTTTTATTAATTTTTTGCTTGTAGCATTGAGGCCTTGCAGCAAACGTTTTACCACCACCTTTCCACAAGGGGCTACGAATAGAACCTGCACGGGCACGACCGGTACCTTTTTGTTTAAAAGGTTTAGTACCACCACCGCTAACTTCTGAGCGAGTTTTTTGCGCGCGTGTTCCCTGACGTTGGCTGGCTAAAATTGCTGTTACAACTTGATGAAGCAGTGGCTCATTAAATGGCTTATTAAATACTACTTCTGACAGTTGCAGGGATTCACCCGGCTTACCTTCTTTATGAACTGTCACATTAATTGACATGGATCTTTCCTCTCTTCTTAAGAGCCTTGTTTTACTGAGGGCTTAATGATTACATAGCTGCCTGGCGCACCTGGAATCGCCCCTTTAATAAGTAACAAGTTACGCTCAGAATCCACTTGTACAACGGTTTGGTTTTGTACTGTGCAGCGTTTGTTACCCAAATGTCCCGACATTTTCTTGCCTTTAAAAACCTTGCCTGGGCTTTGATTTTGTCCAATAGAACCAGGCACACGATGCGATCTTGAATTACCATGGGTAGCATCTTGAGTTCTAAAGTTATGCCGTTTCACTGTACCCGCATAGCCTTTACCCTTGCTTACACCAGTGACATCGACCACTTGACCTGGCTGGAAGGTATCAACTGTAAGACTATCGCCTAATTTAAAGTTAGCAACTTCCGCAGAATCTAACCTAAATTCCACAAATTTATCTGCAGACTCTACGTTAGCTTTAGCTAAATGTCCAATGGTTGGTTTATCTAATCGAGTGGCACGCTTTTTTCCAGCGGCGACTTGTATAGAAATATAACCATCAGTTTCTACCGTTTTTATTTGTGTTACCTTAATAGGATTGACTTCAACCACGGTGACGGGTATTGAAAGACCATCCTCAGCAAACACTCGGCTCATGCCAAGCTTGCGACCAACTAATCCTGGTGCCATTGTTATTGACCTCTCACTTCAAGCTGCAAACTTTTACGATACAAATTAATCATCAACGCTAATTTGCACATCAACACCAGCAGCCAAATCTAATTTCATAAGTGCATCTACTGTTCTATCGGTTGGCTCAATAATATCTACTAAGCGCAAATGAGTTCTTATTTCATATTGATCACGCGCATCTTTATTCGCATGAGGTGATATAAGAACGGTAAAACGTTCGATTTTGGTGGGTAGAGGGATAGGCCCTCTAACCTGGGCACCGGTTCGCTTAGCGGTTTCAACTATTTCATAAGTTGAAACGTCAATTAAACGATGATCGAAAGCCTTTAATCGAATTCTAATTCTTTGACCTTTATTTGTTACTGCCATAATACTTACTCGATTTATAATGCCTAAAGTAATGTGCTACTGAATAATTTTAGTAACGACACCTGCACCTACGGTACGGCCGCCTTCACGTATCGCAAACCGTAACCCTTCTTCCATCGCAATCGGCGCTATCAAGTGTACATCTAACTTAATATTATCTCCAGGCATTACCATCTCAACGCCTTCAGGCAATATCACTTCACCCGTCACGTCCGTCGTACGGAAATAAAACTGCGGTCTATAGCCCTTGAAAAATGGCGTATGTCTGCCACCTTCTTCCTTAGACAATACGTAAACTTCCGTTTCAAACTTGGTATGCGGCTTAATCGTACCTGGCTTAGCCAATACTTGACCACGCTCCACTTCATCACGCTTAGTACCACGTAACAACACACCTACGTTATCGCCCGCACGTCCTTCATCCAGCAACTTACGGAACATCTCAACACCCGTACAGGTCGTCTTAACCGTGTCTTTCAAGCCCACAATCTCAAGTTCTTCACCTACCTTCACTATGCCACGCTCTACCCGGCCCGTTACCACAGTACCACGGCCCGATATAGAAAACACGTCTTCGATAGGCATTAAAAAGGGTTTATCTATCTCACGTACAGGCTCAGGTATATAGCTATCCATCGCTTCTACCAGCTTCACAATAGCCCCTTCACCTATATCGCTCTTATCACCTTCCAACGCCTTTAACGCAGAACCTACCACTAACGGAACGTCATCCCCTGGGAAATCGTAGCTGCTCAATAAGTCACGCACTTCCATCTCAACCAGCTCTAACAACTCAGCATCGTCTACCATGTCCGCTTTATTCAAAAACACCACTATGTAGGGTACGCCTACCTGACGGGCTAACAAGATGTGTTCACGGGTCTGAGGCATAGGACCATCCGCCGCGCTACATACCAATATCGCGCCGTCCATCTGCGCCGCACCCGTAATCATGTTCTTCACATAATCCGCGTGTCCTGGGCAATCCACGTGTGCATAGTGACGCTTCTCAGAACGGTATTCTACGTGCGAGGTCGCAATCGTAATACCACGCGCCCGCTCTTCAGGGGCCTTATCAATGTTCGCATAGTCAATAAAACTACCCCCAAACTTCTCCGCCAGCACCTTCGTCAATGCCGCCGTCAACGTCGTCTTACCATGGTCTACGTGACCTATCGTACCTACGTTTACGTGTGGTAAATCTCTACTGAATTTTTCCTTGGACATT
>Ga0182739_1004393_pt1 | contig 11696 bp, 11 predicted proteins | sample eDN5th30CBELigBY_FD_128873 | JGI IMG/M metagenome (GOLD analysis project Ga0182739, IMG submission 128873) | Enriched backyard soil microbial communities from Emeryville, California, USA - eDNA 5th pass 30_C BE-Lig BY (version 2) (version 2) | ecosystem: Environmental > Terrestrial > Soil >... | reverse complement strand
GACCATTGACTCTCCCGAGCAAGGCGGCGAGGCCGATTTTGAATTCCATTCCGCCATCGTCCGGGCCAGCAAGTCGGACACGCTGATCAGCCTGTACAACTCGATGCGGTCCCTCTTCGTGAGGCTGCACAAGGAACGGCGTGTCGTCGTCGACGTCGCGCCGTACTTGAAAGAGCAGATCATCGAGGACCATAGGGACATACTTCGCGCGCTTGCAGAAAAGGATGTCGAGCGTGCCGACAGGCAGCTCAGGATACATTTTCAGATAGGGGATGAACGGCGCTATCAGGCGACGATGAAGACGTTATTGATATAGCCGCTGAAAGCGGACGGGCGCAGCGGCAGGCTGCAACAAGGAGGCGGACATGCTGAACAAGGTCGGTTTCATCGGTCTGGGCACGATGGGCAGGCATATGGCTGCAAACCTGGTCAAGGCCGGCTTCGACGTACGCGTTTATGACAAGGCGCCGAATGCCATGCTCGACGCGGAACGTTGGGGCGCCAAGGCGGCGCGGAGCGTCGCCGAGGTCGGCGAGGGCTCGGATGCCGTCGTACTCATGCTGCCCGATACCCCGGACGTGCAATCGGTCATTGGGGACGCTGACGGTCTGGTCTCGCACCCGCCGGCGCGGCGACTCATCATCGACATGAGCACCATTGCCCCTGCCGCGGCCCGACAGCTTCATTCTTTGCTTGCCGAGCAGTCCATACACTTCATCGATGCACCGGTCTCCGGCGGCCCGGTCGGCGCCGAGAATGCCAGCCTCAGCATCATGGCCGGTGGCGACGGCCCGGCGTTCCATCTCGCCGAACCGATCTTCCGCGCGTTGGGGACCACGGTCACCCATGTAGGACCCAGCGGGGCGGGACAGACCCTCAAGCTGTGCAACCAGCTGGTGTGCGGCATCAACATCCAGGCCATCTGTGAAGCCCTGGCCTTGGCCCGCGCTTCTGGCCTCGACCTGCAAGTCTTGCGTCACGTCCTCATGGGGGGCTCCGCGGCGTCATGGATGCTCGACAAGCTCGGGCCCGCCATGATCGAGCGCGATACCCGTGCCGGCTTCCGCATCGACCTCATGCTCAAGGACCTCAAGCTGACGCAGGACCTGGCCTACCAGCTGTCGGTACCCTTGCCTGCGACCTCGCTCGTCACGACGCAGTATCTGGATGCGCGCGCTCACGACGAGGGCTTCAGCGGCAATCAGGCGCTGTTCGCCGTTTACGACCGTATGGCGGGTCAGGCCGACGCCGGAAGGCCGGACTGATGGGAAGCCTGAACTTTTCGATCGTCTTCGACCGATGGGACATGATCCTGCAGGGTATCTACCTGACCATCCGCCTTACGCTGCTGGCGACGGCGGGCGGCTTCGTGCTGGGTACATTTTGCGCCATCGGCAAGCGCGGGAAAACGGTGTGGATCAAGAAGCTGTGCAGCGCCTATATCGAAGCCATCCGGAACACCCCGCTGCTGGTCCAGATTTTCCTCGTGTACTTCGGCCTGTCCAGCCTGGGGCTGTCCCTGCATGCGATTACCGTTTCCATCATCGCGCTGACGATCAATGTGGGCGCCTATTCCGCCGAAATCATGCGGGCCGGCTTTGACTCCATCGAGAAAGGGCAGCTGGAAGCCGCTGAAACGCTGGGCTTGAGCCGGCGGCAGGTGTATTGGCACGTCATCCTGAAGCAGGCGATGGAAAGGGTCTATCCCGCTTTGACCAGCCAGTTCGTCTTGTTGATGCTCGCCTCGTCGATCTGTTCCCAGATATCCGCCGAGGAACTGACGGCCGTTGCAAACTTCATCCAGTCGGATACCTATCGTCCCTTCGAAACTTACATCGTTGCGGGAGCTTTTTATATTCTGCTGTCCTTCCTGCTCAGGATCGTGTTCTGGGTGCTTGGGCTCATGTTGTTCCAACGTCGTCGAAACCTCCAGGCGTTCATTTAAAGGGCCAGCCATGGGAGCAAGCTTCGCTGTCGGTTATTTGATGTTTCTCCTCAAGGGGGCGGTGTGGACCGTCGGCCTGTCTTTGATCGCGCTGTCTTGTGGCGGTGTGCTGGCTTTTATCGTGGCGCTGTGCCGCATCGCGCCGAACCGATGGCTGCGGCTGGTGACTGCTTTGTATATACAAATTATCCAGGGCACGCCGGTCCTGGTGATCATCTTCCTGACGTATTTCGGCTTGCCGTCGCTGGGCTGGTCCGTCTCGCCTTTGCTTGCCGCGTCGCTGTCGCTGTCCGTCTACGTGTCGGCGTATCTGGGCGAAAGCTGGCGTAGTTCGCTGCAATCCGTGCCGCGGGCGCAATGGGAAGCCGCCGAGTGTCTGGCCCTGTCCCGCGCGCAAAGAATGATGAAGGTCGTATTGCCGCAGGCCATTCGTATCGCCACGCCGCCCACGGTGGGTTTCATGGTGCAGATCATCAAGAACACGTCCCTCGCGTCCATCGTGGGATTCATCGAACTGGTCAGGGCGGGGCAGATCGTCAACAACACCATCTTCCAGCCTTTCTTGATCTATCTGCTGATCGCGGTGCTTTACTTTGCCATGTGTTATCCGCTCTCGATCCTCAGTCGCAGGCTCGAGGTCAGCGCAGGAGAAAAAGCCTATGCGTAGTGGTTCTGATACGCCGAGCCAGGACATCGTCGTCAGTCTAAAGGGCGTCCACAAAAGCTTCGGCAGCAACCAGGTGCTGCGCGGGGTGGACCTCGATGTCAGCCGCGGTGAAGTCGTTGCGATCATCGGCAAGAGCGGGTCGGGGAAAAGCACGGCGTTGCGGTGCATCGACTACCTCGAGTCCATCGACCAGGGCACCATCCGGGTGTGCGACCACCAGGTTCACAAGCCCGATGTGGACCTGCGGGCACTACGGCTGGATATCGGCATTGTGTTCCAAAGCTATAACCTCTTCCCGCATCTGACCATCGAGCAGAACGTGATGCTGGCGCCGACCGCCGTCAAGAAGCTCGCGCGGCCGGCGGCCAGGCAACTTGCGCACCGCGTCCTGGGCCAGGTGGGCTTGCTTGAAAAGGCCAACCAGTTCCCGGAACGGTTGTCCGGGGGCCAGCAGCAGCGTGCCGCCATCGCCCGTTCTCTGGCGATGGAGCCCAAGATCATGCTGTTCGACGAGGTCACGTCGGCCCTCGATCCCCAACTCACCGGCGAGGTGCTGCGGGTCATCGAGGACCTCGCCAACAAGGGCATGACGATGATCATGGTCACCCACGAAATGAACTTCGCCCGGAAAATCGCCGACACCATCGTCTTCATGCATGAAGGCAAAGTGTGGGAAAAGGGCGGGGCCCATATCCTGAACAGTCCGGGTACGCCGGAACTGCGGGAATTCTTGCAACACGAGCTTTAACAGCACAACGACAGGAGACACACCATGAAGAAAAGCCATTTCATCGCTTCAATAGTTTGCGCGGTCAGCTTGATGGGCGCCGGCATGTCGGTGGCGCAGGCGGACGTTCTCGACAACATCATGAAAAGCAAGACCATCCGCATCTCCACGGATCTGGGTATCCCGCCCGCCGGCATGCTCAGCGCATCCATGGAACCCATGGGGGCCGACGTGGAGATCGGGCAGCTCCTGGCAAAGGATTGGGGATTGGAATACAAGCTCATCCAGACAACCGGCGCCACCCGCATCCCGAACCTTCAGACCGACAAGGCGGACATCGTGGTGTCCACGCTGTCGGTGACGCCGCAGCGGGCCGAGGTCATCGACTTTTCGAAGCCTTATGCCGTGCTTCAGTCCATCGTGGCCGGCTATGCCGATCCGGACGTCAAGAGCGTCGAGACGATGAAGGGCAAGACCGTGGCAGTGACGCGCGGCACCACCCAGGACACCGAACTCACCCCGCTGGCGTCGAAGCACGGATTTACCGTTGCGCGCTATGACGACGACGCCACGCTGGTCACGGCTGCAGTCAGCGGCCAGGCAAAGATGATTGCCACCTCTCAGTCTCTGGTTGCCGAGATCGACAAGAAAATCGGCAAGAACAACTTCAAGCCACTGTTCGTGCTGCGTAATTTCGACCTCGCCATCGGCGTCAAGAAGGGCGAGAAGCGTTTGCTGGCCAAGGTCAACGAGTGGGTTGACACCAACATCCAGAATGGCAAGCTGAATGCGATCTACAAGAAATACTACGGTACTGAACTGCCCGAAAACATGCGCGGCAAGTAGTACGGGAGTCCCTCTTTTTTCAGGAAAATGAACATGCGTATTGTTATTGGTTCCGACCACGCCGGATGGCCGTTGAAAGGATCGGTCATCGACCATATCAAGTCCCTGGGCCACGAAGTGCACGATGTAGGCAGCTTCGATGATCAGCCTGTCGACTTCCCCGATATAGCCAAGGCCCTGACGGGCGAAATCAAATCGGGCAAAGCCGAGCGGGGCATCATGGTCTGCGGCACCGGCGTCGGGGCGTCCATCGCCGCCAACAAGGTCAAGGGGATCAGGGCCGCGGTATGCCACGATATTCACTCGGCCCATCAATGCGTGGAACACGACGATGTCAACGTCATGTGCATAGGCGCCCAGATCGTCGGCCCGTGGCTGGCCAATGATCTGGTCGCCGCCTACCTCGAGGCGGAATTTTCCACTGACGAAGATTGCCGGCGCCGCGTCGAGAAGCTCCACGACATGGACCGGATCGAGTAGAGGGGCATCCGCCATGGCATCGCCCCCGAAAATCTTTATTTCCGGCATTTATGCGGCGGATCTGGTCTTTACCGGCCAGCGCCTGCCCCAGCCTGGCGAAACGGTGACGGCCTCCGGCTTCATGCGCAGCCACGGCGGCAAAGGTTCCAACCAGGCCATTGCGGCAGCCAGGGCCGGCGCTGCCGTGTCCTTGTTCGGGCGTGTCGGCAACGATGCTTTCGGACGTGAGGCCTTGGCGCTATGGGAGCTCGAAGGTATCAAGGCCAACGTGTCGGTCATCGACAGCCTGCCTACCGGCGCCGCGAGCATTTTCGTGGACACGCATACCGGCAGCAATACCATTGCCGTCTATCCCGGTGCATCCAACTCGCTGCAAGGCAAAGACGTCGACGCCGTCGAGCACGATATCGCGGCATCGGATGTCTTCGTCGTACAGCTGGAACAGCCGGCCCAGGTCGTCGTGCGGGGCCTCGAGCTTGCCCGCCGGCATGGCGTGACCACTATCCTGAACCCGGCGCCAGTCGTGGATCTGCCAGACGCGGTCTTCGGCCTGTGCGACTACATCGTCCCGAACGAAACCGAGGCCGGCTCCCTGATCGGCATGCCGGTGGAGACACGCGCCGATGCGGAATCGGCCGCACGTGTCCTGCTCGACAAAGGGGCGCGTCATGTCATTATTACACTGGGCGAAAAGGGCGCCCTGTATTGCGGGCATGGCGACACATTTCTGGTCGAGGCCCGCGTGGTTGGTCCATGTGTCGATCCCACGGGAGCCGGAGATGGGTTCATCGGTGGATTTGCGGTGGGCCTGGCACGCGGCATGGAGACAAGGCGCGCCATGGAATTCGGCGCCGCCCTCGCCGGCATTTCGGTGACTCGTGCCGGCGCAGCGCAGGCGATGCCGACACTGGAGGAAATTCGCGCTATCGTCGGCCCATGAAGGCACGGCGCATGGGGTTGCACGCGCTGTCCCGCTCGGTCACGGGCTTGCCCGGAGCCGCCGTCCGTCGCGCCCTCCTGGGCGTCGTCTCGACGTCCGGATGGGATGCCTGTCCGTCCCAGCACTCAGGCGGTGCGCCGTCAAGGCCAAAGTAGCGCGCCGAGCGCTCGAGCAGTCTGTTAATCTTGTCCATCGAATGTGCCTCCCAAAAAGTGGCGTTGGCGGGTTGGGCGCCTCGAAAGCTAGCATTCTGCCCGCACGCTTATCAGTGTTCTATCGGTAATTCGGCCAGATCCGGGTCATGAGCGGCGCCCGCGGGTACTGTTTTATCGGGCGAAGATGTCGATTTTGCGACACGCCCGTACTCGGTAAAACATCTTTCAATTGCTCATGGATACGTAACAGCCCGTGAGGTCGGACCGGGACCCTATTTTTAAGGTAAACACTATGCAGAAAACCTATTTGGCGGCGCCATCGGCGAGCCGGGCCATCATTGCGGGCGGAGGCACCATGGGGGCCGATGTCGCGGTGGTGCTGCTTCGCGCACAATGCGCCGTGGTCGTCGTCGAGCCGCTGTTGGAACGCCATGGTGCCATCCGGGACCAGATCCAGGTGAACCTCGATGCCATCGGGGCTGGCCAACATATCGGTAAGCTGGGCTTTTCCGCCGACCTCGATCAGGTGGACTGGACGGGCGTGACGCTGTTGATCGAGTGCATACCCGAAAATCTCGCCTGGAAGCAGGCACTCTTCAAGTCCGCGGCTCAACTGGCGCCCGAAAACGTCGTATTGGCCAGCAATAGCTCGAGCTTTCCCATCAGTGCCATCGCCGAGGGACTGGAGACCAGGGAGCGCATGATCGGCTTGCATTTTTTCATGCCGGCACACATTGTGCCGTTGGTCGAGGTCGTCCTCGGCCCGGACACCGATCCAGCGGTCGGCGAAGCCCTGTACCGCTACATGCGGCGCTGCGGCTCCGTACCGATCATGGTCCGCAAGGATATTCCGGGTTTCATTGCGAACCGGCTCCAGCATGCGCTGGGTCGCGAGGCCTTTTCCCTGATCCAGGAAGGGGTCGCCACACCCGAGGACATCGACGCTGCCGTGCGATTCGGCTTCGGTTTCCGCTATGTGGCAGCGGGCCCGGTGATGCAGAAGGAACATGCGGGCCTGGACATCCATGCGGCCGCTGCTGCGACGATTTATCCCACGCTGTCCAACGCCGCCGTGCCGCCGCCAGTGCTGGCCGACAAGCCCGCGCAGGGTAAGCTCGGCATGAAGACGAAGGAAGGCTTCTACCGTTGGACGGACGAGTCCATCCAGGCCGAGCGGCAGCGTTATAACCGCGCGTTGCGTGCGGGCCTGGATATCCTCGGCGACGACCTTCCCGACATAGAGCCTTGAACGTCCGGGAAGCACGTGACGCGCCACGAGCTGCTTATTCGTCGTACAGCTTCTGACGCATTTCGCGTGCGCGCTGCGCTTCCAGGCATAGGAATGTCGTCGGTCGGGCAAGCAGCCGCGCGAGCCCGATCGGTTCACCTGTTTCCAGGCACCAGCCATACTCGCCCGAGTCGATGCGCTTCAGCGCATCCTGTACTTTCTTCAACAGCTTGTACTCGCGATCGCGCGTCCGAAGCTCCAGCGCCCGCTGTTCCTCGATCGTTGCACGATCGGTTGGATCAGGAAGGATCTCGGTCTCGCGCAGATGTTCGGTCGTGACGCTGGCATTGCCCAGGATGTCCTCTTCGAGTTTTTGCAGCCGGTTCCTGAAGAACGCGAGCTGTTCTGCGCTCATGTAGTCTTCCTCGGGCTGCGCTAGCAGCTCCTCCTCGGTCAGTAGACGCTGCGGACTGTTGATGACGGTCGTTTCGGCTTCCATGGTGCCCCCCTCGGTATGCCTGAATGAGTCGTTTCAGCTTGGAATGATGTTGTGTGCCTTCGCGCGTCAAGCAGGAAATGTGCCCGGCGCCCGGAAAGCGACGTGATCCGGGTCTGTTGGATACGCCGCGGCCCGATTGGTTCCCGTCTTTTTCTTCTACGCACGGCCGGTTTAACGGCACGCTGCTTGCTTGATCCGAGCGCACTTCTTTTCACGCATGGCGGACCCGGCGCTCGCATCAGCAGGCGACAGAGAGTCCGACTCAACTCTCCAACAAGGTGACAACATGGCCTCGGAAATTTCCGGTATGGCATGCGGCGTTGCGGCTACGACGCTCGTGTGCTTCTCTCATTTGCGCTGGGATTTCGTCTACCAGCGCCCCCAGCATCTGATGTCACGATTCGCCCGCGAGTATCGCGTGCTGTATGTCGAGGAGCCGGTGTACGAGGTCGGCGACTCGCCGTGGCTGGAGGTCAGGAATGAGCCGGAAGCCGTGCAGGTGCTCGTACCGCATCTGCAGCCGGACATGCGCGGTCCACGGGCCGGGGACATTCAGCGGCAGTTGCTCGACGCGCATCTGGCGAATGCGGGCACCGGGCCGCTCGTCCTTTGGTATTACACGCCCATGAGCCTGTCGTTCTCGAAACATCTGCCGGCCAGCCTGGTGGTGTATGACTGCATGGACGAGCTGTCCGCCTTTCGAGGGGCACCCGCCGAATTGGTCGACCATGAGCGGGCCCTGTTGGCCCGCGCCGACCTCGTCTTCACAGGCGGGCAAAGCCTCTATGAAGCAAAGCGTGCGCTGCATGAGAACGTGCACGCTTTCCCGAGCAGTGTCGACATCGCGCATTTCGCTCAGGCCCGGCAGTCTTTGCCGGAGCCGGCCGACCAAATTGCAATTCCTCATCCGCGGATGGGGTTCTATGGCGTCCTCGACGAACGCCTCGACATCGGTCTGATCGATGAGTTGGCAGGCCTGCGGCCGGACTGGCACATCGTATTGGTGGGGCCGGTCGTGAAGATCGATCCGGCCGTCCTGCCTCAGCGCGCGAACATTCATTATCTGGGTGGCAAGACCTATAACGAGTTGCCGCATTACCTGGCGGGGTGGGACGTGGCGCTCATGCCTTTCGCAATGAACGAATCCACGCGTTATATCAGCCCTACCAAGACGCCGGAGTACCTGGCAGGCGGGCGGGCCGTGGTGTCGTCTCCCATCGTCGACGTGGTCCGGACCTACGGCGATTGCGGCATGGTGCGCATTGCGGGGACGGCACAAGACTTTGTACGGTGCATCGAGGTCGAACTGGCCGGGCACACACAGCGCGATGCCCTGTGCGAAAAGGCGGACGCCATCCTGGGCAACATGTCGTGGGACGCGACGTGGCAGCGCATGAGCACCATCATGCGAGCGAGGAGGCGCGAGCCGGTGCGCGAAGTGCGTCATACGGCCACCGCATCCCGGGCGTCGCAGCGCAGTGTCGAGCGCATACAGGGCGCGGGGGAAGTACCGCGATCTGTGGTGGCACGTATGCCGGATCCGGCGCGCCGCAAAGCGGGTCCGGGGCTCAAGGTCGACTACCTGATCGTCGGCGCTGGGTTTGCGGGCAGCGTCCTGGCGGAGCGGCTGGCAGCAGGTCTGGGCAAGAAGGTGCTCGTCATAGACCGACGTCCCCATGTCGGCGGGAACGCCTACGACTTCTACAACGAGGACGGCATCCTGATACACAAGTATGGGCCGCATATCTTCCATACCAACTCCGAAAAAGTGATGGAGTACCTATCGCAGTTCACCGGTTGGCGCCCGTACGAACATCGTGTCCTGGCTCACGTCGATGGGCAGCTCGTCCCCATACCGATCAACCTCGCGACGCTGTCCCGCCTTTATGGCCGTGCGTTTACTCCCGCTGAAGCGGAGGAGTTCCTGGCTGCCCGCGCAGAGTCGGTCCCGCATATAAAAACCTCTGAAGACGTGGTCGTCAGTACGGTCGGCCGCGAGCTTTACGAAAAATTTTTCAGAGGCTATACGCGCAAGCAGTGGGGCCTGGATCCATCGGCGCTGGATAAGTCAGTCACGGCCCGCGTGCCGACGCGCACGTCGATGGACGACCGCTATTTCACGGATACATATCAATGCATGCCGATGAACGGGTACACCCGCATGTTCGAGAACATGCTGGATCACCCCAACATTACGGTCGCCACCGGCACGTCCTTCGCCGATGTGAAGGGCTCCGTTCAGTATGGGCACCTTGTTTACTGCGGACCGATCGACGAGTTCTTCGACTACCGCTACGGAAGGTTGCCTTATCGTTCTTTGCGCTTCCGGCATGTCACCCTGGATCAGGCTGAGTTCCAACCCGCTGCGGTAGTGAACTATCCCTCCGAGGATGTACCGTTTACACGCATCACGGAATACAAGTACCTGACCGGGCAACGCCATGCGAAAACAAGCCTCACCTACGAATTCCCGAGTGCGGACGGCGACCCTTACTATCCCGTGCCCCGCCCCGAAAACGCCGAGCTGTTCCGCAAGTACCAGGCGCTGGCCGACGACATGCCTGCCGTGACTTTCGTGGGTCGCCTTGCCACTTACCGGTACTACAACATGGATCAGGTCGTGGCTCAGGCCCTCAGCGTCTATGAGCGCATTGCGCAGGCGGAATATCGCCGGAGAGGCAGGCCGCCCGTCGAGATCCCGGCGGCGCAGAGCGCATGAGACAGAGGAGCCGCAACCCGTGAGTACTCGCTCCTTGGCGAGCCATCCCTGGCCGTTCCTGGCGCATTACGTTCGGTTGAGATTCTGGCAGTTCGGCGCGCTGGCCTTGCTGGTCGTCGGCGCAGGTTCGTGCGCCGTGGCGATCCAGTTCGGCATGAAGCTGATCGTCGACGCCATGGTGGCCACGGACAGGTCGGCAGCCAACGTGTGGTCTCCGCTGGTCCTGTTCCTTTGGCTCATTGCGTTGGAAAGCGTGCTGTGGCGCTTGAGTGGATGGCTCGGCTGTCGCGTGATCGTTTCTACCGGCGTCGACATACGCATCGATCTGTTCCAGCACCTCATGGGGCACCCCATGCGCTATTTTGCGCGGCACTTGTCGGGATCTCTGGGCAGCCGGGTTACCGCGACCGCAGGCTCGGCGGGCGCGATCTTCAGCGCGCTGACCTGGAGCATCGTACCGCCCGCCGTCGATTTTCTGGGGGCGGTCGTGGTGCTGCTCTTCGTCGATGTCCGCATGGCCGTGGCACTGGTCGTCTTCGTGGCGGTGGTCGCCGGCATCATCATCACGTTCGGCATTCGCGGGCGGGGCTTGCACCAGGCCTATGGCCGGCAGGCGGCGGCAGTGGGTGGCGAACTGGTGGACACCGTCAACAACGTTTGGGCAGTCAAGGCGTTTTCGGCGCGAGATCGCGAGCGGCAAAGACTGGCCGAGGCGTTTGGCATCGAGGCGCAGGCCCAGCGCAAAAGCTGGATGTATCTCGAGAAGGCGCGCGTCATCCACGACATCTGCCTATGGCTCATGGCGGGCGCCATGCTGGCCTGGGCCATACGGGCATGGCAGTTGGGATCCATCACGGCGGGCGATGTGGTACTCGTCAGTGCGCTGACCTTTCGCATACTGCATGGCTCGCGCGATCTGGCGCTGGCGCTCGTGGGAACTTCCCAGGAGTTTGGCGTCATCACCGAGATGCTCAATGTGGTCGGAGAGCGCCACGGGGTCGAAGACAGGCCGGATGCGCTCACCACGCCGCCGCGGCAAGGCAGCATCGAACTCAGGGATGTGACGTATCGCTATCCGGATGGCCACGAGGTATTCCGACACTTCGATTTGCGGATACCCGCCGGTCAGAAGCTGGGCATGGCCGGCCCATCGGGCGGCGGCAAGACAACGCTGCTTTCGTTGATACAGCGGCTGGACGACGTGCAGGAGGGCGAGGTGCTGATCGACGGCAGGCCCGTGACGGAATTGACGCAAGACAGCCTGCGGGCGGGCATCGCGGTGGTTCCCCAGGACATCAGTCTGTTTCGGCGTTCCGTCATGGAGAACATCCGTTACAGCAGACCCGATGCGAGCGACGAAGAGGTGTACGCCGCGGCCAGATGCGCCCAGTGCGACGAGTTCGTCGAGCGACTGAGCGATGGCTATGACACCATCATCGGCGAGCGCGGTGCAACGTTGTCCGGTGGGCAGCGCCAACGGCTGGGCATCG
>Ga0182739_1004392_pt1 | contig 11697 bp, 11 predicted proteins | sample eDN5th30CBELigBY_FD_128873 | JGI IMG/M metagenome (GOLD analysis project Ga0182739, IMG submission 128873) | Enriched backyard soil microbial communities from Emeryville, California, USA - eDNA 5th pass 30_C BE-Lig BY (version 2) (version 2) | ecosystem: Environmental > Terrestrial > Soil >... | reverse complement strand
TGGTTTTTTGCAGAAGCACGAAGCATAGTTGGTCCACCAATATCAATATTTTCAATAGCATCTTCTACTGTTACATCAGGCTTTGCAATAGTTTGTTGGAAAGGATATAAGTTAACACAAACTATTTGAATTGGATCAATATGATGTTCTTCTAATTGGGCAACATGACCTGGTTCTTCAAATTTCGCAAGTAACCCACCATGAATATAAGGATTTAATGTTTTTACTCTGCCTTCCAGAATTTCCGGAAATCCTGTTACATCACTAACACTTTTTACTGGAATACCACTCTCTTGAATAGCTTTCTTTGTTCCACCTGTAGAAATTAACTCATACCCTAGTTCATGAAGTTGTTTCGCAAATTCTGTTACCCCTGTTTTATCCGATACACTAATTAACGCTCTTTTTTTCATGTTTATACCCCCTGTTTATGACTATCTTCATTCAATAATTGTTGGATTACCATTGGGTAGAGCTTGTGCTCTATTTCATGAATCTTACTTTGAAGACTTTCTCTTGTTTCCTCTTTGTCCAACTGTATCGCTTCTTGGGCAATAATTGGACCAGTGTCCATCCCCTCATCGACATAGTGAATAGTAACTCCTGTATGAGAAACTCCCGCCTCTAATGCTTGACCAATGGCATCTTTTCCTGGGAATGCTGGTAAAAGGGATGGGTGCACATTAACTATTTTACCAGAATAAGCCTGTAATAGTGTTTTGCCTATTAATCTCATATATCCAGCTAGTACAATTAAATCTATCTTGTATTCTTCCAAATGGTGTAAAATTTCTTGTTCATAATCTGCTTTACTTTCGTAATCACTTGCTGTAAAGACAATGGTTGGAATATTTTCTTTTTGTGCTCTATCAATACAATAAGCACCTTTTTTATCACATATTAATAAATTTATAGAGCACTCTAATTCTCCACTTTTAACAGCATCTACTATTGCCTGAAAGTTTGAGCCGCTTCCAGAAGCAAATACAGCAATACGTTTCATTTGGTTTCCTCCGACCTTATTTAAGGACTATCGTATACTCTCCATCCTCACGAACACTACCTAATGTATAAGCCTTTTCCCCGATACTTTCAAAATAAGCTACTACCTCTTCTTCTATGTCTTTGCTAACTGCTAACACCATTCCAGTACCCATATTGAAAATGTTATACATTTCTTTTCTATCTAATTCTCCGATTTCTTCCATCTTTCGGAATACAGCAGGTACTTCCCAGTTAGCTTCAAGTAGTTCCATTCCTAAACCTGCTGGTAGCATTCTTGGTATGTTTTCAATAAACCCTCCACCTGTGATATGTGCAAGTCCCTTGATTGGAAACTTTTTCAATGCAGCAAGAATAGATTTCACATAAATTCTTGTTGGCTTTATTAACTCTTCTCCTAATGTACAACCGAACTCTTCCACATAATCCGAAAGAGACATATTGGCCTTTTCAAAAAATAATTTTCTAACAAGGGAGTAGCCATTACTGTGAATACCATTGGAAGCTAATCCAATCAAGACATCTCCTGCTTGAATGTTTTCTCCTGTAATAACCTGTTCTTTTTCACATGCCCCTACAGCAAAACCAGCTAAGTCATATTCTTCTTCGCTATACATCCCTGGCATTTCAGCAGTTTCTCCACCTACTAATGCACAACCAGCTTGTTCACAACCATCTGCGATTCCTTTTACTATTGCTTCTATTTTCTCTGGATCTGCCTTTCCACAAGCAATATAATCGAGGAAGTAAAGTGGCTCTGCTCCCTGAACAACGATATCATTTACACACATAGCTACAGCGTCAATACCAATCGTATCATGCTTATCTAGCATAAAGGCAAGCATTAGCTTAGTCCCCACTCCATCTGTTCCAGAAACAAGAACCGGATTTTTCAAGCTTAAAACGGAAAGATCGAACATGCCACCAAATCCGCCTAGTCCCCCTAGCACGCCTGGACGAATCGTTTTTTGAACGTGCTTTTTCATTCTTGTTACTGCTTCATAGCCTGCTTCAATATTTACTCCTGCTTGTTTATAAGCCTCAGCCATTTTGCTCCCCCTAGAAATTAAATTAAAAAGTCTGTTTTCTTTCCCTCAATGGAAAAGCGACATTTTTTTGTATGTCGCTTTTGCACACTAAACCTTTTACACTTTTTCGTAAGGATGTAAAGTGCTTGGATAGATTTCAGTTGGATATTTTCCTGTAAAGCATGCTAAGCAATGCCCTCTTGTTTCTCCATCATCTGTGCGACCAATAGCATCAATCATACCTTCAGTACTTAAGAAAATAAGAGAATCTGCACCAATAAGTTCTCGCAATTCTTCTACTGAATATTTAGATGCAATCAATTCCTCTTTTGTTGATGTATCAATTCCATAAAAACATGGATTTTTAATTGGTGGTGAACTTATTAATACATGTACTTCTGTTGCTCCTGCTTCTCTTAACATGGTAACAATTCGTTTACTTGTGGTTCCTCGTACGATGGAATCATCTACCATAATTACTCTTTTTCCTTCTACAACTCCACGAACAGCAGATAACTTCATTTTAACTCCTTGTTCACGAAGCGACTGAGATGGCTGAATAAAAGTACGGCCAACATAACGGTTTTTAATAAGACCAAGTTCATATGGAATACCCGTTGCTTCTGCATACCCGATAGCAGCAGAGATACTAGAATCTGGAACTCCTGTAACAACATCGGCTTCAATTGGTGCCTCTATTGCTAATTGTTTTCCTAAGTTCTTTCTCGCAGTATGGACGTTAATACCATTGATATTACTGTCAGGTCTAGAGAAATAAACATATTCCATTGTACACATAGCGATATTGGACGCTACAGAAAACATTTCTGAACGGAACCCATTATCATCTATTATTAGAAGTTCTCCTGGTAGAATATCACGAATAAACTCAGCACCTACCACATCAAAAGCACAAGTTTCGGATGCTACTACATAAGCATCCCCAAGTTTTCCAAGAGACAATGGGCGCATTCCATTTGGATCTAAAGCAACCATTAATTCTGTTTCCGTTAGAATTAAAAAGGCATAAGCTCCTTTAATCATCGTAAGGGCATTTTTCACTCTTTCATTAAATGCAGAAAACCCCCCTCGTCTAATTAAATGAGCAAGTACTTCTGTATCAGAACTTGTTTGAAAAATACTTCCCTGTGCCTCTAATTGACTTTTTAACGCTGTTGCATTCACTAAATTTCCATTATGAGCAAGTGCCATACTACCACTTTGGAAGTGGAAAAGGAGCGGCTGAACATTTTCATAACCGCCACCTCCAGCTGTTGCATAACGTACATGTCCAATAGCCGCTTTACCTGTTAATTCCTTCATTGCTTCCGGGGTAAAAATTTCAGAGACTAAACCTTCACCCTTCACTCCTTTTAACTTCTTCCCGTCAGTAGCAACCATTCCTGTTCCTTCTTGACCACGATGCTGTAAGCTATGAAGTCCATAGTATGTTAATTGTGATGCATCCTCATGACCCCATACACCAAAAATTCCACATTCTTCGTTTAATCCTCTTATTTCAGCAAGCATGGAATAGCTCCTCTCCAGGCAGCTTCTAAAGAATCTACCTGTTCATTTACTAGAATTTTTTCCCCTTGGCTAATGGTAAGAACAGCTGAATCTGTCACTTCTCCTAGTAATGTTGCAGGTACTATTTTTTCAAAAGTTTCTTTGTTTTCTGGTTTAATAGAAAGCAAGAAGCGAGATTGTGACTCACTAAATAAAGCAACAGTTGCATTTTCTATCTCTATATTTACTTTTGCTCCTAAGCCATTTGAACCTATTAAGCTTTCTGCTACCGCTACTGCTAAACCGCCTTCTGCTAAATCATGTGCTGATTCTACTACTCCAGCACGAATCGCTTCTAATACGGATGCTTGATATGCTTTCTCTACTTCTAAATCAATCGCTGGAGCTTGACCAGTGATTGATCCTTCTACCATTTTTTGTAGTTCACTACCACCAAATTCTGCTTTTGTTTCTCCAAGAACATAGATAAGATCACCAGCAGATTTAAAGCTTTGAGTAGTAATATGTTGTGTATCTTTAATTAAACCAACCATTCCAATAACAGGCGTTGGATAAATAGCTGTTCCATTTGTTTCATTATATAGAGAAACATTTCCTCCAATTACTGGAGAATTCAACGCTACGCATGCTTCACTAATACCATCTGCAGCTTTTTCAATTTGCCAGAAAATCTCTGGTTTCTCTGGATTTCCAAAGTTTAAATTGTCCGTGATAGCTAATGGCTCTCCTCCAGAACAAACAATATTACGAGCCGCTTCTGCCACTGCAATTTTTCCACCTGTCTCTGGATCTAAGTATAAGTAACGTGCATTACAATCAGTTGTCATAGCCAATGCCTTTTTTGTTCCACGAATACGAACTACTGCTGCATCCGAACCTGGTGCCACAACTGTGCTCGTACGTACCATATAATCATATTGATCGTAAACCCACTCTTTACTTGCAATAGTAGGCTGCTTTAATAGATTAGTAAGTGTTTCTCCGTAGTTTTCTACAGCAGGAACTTTCACTTCCATTGCTTGGAAGTCACGGTAATAGCTAGGTTCACTTGAAGGTTTATGGTACACTGGTGCATCTTCTGCTAATGCATCTGCAGGAACATTCGCTACAACCTCTCCTTTATGAAGAAGGCGAAGCATTTTATCATCTGTTACCACACCAATCGCTACTGCTTCCAAGTCATATTTATGGAAAAGATCTTTGATTTCCTGCTCTCTTCCTTTTTTCACAACAATTAGCATACGTTCTTGTGACTCAGATAGCATCATTTCATATGCTGTCATACCTGTTTCACGTTGAGGTACTAAGTCTAAATTCATTTCAATACCAGAACCTGCTTTACTTGCCATTTCTGCACTAGAACTTGCAAGTCCTGCAGCACCCATATCTTGAATGCCTACTAAAGCATCTGATTGTATTAACTCTAAACATGCTTCTAATAGTAGTTTCTCCATGAATGGATCTCCTACTTGAACAGCTGGGCGCTTTTCATCAGAGTTCTCTGTTAATTCTTCAGAAGCAAAAGTCGCACCGTGAATGCCATCACGTCCAGTTTTAGCTCCTACATACATAACCGTATTACCAACACCATGTGCTTGCCCTTTTTTAATATCTTCATGGTTGATAAGACCAACACACATTGCATTTACAAGTGGATTTCCTGCATAAGAAGGATCAAAAGCAATTTCGCCACCAACAGTTGGAATCCCAATACAGTTTCCATAACCAGCGATACCAGCTACCACTTCTTTAAAGAGATATTTTGTACGGTCATTATCTAATTCACCAAAGCGTAGTGAATTCAAGATAGCAATCGGTCTTGCACCCATCGAGAAAACATCACGTATAATTCCACCTACACCAGTTGCAGCACCTTGATATGGCTCAATAGCGGAAGGGTGATTATGGCTTTCAATTTTAAATGCTACCGCTTGACCGTCCCCAATATCAACAATTCCTGCACCTTCGCCAGGTCCTTGTAAAACTTGTGGGCCTGATGTTGGGAATCTCTTTAGTACAGGCTTAGAATTTTTATAACTACAATGTTCAGACCACATAACAGAGAACAAGCCAGTTTCTGTATAGTTTGGAAGGCGACCAAGAATCCCTTTTATCATCGCAAATTCTTCATCCGTCACACCCATTTGTTTGTAAATCTCTTCTGTTTTAATTTGTTCTGGACTTGGCTCAAGCATTAACGACATTTGCTTCCCTCCACTGACTAACGATTGATTTGAATATTTTTAAACCATCTGCTCCACCTAGAAGTTCATCTACCGCTCTTTCTGGATGCGGCATCATACCAAGGACATTTCCTTGTTTATTTGTGATTCCTGCAATATTTTCTAAACTTCCATTAGGATTTGTTCCATTATAGGTAAATACAATTTGATTATTCGCTTTTAACTCTTGAAGTGTTTGCTCATCACAATAGTAATTTCCCTCTCCATGTGCAATTGGAATAGATATTACTTCCTTTGCATCATAGGCAGAAGAGAACATTGTTTCATTATTTTCTACTTTTAATTCAACAGGCTTACAAATGAACTTTAAGCTTTCATTTCTTCGCATAGCACCAGGAAGTAATCCAGCTTCTAATAAAATTTGAAATCCATTACATACTCCGAGAACTGGCTTTCCTGCTTCTGCTGCTTTAATAACTTCTTTCATTACGTTACTAAATCTTGCAATAGCACCTGTACGTAAGTAATCTCCGTAAGAAAAACCACCAGGAAGTAAAATACCATCATAACCTTCTAAACTATCTGTATCATGCCAAACATATTCTACTTCTTCTCCAAGCTCATCTTTCACAGCATGGAACATATCCACATCACAGTTAGATCCAGGAAATACGATTACTGCAAATTTCACTGAGCAACAACCTCCTCTACCTCATAACGGTAGTCTTCAATTACTGTGTTAGCTAGTAGCTTTTCGCACATTTCTTTTACTAATTCATCTATATTTCTATCAGACTCTTCAATTGTTAATTCTAAGTATTTTCCAATACGAACATCTTCTACTTCTTTATAATCCAAGGAATGAAGTGATCCTTTTACTGCAGTACCTTGTGGATCTAATACACTTTCTCTTAATGTGATATATACTTTAACTTTAAACATGTTGACTTCCCCCTAATCTGGCTAATATATTTTCATATGCTTCTGTTAAATTTCCTAAGTTACGACGAAAAACGTCTTTATCTAATTTTTCCTTCGTTTCTTTATCCCATAGTCGACAAGTATCAGGTGAAATCTCGTCTGCTAGCAGAATGTTGCCCTCTTTGTCTTTTCCAAATTCTAATTTAAAGTCTACTAAGACTATTCCTAATTCTGAGAAAAATTTACTTAGTACTTCGTCTACCTCAAGAGCCTTCTCCTTTAAAAATTCCACTTCTTCTTTAGAAGCAAGCTTTAATTCTTCGATATGGTCATCCGTAATCAAAGGATCACCAAGTGAGTCATCTTTATAGTAAAACTCAACCAATGGCTTTGATAATGGGATGCCTTCTTCTATTCCTAATCTTTTTGAAAAACTGCCTGCTGCAAGATTACGCACAACTACTTCTAAAGGAATAATGTCTACTTTCTTCACCAGCTGCTCTGTTTCCGATAATCGTTCTACAAAGTGAGAAGGGATTCCTAAATCTTTTAGCTTTTGAAATAGTAAACTAGTAATTTCATTATTCAGTCTACCTTTACCAGTAATTGTCGCTTTTTTCTCGCCATTAAAGGCAGTTGCTGAGTCCTTGTATTCTAACCAAACTATATTATTATCAGAAGTTCCATATACTCTCTTCGCTTTTCCTTCGTACAATAAAGCTCTCTTTTCCATTTGAAGAGTCTCCTTATCAAAAAAATTAGGGATAAAATCGAAATCATATCACTATTCCAAAAATTAAAAATATGAAATGTCACTTTTTAATCCCAAGCAAGTTTTATAAATTATGTTCGTTTCATTAGTAAATCGGATATATTTGGTAACGTTTGAGTCTCCTACGTTTCCAGCCCTTAAGAGACTCAAACTTCACTAGAATCTTGATTTATTTTATAAACCTAATCGATCAAAAATGGTATCAACATGTTTAATATGGAAATGATAATCGAAGCAATCATCTAATTCTTCTTTAGATAACTTAGAAGAAATTACCTCGTCACTTTCAACAAGACTTCTAAAATGGACTTGTTTTTCCCATGCTTCCATAGCTCTGGGTTGAACTGTATCATATGCCTCTTCTCTTGTAAGTCCCTTATCAATTAACGCTAGAAGGACACGTTGTGAATAGATTAATCCTAAAGTACGATCCATATTTCGTTTCATGTTTTCAGGATATACCGTTAAGTTTTTCAAGATATTACCAAAGCGATTTAGCATATAATTTAATGCGATTGTTGCATCTGGGATAATAATACGTTCTGCTGATGAATGAGAAATATCTCTTTCATGCCATAATGACACATTTTCATAAGCAGTTAACATATGACCACGAATTACACGAGCAAGGCCAACCATATTCTCTGAACCAATTGGGTTACGTTTATGTGGCATAGCAGAAGATCCTTTTTGACCTTTTGCAAAAAATTCTTCTACCTCTCTTGTTTCACTCTTCTGAAGTCCACGAATTTCAGTAGCAAATTTTTCAATAGAAGTAGCAATTAACGCTAGTGTAGACATATAATCTGCATGTCGATCACGTTGTAATGTTTGTGTAGAAATTGGAGCAGGTTTAATTCCTAATTGTTCACAAACATATTGCTCAACGAATGGGTCAATATTAGCGTATGTTCCTACCGCTCCTGAAATTTTCCCATATTCAATACCTGTAGCAGCAGCTTTAAACCTTTCTAAATTACGTTTCATTTCTTCATACCATAAAGCAAGCTTTAAGCCAAAGGTTGTCGGTTCAGCATGAACCCCATGTGTACGCCCCATCATAACAGTATATTTATGTTCTTGTGCCTTATTTTTAAGTATTTCAATGAAGTTTTCTATGTCTTTAAGAATAATTTCGTTTGCTTGCTTAATTAGATAGGAAAGAGCTGTATCTACAACGTCTGTAGATGTTAATCCATAATGAACCCATTTTCTTTCTTCTCCCAATGTTTCAGAAACTGCTCTTGTAAAAGCAACTACATCATGTCTTGTTTCCAATTCAATTTCTTGTATACGAGCAATATCAAAAGATGCATTTTCACGAATCTTTTTTACATCTTCCTCTGGGATTTCACCAAGTTTCACCCATGCTTCACATGCAAGTATCTCTACTTCTAACCATGCTTTAAATCGATTTTCTTCTGTCCAAATTCTTCCCATTTCAGGTCTTGTGTAACGTTCAATCATTTTTTATCCTCCGATTTTTTCTGTCTGTAGGTTCCAAATGTTAGAATTCTCAATTTCATCAATTGCTATTTCAACGGACGACCTTAGCAAAGTAACATGCCCCATTTTCCTATTTTCTTTAGGCTCTTGCTTACCGTACAAATGAATTTTCCAGTCTTGTAAATCTGGAATTTTATCTATTAGTAGCTGTTGATGTTGTCCGAGAATATTAACCATTACTACAGGTCTTAATAGTCTTGTGCTTGCTAATGGCCAGTTACAAATTGCGCGAACATGTTGCTCGAATTGGGATGTCTCACATGCTTCTATTGTGTAATGCCCAGAGTTATGTGGTCTTGGTGCTAACTCATTAATAAAGATTTCTTCATCACTAGTTAAAAACATTTCTACCGCTAAAGTTCCTACTAAATTTAAATATTCAGCAAGTGCCTTTGCTTTATCAATCGCTAAATCCTTTGCATAGTCACTAATTCTAGCGGGTACGATAGATTCATGAAGAATATTATTGATATGAATATTTTCACTCACAGGAAAAACAGTACTTTCGCCTTTTCCACTTCTGGTAATAATTACAGATATTTCTTTGTTAAATGGAATCCATTTTTCTAATACACATACACCATGTTCCAAAAGAATTTCTGCTTCTGTAATCTGGCTACTTTCCTTAATCACATACTGGCCTTTTCCATCATAACCTCCACGAGCTGTTTTTAAAACAGCGGGATACCCTAATTTAGCCAAGCCATTATGAATATCACTTGCTTTTTCTACTGTTACATAAGGTGCAACCTTGATACCAGCCTGTTCAATGGCTCTCTTTTCCTTAATCCGATCCTGCGTTATCTCAAGAAGGCTTGAGCCTTGAGGAACATTTGCATTGTTCGTAAGCCAATTAAGACACTCTGCATCTATATTTTCAAACTCATAAGTGATTACATTACTGATCTCTGCCAGTTTTTTAATAGCAGGTAAACTATCATACGCATCTACAATCTTATAATCTGCTACCTGACCACAAGGAGAATCTTCTGTTGGATCCAAAACGGCTATTTTAAAGCCTTGAGCTTTTGCAGCAATTGCCATCATTCGTCCTAATTGTCCCCCACCGATTATTCCAATGGTTTGTCCGGGCAATATCATTGTATTAGACAAGCTCATCACTACTTTCTAAGACTTCTTTTTTTGTTTTTTCTCTAAATGATTCTAGTTTTTTTGAAATCTCAAGGTCTGTTGCTCCTAAAATTTGAGCAGCTAGTAGTCCTGCATTTTTAGCACCAGCTGTACCAATTGCCACAGTTGCAACAGGTACTCCGCCTGGCATTTGTACTATAGATAATAGTGAATCTAGTCCATTTAACGCTTTCGATTGAACTGGTACACCAATTACAGGTAAAGTTGTTTTTGCCGCCACCATACCTGGAAGATGAGCCGCACCACCAGCACCAGCAATAATTACCTTAATTCCTCGATCTCTAGCATTTTCAGCATACTCAAACATTAAATCAGGAGTACGATGGGCTGAGACTACTTTCTTCTCATAATTTATCTCCAGCTGATCTAGAATATCGCATGCATATTTCATTGTTTCCCAATCCGATTTACTCCCCATGATCACTCCAATAGATGCGGTCATATTCTCCCTCCAAATATCAAATAAAAAAGCTCTAAACAGAACTTCTACACAAAAAGAGAGAAAGTTTCTGTCCAGAGCTCAAATAACCTGAAAAAGTAGTATTTATACTAACTGTTCAGCTCGTTTTCATTCACTTTCCCTCATAGTCCAGTATTTTACGGTTACCGGGTAGAAACTTATGGGCCATATTCCCAATATTATATGAGGGTATTTAATTATATTTTGTCAGATCTTTTAACCAATTATCACTCTATCATCTTAACAATTGTGTTTATAAATTGTCAATATAAATATCGAACATTTATCACTTATATTATTATATTGTTCGTGATTTAATCCTCAAACTGGACTGCTTCAAAAACAATTTGCTGTGAAATTGGCTCATAGGACATTTGTCCATTTATTTTCACTTCTTTAAAAATTGGTTTTTCCATTCTTTTTATAGGCATATATCCTTCTTTCTTTATCCGATCTAAACATTCTGAAATTGTCTCATCTTCTTGAACTTCAAACTTTTTTTTCTTATTCATTAACTAATTTTCCTTTCTACACTTTTCCCTAGAAACAAACAAATTGTTATTTTGAATCTAGCTTTTTTGTTACATATCTCAGTTCACATTTTAAAGGTCAGGGATTTATCTTGAGACATAATTTCCATCTTCTATAAGAGCTTAAAAAAGTATCTATCCTTATCCCTTTATATATGTAATTAAGCTGATTTTCTTTTCTCATTTATTTCTTCCTTATTCTAAGCCACTATTAAATGTTGTACGATAAATTGACTTGAAATTTTCTATAATACAGTGTTTCCTATATTATCTTCCATGATTAGCTATTTCTATCATACTAACAAATATTGCTATATATATCTTTGTCCTTTAGAGAAGAAAGAAAATATATACTACTATATGTAGTAAAAATAGAATCACTAACATTGTAACACTATTCCCTGAAATTTATTACTCATCAATTAGTGATTCACTCATCTTAATATTGCCTAATATATTTATGCTTTCCCAGTACTAGAGATGTAAACCAACTTATTAAAATGTCATGAAAACATACAAAAAAACCTAAAAGCTAAATGCTTTTAGGTTTTTAAAGTGCCTGGCGACGTCCTACTCTCACAGGGGGAGAGCCCCCAACTACCATCGGCGCTGA
>Ga0182739_1004391_pt1 | contig 11703 bp, 9 predicted proteins | sample eDN5th30CBELigBY_FD_128873 | JGI IMG/M metagenome (GOLD analysis project Ga0182739, IMG submission 128873) | Enriched backyard soil microbial communities from Emeryville, California, USA - eDNA 5th pass 30_C BE-Lig BY (version 2) (version 2) | ecosystem: Environmental > Terrestrial > Soil >... | reverse complement strand
GATTCGTACTAAAGGATACTATACTAGTCTAAATAGAGCTTGTACACCTGTTAGGAAAATTCCTATTACAAACCCACAAACTGCTCCGTTAACACGAATCCACTGTAGATCTTTTCCTATATTATTTTCTATCATATCCACAAGTGTTTCATTGTCTAACTTATCTAAATTCTCTTGTACAAGATTGCCAATTTGTGAATGATTATTTTCAACCAGTACTGCTATTTGTTTTTGTATCCAATGATCAATGTTGATGCTATTTTCTTGGATGTTGTCTAGTATGCGGTTCATCAATGGAATAAGATAATTATCCATAAAATCTTTATTCTCTACGAAAACCAATGCCTTTTCTTGAATTCGTTGCAGACTTTCCGTTATTGTTTGATCAGGCTCCCACTTCGCCAGCAGTTGATTTTTCCATTTCTCAACGCTTTCTACTAGTTCGCGGTTATCATTTATACCTTGTAACTCTTTCCGAATATATAAGAATAAAGCTTCTCGATTCGCTTCACCCTCGTTTTTCAAACTATTGACCACACTTAGTAATAGGTTTTGCACAATATTGCCGAGTTTTTCCTCGTTCAGTAAACCTTGAATAGACTTAAGAACAAACTGCAGCATGCCATCTGCTTCAATCTTGTTGATTATATTCATAGAAACAGTGCCTAACCGGTGACTAGTCTGTTCTTTTCTTAACCAAGCCTCAGCTTTTTTCAAAATATGATCCAGAGCTTTCTTATCAACCTGTTCATTAATTAGCTGTGAGCTTATAACTTGAAGAAATTTTCTCATTTCAACGTTAGCAAGCGTCGAAGTTATTTGTTTTTTAATGAAAGGTGTAAGCTTTTCAACGTCTATGTAACGAATCAGTTTCTTGATTAGTTGAATAAGACCTTTTCTAAAAGAATCTGTTTGCATCTGTTCAGCTATGATGGCAATTAGCTTTTCTGTAAAAGGAATATGTTTTACTTTTTCTTGGATGCTTTCCTTAGAAAGCCATTCATTTTTCACTACTGAAACAAGTGCATTTGACATTCTTTTACGATTATTGGGCAATAAAGCTGTATGGGGGATTGGTAATCCAAGCGGATGGCGAAATAGTGCAGTAACTGCAAACCAATCGGCTAATCCACCAACAAGCCCAGCTTCAAAACCTCCGTGTAATAAACCAATCCACAATGAACCTTCAAATAGTGTGGTTACAATATAACCTACCCCCATAATAATTAGTGAATATCTAGCAATTTTTTTTGACGATTTTGTTTTAGTTGACATTATGTTCCCTCATCCTTTAATGATATACAACATTTAATATAACCAAAGTAGTAGCAAAATTGAAAGTTAATCAAAATCTTGTATTAAAAGTGGTTGATAGTGGAAATTACAGTTTAGAGCTTGATAAAGAACCAATAAAATCTATTGAATTATTAAAAAGTGTAATTTCTGATATCAATGAGTTTTAAGACGGGGACGATTGTTAAATAAGGGCAGTCGCTTATTGTTATGGCATTATTATTTGTTTACTCAATAATATTAAGTATATAAGTTTTTCCTATTCAAGTAACTTGGTGCAAGTGTTTAAGGTCCAGCTGCCGCTTTTGGCGAAATGGTTAAAAAAATGGTTAAGAGCGATTGCGCCGAGGAGGCTCCCTGACAGCCCGCGGAAAGCGGGTGCCTTCAGCGAAAATCAACATTCCAGTCTAACAGAGCCTATCTTTTAAATATTTATAAGAAAGGATGAGAAAAGACAACTATGGATAAGGATAAGAATCTCTTTCAATCACTAATACCCTCAAAATCCTTCACAACTCATTCAAGTTTACAAGTATGGGATTTTGTTTCAGCTCCTGACTTGCACCCAATGAAGGTTACGATAAATGTAAATAAACCAGGGACAGCTCCAGGCTTTATTTTCGTTGCACCATATACGACATTCGAGGCATCGATGATTGGGCAAACAGGCTCATTAATCATGGATCAAGCTGGTAACCCGGTCTGGTTTAGACCGCTTGATAATAGATTTATCCAAAATACGGACTTTAAAGTACAATGTTACAAAAGAAAACCGGTGCTTACTATGTGGCAAGGGACCATTTCTGGTACTCAGACAGCAACCCCTACCCTACCTCAAGGAAACCCTGAGCCAGGTGCTTTTTATCTAATCATAGATCAGCATTATAAAGTGATAAAAAAAATTAAGGCAAAAAAAGGCTATATTGCTGATTTACACGAATTTATTATTACAAAGCGGAATACGGCCTTATTTACTGCTGTGAAACAAGTGCCGATAGATTTAACAAAGTTTGGGGGACCAAAAGATGGATATATTAATAATTACTCCATTCAAGAAGTAGATATCAAGACTGGGGTGTTACTATTCTTTTGGAATACGCTGACTCATGTAAATCCAGTCCACTCAATGACCCCTGCTTCATCTGCAACTAACATGAATAATATTTGGGATTGTTACCACATGAATTCAGTGGAGGAAGGACCAAACAATACGCTTCTTATTAGCATGCGAAACATGTCAGCCCTCTATCATATTGATAAAAAAACCGGAAAAGTCCTTTGGCAGCTTGGAGGAAAAAAAAGTGACTTTACTTTTGGCCCAAACGCTTCTTTTTCTTGGCAGCATGATGCACGTTACTTATCCAAAAATAGAATAAGTATTTTTGATAACTCTTGCTGTGCTTCCCCTGCTTCTCCTCCGCAAGGTCAAGCACGTGGTTTAATACTGACGCTTGATTTCGAAAAGGCTATTGCAACCGTCGATCGAACTTATTATCATGATCCAGCGCTAATGGTTCCAACCCAAGGAAACCTCCAAACACTTTTTAATAATAATCGATTTGTTGGATGGGGACAGGAACCCTATCTTTCCGAATTTTCTTCTGCTGGAAATACCGTAAAAGCCCCTTCTAGAAATTTCTTATATGATATGCAGTTTCCTAACCAAAACATTTCATATAGGTCTTATAAAAATAGATGGGTAGGTATACCGCTCGATCCACCCAGTCTTGCAGTAGAGGTATTACGTAAGGACACAATCGTTTATGTTTCATGGAACGGTTCAACTGAAACCATTGCTTGGCAAGTTCTAGCTGGTCCAAAGCCAAATAAATTGTCCGTGCTTGTAAACAGTACACCTCGTACTGGATTTGAGACAGAAATCCATGTTGATTCTGTCGGTCCTTACTTTCAAGTCCATGCATTAAACTCAGCTGGAAAAGTCATAAGAACTTCACAGATTATTCAAGCTTAAACATCCGTTTCAAACACCAACAAAACGTATATCATTAATTGCTTAGGTATAACGGTACCGACAAAAGACACATTGCTCGGTACCGAAATATCATCTACTTTTCTATTCAACATCAAAGGAAAGTACTTATCAACAGAGGTTTTTATTTTAATCCTCTCTTAGATATACGTTCTTCTTCTGATTTTACGTTACTGACAAAAAAGATTTCGTAAACATCTTTCATCGCTTCTCCGAAAGCCACCTCTTGTTTATTGATACGAAAAACAAAGTCCGCTCCCACACTTGATTTCACTTCCACGTATCTTACTACATTCTCTTTTCCATATCGATTACTATACTAACAAACGGATAAAGCAAAAATTGGCGGGCATGAGTTCGGTTCAATACCGCCTTCACACCAGCCAATTACGTATAAACTATAAACTCTAACAACTTTTTGGAGACACACCAGTTGAACACCCTAATTCTCTTTTACCTTGAATTGGGACACTTCTACTATTCTCCCATTCCAGTAAGATTCTTTGACTCAAAGCTATCGAGCAATGCATGCACTTCATCTGTTGACGCTGTGTTCATTAATTGATTTCTTAATTCACTCGCTCCTCGGAATCCTTTGACATAAATCTTAAAAAAGCGATGAAGAGCCTTGAACGAACGCAGCTCTAATTCTGAATATTTATCATGGAGATCCAGATGCAACCTTAAGAGATCAAGCAATTCCTTACTACTATGATCTTTCGGCTCTTTTTCAAAGGCAAATGGATTATTGAAAATACCACGCCCAATCATAACCCCATCAATACCGTATTGTTGAGCAAGCTTTAAGCCAGTTTGACGGTCAGGGATATCCCCATTAATCGTCAAGAGTGTATCTGGTGCCACCTCGTCACGAAGTTTCTTAATTTCCGGGATTAGTTCCCAATGAGCATCTACTTTGCTCATTTCCTTTCTTGTACGCAGATGAATGGAAAGATTAACAATGTCTTGTTTCAATATGTGTGTCAGCCAGTCGCGCCATTCGTCTACCTGCGTGAAACCAAGCCTTGTCTTTACACTTACGGGCAATCCTCCTGCTTTTGCTGCTTGTATTAACTCCGCTGCAACTTCTGGACGACGGATAAGGCCGCTTCCCTTCCCATGCTGTGTCACATTAGGTACAGGACAGCCCATATTGATATCTACTCCCTTAAACCCAAGTTCCGCCATACCAATACTCATTTGCCGAAAATTTCCAGGCTTATCGCCCCATATATGGGCTACAATTGGTTGTTCATCCTCTGTAAAAGTCAAACGCCCACGCACACTACGGATCCCCTCTGGGTGACAATAGCTTTCCGAGTTTGTAAACTCTGTAAAAAACACATCCGGTCTAGCTGCTTCACTCACTACATGACGAAAAACAACATCCGTTACATCTTCCATTGGTGCCAGTATAAAAAAAGGTCGTGGTAAATCACGCCAAAAATTATCTATCATATTCAAACTCAAATCCTCTCATGATGGGATACCAGGCCAACCCCTTGTCCCAAAATTAAAAAGCAAAATGTCTCTGCTTCCTTTACACTTATACCATGCTTAAGCACTTTTTATCAAACGAATCGTAAATGTTTATTTTAACTTTTCAATCTCTGTACAATCAAAATAATCTTCTACTAAAATCCACCTCATCAACCAGCATTCCACTGTTCGAGTTAAAATAAAGCTTTGCTCAAAAAGAAAATTGAAAGAACACTGGATTGACAAGGGTTCAACAGGAAAAAGACCTCGAAATCGCAAAAGTGTACTTTAACGAAATCGGGGTCGGACTGTTTAATACTATCGTTTTGTCATTGTATTAATTAGCGTGCTAAATACTGGTGTCCTGTCCATTTGTGGATGATCTCTCCGAAACGTGCCAGATAGTAATAACCCGCAATCATTTTACGGCCTGTTTATGAATCACTTTTTAATGAAGTCACAATGCTCTTGATTTAATTTTTCATAAACCCAATTTAAATCTAAGCCTTTTCCTTTTTCTATTTTTTCTAAGATAGCTGCTTCTCTATTCTGGAGTTCCAACACTTTTTGTTGTAATTCTTTTGCCTCTTCGGGCTTTATAACGATAACACCATCGTCATCTCCTATGATGATATCTCCAGGACAAACAACCTTTCCTCCAATACTAACAGGAACATTTATCTCTCCTGGACCATTTCTATAAGGACCATTCGGTGTTCGTCCTTTCGCAAAAATAGGTAATTTCATTTGACTTAATATTTCGTAATCCCTAATACAACCATCAATTAGGAAACCACCTAATTTTTTTGACTGTGCAAGCTTTGACAGAACTTCTCCTACTAGAGCTCGATCCATACATCCTTCTCCATCAATGACAAGGATATCGCCCGGCTGCGCTTTTTCAATAGCAAGAAAAATTAATAGATTATCTCCACTTGGCACTTTAACGGTATAGGCCGGTCCAAGTAAATTTTGTTTATTGACTTTTTGAATAGATGAGTCAATTGCAGCCATTTTATTCATACAATCCCCAACGTTGGCAGCTTGCATACCTGCAAAACCTAGAATTAACTCTTTTGATGGTCTTTCAATGTCTTCAAAAACACGAAAACCTATATTTGACATAAAAAATCTCCCTTTTGAACCAATATCAAAGTTTATTTTAGTTTATTTTTACCATAAACCAAGTACTTTCCACCAGAGCCCCCCAACAAGACCCCAAATAATAATATGAATGACTGAAACGCCAAATCCGATTAACCACCATTTATCTTGCGAAACATAGCCTGAACCAAAGAATACAGGAGCAGGACCGGAGCCGTAATGGGTTAGACATCCGAACAAGTTACCGAAAAACCCTAAAATCAAAGCAGTTAGCATGGGCGGCGTTCCTGCTGCGATGGCTACTCCTAAAAATGCGGCATACATAGCACTGACGTGTGCGGTATTGCTTGCAAAAAAATAGTGTGAATAAAAGTAAATTAACGCTAAAGCGATAAGTGCCCAAACCCACGGCAATCCGCTAACAGCCCCACTCATCCAATTACTAAACCATGGAATCATTCCTAAATCATTCAAGTATGTGGCCATCATAACAAGCGCTGCAAACCAGACTAATGTATCCCATGCTCCTTCCTCTTTTTTAATATCACTCCAGGATAAAACAGAGGTTAATAATAAAACGGATAAACCGATAAGAGCTGTTGTAGTTGAGTCAATACCAAATCTCTCACCAAAAATCCAAAGGAATAAAATAAGCAAGAAGACAATAATCATGCTCCACTCGGATCTTTTTAATGGTCCCATTTCTTTTAATTTTTCAGTTGCTATAGCTGTCGCTTCCGGTGTTTCTTTTATTTCCGGAGGATAAACTTTATAAATGAAATAAGGGACAACAATTAAACTGACAATACCGGGTACAATCGCTGCAAGCGCCCAGCCCGTCCATGTAATATTAACACCTGCACTACTTGCTAAAGTTGCCGCTAATGGATTAGCCGCCATGGCTGTCATGAACATAGCAGAGGTAATCATATCACCTTGAAAGGCGACCTTTATTAAAAATGATCCCACTCTTCTTTCCGTTCCATCTTTAGGATCTGATTCAAAGGTTCTTGATAAAGAATGAATAATAGGAAAAATGACTCCTCCTCCACGCGCTGTGTTACTTGGCATTGCCGGAGATAAAATCAAGTCACTTACGAGCAGTGAGTAGGATAGACCTAGCGTTTTTTTACCGAATCGTTTAACAAACATATACGCAATACGATTACCTAAACCCGTTTTAATGAAACCTCTTGAAATAAAGAAGGCAATGACAATCAGCCAAATCGTTGTATTTTGAAAGCCACTTAACGCATCCTTAAGCTCTAGGGTGCCTGTTAAAACAACAGCTGTAATCGAGAGAATTGCCACACCACCCATTGGCAGTGGCTTAATAATTAATCCAATAATTGTTGCCACAAAGATGGCAAATAAGTGCCAAGCTTTTTCATCTAAACCCTGAGGTGCACCAATAAACCAAATAATTACACCTACAGCTAAAGTAATCAACAATGAAATGAAATGAACTTCTTTTCCTTTTGATGTTGTAGCACTAACATTCTTAGGTGTATTCATGGTGTTTCCTTCTTCCTTCTATCTTAAAATAGCTATTCGAACAATAACGGAACATAGATTTCTTACTTTTCCGCGTTATAAATTTACTTTTTATTATGCTGCACTCGAAATTGATTTTTTAGCTTTTTTCTTTTCGGACATTTTAAATACATAGCTAACAATAATCGGACAGACTATTGCAGATATTACACATGCTGCTGCAACTTGTGCAGTAGCTCCTGGTGCTATTGAAGCTAAGGTAGGATCTGCTGCTGCAACAACAGCTGGTGTAGCTACAGCATTTCCAGCAGTTGACCCTGTTGCTAAACCAACTATAGGATTTTCTTTAAATAACTTCAAAAGTACGTAAGCTCCAATTCCAGTGAAAGCAGCTATTAGTCCTAGTAAGATACCAGGACCTCCCGCTTCTAGAATAGTGGAAAGATTCATTCCTGCACCTAATGGGAATGAAAAGAATGGAATTAATAATAATTTACTGCTGCCAAGGAACTTTCTCATATCAGGATCAATATTCCCTAAAATCATTCCTATTATTATTGGAATTAATACTCCTACAAGTGCTTCAAAAGGAATGGAGGCAAGGCCGGATGCACCTAGTGCAACTAATGTGAAAAATGGACCATCTTTTAAAGAAAATACCGCATATGCCCCTACATCCGTTTCGTCACCATACGATGAAGCAAGAGATGCATATAATCCACCATTAGCATTTAATAACGCCGCAAGGATGGCTAATGGTGATAATCCTAGTATTCCAGCAGGTCCAAAAAGCATGGCTACCGTTATACCTATACCAGCACCTACTATAAATTTTCCCGTTATTAATATGGCACCTTTTTTTAATGCCTTTGGTGCTAATTTGAAATTAATCTGTGAACCAATTAAAAACATAAAACATGCCAAAATTGTTGATGAGGCTTCTTTACTGAATAATGCCGTTGTAAAGCCTCCAATTTTTAAAAACTGCGGGAAAAATGTATTAGTTAATACACCTAAAAAAAGTGGAACAACCATCATACCACCTGGAATTTTATCAAGCGTTTTCTTAATTGGAATTTGCATGTTTAATCCCCCTAAAATAGTTTTTTAATCTTGCAAAAAACCTATTATTTTTCGATTTATCCAGTTATTAGGGGAAGGAATTCTGATTTTGTTGCAGGATATGTTATGTTTTAATCCCCTTTTATCTTGTTACATGTCTATCATATTCCCATGTAAACCGTTTTCATAGTTTATGAAAGTTTAGTAATTCTTTTTGTAAATAAAAAAAGTAAGCAGCTTCAAAAACTGCTTACAGAAAATTTTTTATTAAGTGTTCTTTAAATGGGTTAAATTCATGCTGATACACAGGCCTTCCGATTGTTCCATGAATCACCTTGACTTCAAGTATTCCTAAGTCCTTTAGAAAGTTAAGGTACTTTCTTGCTGAAACCCTTGATATTCCTACAACATTCGCTACTTCATCAGTGGAAAAAGGTCCCCGCTTCAACTCTTGAATGGCATCCCATACCTGTTTTAAGGTATCCTTCGCTAATCCCTTTGGCAGTTCCTCTGCGATTACGGCTTCCTCTCTGTGCCGAAGTAAGTTATCAAGTTCCTGCTGACTAACCGAATCCTGTTTACCAATGAACCGGGTTTGCTCAAGGTAAGCAGCAAGTGCAGCGTTAAACCGTTCAAACTCGAAAGGCTTAATTAAATAGTCGACAACACCATACCTTAATGCCCTCTTAATTCTTTCAAGATCGGAGGCCGCTGAAATGATGATGACATCAATTTCAAGATCATTTTCCCGAAGGTACGCTAACAGCTCTAGACCCTGCTTTCCCGGCATAAAGATGTCTAGAAGAATGAGCTGAATATCACACTTCCCCAAGAATTGGATGGCTTCAGCGACTGAATGGACGGTTGCGGCTAACCGGAATCCATCAATTTTGGCAAGATATTGTTTATTGATTTCTGCTACCATCGGGTCATCTTCGACAATCATTACATTAATCATTCTATTCATCCTCTGCTTTATAAGGTATATACATGGCAAAACTCGTTCCCTTTCCCGGCTTGGACGAAATAATCATGTCCCCCTCTAGTTTTTCAATTGCCTGCGCCAAAAGATATAATCCGAACCCTCGGTTGTCTCCTTTCGTAGAGAAGCCTTTATCCAGTATTTTGTTTTGGAGTGATTTCGTCATTCCCACCCCTGTGTCTTTAACCTCGATTGTTAAAATCTCCTCTGCATAATCAAGTTTAAGCTCGACTTTTTTGTTTGGACTGTCTGCAATGGCCTCCATTGCGTTATCAAAGAGATTTCCAATGATGGTTATCAACTCGTGTGTGATTTCCGGGTTTGCAGGCTTGGGCAGTGTACTTGCACAATCAAATAATAGAGAAGCACCTGATTCTCTGGCAAAGCTTAGTTTACCAATTAAAAATCCAGCAAGAACAGGATCTTGGATTTTCTTCGTCATAAAGCCCATTTCTGTTTCCCGGTGGTTAACCGTTTCACTCACATAGTTAGCAAGTATATCATATTGTTCCGTTCGAACGAGGCCAAGAATGACATGAAGTTTGTTCATGAATTCATGTGCTTGGGCCCGGAGAGCATCCGCATAGTTACGCACACCTGTAAGCTGTTCGGCCAAAAACTGAACCTCTGTTTTATCACGGAAGGTAGCAATTACTCCTACTGGTTGATTCTTCACAACCACCGGTACCGTATTCACTAAAATAGTAACCCCATGCAGGTTCTGTTCCTGATCCATTTCCGTTTTCCCCGATTTTATAATGCGAGTTAACCTAGTCTCTGGCAAATATTCTTCGATGTTCATTCCCATAGGATTCTCTTCAAGTCCGGCTCTTTTAAAGAGCTTACGGGCCGCCCTGTTTACAAGGGTAATTGTTCCTTCCTGGTCAATGGCTATGATCCCCTCACGCACAGACTGAAGCATGGAACTACGCTCTTCAAGCAACCTGGAAATAGCGAACGGTTCCAGTCCTAAAAGGATTTTTTTGATGTATCTCGCCAGTCCTACTGCGCCGACCACTCCAATCAGTAATCCGATTAAGGTACCAATCACCATACCCATTCGACCTTTATGTACAGCCATTGTTACGTTTTCTAAGGAAATTCCTACAGCAACTGCACCGACCTGTTTTCCTTGAGAATTCTTTACTGGAGTAAATGCCCTCATAGATGGTCCTAGTATGCCTTTTGAAATCGATACGTACTCTTTCCCTTGTAGGACGGGCCCTTCATCTCCTCCCTTAAAGAGCTTCCCTACTTCACCAGGATCGGGGTGAGAAAGCCGTATTCCTTTCATGTCCATCACAACAACAAAATTAACATGTGTTTTATCCTTGATTTGGTTCGCAAAAACTTGTATGTCCGATGTGTTGGTTGATCGTTCCAAACCATCCATCACCAGCGGGCTTAAGGAAACCATCTTCGCTACATTAAGGGCCTTTTCTTTTTCTGTGTCTTCCACACTGGAGGTAATTCTTTTGCTTATGATTAAATCTGTTATTCCAAGTGATAAAGCCACGACAATGCATACAAATATAATAATAATGGCTTGTAAACTAAGTTTGCTCTTCTTCATACTCTCCTCCAGGTATTATCATAATGTTAGTATGTATATAACTTATACATAAAATGACAAAAGACCGCTAAGCTCATAAAAAAGCTTTAAAGCAGCCTTTATCAGAAATCATCCAATTAGCAAAGTAGCATTCGCCATAATTTAGGGTGAGAATCCTTGCACTTTTTAAAATTAACATTGGGACATTGTTGGTAAATTTAGCCGCAATAACCCCTAGTAATATACCAATTAGAAACCTAGTAAATGTGATGATCAAAGATGTCACCCCCAAACACACTTTCACTTCATGAATGAAATTTATCAACGTATATTATAGTACTTGAAAATGACAGGAGGCTTTTTGTAATTAAAAAAAGTGTTTAGGTAGAAAAATAGCACGGGTCTTTTCAATGTTCATAAAAAAAAGACAAGCTTTTTTTGAACTTGTCTTCATAAATAATATTTATTTACATTTTATTTTCTTGTTTACTATCACTTGTGATAAGGTTCACCGCATTATATCTAAATGAGGGAATGAGTTGGAATGACTCTATCTAACTTACTCGATCCAAGCTATTTACCTATCTATTTCCCAAACCTTTTGCGATATCCGCATTTTCTACATAGTTCCTCCACTGCCACTCTTCGTGAAAAACCATCTACAAGGTTTTTTGCTCTATCCATCTCGATAATATCAGAAAATGAATGCTCATTAATATTTCCAAGGTTAATAACTCCCTCACCATC
>Ga0182739_1004390_pt1 | contig 11705 bp, 8 predicted proteins | sample eDN5th30CBELigBY_FD_128873 | JGI IMG/M metagenome (GOLD analysis project Ga0182739, IMG submission 128873) | Enriched backyard soil microbial communities from Emeryville, California, USA - eDNA 5th pass 30_C BE-Lig BY (version 2) (version 2) | ecosystem: Environmental > Terrestrial > Soil >... | reverse complement strand
GGTATGGTCGTCGCCCATCAGCGCAAGCACGCCGCCATATTTCGAGGTGCCGGCGGAGTTGGCGTGGCGGAACACGTCGCCGGAGCGGTCGACGCCGGGGCCCTTGCCGTACCAGATGCCGAACACGCCGTCGTATTTGCCCTCGCCGCGCAGTTCGGCCTGCTGGCTGCCCCAGATCGCGGTCGCCGCAAGGTCCTCGTTGATGCCGGGCTGGAACACCACGTCGTTCGGCGTCAGCACCTTGGCCGCGCGCTGGAACTGCAGGTCGAGCCCGCCGAGCGGGGAGCCGCGATAGCCGGTGACAAAGCCGGCCGTGTTCAGGCCCGCGCGCCGGTCGCGCTCCTTCTGCATCAGGCACATGCGAATCAGCGCCTGATACCCGGTTACGAATACCCGCGCCTTCTCAAGATCATACTTGTCGTCGAGCGTGACGTGATTGACCGCCATCGACCGGACCTCCGCGACTTCCCCAGGGTTCCCTGGAATCAGTCTAGCCGCAAGTCATGGATGCTGCAGGTCACGTATGTAGGAAGTCGGCGTCCGCTTCGGGACGGGTGCGGCAATCTATTCGGGCCTCTGCGCGAACCGCGCTGCCCGATTTTTATGCTGCACTGCAGCGTCGCCTAGAGCATTTTCCGGCGAAGTGGATACCGGTTCGCCGTTAGAAAATGCGACCACACAACAACTTCTAGAGCATGATCCGATTCAGCCTGAACGGATCATGCTCTAAATCCCCGGCCGCCTCCGTGCGCACAAAAAAAGCGCCCGCCGCGAACGAGGCGGGCGCGATTTCCGTCTATCCTCCGCCTCAGCCGCGCAGGCCGAGAATGGCGCGCGCTTCCTTCGCGGTCGCCAGTTCGCCGCCCATGTCGTCGAGGATGCGCACGGCCTTCTCGCACAGCGCGGCATTGCTCGGCGTCAGCTTGCCCTTGCTGATGTAGACGTTGTCTTCCATGCCGACGCGCACATGCCCGCCGAGGAACCAGGCCTGCGCCAGCATCGGGAACTCCCAGCGACCGATAGCGAAGGCGGCCCACATGGCGTCCTTCGGCAGCAGCGACTGCGCATAGACCAGCGTCTGCGGCGTCGAGATGAAGCCGTAACGCACGCCCATCACGATCTGGAACAGCGGCGGGCGGGCGATCACGCCCTGATCGAGCAGCACATTCGCAAGCTGGATGTCGCCGCTGTCGAACACCTCCAGTTCCGGCAGCGAGCCGGCTTCCTGGATGGCCTTGGCCATGATGGTCACGTTCTCCGGCGTGTTGATGACCGCCGCAGTGCCCGACCACATGGTGTTCAGGTCCAGCGTGGCGATGTCCGGCTTGAGTTCGACGATATGCTCGACGCGCTTGAGCGGATGCATGATCGAGGTGCCCGGCCCCGCGATCTTCGGATCTTCCTTGCTCGGCACGAAGCGGCCGCCCGGGCCGGTCGTCAGGTTGATGACCAGTTCGTCGTTCTTGTCGCGGATGCGCTCGACAACCTCGCGATAATGAGCCAGTTCAAGGCTCGGCCGACCATCCGGGTAGCGCACATGGATATGCGCGATGGCAGCGCCGACCTTTGCCGATTCCAGGGCGGCATTGGCGATCTGCTCCGGCGTGCACGGCAGGCCGGGATGCTGCTGGACGGTGGTCAGGTTTCCCGTCACCGCAACGGTGAGAATTGTCTTCTTGCTCTGGCTTGCCATTTCGACTTGCTTTCCTTCGCGTCCGCGATTTGACACTAAACAAACGACCGTTTACTTTCGCCGTCATCCCTCACTGGAAGGTTCGAGTCAAGCGTGCAAAAGGCTGCCGGGTTGAGAGCGGTTGCGGTGAAGAGCGCGGCGCAGCGCGCGCGCCCGGCCCCCAAGAAGGCAGCGCCGTCGGTGCGCGAGCGCATCCTCAAGGTCGCCGAGCAGATGTTCGCCAAGCACGGGCTGTCGGGCGTCGGCCTGCGCGCGATCACCGGCGAGGCCGGGGTCAATCTGGCATCCGTTTCCTATCATTTCGGCTCGAAAGAGGGACTGCTCGAGGAACTGTTTTCCGAGCGCGCCAAGCCGATCGCGCAGGAGCGCCTGCGCCTGCTTGGCGAGTGCTTCGCGAAAAATCCGAGGCCTGCGCTTGAAGACATTCTCGATGCCTTCCTGCGGCCGGCGCTCACGCTCGGCGTGCAGCCGCAATTCGGCGGGCCGGCCTTCGTCAAGCTGCGGGCGCGGCTTGCAACCGAGTCAGAAAAGGCCGCGCGCAAGATCCTGTCGAAGGCATTCGACGCCTCGAGCGGGAAGTTCATCGAGGCGATCGCGCAGGCTCTGCCGGATGTGCCGCGCGCCGACATCGAGTGGCGTTTCCACTTCATGCTCGGCACAATGTTCTACACGATGGCCGATTCCGGCCGCATCCAGGCGCTTACCGGCGGACGTTGCGATCCCAGCAACGTCAAGCGGGCGCTGCACCACATGATCCCTTTTCTGGCGGCGGGCTTTCGCTCGACGCCGGTCTGATCCCACCCAAAGCTCAACACCGAAAAGGAGCCGGATAAATGACAGGCCGTAAGCTGACACGCGACGACATGCGGGAAGCCGCAGAGAAGTACAAGAACTGGGGCAAGTGGGGTCCGGACGACGAAATCGGAACGCTCAACTACACCTCCCCCGAGGACATCGTCGCGGCATGCCAGCTCGTGAAGAAGGGCAAGGTGATCTCACTCGCGCTCAACTTCGACCATCTCGGACCGCAGGGCGCGAAGACGAAGTATCCGACGATGGGGCGCATCAACCCGCTCCACACCATGCTGCGCACCGGCACCGACGCCTATGCCGGCGTGCTCGACAGCCGCGGCATCCGCGCCGCCGACGATATGGTGGTGATTCCGCTCCAGTGCGGCACGCAGTGGGACGGCCTCGGCCACGTGTTCTACGAGAACTACATGTGGAACGGCTACGACTGCCGTGAAGTGACGAGCGCCGGCGCGCAGAAGTGCGGCATCGAGAAGACCAAGAACAAGATGGTCGGCCGCGGCGTGCTGCTCGACGTGGCGCGCTACAAGGGCGTCGAGAGCCTCGACGACGGCTACGGCATCACCAACGAAGACCTGTTCGAGACCGCCAAGAAGCAGAACCTCGAACTCAAGCGCGGCGACTATATCGTCGTGCGCACCGGCATGATGGAGCGCTGCAAGAAGGCCGGAAGCTGGGACGGCTATCCGGGCGGCGACGCGCCGGGCCTCGCCTTCGAGACGCTCGAATTCGTGCAGAAGACCGAACTGGCGGCGCTGGCCACCGACACCTGGGGCGCGGAAGTCCGCCCGAACAACACCGAAAACATCACGCAGCCGTGGCACTGGATCACGATCCCGATCATGGGCATGACCATGGGCGAGATCTTCGACGTGAAGGAACTGGCCGACGACTGCGCCGATGACGGCGTCTACGAATACCTGTTCGTCGCGCCCGCGATTCCGATCACCGGCGCCGTCGGCTCGCCGGTCAATCCGCTCGCGATCAAGTAATTGACTCGTCATGCGCGGGCTCGACCCGCGCATCCATCGAAAAATGAAGAGTCGCTTCAAGATGATGGATTGCCGGGTCCAGCCCGGCAATGACGATGTGGGTAGGTCGAAATCAACGACGGTTGGTATAAGCGTCTCTCCGGTCAAAGCCGGACACGCGTTCGGAAACGAGAAAGGCCCTCTCTCCATCACGGAGAGAGGGCCTTTTCTTTTGCAAGCGACGCAACCGTCATTGCGAGCGAAGCGAAGCAATCCAGCTATTTCAACGATCTGGATTGCTTCGTCGCTACGCTCCTCGCAATGACAGCCACCAGACCAAAATCTCGCAGCGTCGGCTACTTGATCTGCGGGATGTTGGCGTCCTTGATCACCTTGCCCCACTTCTCGATCTCGACATTGACGCGCTTGCCCCACTCCTCGGGCGTGTTGCCGACCGGGACGAAGCCCATGGCCTCGAGCTTGGCGACGAACTCCTTGTCCTTCAGGCCCTCGGCAATCGCCTTGTAGAGCTTGTCGATGATCGGCTTCGGCGTGCCGGCCGGCGCGAACATGCCGGTCAGCGTCTCGGCTTCCTGACCTTCAACGCCTGCTTCCGCCATCGTCGGAACATCCGGCAGCACCGCGACCCGCTTGGGGCTCGTCACCGCGATCGGGCGCAACTGCCCGGCCTTCGCCGCGGCCACCGCCGGCGGCAGCGCCGTCCAGGCCGTCGGCGTCTGGTTGGCGACCGTCGAGGCGATCGCCTGCGCGGCGCTGTGGTACGGGATGACAGTGTAGTCCTTGAGCCCGAAATGCAGCTTGAACAGTTCGCCCGACAGGTGCGGCGTAGAGCCGGTAGCCGGATGCGCGAAGGTGTACTTCTTCGGGTTCTTCTTCATCTCCTCCACGAGTTCCTTGACGGTCTTCGCGGGCACGGACGGATGCACAACGAGCACGTTGGGAGACGCGGCAACCAGCGTCAGCGGCGTGAAATCCTTCACGGGATCATACAGCGCGTTGGCGTAGAGGCTGGGGTTCACCATGTGGCCCGTGCTCGCCACCAGCAGCGTGTAGCCGTCCGGCTTCGCCCGTCCGACCTGGCTGGTGCCGATATTGCCGCCCGCTCCGGGCACGTTCTCGACGACGAACTGCTGGCCGAGGCGCTGCGACAGCTGCTGCGCGACAAGGCGCGCGGTCACGTCGGTCGGTCCGCCCGCCCCGAACGGTACGACAATGCGGACCGGCTTGGTCGGATACTCCTGGGCCGCAGCCGGCGCCAGATTCACCATTAATGCGGCCGCTGCGATTGCGGCGATGTGGACTTTTCGGCGAGTAAACGCGGTCATTCTCTCCTCCCGGGCGTTTCGTCGGCCGTTTATTGCGGACCGATGCCCAGGAAGCAACCCTCGAAAGCAGGCCAGACTCTGAGCAGACTTGCTCCCGCCGGATTTCGGCGTAAACAAACGTTCGTCAACAGCCGACCGCGGCCGCCCGGCTGCGGGGCCCGGCACGCTAAGCAGTTGTCTCCCGTCACGTCCGCCGCATGCACGCTGTTGCATGTGCGCGGGTCCGGCGGTGATCCAAGGAAACGACCCCGGACAGGGCGCACGGCCTTGTCCGTAAGCAACGTGAAAATACTCCCCTCAAAGGAAGAGGTTACAGGATGCCCAAGCAGCTCGGCGCGGAAGTCTTTGCGGACATGCTCAGAGACTATGGCGTAACGTATGTTTTTCATGTGCCGGCCGTCGCGCGCCGCACCTTTGCGGAGATGGAGCGCCGCACCGAGATCAACCGCATCCACGCCCACGGCGAGAAGTCCGCGGCCTACATGGCGGACGGCTATGCGCGCGCGACCGGCAAGCCGGGCGTGTGCATGGCGCAGATCATCGGCGCGCTCAATCTCGCGGCCGGCCTGCGTGACGCCTGGCTCGCTCACTCACCTGTGATCGCGATCACCGGCGGGCGCGATCCCAAGACCAAGTTCCGCAAGGTCTACCAGGAAGTGGACGACGTGCCGGCGTTCGAGCCGGTGACCAAGTTCAACGCCACCGTCGATGACGTCACCCGCATCCCCGACATGGTGCGCACCGCGTTCCGCGTCGCCACCTCCGGCACGCCCGGCCCGGTGCATCTCCAGTTCCGCGGCAATGAGGGCCAGCTCGACGGCGAGGAAGGCGACATGGACGCCCTCGTCGATGCGGCGTTCGCCAAGGTGCCGCCGTTCCGCCCCGCGCCCGATCCGGAAGCGGTGAAGAAGGCCGTCGCGCTGCTGCAGGCAGCGGAGAGGCCGATCATCGTCGCCGGCGGCGGCGTGCGCGCCTCGGGCGGTGGGGCCGAACTGGTCGCGCTGGCCGAGAAGCTGCAGATCCCGGTCGCGACCTCGCTCAACGGCAAGGACTCGATCCCGGGCGTGCATCCGCTGTCGGTCGGCGTTGTCGGTTCCTATTCGCGCGAGAGCGCCAACCGCGTCGTCAACCAAGCCGACCTCGTCTGCTTCGTCGGTTCTGAGACCGGCGGCATGACCACGCACTTCTGGGCGGTGCCGAAGATCGGCACCCGCGCGATCCAGATCGACCTCGATCCGGAAGCGCTCGGCCGCAACTACCCGCTCGAAGCGGCGGTGCTCGGCGACGCCAAGACCACGCTCGCGCAGATGGTCGCGATCGCCGACGCCGGCACGGCCGGCAAGCGCAAGGCCTGGGTCGAGAACGTGCAGGGCATCTGCAAGGAGTGGTACGCGAAATTCGACTCGCTGCTGAAGTCGGACGCCGTGCCGATGCGGCCCGAGCGCATGTGCCACGAACTCTCCAAGCACATGCCCGACGACGCGATCGTGGTCGTCGATACCGGCCATGCCGGCATGTGGATGGGCGGCATGTACGACCTCAAGAGCCCGAGGCAGAGCTACATCCGCTCCTGCGGGCATCTTGGCTGGGCGTTCCCCGCCGGTCTCGGCGCCAAGTGCGGCGCGCCTGACCGCCCGGTGGTGACGTGGACCGGCGACGCCGGCTTCTGGTACCACATCGGCGAACTCGAGACCGCCGTGCGCTGGAACATGAACGCCGTCACCATCGTCAACAACAACGGCGGCGGCAACCAGTCGAAGCGCGGCTTCGACCGCGTCTATGGCGGCCAGCAGACCCAGAAGGCACGCGAATTGTGGACCTATAACCAGGTCAACTTCGCCCGCATCGCGCAGGACATCGGCGCGCTCGGCCTGCGGGTCGAGAAGCCCTCCGACTTCGCGCCGGCGCTCGCCAAGGCGGTCGAAGCCAACCGCCCGGTGGTGATCGACGTCGTCACCGATATCGACGCGCTCGCGCCGGTCGCCGTGAGCTGAGGCACCAACGCCAAGGCGCTCTCCTGCATCGTGAAGCGGGAGAGCGCCCGCGACGTTTCTAAGGTCTCCGGTCGATCACATCGGCGGAGTCTTTCCGGGGCGCCGCGTTAGCGGCGAGCCCGGAATCTATGACCACAGACAGGGGTTATGGATTCCGGACTTGCCGCTTTGCGGCAATCCGGAATGACCAACGAGAGGCGGAAATAAAGCCCGGCGTGGGCCACAACGACAGCCTACGCCGCGGCGCCCTCGTCCTGCGGATCCTGATCCGCAGTCCCCGCGCGCAGTTCCAGGAAGAAGCGGTCGACCTCGATGGCCATGCGCTGGGCCTGCGCCGCCACGCTCCCGGACGCCGAAAGAACCTGATCGGCGGAACGGCTGGTCTCGCTGATCGCGCCATCCACCGACGAGATGTTGGACGACAGCGTCTGCGTCCCGCTCGCCGCCTTCTGCACATTGTCGGAGATTTCGTTGGTCGCGGTGCCCTGCTGCTCGACCGCACCGGCGATCCGCGCCGTGACCTCGTCGATATTGACCATGGCGGCCGCGATTTCCTTCACCGCTTCCACCGCGCCCTTGGTCGAGGTTTGAATCCCGAGCACCTGCTGCGCGATCTCGTCGGTCGCCTTGGCTGTCTGCGCGGCGAGCGACTTGACCTCCTGCGCGACCACGGCGAATCCGCGGCCGGCTTCGCCCGCGCGCGCCGCCTCGATCGTGGCGTTGAGCGCCAGCAGGTTGGTCTGCGCGGCGATCGCCTGGATCAGGTCGATGACGGCACCGATGCGCTGGCCGGCGGCGGCGAGCGTCTCGATCTCCGAGGTCGAGCGCGCAATCGTCGTGTCGGCCGCCCGCACCGCCTGCGAGGCCTGCGCGACCTGACGTCCGATCTCGTGGATCGAACTCGCCAGTTGCTCGGCGGCGGCGGCCACCGTGCGCACATTGCTGGCGGTGTCCTCCGACGCGGCGGCGGCCGAACCGGCCTGGGCCGAGGCGTGGCTCGCGACATTCGTCAGCATGTCCGCGGTGTCGCGCAACACGCCGGCATCGGCATCGACCGCCGCGAGGATTTCCTGGGACGAGGCCCGGAACGTCTCGATGGCGCCGTTCATCCTGTTCGTAAGCTCTTCCTTCTCGCGCAGGCCGGCATCGACATAGACCGTCATCGCGAGATCCATGTCGATGAGCGCGGCAGTGGTGACGGCCTCGATCATCTCGGCCCGCTTGGCCCGGCTGGTGAGCGCACCGCGCGCGGAAATCGCCCGGATCAGACCCGAGAGAATGAAGCTGTAGCCGCCGATGTACCAGCGCGGCTCGAGGCCGAGGCGATGATGGGCTTCGCCGATACGCTGCACCGACTGCACATAGGCATCGTCGAACTTTGCGTCCGCAACGATGTTCCAGTGATTGGCCTGCATGTCCCTCGCGTGGCGCCGATGCTCCGGCGAGCGGAACAGCCGGTCGGTCTGCGGCGTCCGGGCGATGTTCTCGTAGAACGCGTCGAGGATGCCCGGCAGAGCCTTGGCGATCAGCGGCTTCATGCTGCGCAGCACTGCGCGCTTCTTGTCATCCATGCCGGCGAATGCGAGGCGGTCGATCATGGAGGCGTGCTCTTCAGGCATTCCCTAGCTCCTTGGTGCGATCGACAGCGCCGCGGCAAGGCTGTCGCCTCTGCCGGCCGGCATGGCCTGAGCAGCACGTCCTGCAATTGTCATTGCTGAAACTGAGACCCTGCTATCGATTCGCGGTTCTTGGTATCGCAGTAATATTGGCGAGAATTTTTTAACCGACCCCTAAAGGCGCACGGCGCCGGCCGAACGCGATGGCGGCGTTTGCGATCCCTGTTTTGGCGGACCGGAATGCAATAATGTGTGCCCACAGAAAGAAACGGCACAAGGCAGGAACACAAGGTAGGAACCCATGGACCAGATCACCCCCCGCACCGTCCGCGCCGAAGACGTCAATCCGCGCTGGAACTGGGGCCGCGCGCTGCCCGCGCTCGGCACCATGGGTGTCGACTTCGAGGAGCGCGTCGACTACCGCCGCCTGCATAACTACCGGCTCGGCCGTGCGCGGCAGGCGCTGGAAAACTCCGAACTCGGCGCGCTGCTCGTCTTCGACGTCAACAACATCCGCTATCTGACTTCGACCAAGATCGGCGAATGGGAGCGCGACAAGCTCTCGCGCTGGGCGCTGCTGCCGCGCGGCGGCGAGCCGATCATCTGGGACTTCGGCTCGGCGGCCGTGCATCACAAGCTCTATAGCCCGTGGCTGCTGCCGGAGAACTGCAAGGCGGGCCTTGTCGGCCTGCGCGGCACCGTCGCGCCGCAGTTCGGCCTGATGGAACGCCACGCCAAGGAGATCGCCGCGATCCTGCGCGAGGCCGGCGTCGCAAACATGCCGCTCGGGGTCGACATCATCGAGCCGCCGATGATGTTCGAACTGGAAAAGGCGGGCCTCAAGGTCGCCGACGGCCAGCAGACCATGCTGGAAGCGCGCGAACTGAAATCCGCCGACGAGATCGCGCTGCTCAACCGCGCCGCCGCGATGGTCGACGGCGCCTATCAGCTCATCAGCGAGCAGCTCAAGCCGGGCGTGCGCGAGAACGACATCGTCGCCGAGGTCAACAAGTTCCTCTACACGCACGGCTCCGACGACGTGGAGGCGATCAACGCGATCTCCGGCGAGCGCTGCAACCCGCACCCGCACAACTTCACCGACCGCATGATCCGGCCGGGCGACCAGGCGTTCTTCGACATCCTGCAGTCGTTCATGGGCTACCGCACCTGCTACTACCGCACCTTCAATGTCGGCCGCGCCACCGACGCGCAGCGCGACGCCTACAAGAAGGCGCGCGAATGGCTCGACGGCGCGATGGAGCGGATCAAGCCGGGCGCGACCACCGCGGAAATCTGCGCGGCATTCCCGACCGCCGAAGAGTTCGGCTTCCCCGACGAGATGGCGGCCTTCGGCCTGCAATTCGCGCACGGCCTCGGGCTCGCGCTGCACGAACGGCCGATCATCTCGCGGGTCGTCTCGATGGACCACCCGACCGAGATCAAGGAAGGCATGGTGTTCGCGATCGAGACCTACTGCCCGGCGACCGACGGTTACTCCGCCGCGCGCATCGAGGAAGAGGTCGTCGTCACCGACAAGGGCGCCAGGGTGATCTCGCTGTTCCCGGCCGAGGAACTGCCGATCAGCCACAGGTACTGAGGCGAAGCGGGAATTCCAAAAGGAGAGACCTCTACGGAACTCTCGGTGGTCATTCCGGGGCGGCGCGCAAGCGCCGAGCCCGGAATCCATAACCCCTGTCTGTGCACATCAACGAGACAGGGCGTATGGATTCCGGCCCTCCCCCGGCTCAAGGCCGGGGTCGGCCGGAATGACGGCCGAGGATTTCGCATAGGGAAGCCGAGACGCTGCCAAGTGCAGTTGGCCCCGCCCCTCAGGGCGTACGCGCCGGGCTCACCTCACCGCCGTGGCGAAAAATCCGGCGCGGCAGCAATTCGCCCTTCTCGGCGTCGGCGAGGCCCAGAAGCCGGCCGCCGACGGTGACCGCTACGCAGCCGGACACGACCGGCGCATCGCGGCCACGGACGAGCACCGCCTGACCACGCGCGAGTTTTGCGCCGTCCGCCGGACTGACGGCGACGGCCGGCACCTGCGCAAGGCCCGCCGCCACAGGCAGCAGCACGCCGGGACGCGGCAGCTTGGCTTCGCCTTCCGCTTCCGGCTGCGGCAGGTCGTCGATGCGGACGGTGACCGCCTCGGCAAACGGGCCGACTTCGGTCCGCCGCAACTCGACGACGTGACCATGGGTGCCGAGCAGACGGCCGAGATCGCGCGCGATCGCGCGGACATAGGTGCCCTTGCCGCATTCGGCCTCGAGCACGGCATGGTCGGCGTCGGGCGCGGCCGCGAGTTCGAGCCGGATGATCTCGACCGGACGCGGCTCGATCGTCACTTCTTCGCCGGCGCGGGCAAGATCATAAGCGCGCTCGCCCGAGATCTTCACGGCCGAGAATTTCGGCGGCGTCTGCATGATCGTGCCGACGAACTGCGGCAGCGCGGCGCGGATCGCCTCGACGGTCGGGCGCACATCCGATTCGGCGATGGCGCGGCCTTCCGCATCGTCGGTATCGGTCTCGACGCCCCAGCGCACCGTGAAGCGGTAGGCCTTCCGGCCGTCCATCACGAAGGGAACGGTCTTGGTCGCCTCGCCGAGCGCGATCGGCAGGATGCCGGAGGCGAGCGGATCGAGCGTGCCGGCATGGCCGGCTTTGCGCGCCTGGAAGGCGCGCTTGATGACCGCGACCGCATGGGTCGAGGTCATGCCGACCGGCTTGTCGAGAATGACCCAGCCATCGACGTCGCGCTTGACGCGCCTGCGCTGCTGCCCGCGCGGCCGCTCACCGTCGGCCGGCGGAGCCTCATCGGTGGCGGCTGCCGACAGCGGCCTCGGCGCGTCGGGCCTGATGCCCTCGGCTTCGGCATAGGCGACGCGGCGCGGTTCGGCCTGCCCGGATGGAGGCCCGGTGCGGCGGTCGCGGCGCGGCGATTCCAGCGCGGAGGCGATCCTGGTCCGCGGCCTGTCATTCTTCATTGTCAGTCTCTTTTTCGAGATCCCGCCGGACCTGGGGCGTTTGCAGCAATTTGTCGATGCGCGCCGCTTCGTCGAAACGCTCGTCGATGCGGAAACGCAGGTCGGGGGCGAATTTCAAATTCACACGATGCGCGATTTCGCCGCGCAGAAAGCGCTTGTTGCGCTCGAGCGCGGCCACGACCTCGGTGCGCGCAAGCCCGCCAAGCGGCATGACATAGACAGTCGCCAGCTTGAGATCGGGGCTCATGCGCACTTCGGGCACCGTGATCGTGTGCCCCTCGATCACCG
>Ga0182739_1004389_pt1 | contig 11706 bp, 10 predicted proteins | sample eDN5th30CBELigBY_FD_128873 | JGI IMG/M metagenome (GOLD analysis project Ga0182739, IMG submission 128873) | Enriched backyard soil microbial communities from Emeryville, California, USA - eDNA 5th pass 30_C BE-Lig BY (version 2) (version 2) | ecosystem: Environmental > Terrestrial > Soil >... | reverse complement strand
CGATCTCGTCAAACGGGTTCATCGACATCTTGACATTGGCAAGATCGACACCGGATCCGTCCGCCTTAACGCGGGCCTTCACGTTGTAGTCGATCACGCGTTTGACTGGCACGAGGATTTTCATCGGCCTCTCTCCCTTTTGTTGCGTCACCTGTTCGGGGGATTTGTTAGCGGGCTGGCGGCGTCAGTTCCGCAATGGCTTGCCGGTTTCCAGCATATGGGCCATGCGCGCCCGCGTCTCGGCGCGGGCGATGAGGTCGAAGAGGACCTCCCGCTCGATGGCCATGTTTTCGACCACGCTGCGCGGGCTGTCGCCGCCCAGAACCCTTGCGAGCCCTGTCAGGACATGACGGTCGTAATTCGAACCGTTGGCCGCCAGCGCCGCGAAATCCGCAGCGCGCGCGGGCAGGACAGTGGCCTGTTCCGGGGCGGTATAGCCGTCGCGCAGCAGGGCCAGCGCGAGGGCGCGGGCCGTGGAGAGCAGGCTGTCGCGATGCATGACCAGCCGGTCCAGAGGGCTGAGGATGCCCGAGGTCAGCGCCTCCTCGGCCGATCCCGACTGGGCCGCGCCGAAAATCGTGGTGGCGGCGCGCAGGGCAGCGGCCTCGGGTGTCAGGCCCTCTGCCTCTCCACGCGCCAGCAGCGTGGTGCATCCGCCCCATGCCGGGATCAGGCCGACGGTGACCTCGGGCAGACCGAACCGCGCCTCGGCATGGGCGACGATGCGGTCGGCATGCAGCGCCAGTTCGCAGCCGCCGCCAAGGGCAAAGCCATGCACTCCCGCGACCACGGGCGCCGGCGCATGGCGCAACCCCAGAAACAGCCGCTGGCCACGGTCGATATAGGCCGCCAGCTCGGCCTCGCGGCCCTGATCGATCATCGAGAGGATGAATTTCAGATCCGCCCCGACGGAGAAGGCGCGCGCATCGTCATTGCCGATGACCAGCGCCGAAAGCCGCGCCCCGAGCAGGGGCAGGGTCTCCTCGATCAGGTCCAGCACCTCGGGGTGCAGGCTGTTCATCTTGGTGTGGATCTCCAGCAGGCCCACGCCATCGCCGCTATCCAGCAGCGTCGCGGAGGCATTGCCGAGGATCGTCCGTCCCGCCTTGCGGAGGGCCGCGACGGTCAGGGGGCGCTCGGCCGCAGCGGCTTCGCTGTCGGCGGTCAGGAAGCGGCCGTCGGCGTAGAAGGCGCCACGTTCGACAGCCTGCGTGACCAGTTCCGGGACGGGAAGGCCGCTTTCGCGCAGATGGGCCTGCAGCTTGGTCGGCCCCCATTTGTCGGCGAGGGTGAACGGCCCTTCGCGCCACGCATAGCCAAGCCGCATCGCCACGTCGATGTCGGCGGGATTGGCGGCAATCGCCGGGCCATGCTCGGCGGCATAGGCGATCACCTCGGCAAGGACGGCGCGTGCATAGGTGCCGAACCGACCCGGATCGTCCAGCAGCGCCAGCAGGTCGCGCCCACCGCCCGGCAGGTCGCGCGCGGCGACGGGGCGGGTCGCGCGCCAGTCGCCGGTGGAAAGATCGCTCGCCTCCAGCCCGCCGGGCGTCTTCCGGAAGAAGCCGGATCCCGATTTGCGGCCGAAGCGGCCCTCGGCCACAAGCCCGGCAAACAACGGGTCGGACGCGATGTCATAGCGGTGGAAACGGTCATCAGAGGGCAGGCCATCGACAAGGCTGCGCCAGACCGTCGGCACGAGGTCGATCCCGATCAGGTCGAAAAGGCCGAACACCCCGGTCTTGGGAATGCCCATTGCCTGATGAACGGCGTCGGCCTCCTCGATCGTCAGGCCCTGTTCCCGGGCCAGCAGCGCCGCGGAGGCCATCCAGAAGCAGCCGATGCGGTTTGCGATGAAACCGGGCGTATCCCGGCAGTTGATGACGGTCTTGCCCAGAAGGTCGCGCGCGCCAGCCTGCACCCGGCCGAGCAGCGCGGGGTCGGTCCTGTCGGTGGAGACGACCTCGAGCAGCGGCATCACGCGCGGCGGGTTGAAGAAATGCGAGATCACGAAGTCCCGGCGGAAGGCCTCGGACATGCCGTCGATCAACTGCGCATGAAGCAGCGTCGAGGTGTTGGACGACACGATCGAGCCCGGTTTGCGCACGGCATCGACACGGGCGTAAAGCGCGCGCTTGACGTCCAGCCTTTCGACCACGGCCTCGATGATCCAATCGGCCCGCGCCAGCAAATGCAGGTCGTCGGTAACGTTCCCGGTGATGATCCGCCCCGGCCCGGACGGACCCATGAAACCGTTGATCTTGACCTGCCTTGCCAGCCCTGCGCGTGCGGGGGCGTCGGGCGCATCCTGATCGCCAGGCATGTCGAGCAGGATGACCTCGATGCCCGCATTGGCGAACTGGGCGGCGATGCCGCCCCCCATGGCCCCCGCTCCGATCACGGCGGCGCAGGCGATGTCGCGGGGCACGTCAGCCCAGAAGTCCTGCGGCTGGGTAATGCTGTTCATCGGGCTCTTCCCCTTCCTTGCATCAATTTCCGGTAAAGCTGGCTGGTCGTTTCTCAAAGAACGCGGTCAGGGCCTCGGCGAAGTCATCAGTGGCGGCTGCGGTCTTGAAGGCCTGTTTCTCGACCTCGAGCGTCGCCGCGAATTCACGGCCGAAGCTCTCGACCAGCAGGCGCTTCAGGGCGGCGGCGGCGCCCGGCGCCTGCGCGGCGAGACGGGCGGCAAGGCGCGCGCCCTCTTCCGCCAGCGTATCCGCGGGAACGATGCGGGTGATCAGGCCCCAATCCAGCGCCTGCGGCGCGGGCAGGGTGCTGCCTTCGATCGCCAGCCACAAGGCGCGCCGCAATCCGACGATGCGGGGCAGGGTCCAGGTAATGCCGCAATCGGCGGGCGCGCCGATCTTCAGATAGGCAAAGCTGAATGCCGCCGTGTCCGCGGCAATGACGAAATCCGCCGCCAGCGTGAGGGACAATCCGGCCCCCGCCACCGGCCCATGGACCAGCGCGACGGTCAGGACGTTCGAGGCGTGCAGTCGCTCGAGGGCGGTGTTCATGGGGGCGATGATCGCCTCGGCCTCGGCGGCACGATCGGCGGATCGGCGGAATGCGCCAAGATCGCCCCCGGCCATGAAGGCACGTCCATTCCCTGACAATACTGCGACCCGTACCCCCGGCGTGGCCAGAGCCGTCGCGGTCGCACGCTCGAATGCCTGCGCCGTCGCGACATCGATGGCGTTAAGCGCCTCGGGTCTGTCAAAGACGATGCGGGCGACAGGGCCGTCGATATGCAGTTGGACCGGATCGCTCATCTTCGCTCCCGCAATTGATTCTGCAAAAATGTATACACACAATGATTATAAAAATACAATATGGAAACGAATGGAGCGCACGCTAGCCGCCGTGGGGCAATGTGCTGGGTTCTTTACGGGCATAATTTGCATGAGCAACTAACATTTGTATTCACAATCCGGTTTGCGTATGCAATATCGCCAATTAAATACACAAACACGTTGGGCGATTTCTGGCGCCGGATCACACATCCCGCGACAGCCCATGACGGGTGGAGGGCATCATGATCGATTTTACGCTGTCCGACGAACAGCGGGACATTCTGGACATGACGCGCAGCTTTGCCGCCGACCGGATCGCGCCCTCGGCGCTTGACTGGGATGCGGAAAAGCATTTCCCCACCGATGTTCTGGCCGAGGCGGGGGCGCTGGGGCTGGGCGGCATCTATGTCCGCGATGATGTCGGCGGAACCGGGTTGGGCCGCGTGGATGCGGTCCTGATCTTCGAGGCGCTGGCCGAGGCCTGCCCGACCATCGCGGCCTATATCTCGATCCACAATATGTGCGTCTGGATGATCGATCGATTCGGCACGCAGGAGCAGCGGGAGAAATGGTGCCCGGCATTGGCTCCGCTGGAGCGGCGCGCCTCCTATTGCCTGACCGAGCCGGGGGCCGGGTCGGACGCGGGTGCGCTGACGACCCGGGCCGAGCGGAACGGTGACGGCTGGTGCCTGACGGGGCAGAAGCAGTTCATCTCGGGTGCCGGGGCGTCGGACGTCTATCTGGTGATGGCGCGAACCGGCGGACCCGGAGCGAAGGGCATCTCATGCTTCATCGTGCCGGGCGATGCGCCGGGCCTGTCCTTTGGCGCGAATGAGCGCAAGATGGGCTGGAACGCCCAGCCCACCCGGACCGTGCAGATGGACGGCGTGCAGCTTGGTCCCGATGCGCTGCTCGGGGCTGAGGGCAAGGGCTTCAACATCGCCATGGCCGGCCTTGACGGCGGGCGGTTGAACATCGCGGCCTGTTCGCTGGGCGGGGCCGGCGCGGCCCTTGGCAGGACGCTGGCCTATATGGCCGAGCGCAAGGCCTTTGGCCAAAGGCTCGACCAGATGCAGGCGCTTCAGTTCCAACTGGCCGACATGAAGATCCGGCTCGAGGCGGCGCGGTCCTTCCTGTGGCGCGCGGCGGCCGCGCTGGACGCGAAAGCGCCTGATGCGACGGTGCTTTGTGCGGCGGCCAAGCGATTTGTCACCGATGCGGGCTTCGAGATCGCCAATGACGCGCTGCAACTGCACGGCGGCTATGGCTATTTGTCGGAATACGGCATCGAGAAGATCGTGCGCGACCTGCGGGTTCACCAGATCCTCGAGGGGACGAACGAGATCATGCGATTGATCGTCGCCCGTTCACTGGTCGCGGGCAAATGACCGCCCCCGTCCTGATCAGCGCCGAGGGCGCGCTTGGCCGCATTCATCTGAACCGCCCCGGCGTGCTGAACAGCCTCGACCTTGGGATGGTCCGCCTGATCGAAAGTGGGCTGGACCGGTTGGAGGCTGATCCGGCGGTGCGTGCGATCGCTCTGACGGGCGAGGGTGACCGTGCCCTTTGCGCCGGCGGAGACATCAAGATGCTGTGGTCCGTCGGACGGACCGAGCCGGAACGCGCGATGACATTCTGGGCCGAGGAATACCGCTTGAACGCCCGCATCCATCGCCTGAAAAAGCCGTGGATCGCGGTGATGGACGGGATCTGCATGGGCGGCGGCGTCGGCCTGTCGGTGCATGGCCGGCACCGCGTCGTGACCGAGCGGGTCAGGTTCGCCATGCCTGAGACTGGCATCGGCTATTTCCCCGATGTCGGTGGCACATGGGCGCTGTCACGGGCACCGGACGGTCTGGGCCTCTGGATCGGGTTGACCGGGGCGACCATTGGGGCGGCGGATGTGATCACAGCCGGGCTGGCAGATGCCATGGTGCCCGCCGCGACGATCCCGGCGCTGCTGGCCGATCTGGCTGCCGGGGTAACGCCCGAGGCGGCGATTGCCGCCCATGCCGCCGATCCGGGCCCGTCAAGCCTGCACGAACACGCGGCCCTGATCCGATCAACCTTTGCGGCCGAGGACATGGCGGCGATCATCGCGGCGCTGGGGGCGGATGGTTCAGCCTTTGCGGTCGAGACGCTGGCCCTGCTCGCGGCGAAATCGCCGACCAGCCTTGTCCTGACGCTGCACCTTCTGCGGGCGGCGGCGCAATCGAACGACCTCGAAACCTGTCTCGACCGGGAGTTTGCAGCCGACGCGCTGATCCTGCGCGGAGATGATTTCTACGAAGGCGTAAGGGCTGCGGTCATCGACAAGGATCGCAACCCGCAATGGCGACCCGCGACATTGGCGGAGGTGGATTCCGCCGCGCTGCTGGCAGGGTTGCGGTCGCAGCCGTCGCTGTTCGCGGCGGATCGGATTGAGCAAGGAGAGAACGCATGAAGATCGGTTTCATCGGTCTGGGAAACATGGGCGGGCCGATGGCGCGCAATCTGGCAGCGGCCGGGCATGAGGTCGTGGGTTTCGACCTCTCGGCGCCGATGCCCGAGGGGGTCACGGCAGCCGCTACGGCTGCGGCTGCGGCCTCGGGCGCGGATGTGGTCATCTCGATGCTGCCGAATGGTGCGATCCTGCGCGCCGTGGCGGACGAGGTCATCCCGGCCATGACGGCGGGGGCGGTGCTCTGTGACTGCTCGACCGTCGATGTGGACAGCGCCCGCGCGGTGGCGGATCAGGCGGCTGCGGCCGGGCTTGGTGCGCTGGATGCCCCGGTTTCGGGCGGGATCGGCGGTGCTGCGGCGGGAACGCTGACCTTCATGGTCGGTGGCCCGGACGCGGCTTTCGCCACGGTCGCGCCGCTTTTTGACATCATGGGACAGAAGGCCGTGCATTGCGGCGCTTCGGGTGCCGGCCAGGCCGCGAAGATCTGCAACAACATGATCCTGGGCGTCACGATGATCGCCACCTGCGAGGCCTTTGCGCTGGCCGACAAGCTGGGGCTGGACCGGCAAAGGATGTTCGACGTGGTCTCGACCTCGTCGGGTTACAGCTGGTCGATGAATGCCTATTGCCCGGCACCGGGGGTGGGGCCGTCCTCGCCCGCCGATAATGGCTACAAGCCGGGCTTCGCGGCGGAACTGATGCTGAAGGACTTGCGCCTCTCGCAGCAGGCAGCGGAATCGGCTGATGCCGAGACGCCGATGGGCGAGCTTGCCGCCGCGCTCTACACCCGCTTCGTCGAGGAGGAGGGCGGCAAGGGCCGGGACTTCTCGGCCATGCTGCCGAGGTTTGCGGGGAGGGGTCGGGCATGAGCTATGACACCATCCTTGTCGAAACGCGCGGGCGGGTGCGGCTGATCACGCTGAACCGGCCGCAGGCCTTGAACGCCCTGAACCAGCAGGTCGCGCGCGAGATCGTCGCCGCCGCGACCGAGGCCGAGCGTGATCCCGGTATCGGCGCGCTGGTCATCACCGGCTCGGCCCGCGCTTTCGCTGCCGGAGCCGACATCAAGGAGATGCAGGCGCAGAATTTTGCGGCGATGCACGGGCAGGACTGGTTCGCGGAATGGGAGGCGCTGACCGCGCTCCGCAAGCCGACGATCGCTGCCGTCGCGGGCTATGCGCTTGGCGGCGGCTGCGAACTCGCGATGATGTGCGACATCATCCTTGCCGCCGATACCGCCCGCTTCGGCCAGCCCGAGGTCAAGCTGGGCGTCATGCCCGGCATGGGCGGCAGCCAGCGGCTGACCCGCGCGATCGGTCAGGCCAAGGCGATGGAGATGTGTCTGACCGGCCGGATGATGGACGCGGCCGAGGCAGAGCGGGCGGGGCTGGTGGCGCGGGTCGTGCCCGCCGAAACCCTGCTGGAGGATGCGATGAACACGGCCGAGATCATCGCCGGCATGTCCCTGCCTGCGGTGCTGTCGATCAAGGACGCGGTCCGCCGCGCGCCCGACCTCGCCTTGGCCGATGGCATCCGCTATGAGCGCAGGTTGTTTCACGCCCTGTTCGCCACCCGGGACCAGAAGGAAGGCATGACCGCCTTTGTCGAGAAACGCGTGCCCAATTTCAGCAATTGCTGAACTGGCCAAACAGAGATCATCCAATGAACGATATCGTCATCCTTTCCGGCGCCCGGACTGCCATCGGCGGCTTTGGCGGCGCGCTGTCGGGCTTTGCCCCGCATGAGCTGGGCGTGATCGCGGCCAGCGCAGCCATCGAACGCGCCGGGGTCGAGCCCGCGCAGATCGGCACGACCGTGTTCGGCCATGTCATCAATACCGAACCGCGCGACATGTATCTGTCGCGTCTGGCGGCGATCGGCGCGGGCGTGCCCGACACCTCGCCCGCTATGAACGTCAACCGGCTTTGCGGCTCGGGCGTGCAGGCGATCGTCTCGGCCGCGCAGGCGCTGATGCTGGGCGATGCCGATTTTGCGCTGGCGGGTGGCGCCGAATGCATGTCGCGCGCGCCCTATGCCGTGCAGGCCGCGCGCTTCGGCCAGAAGATGGGCGACGCCTCGATGGTGGACATGCTGGTCGGCACGCTGACCTGCCCCTTCGGCACCGGCCATATGGGCATCACGGCGGAGAACATTGCCGAGGAGCATGGTGTTTCCCGCGCCGATCAGGATGCCTTTGCGCTGGAAAGCCAGACCCGCGCCGCCCGCGCGATCGCCGAGGGCCGCTTTGCCGGGCAGATCGTTCCGGTCGAGGTCAGGACGCGCAAGGGGCCGGTCCAGTTCGTGACCGATGAGCATCCCAAGGAGACCTCGGCCGAGGCGCTGGCCGGGCTGAAGCCCGCCTTCCGCAAGGATGGCAGCGTGACCGCCGGCAATGCCTCGGGCATCAACGACGGTGCGGCGGCGGTGGTGCTGGCACGCGCGGATGCGGTCGAAAAGGCCGGGCTGACGCCGCTGGCGCGGATCACCGGCTATGCCGTTGCCGGCGTCCGCCCCGAGGTGATGGGGATCGGTCCCGTCCCGGCGGTCGAACAGCTTCTGGCGAGGACCGGCCTGACCGCGGCGGATTTCGACGTGGTCGAATCGAACGAGGCCTTTGCCGCGCAGGCGGTGGCGGTGTCGCGGGCGCTGGGGCTGGATCCCGCGCGGGTGAACCCGAATGGCGGCGCCATCGCCCTGGGGCATCCGGTCGGCGCGACCGGCACGATCCTTGTGGTCAAGGCCATGGCCGAACTGGCGCGCATCGGCGGTCGGCGTGGGCTGGTGACCATGTGCATCGGCGGCGGGCAGGGCATCGCCCTGGCGATCGAGCGGGTCTGAAACCCAGTCTCCGGGGAGGAGGACGGGTCGGACCGCGGAATGCCCGAGGAGGGATCATGAAAAGCTAGGCGGCTGAATTGCACAGTTGAATGAGGGGGATAGCCGTCCTCCGCTGTGCTGCCAGTTCCCTTTTTTCCAAGGAATCGCCCGGTCGCAGTTGCGGACCGGGTCCGGCGAAACATTGCCCGGAGGCCGGACCGGATCATGGGAGGAAACATGAAATACAATCTGACGAGGACCGCCCAAGGCGGGCTGGTCGCCGCCGCGCTGTTTGGCACCGGCAACGCCGCCGCTGCTCAGGACGTCGCAGCACTCGAGGCACGCGTCGCGGCGCTTGAGGCCGAACAGGCCTCGGCTGGCACCGTCACCGCTGCGCCGGGGGTCAAGCTGAACTTCTACGGCTATGCCCGGCTGGATCTGAATGCCGACAACCATTATGATCTCGGCGCCACGACCGGAGCGATGGCCGGCGTGACCGCCGACAGCGTCAGGGACGGCGGCACCGGCGCCTATCCCTATGAGAGCCGTCTGGGCGTCAAGGCACTGGTCGATACCGATCTGGGCGAGATGAAGGTCAATATCGAGGGCGATTTCTACGGCAATGGTGGCGGCACCTTCCGCCTTCGTCATGCTTACGGCGAAATCGGACCGTTCCTCGCTGGTCAGACCTGGACGAGCTGGGTTTCCGCCGAAGGTATTCCCAGCGCGGTGCATGATTTCAACGGCTCCGCGGGCGGCAGCTATTATCGCACGCCGCAGCTTCGCTTCACCTATCGCCCGAACGAGCAATGGCGCTTCGGGGCCGCGATCGAAGAGGATTATGCACCCGGTTCGTCCTCGGATGTCGCTCTGACGGCTTTCGCGGGCTATGCGGGGTCCAGGGTGAAAGTGGGTTCGGGTGTGATCCTGCGCACCCTCGAAACCGCGAGTGACGAGGACGTCCATGGCTTCGGCTTCTCGCTCGGCGCTGATTTCGACGCCTGGGAGGGTGGCAAGATTCAGGTCCAGTATGTGGGCGGCAAGGGCATCACCACGTCGCTCAACAATGCCGCCGCTTCCGGGATCGAGGTCGGCGCCCTCGGCAAATATGCCTTTGACATCGACGCCGATGGCGATGCGATCACGGCCAATGCGCTCAAGGCTGGCGTCACGCAGAAGCTGGGCGAGAAAATGGATATCTCGGCCGCCTATGGCTTCCAGCGCTATGACGACTATGCCGGCGCGGAGGATTTCTACACCAAGCAGCTCAGCGCGGCCTATCTGACCTATCGCTATTTCGCCACCAAGTCGCTGATGCTGGGTGCCGAAGTCAGCTATCTCGAGCGTGAGCAGTTCGACGGCATGACCTTCGACAACACCCGCCTGCAAGGTGTGGTCAAGTTCAGCTTCTGAAACATGGGACCCGCCCCGCCGGCGGGTCGTGCATGAGAGAAGCCCCCGGATTTCCGGGGGCTTGCTTATTGCGCGAGGAGAGGACGCTTCAGATCGTGTCGGGATGCCCAAGGATCACGCTGGTCTGGGACGACAGCACCCCGCCATTGCCATGGCAAAGCGCCAGATCGGCCTTTTCCAGCTGCCGCTCGCCTGCCTGCCTGCGGATCTGGCGCGTCGCCTCGACCAGCGTGAACAGCCCGTACATGCCCGGATGGACGCAGGACAGCCCGCCGCCATTCGTGTTGACCGCCAGCCCGCCGCCGGGGGCGATATGCCTGCCGGACACGAAACGGCCGCCTTCTCCCTTGGGACAGAAGCCCAGATCCTCGAGAAACAGGATCGTGTTGATGGTGAAGGCGTCGTAAAGCTGCACCATGTCCATGTCGGCAGGGCCATAACCGGCGGCGGCATAGGCGCGCTGGCTCGAAAGTTTTGCCCCCGTCACGCACAGATCCGGCATCGCCGCGATTTCCTTGTGGGAGGTTTCGGCCCCCGCGCCCAGAATTGCCACCGGCAATTGCGCAAGATCGCGGGCATGGGGCAGGGCCGTCACCACCACCGCGGCCGCGCCGTCGCTCACAAGGCAGCAATCGGCAACGCCCAGCGGCGATGAGACGATGCGGGCGGACAGGTAGTCGTCCAGCGTCATCGGGTCGCGCCGGAACGCCTCGGGGTTCAGTTGCGCCCAGGCCCGCGCGGCCAGTGCGACGGCCCCCAAGTCCTCGCGAGTCGTGCCATAGTCATGCATGTGGCGCGACGCGGCGAGGGCATAGCCGCCGATCGGCATGATCGCCCGGTGCGGCGCCTCGTAGACCGAGCCGCGTAGGGCCGAGACAAGTTTGCCTGCCGCCGAGCGCTGGTTGGAGCCATAGCAGATCAACGCGGTTTTCAGATAACCGGCCGAGATCATGAAGCAGGCGGTCATCAGATGGTTCAGGAAGGACGATCCGCCGGTGCGGTTGTTGTCCACGAAACGCGCCCTGACGCCCAGATATTCCGCGACGGCGAGACCGCCAAGCATGTCCTCGGGCAGGCAGGTAAAAAGGCCGTCCACATCGCCAAGGGTCAGGCCCGCATCCTCCAGCGCCAGAAGCCCGGCCTTGGCCGTCATCTCCAGCGCGGTATGGCCGGGGCAAAGGCCGATGCCGAATGTGGCGGCCCCGGCGATGGCGCAGGCGGCACGGGGAAAGGCGGTGTCAGTCATGATTGTCCTCGGGCAGGAACCAGACATACGGAGGGTCTGCCTCATCGTCGATCACGGCACGTAGGCGCGTGCCGATGGCGGGAAGGGATGACGCCTCGATGCGCGACAGCATTCGGAAACCCTCGTCCATCTCCACCAGCGCGATATAGCGACTGGCGGCGGGCGGCTTCTGCGGCTGCTCGGTGATGGCGAAGACCGTGCCCCGCCCGGCGGATTCAGCCCAGGTCAGTGCCTCGCCCGTGCCGGGCGCGACGAGGCGTGGCGGAAAGACCGCTTTCCCCTCGGCATTGCGCTGGAACAGGAACCGGCCCTCGCGCAGGGCTTGCAGGTAATGGGCTTCTGGTCCGTCTGTCTGTTTCATAATCTCATATTTCAAATAATTGATTTTATTTTTAGATTTTTGATTTCATCTTTTGAGATATTTAGGAATTGTGTGAGGATTTCTTCGCTGTGTTCGCCTGGGAGAGGTGGTGCGTTGCGATAGGTTACGGGTG
>Ga0182739_1004387_pt1 | contig 11710 bp, 8 predicted proteins | sample eDN5th30CBELigBY_FD_128873 | JGI IMG/M metagenome (GOLD analysis project Ga0182739, IMG submission 128873) | Enriched backyard soil microbial communities from Emeryville, California, USA - eDNA 5th pass 30_C BE-Lig BY (version 2) (version 2) | ecosystem: Environmental > Terrestrial > Soil >... | reverse complement strand
GTCGCCATCGGCAGCGAGACCGGGATGCAGCCGCTGGCGGATTGCGCGCTGGTGGTGGCGCCGTACACCGTGGACGGCGAGCAGGTCGGCACCGTCGGCGTGCTCGGACCCACCCGCATGAACTACCCGCAGGCTCTCGCTGCTGTCGCCGTCGTCGGCCAGCGCCTGGGCAACCGATTGAGCGAAGGCTGACGTGCCCACCGACTACTACGAGCTGCTCGAGATCGAGCGCGACGCAAGCACCGACGAGATCAAGCGGGCCTACCGCGTGGCGGCCCGCCGCTACCACCCCGATGCCAACCCCGGCGATGCCGAGGCCGAGGCACGGTTCAAGGAGATCGCGAACGCCTACGAGGTCCTGAGCGACAACAGCAAGCGGGCGAGCTACGACCGCTTCGGCGCCGATGGCCCGCAGATGGGCGGCGATCCGTTCGGCGGCTTCGGCGGCGGCGGGCTGGGCGACATCTTCGACGCCTTCTTCGGCGGGGGAGGAGCCGCCGCCGGCGCCCGCCCGGGGCGCCAGTCCGGCCCCGACCTGGAGGTGGCCGTCGACATCGCCTTCGAGTCGGCGGTGTTCGGCGCCCAAGAGGAGGTCACGGTGCGCACGGCGGTTGCCTGCGAGACGTGCCAAGCCACGGGCGCGGCGCCGGGCACGCACGCCGACACCTGCGCCCAGTGCAGCGGCACCGGTCAGGTCCGCCAGGTGCGCCAGTCGATCCTCGGCCAGATGGTCACCGCCGCTCCGTGCCCGGTCTGCCGAGGTGCCGGCCAGGTGATCCCCGACCCGTGCCCCACCTGCAAGGGCGAAGGCCGCGAGGTCACCGACAAGACGTACACGATCGACATCCCTGCTGGCGTCGACACGGGCTCCACGCTCCGGCTCAGCGGCTTCGGCGCCGTCGCTCCCCGGGGCGGCCCGGCCGGCGACCTCTACGTCCAGGTGCGGGTGAAGCCCCACCCGCGCTTCGCTCGGGAGGACGACGATCTGGTCCACCGGCTCCACCTGCCGTTCACGCAGGCCGCCCTCGGCGCCGCCATCTCGTTCGCGACGCTCGACGGCGACGAGGATCTCGTCATCCCGCGCGGCACGCAGGCCGGCAAGGTGTTCCGGCTGCGGGGCCGGGGCGTCCCCCACGTGCGCGGCCGGGGCCGAGGCGACCTGCTGGTGGAGGTGGTCGTCGACACGCCCACCGACCTCGAACCCGAGGTGGAGGAGGCGCTGCGCCAGATCGCCGCCGTCCGGGGCGACGACGTGGCGCCGGCGGACAAGGGCTTCTTCTCGCGCATCAAGTCCGCCTTCCACTAGACAACGCTGCGGTGACCGAGTCGTCCACGCCCGAACCGATCCTCGACGTCGGCCTCGCGTCGGAGATCCCGTCCGGCGGCGGGCCGCTCGTCTACGTCGAAGACCTGGACCATCCGGTCCTGCGCCTCGACGACCACCACCACCTGGCCCGCGTGCGGCGGGTCCGCAACGGCGACGCGCTCGTCCTCGGCGATGGGAGCGGCAGCTGGCGTCCGGGCCGGATGAACGACGAGGAGCCCGAGCCCACCGGCGAGATCCGTTTCTGCGCCCACCCGACCCCGGCGATCGGCGTGGCGTTCGCTCTGGTGAAGGGGTCGAAGCCCGAGCTGGCCGTCCAGAAGCTCACCGAGCTCGGGATCGACTGGATCTGCCCGTTCGAGGCGGCCCGGTCCGTCGTGCGCTGGGACGAGGGCAAGGCCGACTTGGCCCAGGCCCGGCTCAACAAGGTCGCTCGGGAGGCGGCCATGCAGAGCCGGCAGCCGTGGCTCCCGATGATCGAGCCGGTCACCTCGTTCGCCGCCGTCGCCGGCATCGGCGGCGCATGCCTGGCCGAGCGCGACGGCGAGGCCCCGAGCCTCGAGAGCCCGGTGATCCTGGTCGGGCCCGAAGGCGGCTGGGAGCGCCACGAGCTCGAGGTCGACCTCCCTCGCGTCTCGCTCTCCACCGGGGTGCTGCGCGCCGAGACGGCCGCCATCGTGGCCGGAGCCCTCCTCGTGGCGCTCCGCTCCGGCCGCGTCGTCAGCCCCTGACCGCCACCGTCGCCTTCATCCTCCAACTTGGAGGGTGATGGCGTCGGGTGACCCGGATCCTCCAAGTTGGATCCTCGTGGCGGAACGTGGAGGGTGGTGGTCGGTTCGCGGCGGAACTGCTCCACGTTTGCTCGACCGGGCTCGATCGGTCTCATTCGACCGGGCTCGATCGCTTGCCGTTGTGCCCGCGTCATCGGGAGCGCCGGGCGCGAGACCGCCTGCTCCGGTGTCGTCCAGGCGACGTCGGAACAGGCGGTGGTCGAGCTGCGGTCCCGCTCCGGCGTCGTCCAGGGGACGTCGGAACGAGGGTCGGCTCAGCGAACGGGGTTCGTGAGGACCGGGGTGCCCTGGAAGAGCATGCCCAGCTGCTCGAGCCGCTCGGTGGCGTGGTCCGGCGGCGTGTCGAGGATGCAGGCGATGGCCCGGAGGTCGTCGCGGCGGATCGTGAGCACCCGGCCGTTGAAGTCCTGGCGCTGCACCTGGATCATCGCCAGGTAGCGGCGCAGCATCTCGCCGGTGGGCCCGCCGATGTCGTCGAGACGGCCGAGGTCGATGACGATCTTGCGCGGGGCCGGGGCCGCGGGCGCCGTGAGGTCCAGGTACGGGCCGTCGGACCGGGGGTCACCCGGGTCTCGAGGCAGCAGCTGGTCCACCGGGACCTGGTACACGGTGGCCAGGCGGTGGAGGCGGGGGACCGAGATGGCCCGCTCGCCGCGCTCGTAGGCGCCGAGCACCGACGCCTTGAACTCCTGACCCGACAGCTCTTCCGCCTCTTGGAGCGACAGCCGCTTCTGACGCCGGATGGCCCGGAGCCGTTCGCCGACGAGCCGTGCGTACTCGGTGGACTCCGGATCGAGCTCGTTTTCCGATGGCGGAGGCGTCATGTGCCTGATCTCCCACTTGTGAATCGATGCGCACGCTTCGCGCTCGGCGAACACCATAGCCCACGCAGCGCGGTTTTGTCACCATGCGTGGCTGGTGCATGAGTGAATCTCGCAGAGCGTGCTCATGGTGAGCATCGTTCATCGGATCGCGGTGAGGCCCGAGGGCGCTCGCGCCACCCTGGGTACGCTGGCTCGGTGGCGTTCGGGCTCTACCTCCACGTGCCCTTCTGCCGGCACCGGTGCGACTACTGCGCCTTCGCCACGTGGACCGACCGGCAGCACCTCGAGGACCGCTACCTCGCAGCGTGCGAGCGCCAGGTCCGCTCCGAGTCGGCGGCGCATCCTCCGGTCACCAGCGTGTTCGTCGGCGGTGGGACGCCGACGCTCGTCGACCCGCACCGTCTGGTGCAGGTGCTGCAGGCGGTGCCCCTCGCTCCCGCAGCCGAGGTCACCATCGAGTGCAACCCCGACGACCTCGATGCCGAGCGCGCCCGGATCTACGCCGACGGCGGTGTCACCCGCATCTCGATCGGCGTCCAGTCCATGGACACCGAGGTGCTGGCCGCCCTCGGGCGCGAGCACGACCCGGCGAACGTGCGCCGAGCGGTCGAGGCCGCGCAGGCCGCCGGCCTGTCGGTGAACGTCGACCTCGTCTACGGCGCGGCCGGCGAGACGCTCGGCCAGTGGGCCGCCACCCTCGACGCCGCCATCGCGCTCGACCCCCACCACGTGAGCGCCTACGCCCTCACCGTCGAGGCCGGCACCCCGCTGGCCGCCGACGCGGCCCGGCACCCCGACGACGACACCCAGGCCGACGAGTACCAGCTGGCCACCGATCGCCTCGGTGCCGCCGGCTACGAGTGGTACGAGATCTCCAACTGGTCGAAGCCGGGCCACGAGTGCCGGCACAACCACCTCTACTGGTCGGGCGGCGAGTACCTCGCCATCGGGTGCGCGGCCCACGGCCACGTGGGCGGCCGTCGCTACTGGAACCACCGCACCCCGGAGCGGTACCTGGCCGCGATCGAGGGCGGCCGCTCGCCGGAGTCCGGCAGCGAGGAGCTCGACGCCGACGGCCGCCGCATCGAGCACCTCCAGCTGGCGATCCGCACCCGCGACGGCATCTCCGCTGCGGATGTGCCCGATGGCTTCGTCGGCCAGCTCGACGGGCTGGTGGCGCAGGAGGGCGACCGCGTGGTGCTGACCACCGAGGGCCGCCTGCTGGCCAACGAGGTCGCCATCCGCCTGGAGTAGCGGCGGGCCTGGGCCGTGCGGTTCCCCGGGCCGGCCGTGGTCTTGTCGTCGGGGGCCGCCATCGCCTGCCGCCTGTCAGCGGACCCGACATCGTCCACAGCAGTGGCAGCCGGGGCGCCTCGTCCTCGCCGCGAGCCCGTCCCTGTCGACGGACTGCCTTCGGGGCCGCGCCGACGACAGGCTCCGAGCGGCGGCGGTCCTTGTGGTCGTTCTGCCCCGAGGAGGGGGGTCAGCCCCGAGCGGGGTCATCTGACGACACGCTCAGTACGGCAGCGCTCGCGGTGGCCGGGTGCTCTCGACGGCGCTGCTCGGCGACCGTCGGGCCAGCGCGGGCTGCCGCCGGGGGAGCCGGGCCCGTCAGTGCAGCAGGGCCACGACCTCGACCAGCGACGCCACGCGGTCGCAGTCGGCCTCGGTGCGGATGCCGAGCGGATCGAGCAGCACCGGGCGGACGCCGGCAGCCCGGGCTCCCCGGACGTCGTACTGGTAGGCATCGCCCACGTGGATGGCCCGGTCCGGCGTCGCACCGACCAAGCCCAGGGCGTGGTGGAAGATGGCGGGATCGGGCTTGGCGATGCCGAGTGCCCCCGAGTCGACGACGGCGGCGACCTCGGTGCCGGGCCCCGGGCCGACCTGGAGCAGGCCCGTGCCGGTCAGGAGCTCTTCGACGGTGCCGTCGGCGTTGGACACGATCACGATCGGCACGCCGGTGGCGGCGATCGCGGCCAGGCCGTCGGCCGCCCAGGGGAGGATCTCCCCCCACAGTCCGGAGAGCTCCCACAGGCCCTGGAGCACCGCGGAGGCGGAGGGCGCCGAGACCTCGTCGACCCCGATGTGGGCGGCGTAGGCGCGGTGGTAGTCGTCGAAGACCTCGGGGGCCGCTTCGGCGATGTCGATCGCCTGGACGCCCCGGTAGTGGGCTTCGAACAGCAGGTCCGGGTCGATCGAGAAGCCAGCAGCGGCGAACCGGTCGCGGATCACGTCGCGGCTGGGGCCGACGAGGACGCCACCGGCATCGAGGAACACCACATCGACGTTCAGATCGGCCATGCCTTGACCGTAGACGGCGGCGGTGCTGTGGCCGGATGGGTTCAGCAGGGAGCGGTGCAGCCGTCGGGCTAGCTGCCGGCTTGGACCCAGCTCGCGAGGCCGTCGCCGAAGAGCAGCAGGCCGCCGACCAGGCAGATCCAGCTCGCCAGCGTCCGGCGGTTGGTGACCACCCAGTCGATGGTGCGGTGCAGCCGGGCCTCGGCCCGAGCAGAGCGGATGGTGGCGACGGCGGCCACGACCGGGATGCCCGTCGCGAAGAGGCAGTAGACCGCCCAGCCGACGAGCTGATCGGCCGAGCTGACCTGGGCGGTGGCGAGCGCGCCGGCGGCGAGGACCGAGCCCTGGTAGTCGGCGATGAGGATGCCGCCGATGTACGAGGCGCCGGCGCCGACGTTGTCGAGCCGGTCGAAGGCCTTCGGCGTGTCGGGCGCCTCCCTCCTCGGTGGACGCCGGAGCCAGGCGCCGAGCCCGACCAGCACGAGGCCGGCGAGGATCCGCAGCCCGATCAGCGAGTGGCCACCGGTCGAGTCCGCGGCGACCGTCCCCTCGACGAGCGAGCCGACGATGACGACGATCACGAACTGGATGCTGAAGCAGCCGAACAGGTACCACCACACGTTGCGGGTCCCCTGCTCGCCGCCGAGCACCAGGAACATGCCGAGGATCGTGAACGGCTGCGTCCCGCTGATGAGGCCGCACACGATCAGCGTGCGAACCAGGTCGGTCATCGAGGCGCCCTACCGGGTCAGCCTCTTGTAGGCGATGCGGTGGGGCTGGTCGGCCTCGGCGCCGAGCTCCTTGCGGCGGAAGGCCTCGTACTCGGAGAAGTTGCCCTCGAACCAGCGGACCTGGGAGTCGCCCTCGAACGCCAGCATGTGCGTGGCGATGCGGTCGAGGAACCAGCGGTCGTGGGAGATGACCACGGCGCAGCCGGCGTAGGCCTCGAGTGCGTCCTCCAGGGCGCGCAGGGTGTCGACGTCGAGGTCGTTCGTGGGCTCGTCGAGGAGCAGGACGTTGCCGCCCTCCTTGAGGAGCTTGGCGAGGTGCACCCGGTTGCGCTCGCCGCCCGACAGCACGCCGACGGTCTTCTGCTGGTCCGAGCCGGTGAAGTTGAACGATGCCACGTAGGCCCGGCCGTGGATCTCCCGGCCGCCGACCACGAGGTCGTCCTTGCCGCCGGTGATCTCCTCGTAGACCGTCTTCGAGTCGTCGAGGCTGTCGCGGCTCTGGTCGACGTAGGCGAGGTTCACCGTCGAGCCGATGGTGATCGAGCCCGAGTCGGGCTGCTCCTGGCCGGTCAGCATCTTGAAGAGGGTGGTCTTGCCGGCGCCGTTCGGGCCGATGATGCCGACGATGCCGGCCTTCGGCAGCGAGAAGGACAGGTCCTCGATGAGGAGCTTGTCGTCGAAGCCCTTCGACAGGCTCTCGACCTCGATCACCTGGTCGCCGAGGCGGTCGCCCGACGGGATGAAGATCTGGAGCTTGGCGTCGCGGCCCTCGGCCTGCTTCGACTCCTCGAGGAGCTTGTCGTAGGCGGCGAGGCGGGCCTTGCCCTTCGACTGGCGGGCCTTGGGCGACATCCGCACCCACTCGAGCTCCTGGTTGAGGGTGCGCTGGCGGGCCGATGCCTGCTTCTCCTCTTGGGCGAGGCGGGCGGACTTCTGCTCCAGCCAGCCCGAGTAGTTGCCCTCGAACGGGATGCCCCGGCCGCGGTCGAGCTCGAGGATCCAGCCGGCCACGTTGTCGAGGAAGTAGCGGTCGTGGGTGATGGCCACGATGGTGCCGGCGTAGTCGCGCAAGAAGCGCTCCAGCCACGCCACCGACTCGGCGTCGAGGTGGTTGGTGGGCTCGTCGAGCAGCAGCAGGTCGGGGGCCGACAGCAGCAGTCGGCACAGCGCCACGCGGCGCTTCTCACCGCCGGAGAGGTTGGTGACGTCGGCGTCGCCCGGGGGCAGGCGCAGGGCGTCCATGGCGATCTCGATCTTGCGGTCGAGGTCGTTGGCGCCCTTGGCGGCGATCTCGGCCTCCAGGCGGGCCTGCTCCTCGCCGATCTTCTCGTAGTCGGCGTCGGGGTCGGCGTACTTGGCGAGGCACGCGTCGTAGGCGGTGAGCAGCCCGGCCACCTCGGCCACGCCGTCCATCACGTTGTCCTTGACGCTCTTGGACTCGTCGAGGTGCGGCTCCTGCTCGAGCATCCCGACGGTGAAGCCCTGGGTGAGGCGGGCCTCGCCGGTGAAGCCGTCGTCGGTGCCGGCCATGACCTTGAGCAGCGACGACTTGCCGGCGCCGTTGGCGCCGAGGACGCCGATCTTGGCGCCCGGGTAGAAGGACAGGCTGATGTCCTTCAGCACCTCGCGGTCCGGCGGGTAGAACCGGGTGAGCTTGTGCATCGTGTAGATGTACTGGGCCGCCATGCGAGCGGTACCTCCTGGAGACGGGGGCGTCGGGCTGCCGACGCCAGCGGGCCAGGGTAGTGGGGGAGCTGCACACGCCCAGCAGGGCGACGTGCGCTCGCCGTCGACGGATGTTCGCGCTGGGGGCGGATGAGGGGTTGGGGCGCCTCGTTAGGATCGACGGCGATGGCTGAGAACCACAGCAACGACGCACTCGGGCCCAACGCGTGGCTCGTCGACGAGATGTACGAGCAGTACCTGGAGAACCCGGCCGCGGTCAGCGAGAGCTGGCGGGACTTCTTCGCGGACTACCAGCGGGACTCCGACGTCACCGCCAGCACGCTCGACAAGTCCCTCCCGGCGACCGGCCGGACGGCTGAGACCGGCCAGCTCCCGGTCGTGAAGGCCGGTGCGCCGGCTCCCGTCGCGGCTGCGGCGCCGGCGCCGGCCGCGCCCGCCGCCCCCAAGACCACCGGCATCGCTCCCGACGGCACCGAGGAGGTGCCCGGCGAGCCGCTGCGAGGCGCCGCAGCCCGCATCGTCACCAACATGGAGGCGAGCCTCGCCGTCCCGACGGCTACCTCGTTCCGCGAGGTGCCGGCCAAGCTCCTCGAGGTCAACCGCAAGATCATCAACGGGTACCTCGGCCGGACCCGCGGCGGCAAGGTCAGCTTCACCCACCTCATCGGCTACGCCATCGTCCGCGCCGTCGCCGACAAGGTGCCGGCCATGAACGCCTCGTACCTCGAGGGCCCCGACGGCAAGCCCCGCATCGTGCGCAACCCCACGGTCGGCCTCGGCCTCGCGGTCGACGTGGAGAAGAAGGACGGGTCGCGCACGCTGCTCGTCCCGGTGATCCGCGAGGCCGACACGCTGGACTTCCGCGGCTTCCACGGCGCCTACGAGGACGTCATCCGCAAGGTCCGCTCGAACAAGCTGACACCCGACGACTTCGCCGGTGCCACCATCACGCTCACCAACCCCGGCACCATCGGCACCGTCCAGTCGGTGCCGCGCCTCATGCCCGGCCAGGGCGTCATCGTCGGCGTCGGCCGGCTCGACTTCCCCGCCGCGTTCGGCGGATCGGACCCCAACGCCCTCGCCGAGATGGGCCTGTCGAAGGTCATGACGGTCACATCGACCTACGACCACCGCATCATCCAGGGCGCCGAGTCCGGGTTGTTCCTGAAGCGGGTCCAGGAGCTCCTGATGGGGGCCGACGGCTTCTACGACGGGGTCTTCCACTCGCTGGGCGTGCCCTACGAGGCGGTCCAGTGGCGGACCGACGACAACCCGGTCGACCGGGAGCAGTCCCGGCTCGAGAAGCAGATGAACGTGCAGACGCTCATCAACCAGCACCGGGTCCGGGGCCACCTCATCGCGGACCTCGATCCGCTGGCGTGGAAGGAGCCCGTGATGCACAGCGAGCTCGACCCCGCCACCTACGGCCTCACCATCTGGGACCTCGAGCGCGAGTTCCTCACCGGCGGTGTCGCCGGCACCACCCGCATGAAGCTGGGCGATCTCCTCCACGTGCTGCGCGACGCCTACTGCCGCACCATCGGCATCGAGTACATGCACATCTCCGAGCCGGAGCAGAAGGAGTGGATCCAGGCCCACGTCGAGGGGGTCAACGACCGCATCGATCCCGACGAGCAGCGCCACATCCTCGGCCGCCTGAACGCGGCGGAGGCCATCGAGCGCTTCCTCGCCACCAAGTACGTCGGCCAGAAGCGGTTCGGGATCGAGGGCGCCGAGTCCGCCATCCCGATCCTCGACGCCGTGCTCGACGCGGCCGCCACCGACGGGCTGGACGGTGCCGTGCTGGGCATGGCCCACCGCGGCCGCCTCAACGTGCTCACCAACATCGTCGGCAAGAGCTACGACCAGCTCTTCAAGGAGTTCGAGGGCTACATCGACCCCGACTCCACCCAGGGTTCGGGCGATGTCAAGTACCACCTCGGCCAGACCGGCACCTTCACCGGCCGCCGCGGGCACACCATCGAGCTGGAGCTGGCCGCCAACCCGAGCCACCTCGAGACGGTCGACCCCGTCGTGGTCGGCATGGTGCGAGCCAAACAGGACGCCATCAACGACCCCGAGGCGTTCTCGGTGCTGCCGGTGCTGCTGCACGGCGACGCCGCCTTCGCCGGCCAGGGCGTGGTGGCCGAGACGCTCAACTGCTCCACCATCAAGGGCTACCGGGTGGGCGGCACCGTCCACCTGATCATCAACAACCAGCTCGGCTTCACCACCTCGCCTGAGTCTGCTCGCTCGTCGGAGTACTCCACCGACGTCGCCAAGATGATCGAGGCGCCGATCTTCCACGTGAACGGCGACGACCCCGAGGCCTGCGTCCGGGTCGCCCGGCTCGCCTACGAGTTCCGCCAGGCGTTCCACAAAGACGTCGTCATCGACATGGTCTGCTACCGCCGCCACGGCCACAACGAGGGCGACGACCCGAGCTACACGCAGCCGCTCATGTACAAGCGGATCGACGCCCGCCGCTCGGTCCGCAAGCTCTACACCGAGGCGCTCGTCAAGCGCGGCGACATCTCCCTGGAGGAGGCCGAGCAGGCGCTCGACGACTTCAGCGCCCGGCTCAACACGGTGCTCGCGGAGACGCGCGACGCCAAGCCCGAGTCCGAGGTCATCGCCCGGCCGGTGCCGCCCGCCATCGGCGTGCTGCCCCACGTGGACACCGGCGTCGAGCTCGCCGAGCTCCAGCGGATCAACGCCGGACTGGTCACGGTGCCCGAGGGCTTCGAGATCCACCCGAAGCTGGTGAAGCAGTTCGACACCCGCTCCAAGATGGTCGAAGGCGGCGAGGTCGACTGGGGGACCGCCGAGGCCATGGCGTTCGGCTCGCTGCTGCTCGAGGGCACCGACATCCGCGTCGCCGGCCAGGACTCCCGGCGCGGCACCTTCTCGCACCGCCACTCGGTCCTGTCGGACTACTCCACCGGCGCCGAGTACGCCCCGCTGGCTCACCTGTCGCCGGAACAGGGCAAGTTCTTCATCTACGACTCGCTGCTCAGCGAGTACGCCGCCATGGGCTTCGAGTACGGCTACTCCGTCGTGGCCAAAGACGCCCTCGTCTGCTGGGAAGCGCAGTTCGGCGACTTCGTCAACGGCGCCATGATCGTCATCGACCAGTACCTCGTGGCCGCCGAGGACAAGTGGGGCCAGACCTCCGGGCTCGTCCTGCTCCTCCCGCACGGCCTCGAGGGCCAGGGGCCGGAGCACTCCTCGGGTCGCGTGGAGCGGTTCCTCACCCTGTGCGCCGAGGACAACATCCAGGTCGCCAACGCCACCACCGCCGCCCAGTACTTCCACCTGCTGCGCCGCCAGATGCACCGCGAGGTGCGCAAGCCGCTGGTGGTCATGACGCCCAAGTCGCTGCTCCGAGCCAAGGTCGCCCGCTCGCCGCTGTCGGCGCTGACCGCGGGGTCGTTCCAGGAGCTGCTCGACGATCCCGGCGTCACCGACGCCAACGCCGTGCAGCGCCTGGTGTTCTGCTCGGGCAAGGTCGCCTACGACGCCATCGCCCGCCGCGACGAGAAGAGCCATCCGGCCGCCATCGTCCGGATCGAGCAGCTCTACCCGTTCCCGTACCAGCAGGTCACCGAGCTGCTGACCCGCTACCCGAACGTCAGCGAGGTCGTCTACCTCCAGGAGGAGCCCGACAACATGGGCCCCCGCTCGTTCGTCAACGAGCGCCTCTGGCCGCTGGTGGGCGAGGGCGTCAAGTACCGCCAGGTCTCGCGCACCGGCTCCGGGAGCCCGGCCACCGGCTCCCACGCCATCCACCTCCAAGAGCAGTCCCAGATCCTGGATCAGACCTTCGACGGCCTCTAGGCCGCCGGAGGCTCGGGCCGGCCGCGTTCGGACCCGTCGATACACCACGTGCGCCGCATCGTCGGCTGCTACGTGGCGGCGTTCGCCCTCTGCTTGGGCCTGGAGGCGCTCCACCGCGACCGGGACTTCGAGGTCATCGCGAGCGTGACCGGGTTGCGGGCCGTCTCGACGCTGGAGCGGTGAGGGCCGGCCGGTAGCGTCGCTGCGATGTCGCAG
>Ga0182739_1004385_pt1 | contig 11711 bp, 9 predicted proteins | sample eDN5th30CBELigBY_FD_128873 | JGI IMG/M metagenome (GOLD analysis project Ga0182739, IMG submission 128873) | Enriched backyard soil microbial communities from Emeryville, California, USA - eDNA 5th pass 30_C BE-Lig BY (version 2) (version 2) | ecosystem: Environmental > Terrestrial > Soil >... | reverse complement strand
CTCCGTGAAGATCCCGCGGATGCCGAGGTCACGAGCCACAAGCTGCTCGTGCGCGCCGGCTACATCCGCCGTGCCGCGCCCGGCATCTTCACGTGGCTGCCGCTCGGGCTGAAGGTCAAGGCCAAGATCGAAGCGGTCATCCGCGAGGAGATGGGAAACGCCGGCGCCTTCGAGGTGCACTTCCCGGCGCTGCTGCCCCGCGACCCCTACGAGCAGTCCGGCCGCTGGACGTCGTACGGCGACGGCATCTTCCGGCTGCAGGACCGCAGGGGCGCCGACTACCTGCTCGCGCCGACCCACGAGGAGATGTTCACGCTCCTCGTCAAGGACCTCTACTCGTCCTACAAGGATCTGCCGCTGACGATCTACCAGATCCAGGACAAGTACCGCGACGAGGCGCGTCCTCGTGCGGGCCTGCTGCGCGGGCGCGAGTTCACCATGAAGGACGCGTACTCCTTCGACTACACCGACGAGGGCCAGGACGCCTCGTACCAGTCGCAGCGCGACGCGTACGAGCGCATCTTCCAGCGGCTCGGGCTCGAGTACGTCATCGTCGCCGCCGACAACGGGCTCATGGGCGGCGCGCGCTCGGAGGAGTTCCTGCACCCGACGCCCGTCGGCGAGGACACGTTCGTGCGCTCGGCGGGCGGCTACGCGGCCAATGTCGAGGCGTTCACGACTGTCGTGCCCGACGCGATCCCGTTCGACGACCTTCCCGAGCCGGCGATCTTCGACTCGCCCGACACCCCGACGATCGAGACGCTCGTCGCGCACTCGAACGCCGTGCTGACGGGGGACTATACGGCGGCCGACACGCTCAAGAACGTCGTCCTCGCCCTGACCCACCTCGACGGCACGCGCGAACTCGTGATCGTCGGCATCCCCGGCGACCGCGACATCGACGACAAGCGCGCGGAGGTCGCCTTCGCGCCGGCGGGCGTCGAGCCCGCGACGCCGGAGGACTTCGAGCGTCACCCGCTGCTGGTCAAGGGCTACATCGGCCCCTGGTCGCCTGAGGGCGCGATCCTCGGCGAGGAGTCGGCCACCGGCATCCGCTACCTCCTCGACCCGCGCGTGGTCGACGGCACGAGCTGGATCACAGGCGCCAACATCGACCAGAAGCACGTGCACTCGCTCGTGGCGGGCCGCGACTTCACAGCCGACGGCTTCGTCGAGGTCGCCTCGGTGCGTGCGGGCGACCCGGCACCCGACGGGTCGGGCCCTGTCGAGCTCGCCCGTGGCATGGAGATCGGACACGTCTTCCAGCTGGGCCGCTTCTTCGCCGAGACGCTGGGCCTGAAGGTCCTCGACGAGAACGGCAAGCAGGTGACGGTCACGATGGGCTCGTACGGCATCGGCGTCACGCGCATCCTCGCGATCCTCGCCGAGCTCAACAACGACGACAAGGGCCTCGTCTGGCCGGCGTCTGTCGCCCCGTTCGACGTGCAGGTGGTCGCCACGGGGAAGGACGCCGTCGCGTTCGACCTGGCGGAGCAGCTGTCCGCCGGCCTCGAGTCCGCAGGCCTCGACGTGCTCTACGACGACCGGCCGAAGGTCTCTCCCGGTGTGAAGTTCGCCGACGCCGAGCTCGTCGGCATCCCGCGCGTCGTGATCGTCGGTCGCGGCGCCGCCGACGGCCAGGTCGAGCTGTGGGACCGTCGCACCGGTGACCGTGAGGTCGTGCCCGTGGCGGAGGCGCTTGCGCGGCTGTCCGCCTGAGGCGCGGCCGTCAGCAGCTGATGCGGCCGTGGCGCATCGTGTTGTCCGGCGTGTCGCGCGTCACGAGCGCCTTGAGCATTCCCGCCGCCATCACGACCTTGCCGTGTGCGGGCTCCCAGAACTCGGTCTCCTTCGGCGTGACGCGCAGCAGCGCGATGCCGGGTGTGTCCAGGCCGTCCTCGAACCAGATGTCGAGCGACGGCGAGTAGAGCTCGGCCATCTTGGCGCGGTCGTGCACGACGCGCGCCGTGCCGCCGACCGAGACGAAGCGCATGCCCTTGGCATCGAGGTAGGAGAGCCCGACGTCTCGGTCCGCCTCGACCTCGTCCACCTTCTTGGTGTCATCCGAGGTGAAGAACCAGATGTCGCCGTTCTCGTCCATCTCGCGCGTGCTCATCGGCCTGCTGACCAGATGACCGGAGTCGTCCGTCGTCGTCAGCATCGCGAAGTCGATGTCCTCGACGAGGTCCTTCACGCGCGCGATCGCGTCGGCGCCCGTCAGTTCGGTGGGGTTCTCGCTCATGCGCCAAGGTTTCCACCGGGGCGGGCGGGCGCGCAGGGGGTTGACAGCGCGCGATGCCGCGTGGTGCGGCATCCGTTCATCCGCCGTTGCCCGCGCCGTAGCCATACGTGACAGGCTGGGGAGCATGACGGAGAGTCCTTCATGACGGACAGCAACGTTCCGCGCGAGGTCACAGACGACATCCGCTCGCTGCTGGCCGACGCCGGCATCACGGACGACGTCGAGCTCGTCTCGCGGATCCTGGTCACCGGCGTCGGGCTCGGCCTCGACGACACGACACGACTCGACCTGAAGATCACCTCGGCGGCGCTGTCTGAGATGCGCCTGGCGTTCCGGCTCTTCGCGCCGTACCGCGACGTCCCCAAGGTGACCGTGTTCGGCTCGGCGCGCACCCGCCCCGACGACCCGCTGTACGTCGCGACGGTCCGGTTGGCCAGAGAGCTGGCGAAGCGGGGCTGGATGGTCGTCACCGGGGCAGGACCCGGCATCATGCAGGCGGCGGCCGAGGGGGCGGGGCCCGAGAACTCGCTGGGCGTTTCCATCAGGCTGCCGTTCGAGGAGAAGCCCAACGACGTCGTCGGCGCCAACGCCCGGAACGTCGCGATGAAGTACTTCTTCACGCGCAAGCTCATGCTCGTCAAGGAGTCGCGCGGCTTCGTGTGCCTGCCGGGCGGCTTCGGCACGCTCGACGAGATGTTCGAGCTGCTCACCCTGCAGCAGACGGGCAAGGCGGAGCCGACCCCGATCGTGCTGCTCGACGCGGCCGGCGGCGGGTTCTGGCACGGTCTCGAGCGCTTCGCCGACGAGCACCTCATCCCCTCGGGCGTGATCTCTCCCGACGACCTCGACCGGGTCCTCATCACCGACTCGGTCGAAGCGGCCGCCGAGGAGATCACCGGCTTCTGGCGCAACCACGACTCGCTGCGGTGGGTGGGCGACCGGCTCGTGCTGCGCTTGCTCGCCGAGCCCACCGACGACGAGATCGCGTCGCTGAACGAGCGGTTCGGCCACCTCCTCACGAGCGGCCGGATCGAGCGCTCGGGGCCGCGGCGCAGCGAGGTCGCCGACGACGACCGCGTCTCGCTGCCGCGCCTGATCATGCACTACGACCAGTTCCGTGTGGGCCAGCTGTTCCACCTGATCCGCGCCGTGAACGAGTTCGCGAGCGCTCCGCCGGCATCGCCGCCGGAGCAGACCGAGACGCAGGTCTAGTGGGCGAGGCGGTCGCGCCGCCGACTACAGCCGCGCGTACCGTGCGCGGAAGAAGCAGAACGCGCCGTACGCGATGAAGCCCGCGCCCACGACGGCCACCAGGAATGGACCGGCGAAGACGTCGAGCAGTGCCCGGATCGCGCCGTCGAGCCCGCCCGCCGACCCGGGATCGACCTTGATCGCTGCGACGGTGAGCAGGATGCCGACCACGACGAGAGCGACCCCCTTGGCGACGAATCCGACGACGCCGAGCACGGTCGCCCCCGAGCCGAGCGCGCCGGAGGGGATCGACATCTTGCGGCGGAACGAGCGGCGCAGCCCCATGACCACGAACGCGACGCCGCCGATCCCGATCCCGATGCCGGCGATCCCCAGCAGCCAGGGGCCACCCGGGAGGGTGAGCACGCCGCGGCTGGCGTCCTCGGCCGTCTCGTCGGCGTCCGGGCGTGCGCCCAGCGCCACCGAGGCCGACACGGCGGCCAGCGCGAGGAAGACGAGCGCCTGACCCCACTCGGAGATCCGTACGCCCCACTTGCGCACGTCGGAGCGCCGGCTCGTGAGGAGTCCGTCGGCGGCATGCCACACGCCGAGTCCACCCAGGAGCAGGGCGAGCACCCACAGCGCCACGAAACCGAGCGGCGCAGCGGCGATCGTCTTGAACGCGCCGGCCTGATCGCTCTCGCCGCGGCCGCCCACGGCGATCACGATCACGATGACGCCGATGATGACGTGGACGAGGCCGTTGGCCGCGTAGCCTCCCCGTGCGAGAGCACGCAGGGCGGGGGAGGAGCGCGCCTCGCGCGCCGCGCGCTTCGCCGCGCCCCTGGTGCTCATGCGCTCACGGTAGCCAGATGGCGCGGCCGTGTCATCTCGGCGGCCACAGGGCGCGACGCTCGCAGGCACGGGTGCCGACGCCATCCGGTAACGTTGTGTGGATGCCGGGGCGGAGACGTCCGGGCGGGAGACGTGAATAGGGAGGCACCTGTGGACATCGATCTGGGACTGCTGCGCACGGTCGAGCGGGAGAAGGAGATTCCCTTCGACGAACTGGTGCGGATCATTGAGCAGGCCATCCTCACGGCCTATGCCAAGCACACCTCCCCGACCGGCGAGGTCTCCTCGGGTGCGCACGGCGTCGAGGGCGCGCGTGCAGAGCTGGATCGCAAGACGGGGCATGTCGCGGTGTTCGTCCCGGTCCTGGACGAGGACGGCGCCGTCATCGGCGAGGAGGAGTCGACTCCCGAGGACTTCGGCCGCATCGCCGCGTTCGCCGCGAAGCAGGTCATCAGCCAGCGGCTGCGCGACATCGCGGACGACGCGATCCTGGGCGAGTTCCGCGGCAAGGAGGGCGACATCGTCGCGGGTGTCATCCAGCAGGGGCCCAACCCCCGGATGGTGCACGTCGACCTCGGCACGGTCGAGGCGATCCTTCCCCCCGAGGAGCAGGTCCCGGGTGAGGAGTACGCGCACGGATCGCGCGTCCGCGTCTACGTGACGTCGGTCGCGAAGGGGACCAAGGGGCCGTCGATCACGGTGTCGCGCACGCATCCAGGTCTCGTCCGCAAGCTCTTCGCGCTGGAGGTGCCCGAGATCGCGTCGGGTCTCGTGGAGATCGTCTCGCTCGCCCGTGAGGCGGGGCACCGCACGAAGATCGCGGTGAAGGCGAACGATCCCGCCATCAACGCGAAGGGCGCCTGCATCGGCGAGCTCGGCCGCCGCGTGCGTGCCGTCACGGAAGAGCTCGGCGGCGAGAAGATCGACATCGTCGACTACGACCCCGAGCTCGCGAAGTTCGTCGCCAACGCGCTGTCGCCCGCGAAGGTGACCTCCAGCTTCATCCTCGACGCGAACAGCAAGGCCGTCCGCGCCCTCGTGCCCGACTACCAGCTGTCGCTCGCGATCGGCAAGGAGGGTCAGAACGCGCGCCTCGCGGCGAAGCTCACGGGGGCCAAGATCGACATCCAGCCGGACTCGATCCTCGAGGACTCCTGACGCGACCGGCACCCCACCCCGCCTCATGTCCCACTTTCGGCAGGACATGTCCCGTTTTCGGTTGATGTGCGTGCCGGAAAACAGCAGAAACTGGGACATGGCTGGGGTGGCGGCGGGATCAGCGCTCGCGGAGAGGGGGTAGGATGGAACCTGTTCGAACGTGCGTGGGATGCCGCGCTCGTGCCCCCCGATCCTCTCTTCTGAGGGTCGTCGCCCGTGATGGTGAGCTCGTCGCCGACGAGAAGGCCGTCCTCCCGGGCCGGGGCGCGTGGGTGCATGACACGAGCGAGTGCGTGGACACCGCCATCCGGCGCCGCGCCTTCGGACGCGCATTGCGTGTGTCGGGCCCGCTCGACACGCAGACCTTTCAAACCACCCACCAGCGAAACGGCTGAACGGCTATGGACTCAAAGTGAACGGCTCGAAATGAGACCCGTCCGCAAGTAACGGTCTGCCCTGTCCGGGGTAGATCCCAGACAGGAGAATTGTGGCAAAACCACGCGTGCACGAGATCGCTTCCGAGCTCGGCGTCGACAGCAAAGTCGCCCTCGCGAAGCTGAAGGAGCTCGGCGAATTCGTCAAGAGCCCCTCATCCACCATCGAGCCCCCCGTGGCTCGCAAGCTCCGCGCTGCGCTCGAGGCGGAAGGCGCGGCCAAGCCGGCCGACGCCGCACCCGCTCAGGCGAAGCCCGCGCAGGCGCGCCCCGGCGCGACGGCGGCCAAGCCCGGCCCCGCTCGTCCGGCAGCCCCGGCCCCCGCCGCTCCGGCTGCGCCCACCCCCGCTGCTGCGGCGCCCGCTCCCGCGGCACCCGCCGCGGCGGCCCCCGAGGCTCCGGCGGAACCGGCGGCCCCCGCGGCCGACGACAAGCCGGCATCCGGTTCGCCCGCGCCGCGCCCCGGTGCGCCGCGTCCGGGCAACAACCCGTTCGCGTCGTCGCAGGGCATGGGCCAGCGGCCCGCCGGCCCCCGTCCGGGCAACAACCCGTTCGCGTCGTCGCAGGGTATGGGCCAGCGGCCGACCCCGGGCAACATCCCTCGTCCGCAGGCTCCGCGCCCCGGTGCGCCCCGTCCGGGTGCGCCCCGTCCCGGTGGCGCCGGTCGCCCCGGCGGCGGTCGTCCCGGTGCGCCGTTCCAGCAGCGTCCGGGCGGACCCGGTCGTCCCGGCGGTGCCGGCGGCTTCCAGCGTCCCGGTGCTCCCGGCGGAGCGCCCGGCGGCTTCGCCGGTCGTCCCGGCGGCGGCGGAGGTCGCGGTCGCGGCCCCGGCGGCGGCACGGCGGGCGCGTTCGGCAAGGGCGGCGGCAAGTCCAAGCAGCGCAAGTCGCGCAGGGCGAAGCGGCAAGAGTTCGAGATGCGGTCGGCGCCGGTCGTCGGCGGCGTCAACGTCCAGAAGGGCAACGGCGAGATCATCCGCCTGCGCCGCGGCGCGTCGATCGCCGACTTCGCGGACAAGCTCGAAGCGCTCAACGGCTACACCGTCCAGCCCGGCACGCTCGTGACGATCCTGTTCAACCTCGGTGAGATGGCCACGGCGACCGAGTCGCTCGACGAGGCCACCTTCGAGGTGCTGGGCGCCGAGCTCGGCTACAAGATCCAGATGGTCTCGCCCGAGGACGAGGACAAGGAGCTCCTGGAGGGCTTCGGGCTCGACCTCGACGCCGAGCTGGAGGCCGAGAGCGAGGACGACCTCGAGATCCGTCCGCCCGTCGTGACCGTCATGGGTCACGTCGACCACGGTAAGACGCGCCTGCTGGATGCCATCCGCCAGACCAACGTGGTCGCCGGCGAAGCCGGTGGCATCACGCAGCACATCGGTGCGTACCAGGTGTGGACCGAGCACGACGGCATCGAGCGCGCGATCACCTTCATCGACACCCCGGGTCACGAGGCGTTCACCGCCATGCGTGCCCGTGGTGCGCAGGTGACCGACATCGCGATCCTCGTGGTCGCCGCCGACGACGGCATCATGCCGCAGACGGTGGAGGCCCTCAACCACGCGCAGGCGGCGAACGTGCCGATCGTCGTGGCGGTCAACAAGGTCGACAAGCCCGAGGCGAACCCGGCCAAGGTGCGCCAGCAGCTCACCGAGTACGGCCTCGTCGCGGAGGAGTACGGCGGCGACGTCATGTTCGTCGACGTCTCGGCGCGCCAGGGCACGAACATCCAGGAGCTGCTGGATGCCGTGCTGCTGACCGCCGACGCGGGGCTGGACCTCACGGCCAACCCCAACAAGGCGGCGCGCGGTGTCGCGATCGAGGCGAAGCTCGACAAGGGCCGCGGCTCGGTGGCCACCGTGCTCATCCAGTCCGGGACGCTGCGCGTCGGCGACGCGATCGTCGCGGGCACCGCGTACGGCCGCGTCCGCGCGATGATCGACGAGAACGGGGAAGCGGTCGAGGAGGCCTACCCGTCGCGTCCCGTGCAGGTGCAGGGTCTGAACTCGGTGCCGCGTGCCGGTGACGTGTTCATCGTCACCGACGAGGACCGCACCGCGCGCCAGATCGCCGAGAAGCGCGAGGCCGCCGAGCGCAACGCCCAGCTGGCCAAGGCCCGCAAGCGCATCTCGCTCGAGGACTTCACCCGCGCTCTCGAAGAGGGCAAGGTCGAGTCGCTCAACCTCATCATCAAGGGCGACGTCTCCGGTGCCGTCGAGGCGCTGGAGGAGTCGCTGCTCAAGATCGAGGTCGACGACTCGGTGCAGCTGCGCATCATCCACCGCGGCGTCGGTGCGATCACCGAGTCGGACATCAACCTGGCGACGATCGACAACGCGATCGTCATCGGCTTCAACGTCCGCCCCGACACGAAGGCGCGCGAGCGCGCCGCTCGCGAGGGCGTGGACGTCCGGTTCTACTCGGTCATCTACAACGCGATCGACGATGTGGAGCAGTCGCTCAAGGGCCTGCTCAAGCCGGAGTACGAAGAGGTCCAGTCGGGTGTCGCCGAGATCCGCGAGGTGTTCCGCTCCTCGAAGTTCGGCAACATCGCGGGTGTCATCGTCCGCTCGGGCACGATCACGCGCAACGCCAAGGCGCGGGTCATCCGCGACGGCGTCGTGATCGCCGACGGCCTGACGATCGAGTCGCTGCGTCGCTTCAAGGACGACGTCACCGAGGTGCGTACGGACTTCGAGGCCGGTATCGGTCTCGGCAAGTACAACGACATCCAGGTGGGCGACGAGATCGAGACCACCGAGATGGTCGAGAAGCCGCGCGGCTGATCGCCGGAGGAGACATCATGACGTCGGAACGACAGGCACGACTGGCGGACCGCATCCGCGTGCTCATCGCGGAGCGGCTCGAGAAGGGTCTGCGCGACCCGCGACTCGGCTTCGTGACGATCACGGACGTCCGCGTGACGGGCGACCTGCAGCACGCGTCGGTGTTCTATACCGTCCTGGGGACCGAGGAGGAGCGCAACGCCTCCGCCGAGGCCCTCAAGGCGGCCACCGGGATGCTGCGGTCCGAGGTCGGGCGCAAGCTCGGCGTGCGGCTCACCCCGACGCTGGAGTTCATCCCCGACGCGATCCCGGAGAACGCGGGTCACATCGAGGAGCTCCTGCGGGAGGCGCGTGAGCGCGACCAGGCGGTCGCGGGCCTCGCCTCGTCGGCGACGTACGCCGGCGACGAGGACCCCTACGTCAAGCCGCGCACGGTCGACGAAGAGGCCTGAGCGAGCAGTTCGCACAGAAGGGCGGGTGGAGCGATCCACCCGCCCTTCTGCACGCTCACGCGGCGGGCACCGCTCCCGCCCGCGCATGACGGGCGATGGCGTCGTCGATGACGGCCGTGACGCCCGCCGTCCCCGGCGCCTGCGCCATCGCCGCGGCGATGCGTCCGGCGGCCCGACGGTGGCGCGGGTCGCCCAGAACGCGCTCGACGGCGCTGCGGATCTCGCCCGGGCGGGGCGTCATGCGGCGCAGGTTCACGCCCACGCCCGACCACGCCACGCGGGCCGCCACCTCGGTCTTGTCCTCCTTACCGGGCGCCACGACGATCGGCACGCCGTGCCGGAGCGCGAACTGCGTGCCGCCGTAGCCGCCGTTGGTCACGAACGCGTCCGTGCGGGGAAGGAGCAGGTCGTACGGCAGGAACTCGGCGGCGCCGACGTTGGCGGGCAGCGTCCCGAGCGACGCGACGGGGACCCCGCCGGTCGCGACGGCGACGAAGGTGTCGGATCCGGCGAAGGCGTCGATGGTGGGACGGACGAGCTCGCCGAGGTCGTCGTTCGCGATCGTCCCCTGCGTCACGTGGACCACGCGGCGGGCGCGCTCGAGCTGCGGCCACCAGCTCGGCAGCTCGTGGCGCGAGACATCCGACGTCCCCACCGGTCCCGTGAAGACGAGGGACTCGGGCGCGTGCGGACGGGGGTACTCGAACTCGCGCACCGTCAGCTGCGCGATGGCGTCGGCGCGCGGCAGCCAGGTCATGATGCTGGACGAGGGTTCGCGGCCGACCGCTCTCCGGGTCACCTCGCGTCCCGCCGAGTCGACGCCGCGGAAGAGGGATCGCGTGGCCGCGCGCAGGACGGCGTTGCGGACCGCGCCGGCCGGTCCGGCCAGGGGCGCAAGCCCGAGGCCGTAGGGGGCCAGGCCGGGGCCGGGGTAGCTCAGCGGCACGACGCCGGCGACGACCACGGGCGGGCGGGCGGAGGCGGGAAGCTCGGCGAGCACGGCCGCGCCGACGAAGAGCGGGTCGCAGACGACCGCGTCCGCGGGGTGCTCGTCCAGGAGGGCGCGCAGGGCGGCGTGCTGAGTGAGGCCGGGCCGGATGAAGATGTGCTCGATGTCGAACGGGATGGCCTTGACGGGGGAGAGCCTCTCCCGTTCGGGGAAGAGCGAGGTGACGATCCGGTCGTCGAAGTCGGCGTCGTCGCGCAGCGCGACGTGGCGCGCGCCGGTCGCCTTCACGGCGTCGGCGAACCGGGACCCCGTGAGGAAGCGCACGTCGTCGCCGCGCTCGACGAGCGCCCGGGCGATCGGCAGCAGCGGCGCGACGTGCCCGTGGACGGGCACGCTCGCGATGATGACGGAGGACATGGATGCTCCTTGGGAAGCGATAGAGTTGGTGACAGTCCCCGAGTATTCACTACAGGAGTACAGTAGTCAATATGTCTTCGCGAGAATCATCCGGCCGGCGCTACACCTCGACGCTGCGGGCGCAACAGGCGGCGCAGACGCGTGCGAGAGTCCTCGATGCCGCCCGTGAGCTCTTCTCCGAGCGGGGCTTCGCGGCCACCACCATGCCCGAGATCGCGCGCCGGGCGGGCGTGTCCACCGAGACCGTGCAGTCGCACGGGCCCAAGATCGCGCTCCTGAAGGCGGCGCTCGACGCCTTCTCGTTCGGCGGCGGCGAGGACACGGACGCGCGTGAGACCGACCGCGGCCGGACGCTGCTGGCGGTGCAGTCGGCGCCGGAGGCGGTGCGCGTCGCCGCGGAGGTCCTCGCGGACATCAACGCCGCCACCCGGGGGCTGTGGCTCTCGTTCTCGGAGGCGGCGCGATCCGATGCGGAGGTCGCGGCGCAGTTCCGCGCCTACGTCGCCGGCGTGCGGGCCCAGAACGCCGTGCTCGTGGACGAGTGGGCCCAGCGCGGATTCCTCCGCTCGGACGTCCCCCGCGAGGAGCTGGTCGACCGCGCCGCGCTCATCGGGTCGGTCGAGCTGTACGACCGGGCCGTGCGCCTGGAGGGCATGGATCGCGACGCCTACGTCCGCACGGTCGCCGGGCTCTTCGCGGCGGCGCTCACGGCGGGGTAGAGCGTCGCGGCCCGGCGCTCACGCGGGCAGGGACAGCAGACCCGCGGATGCCTCGGCGAGGCCGTCCGCGATGAGGGAGTCGATCGCCCGGTCGCGCTGGCGCGCGTCAGGCCAGTCGGCGATGACCTCGTCGTGCGGCAGGGGAGCGGGGGCGGCCTCGCGCAGCGCGCGGAGCACGGCGCCGCGGGCCTGACGGTCGCTGCCCTCGTAGCGCGCCTGCTTGCGGCGTGTGTCCCCGGTGTCGGGATATCCGGCTCGCCGCCACGCGCACACCCTCGCGAGGGGGCACGCGTCGCAGCGGGGTGCCCGCGCGGTGCACACGACGGCGCCGAGCTCCATGGCGGCCGCATTCACGACCGCCGCGGAGTCGGCATCCGCGGGCAGGATCGGCGGATTCAACCGGTCAGCGCAATGAGTGCTGTGAGATGAAGCAGACGCTGATCTCGGGAGGCATTCGTTGCAGGGCAAGCATGGTCATCTCAGTCGTGAGCAGAAGCAGCTCGCGCTCCGT
>Ga0182739_1004384_pt1 | contig 11713 bp, 6 predicted proteins | sample eDN5th30CBELigBY_FD_128873 | JGI IMG/M metagenome (GOLD analysis project Ga0182739, IMG submission 128873) | Enriched backyard soil microbial communities from Emeryville, California, USA - eDNA 5th pass 30_C BE-Lig BY (version 2) (version 2) | ecosystem: Environmental > Terrestrial > Soil >... | reverse complement strand
TCTGTGGACTCCTTTCCAAAACAGAAAAGAATCCCTCTACAACAAAACCCCATCCAAATGCGACACCAATTCCCAGGACGGTCCTTACACGGGCAATAATCCTGTTACTCGAATAGATCCTTCGGGCCTTGACTAGCTGGATTGTATGGTTGCGTGTATGGATCAAGCTTTAATTTCCAACCAAATTGCCGCTGGAATTACTGGAGTTACCGGCATCGGTGGGATGAGTGCCAAAAAGAAATGGGTAGCGCCAGGCCAAAAGAGCAAACAGGCTCTTCTCACAAAAATCAGCCAAAAAATCGGAGGGCCAGGGTTAAAATACACAAGTGCTGCCTCAAAATTCTGTGGGGGAGCGTTCCTTGCTCTCGGAGTAGCGGATGCAGGTGTTGAGGTGTATTGTGCGGGGAAATGTGCTCTTGAATAACCCGAAGGATTGAAGCAGATGTTGCGGCAAATTTCTTCGAATACAATCCTAGGGCTCGCGATTATTTTAATTGCCCTCTCAACCGTCGCATTATATACATACCTTGAGGAGCGACGGCGCATTAAGATATTTTTCGGAAACCGCCCACAAATTAGCCTGAATCGCGTCTATGAGAGATATTTCCGTGAAACATCTGTCTCTCTAAAAACATTCGAAGAGACAATGTGTATCATTGAGAACATCATAGGTTACAAAGCAAGCATCCTTCGCCCCGACGATGATTTGGCCATTTTGTGCCCAGACTTGGATTTATGCCAAGTGATTATTCGCCTTGGACGTGAACTCGACTTACAAATCATGGAGTCCATAAGATGCCCTCTTGATGCGAGAGTTGATTCCTTGGTGCGGTTCGTTCAAGAAGCCCGAACAATCCAAGAAGAAACTGCGACGACAAATCATGCTTAAGTATGGCTTTGGGTGTCAGGCATAACTCGCCCTATGCGCACTTCGACCGTGCCATGAAAATCGCAGGCCTGTTCAAGGTCGATCCCTCCTCCGTGCCGGTGGCCCATCTGAAAAAGGATGCCGTCTGGAGTCTGGATGCGGGGTATGCCGCCAAGGCGTCGGTCGCGGCCACATCGGAGTTCGGCACACCTCGTGCCAATGGCACTTGGTTACTCGATCTCGCCCTCAACATGAAGTCACCGACGATCTACGACACCATCGACCACGGCGACCGCGAAGAACGCGTCGTCAATCAGGATGAAACGATGGCCGCCCGCGAGAAACAAAAACTCATCAAGGAGCGATTCCGCCAATGGGTCTTCGCCGATCCCGACCGGACCGAACGACTGGTGCGGATTTATAACAACAACTTCAATAACTTACGGCCCCGGCAGTTCGATGGCTCGCATCTTGATTTTCCCGGCATGAACCAGGCATTGTCGCTCCGCCAACACCAGAAGGATGCCGTCTGGCGCGGGATGTCGAGCGGTAACACGCTGCTGGCGCACGTTGTCGGCGCGGGCAAGACGTTCACGATGGCCGCGACCGGCATGAAGACGAAGCAGGCCGGGCTGATCCACAAGCCGATGTATGTCGTCCCCAATCACCTGCTGGAGCAGTTCGCCCGCGAGTTCATGCAACTATACCCCAACGCCAAGTTGCTGGTGGCCAGTAAAGATGATTTGTCGAAAGACCGCCGCAAAATGCTGACGGCCAAGATCGCCTCCGGCGAATGGGACGGCATCGTGGTCACGCATTCATCCTTCGAGCGAATCGGCATGTCGAAGGACTACCAGGAGCAGTTCCTCCGCGAGCAGATCGCCGAGTATGACCAACTTCTGATCGAACACGCCGCCCAGAAGGGAACGAACCGTAACCTCATCAAAACCATCGAAAAGCAGAAAGCCGCCAGGGCCGAGAAGCTCAAAAATCTGCTGGCCGAAGACAAGAAGGATGATGGCCTGGTCTTCGATGAACTCGGTGTCGATCACGTTTTCATCGACGAAGCCCATTACTTCAAGAACCTGGAGACCCCGACCAAAATGGATCGTGTGGCCGGCATCCAGACTGGCGGCAGCGAACGCGCGTTCGATGTCTATATGAAGGCCCGCTATCTCGACGAGCAGCATCCTGGCCACGGCGTCACGTTCGCCACCGGCACGCCGATTTCCAACACGATGGTCGAGATGTACACAATGCAGCGGTTTCTCGATCCGCGAGGACTACGCAGCCGGGGCATTGAGCATTTCGATGCCTGGGCTGCAACGTTTAGTGAAGTTGTGGACACGATGGAGATTTCACCGGATGGAGGAGGACTCCGCCAGCGTTCGCGTTTTGCAAAGTTCACCAACCTGCCGGAACTTCAGCAAATGTTCCGGACGTTTTCGGACGTACAGACAGCGGAAATGCTTAACCTCCCTCGTCCCAAGCTCAAAGGTGGCAAACCAATCGTGATCGCCTGCCCGATGTCCGACGAACAGCAGGAATTGCAACAGGAACTTGTCGAACGCTATGAACGTATCCGGTCGGAAAAGATTGATCCCAGGATCGACAACGCCCTGGCCATCACCACTGATGGACGCAAATTGGCAACCGATGCAAGAATGCTCTCGGCGACCGCCCCTGATTTCCCCGAATCGAAGGTGAACCGTTTGGTCGAAAACGTCGTGGACATCTGGAAGGAATCCGCACCAACGCACGGCACACAGATGATCTTCGCCGATATGGGCGTGAACCCGACGCAGTGGGGCTATTCGCCCTATGACGAGATCATTGGAAAACTTGTTGCTCACGGTATTCCGCGTGACCAGATCGCCACGATGGGCGAAGCCGAATCCGACGCCAAGAAACAAGCCCTGTTTGAGAAAGTCCGGCAAGGATCGGTGCGTGTGCTGATCGGCAGCACGCAGAAAATGGGGACCGGCACGAACGTCCAGAAACGCTTGATCGCCCTCCATCACCTCGATGCCCCGTGGAAGCCCGCCGAAGTCGAGCAGCGCGATGGCCGCATCCTTCGGCAAGGCAACGAGAACCCGGAAGTCGCCATTTACCGCTACGTCACCGAGGGCAGTTTCGACGCCTATATATGGCAGGCACTGGAGACCAAAGCCCGGTTCATCAGACAGGTGATGACAGGCGACAACGCCTCCCGCCGCGCCGAAGACATCGGCAGTCAGGAACTCTCCTACGCCGAGGTCAAAGCCATCGCTTCCGGCAACCCGGCCGTGCTGACGCTGGCCGAAGCGGATGCCGAATTGCAACGGCTCACGCTCCTCAATAAGAACCATCTCGACGAGCAGTATGTGGCTCGCCGCAAGGTGCGTGAATTACCGGATTTCATCAACGTCCAGAACGGTCGGCTTGCCAAGCTGACCGCCGACGAAGCGACCGTCAAACAGCATGACGGCGATCTCATCACCATCGGCAAGCACCCGCTGGCCCGCGATGATGTGACAGCCGTCTTGGGCAAGAGGCTGGATGCACTGCCATTTTCCGTCCGCGAACCGACGCGGGTTCCCATCGGCACCTATCGTGGCCTCGCCTTCGGCGTGACCGTCCATCCGCACTTCCCGCCGGATGTCTACCTGGAGGGCGAGTTAACCCGGACTTCCAGCTTGTCGAAAGAGCACCAAGGCCCGCGAGCCGTCCTCAACGCCCTGCAACGCATCGCTACCGGCTACGCCGGTGAAACCGTCCACGTTCGCCAAGACCTCTCCATCGCGAAATCCCAGCTACGCGACTACCAAGCCCGCTTAGGCAAGCCATTCCAACACGAAGCGTACCTCTCAGAACTGACCGATCTGCGTGACCAACTCAAGACGAAGCTGTCGGCATCAGGGCAGGAATCCACGGGCAGCAGTGGCCCTGCCACATCCGAATTAGCCGAGCGGATCAAGGCTATCAAAGCCGACAACACCATCGAAGCTGTATACTCCCGCACGGAACGCAAGCAATCGACCGCCGAGGAACCAATCACTACTCGTATCCGCCGCAGCCAGGAAGAAGCCGCAGTATCTGGCGAAGCACCGAATTCACCTGCCACACCACCCGGACCATTTTCTGAACGCATTCTGCGTGAACGTACCTGGAAAAACGACGGACACAGCCCGGCATAGGTTGGCGGATGAATACCCTTCCTTGGCCTTTCGGCCAAGGAAGGGACCAATCGCTTTCCCAAGGGCTATGCGTGTTGCGGAGAGTCTTTCTTGCGTGAAGTCTTCTTCTTCGCGGCTTTGGCCCCGGCTGCCACTTTCTTTCCGGCATCCTTGATCGCACCGATGCGTTGAACTGCCGCTTGAAGCTGATCCGTGACCCAGGCATTCAGGCTCTTGCCGGAGACGACTGCAGCGACATTGACCTGCCGGTGAAGTTCCGGAGAAATCCGCGTCACGAACTGCCCCGAAAATGGCTTATCTGGAGCCTCGCCGCGTTCCTTGCAGAAGGCGAGATAATCGTCCACCGAGTCGTGGAACGCCTGAGTCAGTTCGCTGACACTCTCACCTTGGAACGTAATCACGTCGCGGGTGTTGACCACTTCCCCGTGGAAAATGGCTGCTTCGTCGTCGAACTCGACCTTTCCGATGTATCCTTTGTATTCCATCATGGCGTGACTCCTGCCTCTGTCAGGAAGCGCCGCATCGACTTGACGGCTCCCTTGTCGGTTTCTTTCTGCGGATGGGGCCGGTGAAACACTGCCCGGACGCCGTTCAAGGCGATCCGCACACGCGATCCGGCCCCCTCGGTAATCTCGGCACCTGCTGCTCCCAGCATGGATTCGATGTCCCGCCAGACGATGTTCGACCGGACGGGATCTTCAAAAATCGCTGACAGCGTGCGTTTGTGCTTCGGCCTCATATCTGAAATAGTATCATCGCATGATACCACCGTCAAGCTCCATGTTTTCCCCAGGAATTTCGCACACTTGCCCCGTTCACTGGCCCAATTCCGATCCAACTCGAGACCTTCGGTCTAGTTTTTCAAAGCCCTCCGGTCAGAAGCCACCTCCGGCTCTGGTGAATGGCGTGGAAGACATCACCTCTGCCTCTGTCGCATTCATCGCGGGGGCGAGTTCTTGCGAACCCCCGCGACGAACACTCCGACGGCGACGGTGAATGAGCCAGACAGGCAAGACTCTGACTGTCAGTCCGCAATCGCCTTCACGAATGCCTCACGCACATCGCCATAAAACAGCACGTTGACCTTCGTGGCCATTTCGTCGGAGAGGTCCACCAACTGCTTTCTGGCGGACACCGGCATCAGGACGAGGCTGGCACCCTTTTCGACGGCGAGTTCCACCACGTCGATGGCATTGTGAATCACTTCCAGAGAGCCGCCGAGATTCAGCCCGCCAACCACGACCAGTCCGCCACGCAGGCTTCGGTTGATGAGCGTGCTGCACATGGCCATGAGTGCCGCCACGCCGAGGGATTGGCCGGCTTTGGCTGCGTCGTAGGCTCGCAACTGAACCGAGAATTCGTGTTCTCGCGGATTGCGGTCGCCGACCAGTTCGGATGACCGGGAATACAGATTGGCCTCCGCGTACTTCACCGACTCGGAGAAAGCCGGTGGTGCTGGACGGTTCAGAATCTTCACCCCGTTCCCAAGCCCTTCCGAAACTTCGATGCGGTACAGGCCGGAGCCTTCATCCTGCGTGCCGGGGCTAATCGCCCATACCTGGCCCGGCGGAAGCGGGTCACGCCCGATATGGTCTTCGCTCTGAAGTTCCGGTGTAACGACGAACTTCTCCACGCCGTCTTTGCCGAGCGTATAGCTGAACTGCGTATTGCGGAACTCGGCGGACCCGATCCGCTTCTGCTGTTCCTTCACCCGGCGACGGCATTCCAGGGCCAGTCGCAACGCCCAGTCCAGGTCTTCGTCGGATACCGGATCATCCGGTGACGGGTGAACCAGCTTGAGCAGACCACTGATCGTTTTGACGACGGCATTTTGATCGCGGCCACTGAGCGCCCCGCCGAACGTCACCCGGCCTTGTAGCGTCGATGCCCGGCTTTGCGACCGGAGCCGGGTCCAGCATTCGCTAATGTAATCCGAAACGAGGCCGAAGTGGTTCGTCTTGATCGGCTCGGCGATCTTCGGCACATCCCAGCCAGGCAGATAGCAGTGAATGCGGTCCATGAGCGCCGTGTCGTTCCGCATCTCCGGGGGCATGGGGCCAAACAGATGGCCGATCCGCTGCTGATGCTGCACATCCACATCGAAATTGCCGACCATCACGATGGAGCCATAGGCCCGGATGCTCTCCTTGCCCCGGCTGAATTCGCCAGACTCCATATACCCCTTCATGATGTTCACGCCGTCCTTCTGGTCGAAGGAAACGCCGGAAACCTCATCGAAGCATACCACATCGTAGAGGCAAACCAACCCACGCTGACCATTGGCGTTGTTGACGAACATCCGGGCGACGGTCGCTTTGCCGCCCGAAACGAGATGGGCGTATGGGGAAATCTGCTGGTATAAGTGCGACTTGCCCGTGCCACGGGGACCGAGTTCAACAAGGTTGTAGTTGTTCTCCACGAACGGAATCATGCGCAGCAACATCGCGTCCCGGTTCCGCTCGGTCATGGCAGTCGGCTCCAAGCCGACGCTGCGCAGCAGGAAACCCTTCCAATCGGCAGTGCTGAATTGCCTCCGTCCGGCATACAGCGCGTCCAACACGTCACGCTTGGAAAGCTGAATGGGCCGCAACGCTGACACGGAAAACGGCCTGCCGTTCTTTTCCTGGGCGATCACGGCGTCGTAGCTGAGATCGACCTCGGCGTAGAACCCGCCGGTCAGCATCCGCTCGTTGTCGCGGACAAGCTTGTCGTCGATGCCTACATCCTTGAGTTGCAGGCTTGGCAGGGTGGCGACGTAAGAATCGGTTTTGGCATCCAGGCGGGCCGAAACGATGTCGATCAACTTCACCGAGCCGGTTTCACGGGCGCGTGCTTTGAAGAGTTCTTCTTCGCCGCTGCGAACCGCCCGGTCACGCAACTGCCGTTCAACAATCCCCAGCCCTTCCTGAATCTCCTCTTCATCGGTACTGGCACAATACCGGCCCAGGAGGAATTCGCAGACGTAGGTCGGCACGGGATATTGGCGGGCGAAACGACGTACCAAGTCCTTGCGGACGATATATCCGTCGAAGCCTTCAGCGGCGGCTCGGTCCAGGTTGTCGAGTTCCATTGTGGACATTTAATCCCCCACCGTTACTGCCGATTTATCAAGGATGTTCCCCGCATGGTCGAGGAGTACGAGCGTCGTGGCCGTTCCTTCCCGTGTGTCGAGGTTCGCTTTCACCACCAGGGACGCCGAAGCATCCTTGCCGACCGCCTTGGTCGCCTCGGCGATGGACGAAGTGGGGTCCGCCGCTTTGTCCCGCAGGTCCACAACACAACCATCGTAATCGCCTGACACTTTGACCCGGCAGCGAAGCCCCGCCCATTTGTACGACTCGATTTTCGCCGACACCGTGGCTGCACCGCCAGGACGGACCACGATCTGCGGCACGACGCATTCTTGCAGACTCAAGCCCCCGTGGTTGTATTCCTCGCCCGACATGAAGCAGTCGATCCCAGGCGGGCTGGCCACGCGAACATCGTCAGCCCAGAACCACGGAAAGGTCGGAAGTTCCACGGTGGCGTTCGGCTTCACCACGGCACAACGCCGCCACCTGGTTGCCGTCAGGTACTTCGGTAAGTCCGACTTGGGCAGGCCCTTCGGCATCAACAGCCAACCGTGGTCGGTCACGACGCGGACTTCTTTCCAACCGGCTTCCAGCAGGGATTCCACGCGCTGGACCAGGGTGGCCAACAACTCCGGGATGCGGCGAGCCATCCCGCTTCCCTCATTGTGCCCCGTCGTGTCGAGGTTGCCGAATTCGGTCCATGCCTTGCCGTCGGGGTCGCCGATGTCGTGGTTGGCAAGATATTGCACGCCGTTATCGGCCAGCAGCTTGCGGAACCGATCCGGCGTCAGGTCTTTGCCATCTGCGGCGACGCAGGGGCGGAATTCTTCCCCGGCGACGGTCCCTTTGATTTTACCTGCCACCGGCGATACGGCGGGCTTGGCCGTCGGGGTCACGGACGGAAGCGCAACGAAGTGGTGGCTTGCCTGAATCTCGCCGACTCGACCGGCCAGCATTGCCAGGAACTTCTGCCCCACGTCGTACCGCAGGCCATCGGCGAATAAGACGCAAGTGCCGTTCGGCACGGGGGCGAGCCGAGGTTTCTCGCGGCTGGGGAGCGGACTTTCGCTCACTCGTTTCTGGAAGAGTTCGGCGGCATCGCGGAGCCACGGCTTATACACATGAGCGACCACCGTGCTAATCGCTTCCAGATCGGCAGGCTTATTCACGGCCGCAACTGCATCCAACACGGCGGCATCCGCCTTCCAACCGTCTTCCGTATATGCCTTCACCATGTCGGCGAGCGTTCCTCCGGCCAGCGGCGTGACCGTCGCATTCGCCAGGGCCGCAAGGTACTGAAGCGCCGTTGCCAAGGGGGATTGATTGAGCTTGGCCCAGACCCAATCTCGGCGGCAGCCGTGTCTTTTTTCCAACTCCAGAATCGTTAACCGTGCCTTGGCCAGCGGCGCGGCGTTCATTTCGAGCAGTTCCCTCCTTAAATCCGCTTCTTCGGCCTCATTATCCTGTGGCCAGGATTCGTCGGTACTGGGGAAGAGTCCCATTTCCCCTCTCGATTGTGGCTTGGCCTTGCGAAGCAGCGATTCCAGGCCGGGGTAACGGGCCGGGGCAACGGCGTAGCGTTTCCAGACCGTCTTCCATACCGCCTTCGGTTGCAGTCCCAGTTTTTCGGCAGCGACTAATTCACCGTCACGCGCCGGGTCGAAGCCATAGTCGGCAAGACATCGGCTGCACAATGTTTCCCACCGGCCCGCTTCCCACTTGGCTCGTGTTTCCTTCGGCTGCGACATCCACGACAGCAGGTCGTCCACCAGATCGTCGCTGACCAGGGAATCAAAGTAGTTGCCGTTCAATTCTCCAGCAGCGGACTTCGCTTGTAGATCGGCAACGGGAGCATCGGCCAACTTCTCCACCGCCCGACGCAGTGATGTCGCCGTGGCTTGATCCCTGGCCACGGTCAGCCCCAATCCTCCCTTTTCGGTCTGGAGGTAAGCGGCGATGGTCCAGTCTTTGGAATTAGCCTGAGACCAGATCACGCCCCGATATTGCAACTCGGCCAGCGGCTTGAGTTCCTGTGGGCAATCCTCGGTGGCGCGCAGCGTTGCCCGGCTCACACCCGGCAGGTAGAGAATCGGAACCGTGCCGGTCGGCAGGGAAACACTCTCGATCTTCCCGGCAAGGACGCACCGCAGCCAGATTGCCGGGCCGGTGCGATGTGCGGCGTCATACGGGCCGAGCGTTAAGAACTGTGGCAACACAGCGCGGAGCCGGAGAGCCAGTTTTTCCCACTCCCGCTTTTCATCGGGCCACAAGACGGCGGCGGGCGGCACGGTGTCGTCCCGGTTGTAGTCCGCCGCTTTCTGGAGCGCAGCCAGAATCGTATCGAAGAAGGTCATCGTGCTGGCGATCTGGATGGCCATCACTTCGTCCCCTTCTTGCAGTCACGAGCGGCCTGCTTCTCGGCGTTCGTGAGGTGAATGTCGTTGATGCGAGCGCCGACGAAATCCTTGCCGGACCAGAACCACGGGTAATCGGCCTTATCACGCTGCGGTTCCTTGCCCCGGTCCTTGGTCCACTTGATGTTGGGGTTCTTGCGCAGGATTCCGGCTTCCATGAAGGGGCGGATATTCATCCGCACGCCGTTGTTCAGGTCCGGGTTCCAGCCGATGGATTGTTCGTGGAGCGGCTTCCAGCGAACGAAGATGTCATACGGCGGTTCCCCGGCGAGGATCAGTTTCAGCTTCTCCTGCAACGCCTGGGCAGCGCCCAGACGCAGGTCGGCCCCCGCTTTCCCAGACTTTGCCTCAGCACTCTGGGCAGTGATCCAGTCGCCGAGGTAGGAGTAGGTCAGGTTTTCCAGCGCCTTGTAGGTGAGCTTGTGGTAGTTCACCAGCGCCGAGAACCCGTCCTTGCGCCCGTCCCAGATGTGCCAGATGAAAGGGCGGTTATGGAACCGCTTGCAGTGTTCCTCAAAGAACTTGTCGCGCAGCCACGTCGTCAGATCGACCTCGGTCTTGTATCCCACGGCGCGGAGCAGGTCGGCAAGCCGTTCGGCGGCAGGGGATTCATGCCTCACTCCCGGCAGGCAGACGATGCCGTCTTTGTCCACGAACGGATCGACAACATTGTCTTCTTTCGGCTGATCCGGCCAGCGGTAGCCGAGCAACCGGGCGACGGCCACTTGCAGCGGATCGGTGCTGGTGGCGATGTCCCCCTTGAACAACCATTGTGTTGGATCGTCGGAGTGCGGTTCGGGTAAACCGTTCGGATACTTCTCAGCGGCGACCGCTTGCCAATGGGCGAGGTCGAAAGGGACTTTGATGAGTGTTGCGTTGGTAACCGCGATTTTTTGGTCGATATTGCGGACAAGAGCGGAATGTTGACCGCTTTCGCAAAAGGCTAACAGAGGTAGGAAATGTGAAGAATCATGGGGGAAGATTGCGCTCACGTTTCCATCAAATTTCTCACCAAAGTAAACATATGCACGCAACTCTGACATTTGATTAATAGCAACGCCTCGTTTTCCCCAAGCCAAGTTGCCAGATTCGTGCATGTCATGCAGCTTGTCTCGCGTTTCTTTCGCATAAGTGTGAAGAGAGCCGACACCCTTTTCCCAACGAATGACTTCGCAAACGCCATCAAAACGATTATTCGATGTTGTGGTATTCCGATAGGATTCCCATACATTTCCAAGGGCAATTACTTCCCAGAATTGGAAAATGAAGCGTTCACGGTCACCCGTGCGAATTCCTTGATAGCACTTGGTGTATTTAAGAAGCAAATCAACACCTGTTTGATGGTCATCAAACGCCACCCTTGCATCCGGGTTCTTCAACTGCCCTGCTTGTTCCACCACCTGCACCGGAGTCGGTACGCGGTCGGCCAGGCGTTCAGCCTTCTCAATGGGAGTCTTCGCCTCGGCCACGTCCAGACCGGCCATGTGGTGATCGTTCGCCGGCTTCTCGGCACTGATCGCCAGCAGTGCGACGTTGACCACTTCGCCGCTGATCGTCTCGAAGGCACGCGGTCCCAGCCGGGCGACGAGGTTCCACTGCCGCCGCTTCAGCAACTCTTCGCGGAGCTTCCTGTAGCTGGTGAGGAACAGCCAGTTCTGCGGCGTGACCAGGGCCGTGCTGCCCCCTTCGTCACACAGGTCAAGGCAACGCAAAACGAACGCCGTTGCCAGGTCCGCCTTCGCAATGGCATAGTGCGTCTCGATATGCTCCTTCAGCACGTCCCCCTGCTTGCCGCGTCCCAGGTACGGAACATTTGTGATGACGAGCGTGTAGGAAGACGCCAGGAGTTCGGCGGCCTTGACGATGCCTGCGGCGGCCACAGTCCGTTCGTGGACATCCTGGTCCTTCTCCGCCGCCAGTGCGGCTTGCAGATAGGGCTTGAGCGTGTCGAAATCGACCGAGAACAGCCCCTTCTCGGACTGGGTGGGATCAAGGAGGGAGCCAAGCGTCGGAGCTTGGGAAAAGGTGCGGTGCAGATGCCGCAGGTGGTCGCGGATGAATTCCCCGGCCAGGACTTTCGTCCGCCGATCCATCCCCGCGCGATCGGCGAGCTTCAACCATTCTTCTTCAGTCGCGTTCGGCCCGATGCCTGTGCAGGCGATATTGAGCGTCGGAAGAGGTCGA
>Ga0182739_1004383_pt1 | contig 11714 bp, 11 predicted proteins | sample eDN5th30CBELigBY_FD_128873 | JGI IMG/M metagenome (GOLD analysis project Ga0182739, IMG submission 128873) | Enriched backyard soil microbial communities from Emeryville, California, USA - eDNA 5th pass 30_C BE-Lig BY (version 2) (version 2) | ecosystem: Environmental > Terrestrial > Soil >... | reverse complement strand
CGGCCACCAGGCCTACCCGCACAAGATCCTGACCGGCCGGCGCGACCGGATCCGCACCCTGCGCAAGCCGGGCGGCCTGTCCGGCTTCACCCGGCGCAGCGAGAGCCCCTACGACCCGTTCGGTGCCGCGCACAGCTCGACCTCGATCTCGGCGGGCCTGGGCTTTGCCGAGGCGATCCGCCTGAATGGGCAGCAGCGCAACGTCGTGGCGGTGATCGGCGACGGCGCCTTTTCTGCGGGCATGGCCTACGAGGCCATGAACAATGCCGGGACCTCCCATGCCCGGCTGATCGTGATCCTGAACGACAACGACATGTCGATCGCCCCGCCGACCGGGGCGATGAGCGGCTACCTGTCCCGCGTGCTCGCCAGCCACGAGTTCCGCGAGCTGCGTGACGTCGCCAAGCGGGTGGTCAAGCGCCTGCCGCGGCCGCTGCAGACAGCGGCGCGCCGGGCCGACGAGTATGCCCGCGGCATGGCGACCGGCGGCACGCTGTTCGAGGAGCTGGGCTTCTACTATGTGGGCCCGGTCGATGGCCACGACGTCGACCAGCTCGTGGCGATCCTGGAGGCGTTGCGCGACGACGCCGCCAAGGGGCCGGTGCTCCTGCACATCAAGACCCAGAAGGGCAAGGGCTACCCGCCGGCCGAGCGCTCCGCCGACAAGTATCACGGCGTTGCGAAGTTCGACGTCGCCACCGGCGCGCAGGTGAAGTCCGGCGGCAACCTGCCGTCCTACACCTCGGTGTTCGCGCGCAGCCTGATCCAGGAGGCAGAGGCCGACTCGTCGATCGTGGCGGTGACCGCGGCCATGCCGTCCGGCACCGGGCTCGACCTGTTCGGGCGGCGCTTCGCCGACCGCGTCTATGACGTCGGCATCGCCGAGCAGCATGCGGTGACCTTCGCGGCGGGCCTGGCCTGCGAGGGCATGCGGCCGTTCTGCGCGATCTACTCGACCTTCCTCCAGCGCGCCTATGACCAGGTCGTCCACGACGTGGCGATCCAGAAGCTGCCGGTGCGCTTTGCGATCGACCGGGCGGGCCTGGTGGGTGCGGACGGCGCCACCCATGCCGGCAGCTTCGACGTGGCCTATCTGGGCTGCCTGCCGGGCATGGTGGTGATGGCCGCCGGCGACGAGCTGGAGCTCATGCACATGGTGCGTACGGCGGCCGCCTATGACGAGGGGCCGATCGCGTTCCGCTACCCGCGCGGCGAGGGCGTGGGCCTGGAACTGCCGGTGCGCGGCCGGGTCCTGGAGATCGGCAAGGGCAGGGTGGTCCGCGAGGGCTCGCGCGTGGCGCTGCTGTCCTTCGGCACGCGCCTTGCCGAATGCCAGAAGGCGGCCGATGAGCTGGCGGTCCGCGGGATCAGCGTGACCGTGGCCGATGCCCGCTTCGCCAAGCCACTGGACGAGGAACTGGTCCGCCAGCTCCTGGCGCATCACGAGCTGGTGGTGACGGTGGAGGAAGGGTCGATCGGCGGGTTCGGCAGCCAGGTGCAGCAGTGGGCACTGGATCAGGGCCTGCTCGACGGCGGCAGCGTCCGGCTGCGCTCGATGATCCTGCCGGACCGCTTCATCGACCACGGCACGCCGGCTGGGCAGTATGCCGAGGCCGGGCTGGACGCGGCCGCGATTGGTCGCCGGGTCATGCAGGTCCTGGGCGTGCGTACTGAGCCGCTCCGGATCGTGCAGGGATGACGCCTGGTAGGCAGCGACTCGACCAGATCCTGGTCGACCGCGGGCTTGCCGAGACCCGGAGCAAGGCCCAGGCGATCATCATGTCCGGCTTGGTCTTCTCCGGTGAGCGCAAGCTCGACAAGGCAGGCGAGCAGCTCAAGGCCGACGTGCCGATCGAGGTGCGGCAGAGCGGGCCGGGCTGGGTCAGCCGGGGTGCCCTAAAGCTGATCGAAGGGCTGGACCGCTTCGCGATCGACCCGGGGGGTCTGGTCTGCCTGGATGTGGGCGCTTCGACCGGCGGATTCACCGAGGTGCTGCTGAGCCGGGGGGCTGCGCGGGTCTATGCCGTCGATGTCGGCTATGGCCAGCTCGCCCAGAAGCTGCGGGACGACCCGCGGGTGGTCAATCTGGAGCGGACCAATGCGCGCCACCTGACGTCTGCGCAGGTGCCGGAGCCGGTGGCGCTCCTGGTCTGTGACGCGAGCTTCATCGGCCTGTCCACGGTGCTGCCCGCCCCCCTGACGCTGTGCGCGCCCGATGCCTGGCTGGTGGTGCTGATCAAGCCGCAGTTCGAGGTGGGGCCCGGCAGGGTCGGCAAGGGCGGGGTGGTGCGCGATCCGGCCTTGCACGAGGAGGTCTGTGCCCATTATCGGCACTGGTTCATGGCGCAGGGCTGGCAGGTAGCGGGGATCGTCCGCAGTCCGATCACCGGGCCGGCGGGCAACGTCGAATTCCTGTTGGCGGCCCGCCGGTCGGTGGGTTCTGCTTCCATCGATCCGGAGCGTGGGCGTGGCGAAACAGTATCAGAAGATCGAGCCTAAGATCCGGGCGTTCATCGAGCGGCAGCGCATCTTCTTCACCGGAACGGCCGCGGACGAGGCGAGGGTGAACATCTCGCCGCGCGGCACCGACCTGCTGCGCATCCTGAACGAGAACCGGGTGGCGTATCTGGACCTGACCGGCAGTGGCAGCGAGACGGCGGCGCATCTGAAGGCGGACGGCCGGATGACCATCATGTTCTGCGCCTTCGACGGGCCGCCACAGATCCTGCGGCTGTACGGTCGCGGCACCTGCCATTTCCGTGGCAGCGCTACCTATGCGGAGCTGCTGGCCGAGTGGTTTGGCAACGAGCAGCCGCTGGGTGCCCGGCAGATCGTGGTGCAGGACATCGACCTGGTGCAGACCTCCTGCGGCTTCGGCGTGCCCCGGTTCGACTACCAGGGCGAGCGCGACAGCATGGAGCGTTGGGCACTGGGACAGGGCGGCGAGGAGGGCCTCAAGGCCTATCGTCGCCGCGAGAATGTCCAGAGCATCGACGGGCTGCCGACCGGGATGCCCCTGGATCAGTGATCGTAGGGCGGGTGGCGCGGAAAGCGCAGCAGCTCGTCCTTGGTGTCGAACCAGCCGATCCGCTCGCCGAACCAGCCATGGAGGCGCGGGCGCACCCCGTCCGGCTCGTCCAGGGACGCGATCGGCACGCCCACCGACTGCTGCTTCTCGTCGATCATGAAGAGCTGGCTGCCACAGCTCGGGCAGAACGAGCGCCGCGCCGCGGGCGAGGAAGCAAAGCTATGCGGCTTGCCGCGGGTCACCTGGAACCGGGCGCTGCTGACCTGCACCCAGGCGACCACCGGCGCGCCGCTGGCCCGGCGGCATTCCCGGCAGTGGCAGTAGTCCGCGAGATCGTCCTCCTCCAGGTCGATCGCATAGCGCACGCCGCCGCACAGGCAGCCACCTTCCATCCTGGTCACGCAGCCGCTCCCATACGCTCGAAGCCTGCCTCAAGATCGGCGATCAGGTCCTCCGGCGCCTCCAGCCCGATATGGATGCGCAGGCAGGGGCCCTCCGCCTGCCAGTTCGTGGCGCTGCGTGTCTTGTTCGGGAAGGTCGGGATCAGCAGGCTCTCATAGCCACCCCACGACCAACCCATGCCGAACAGCTTCATCCCGTTCAGCATCGCGGCCACCGCTTCACGGCCGAAGGGCTTCAGGACCAGGCCGAACAGGCCGCAAGCACCCTTGAAGTCGCGCTGCCACAAGGTATGGCCCGGATCGTCCGGCAGGGCCGGATGCAGCACCCGCGCCACTTCCGGACGCTTCTGCAGCCATTGGGCGATGCGGATGCCGCTGGCCATGTGCCGCTGGAGCCGGACCTCCAGGGTGCGGATCGCGCGGAGCACCAGCCAGCAGTCCTCGGGGCTGGTCGACATGCCGAGATCCTGGACGCCCTGGCGCAGCCGGGGATGGATCTCAGGCGTGGAGGTGATGATCCCCATCATCAGGTCGGAATGGCCGCCCAGATACTTGGTGGCGGCATGGATCGTCACGTCGACGCCGTGCTCGTACGGCTTGAAGAACAAAGGCGTGGCCCAGGTGTTGTCAAACACCACCAGCGCACCGTGGGCATGGGCGATATTGGCCACCCGCGCCACGTCGGTGATCTCGAAGGTGAGGGAGCCCGGGCTCTCCAAATAGACCAGCCGCGTCTCCGGCCGCATCCGCGCCTCCACCTCCTCAGGCTGGAGCGGATCGAAATAGTCGACCGCCACGCCCATGCGGGTCAGCAGGTGGTCAGCAGTGTGGCGGGTCGGCTGGTATACGTTGTCGGCGATCAGCACATGATCGCCTGCCTGGAGGAGTGCCAGGAACGTCGCCACGATGGCGCCCTTGCCCGAGCCCACCGTCACCGCGCCGCCGGCACCCTCCAGCGTCGCCACTGCCTCTTCCAGCGCGAAGGTCGTGGGCGTGCCGTAGCGGCCGTAATTGAGGACGCCAGGTCCCGGCCTCGCGGCGAGCAGGGCGTCCACCGTCGGGAAAAGGATGGTCGAGGCCCGCTGAATCGGCGGATTGACGATCCCGTCATTCTGCTCGGGATCGCGGCCGAGCGTGGTCACAAGAGTCGCGTCGCGCATCCGTTCCTCCGAAATCCGCATGCGCGGGCTAGCACGGGAAGCCGGCCCGGCGAAGTCAGGCGTGACACCCGGCTGGGTGAAATCCTAACCGGTGGCGGTTGGCAGCCTGAAATTTGCGTGCCATGCCTGTTAGCGGATCGGGAGTGTAGGGTTACACTTCCATGACATGAATGATGGCCGGATTGGCCAATAACCGAGGGAAGCCTCTCATGCGTCTTTCGAGTCTGCTGGGCGCCTGTGCGCTGTTCGCGCTCGGAGCCACGGCGGCACAGGCCGGGCCCACCCTGGATGCGGTAAAGCAAAAGGGATTCGTGCAGTGCGGCGTGAACGTGTCAGGCTTGCCGGGCTTCGCCTCGGTGAACAACGAGAACCAGTGGTCGGGCCTCGACATCGACCTGTGCAAGGCGGTGGCCGTAGCTCTGTTCAACGACCCGAACGCCGTGAAGTATACGCCGCTGAACGCCAAGGAGCGGTTCACGGCGCTGCAGTCCGGCCAGATCGACATCCTGTCGCGCAACACAACCAACACGCTGTCGCGTGATACGGCGCTGGGCCTCGACTTCCCGTCGATCAATTATTACGACGGTCAGGGCTTCATGGCCAAGAAGGCGCTGGGCGTCCAGTCGGCGCTGGAACTGGATGGCGCGTCGGTCTGCGTCCAGGCCGGCACCACGACCGAGCTGAATCTTGCCGACTTCTTCCGCGCCAACAACATGAACTACCAGGGCGTGGTGTTCGAGAACAACGACGAGGTGAACGCCGCTTACGACGCCGGCCGCTGCGACGTGCTGACCACGGATGCCTCGGGCCTCTACTCGACGCGCACCAAGCTGCAGAACCCGGACGACCACATGGTCCTGCCGGAGATCATCAGCAAGGAACCGTTGGGCCCGGCCGTGCGCCATGGCGACAACGAGTGGGCCGATATCGTGCGCTGGTCGTTCTACGCGATGGTCCAGGCCGAGGAGTTCGGCATCACCAGCGAGAATGTCGAGCAGATCGCGGCCGAGACCCAGAATCCCGACATCCAGCGCTTCCTCGGCAAGATCGATGAGCTCGGCGCCGGGCTGGGCCTGCCCAACGACTTCGCCCTGCAGATCACCAAGCAGATCGGCAATTACGGCGAGAGCTTCGAGCGCAATGTCGGTATGGGTTCGCCGCTCAAGATCGAGCGCGGCCTGAACGCGCTGTGGACCGATGGCGGGCTGCAGTACGCCATGCCGTTCCGCTGATCGATCCGGCGGGGCCGCGACACGCGGTCCCCGCTGCCTTCGCGCGACCACCGCTGACCGCAGGGCCCAGCGAGCTAGCAGGAGCGATCATGGCGCAGTCAGCACCAAGGCCGCCGGCCCGGCCGCCGTTCTGGAACGACCCGCTCGTCCGCTCGATCATCTATCAGGTGCTGGCCATCGGCCTGGTCTGCGTGGTCGGCTGGTATCTGATCCACAACACGATCACCAATCTCCAGCGCCTTGGCGTCTCCACCGGCTTCGGCTTTCTCGGGCGGCCGTCCGGATTCGACATCTCGCAGACTCTGATCGACTACAACTCGACCTACAGTTTCGGCCGGGCCTTCCTGGTGGGCCTGCTGAACACGGCGCTGGTGGCGGTCTGCGGCATCGTGCTGGCCACGATCATCGGGTTCCTGGTCGGAATCGGCCGGCTGTCGCGCAACTGGCTGATCGCGCGGCTGTGCACCACCTATGTCGAGATCCTGCGCAACATCCCGATCCTCCTGCAGCTGATCTTCGTCTACACGCTGCTGGTCTCGGTGCTGCCGGCCCCGCGGGAAAGCCTGTCGATCGGCGAGACGGTGTTCCTGAACACCAGCGGCCTGTTCGTGCCGCGGGTGATCCCGCTGGCCGGGGCAGGGCTGTTCTTCCTTTCGATCCCGGTGGCCGTGGTCCTGGCTTGGCTGTTCGCGCGCTGGGCGCGCATCCGGCGCGAGCGCACCGGGCAGAGCCTGCCGCGCAACTGGATCACGCTCCTGATCCTGATCGGCCTGCCGCTCCTGACCTTCCTCGCGACCGGCCGGCCGATCGAACTGGAATACACCACGATCGGCCGCTTCCGGCCGCAGGGTGGCTTCGCCCTCCAGCCGGAGTTCGTGGCGCTGGTGCTGGGCCTGTCGATCTACACGGCCTCCTACATCGCCGAGATCGTCCGCTCGGGCATCCTGGCGGTCGGCAAGGGCCAGATCGAGGCGGCGAGCGCCCTGGGCCTGGATCACAGCCAGACCCTGCGCCTGGTGGTGGTGCCCCAGGCGCTTCGGGTCATCGTGCCGCCGCTCACCAGCCAGTACCTGAACCTCACCAAGAACAGCTCGCTGGGCGTGGCGGTGGGCTATCCCGACCTGTTCAGCGTGGCCGGCACCATCAACAACCAGACCGGGCAGGCCGTGGAGGTCATCGCCATCACCATGGCGGTCTACCTCCTGTTCAGCCTGATCACCTCGGCCTTCATGAATTGGTACAACGCGCGCATCGCGCTGGTGGAGCGCTGACGCCATGGCCACGGACATCGCACCTCCCGCCACCGCACTGCCGCCGCCGCGCACCTCGGTCGGGCCGTTGGCCTGGCTGAAGCAGAACCTGTTCGCCACGCCCAAGGACACGGTGCTCACCATCCTGGTGGCACTGTTCCTCGCCTGGGTGGTGCCGCCCTTGCTGCGCTGGGCGATCTTCGACGCGACCATCTCCGGTACGACCCGCGATGTCTGCAACTTCGACGGGGCGTGCTGGACCGTCATCAAGATGCGGTTCGGCCAGCTCATCTACGGGCTCTACCCGCCGGACCAGCGCTGGCGGGTCAATCTCGTGGCGGTGCTGCTGGTCCTTTCGCTGGTGCCGCTGTTCCTGCCATGGCTGAAGCAGAAGCTGCTTTACGGGGCAGGGGTGTTGATCGTCCTGCCGATCGTCGCCAGCCAGATCCTGGAGGGCGGCTGGGCCGGGCTGCCGCAGGTCGAGACCAATCTCTGGGGCGGCCTGTTCCTGACTCTGCTGATCTCGCTCGTCGGCATCGCCGCCAGCCTGCCAATCGGCATCCTGCTGGCACTCGGCCGGCGCTCCAACATGCCGATCATCAAGGCTCTCTGCGTGACGCTCATCGAGATCGTCCGCGGCGTGCCGCTGATCACCGTGCTGTTCATGGCCTCGGTGATGCTGCCGCTGTTCTTCCCGCCAGGCTGGTCGATCGACAAGCTGGCACGCGCGCTCATCGGCGTGTCGATCTTCAGCGGCGCCTACATGGCGGAGGTGATCCGGGGCGGCCTGCAGGCGATCCCCAAGGGCCAGTACGAGGCCGCCAAGGCGATGGGGCTCAGCTACTGGCAGAGCATGGGGCTGATCATCCTGCCGCAGGCGCTGCGCCTGGTGATCCCGGGCATCGTCAACACCTTCATCGGCCTGTTCAAGGACACCTCACTGGTGCTGATCATGGGCCTCTACGACCTCTTGGGCATCGCCCGGATGATCGTGGCCAGCCCGGAATGGCTGGGTCGGTCGATCGAGACCTACGTCACTGCCGGGTTCGGCTTCTGGATCTTTTGCTACGCCATGTCCCGGTACAGCCAGCGCCTGGAGCGCAAGCTGCAGACCGGCCACAAGCATTGACGGAGAAGGTGCGCATGAGCAGCGGGGCGATGATCCAGCTGGACCAGGTCAACAAATGGTACGGCCAGTTCCACGTGCTCCGGAATGTGAACCTGTCGGTCGAGAAGGGGCAGAAAGTCGTGGTCTGCGGGCCGTCCGGGTCCGGCAAGTCGACCATGATCCGCTGCATCAACCGGCTGGAGGAGCACCAGCAGGGCCGCATCGTGGTGAACGGGATCGAGCTGAACTCGGACGTGAAGAACGTCGACGCGATCCGGCGCGAGGTCGGCATGGTGTTCCAGCACTTCAACCTGTTTCCGCACCTGACCGTGCTGGAGAACCTGACGCTGGCGCCGATCTGGGTGCGCAAGACGCCCAAGGCCGAGGCCGAGGCGACCGCGCGCCATTATCTGGAGCGGGTGCGCATTCCCGAGCAGGCGGACAAGTATCCGGGTCAGCTCTCGGGCGGCCAGCAGCAGCGCGTCGCGATCGCGCGCGCCTTGTGCATGAAGCCGCAGATCATGCTGTTCGACGAGCCGACCTCGGCACTCGACCCGGAAATGGTCAAGGAGGTCCTGGACACGATGGTGTCGCTCGCCAACGAAGGCATGACCATGATCTGCGTGACCCACGAGATGGGCTTCGCCAAGGCGGTCGCCGACTTCGTGGTGTTCATGGACAAGGGCGAGGTCGTCGAGCAGGCAGCGCCGGCCGAGTTCTTCGGCAACCCGCGCAGCGACCGGACCAAGCTGTTCCTCAGCCAGATCCTGGCGCACTGACCGGATCCCGGCGTATGGAAAGCTGCGCCGTCCCGGCGGCCGGCCATGCCGGACCGCCCGCCAGGACGGCGCTGCCCGTTACATCTGGTCCTTGACGTCCTCGGCGCTGTCCGAGATCGCGTCACCGCCGGCACTGATGTCTTCGCCGGCGCCGCTGATCGTGTTGCAGGCGGCAAGGGAGCCGGCGGTGAGAGCGAGCATCATCATGGTGAGCAGGATGCGACGGATCGACATGGCGGGGCTCCTTGGGCCTTGGCTGTTCGCCGCACGGGATGTCCTACGGCGGAACGAGTGTAGGATGAACATCTACCCCGGCACAGCGTTCCCGATATGTCATAACGTATCTACCCAATCATAGAACGTCGTGCCCGACACCCCCATGCCCGCCGTCCTCGTCTATCGGGATCGCCTGCTGGCGCCGCCGGAAGGATTCGTCCCCCGCCAGTATCGGGCGTTCACCGAGCTGCGCCCGGTGTTCCTGGGCTGCCGCCGCGACGCCGGCTTCGCCGACCTGCCGCACGAGGCCGCGATCCTGGGCGAGCTTCCCGGCGTGCGGCCCTGGCAGGTGCCGCTGTTTCGCCAGGCCGGGCTCGTTCCGGACCGGCTGCTGCGCTGGGCGCGCGGCCATGACGTGCGCATCGTCCATGCCCAGTTCGGCCGCGGCGGCGCCCTGGCGCTGCCGATCGCTCGGGCACTCGGCGTGCCGCTGGTGGTGACGTTCCATGGCGGCGATGCCAGCAAGCGCAGCCATTTCCGGCGCTCCTGGCCGTTTAGCACCATCTTCCAGCGCCGCTGGCCGGACCTGCAGCGCGAGGCCAGCAGGTTCCTGTGCGTCTCCGGCTTCGTGCGCCGGCTCCTGCTGGAGCGCGGCGTGCGCGAGGACCTGCTGAGCGTCCATCATCTGGGCGTGGAGATGCCACCCATGCCGCCGGCCACTCGTAAGCGCGGCAATCGGCTGCTCTGCGTCGGCCGCCTGGTGCCCAAGAAAGGTTTCGGTGACGCCATCGCGGCCCTGGCTGCAGCGCGCGCCCGGGGCCGCGAACTGGTGCTCGACGTGATCGGGGACGGCCCCCTGCGTGCTGAACTGGCGGCCGCGGCCGCTGGCCAACCGGTGCGATTCCTGGGCTGGCAGCAGCCCGACCAGGTGGCGGCCGCGATGGCCGATGCCCTGGCCCTGCTGGTGCCGAGCCGGGTCGCCGCCAGCGGTGATGCCGAGGGCCTGCCGACCGTGGTGCTGGAGGCTCAGGCGCGCGGCTTGCCTGTGATCGCGACCCGCCATGCCGGAATCCCGGAGGCCGTGAGCCACGATGCGACCGGCCTGCTCGTGCCCGAGGGCGATGTCGCGGCCCTGGCGGACGCGATCGTCCGGCTCGCCGGCGACGAGCAACTCTGGCAGCACCTGCGCGACCAGGCGCTGCACTCGGTGCGCGCGGAGTTCGACGCGGTACGCCAGTCCCAGCGCCTGGAGCGCCGCCTCCTGGCTCTGCTCTAGCACCCCCCGGCTTGTACCTCCGGGCGATCGACCCGACATTCCACCCGGACAGGCAGCAGAATCGAGGAGGAAGCATGGACGGGCTGGTCGCCGTCGAACTGGACAGGCGCGCGCTGCTGCGCATTGGCGGCCCGGACCGGACCGGTTTCCTGCAGAACCTGGTCAGTGCCGACATAAGCCGGGTAGCGAGCGGCCATGCGGTGTGGAGCGCCCTGCTCACCCCCCAGGGCAAGTATCTGGCCGACTTCTTCATCTATCCGGCCGAGGACAGCTTCCTGCTCGACACGGAAGTCGAGTTCGCGGCCGACCTGCAGCGGCGCCTCACCCTCTACCGGCTGCGCGCCAAGGTCACCATCGAGCAGCCGGACCCGGCGCTGCGGGTGTTCGCGCTACTGGGTGACGGTGCCGCAGCCGCCGTCGATCTCCCTGCGGAGCCGGGTGCCTGCCGTTCCCTGGCCGGCGGCATAGCCGCCGTGGACCCACGGCCGGTGGACCTCGGCGTGCGGCTGGTGGGTGAGCGGATGCCGGAGCTGCCGACGGCCAGGCCCGGCAGCTTCGCGGACTGGGACCGCGCCCGGCTGCTCGCGGGCGTGCCGGATGGCACCCGCGACCTCGTGGTCGAGAAGACCACGCTTCTGGAAGCCGGCTTCGACGAGCTGGGCGGCGTGGATTTCGCCAAGGGCTGTTATGTCGGCCAGGAACTCACCGCGCGCATGAAGTACCGCGGCCTCCTGAAGAAGCGGCTCCTGCCGGTCGAAATCGAGGGCGAAACCCCGCCCCTCGGCACGCCTCTGATGGGCGCGGATGGCCGCGAGGCCGGCGAGATGCGCTCGGCCTGCGGTGAACTGGGGCTGGCGCTGGTCCGGCTGGAAGCCCTCGACCAGGAGCTGACCGCGGGTGCCAGCCGGCTGAGGGTGCGCCGGCCGGCCTGGCTGCCGCCCGGCTAGTTCGGCCGGGTGCGGATTGCCGCCTGGGCCGCGGCCAGCCGGGCGATCGGCACGCGGTAGGGCGAGCAGGACACATAGTCCAGGCCGACCTCGTGGCAGAAGGCCACGGAGGCAGGATCGCCGCCATGCTCGCCGCAGATGCCGAGCTTGAGGTCCGGCCGCTTCGCCCGACCGCGCTCCTTGGCGATCCGGATCAGCTCGCCCACGCCGTCCTGGTCCAGGGTCTGGAACGGGTCGGCCTGGAAGATGCCCTCCTGCAGGTAGCGCTCCATGAACTTGCCGCTGTCGTCGCGCGACAGGCCCAGCGCCATCTGGGT
>Ga0182739_1004382_pt1 | contig 11716 bp, 8 predicted proteins | sample eDN5th30CBELigBY_FD_128873 | JGI IMG/M metagenome (GOLD analysis project Ga0182739, IMG submission 128873) | Enriched backyard soil microbial communities from Emeryville, California, USA - eDNA 5th pass 30_C BE-Lig BY (version 2) (version 2) | ecosystem: Environmental > Terrestrial > Soil >... | reverse complement strand
TATCTGTAGTTATATTTATTGGCATATGCATAATATTCACCCCAGAATATTATGCAGTTTAGTGATCCAAACTGTACATACTTAAACGATCATTTTTGTACATTTTTAATTTAGCATTTGTAAATATCATCTGTAGAATAATTTGAAGTGACTCATATTAAAAATTCAAATATGCTATTTGTTTGTAAGTATATTCCAGATAAACTTTCATTGACTATAACTTATTTTTAAAACAAGTTTGTGGTTCATTGGTGATTTCTATAGGAAAAGAGCGGATATATTAGTGAACAGATATAAAAACCAGAAGGGGGAGGAAAATCCCTCTTAATCTCAAAATCTCAACTTCGTGTAAAATATCTATTAACACAACTAAATTTAATCATTTGAAACGTCTCAAATCCTCGGTAAACATTGGATTTGTGGCGTTTTTTATTGGGTCAGGAACGAACAATAAGTGTTATTAACACGTCTTGGGCATGAAACTCCAGATTCATGCCTTATCTCTTCTTCCGCAAACGGGCCATTATCTACAGTATGTAAATCCACCGTATTTAACGTAAGTAAAGATAGTAAAAAGTACTAGTTTTGTATCTTTATGTAAGCAATATCTACAGTTAGTTTTTATAGCTCTTAACGTATGCAACGATAGGACTTTACTTGGAGGGGTGGGTATGATAGGCTAGCTCGCCTACTGAAACACCTGCTTCAGCCTTTCAAGACCAATCATGCCCACAGAGGCTCCAAGTCAAGTCCTTAAACACTTATCTATGACTACATGTACATAAAGATAAAAGGTGCTACGGATAAACGTTTTATTGCAGTCACTGTAGATAATAGCCAAATTGTTGAAGATATGTTAATAAGTGGTGAAAATATCATGCGTGTTGAAATTTAACAAGAGAACCTCAACTTAATCCCAAAAGATGAGGTTTTAAAATTTGGATATATCCAATTCTAATCAACTAGCATTTATAAAAATGAAATTGAAAATTAGTGATACTTTTCTTATCAGGTGCTACTTTGCTAAGTCATCGTACTGAGGCCCAACCTATGTATGATCTATTGAATTTTAATTGGGATGAATTGTGAGGATCTACATAAATTTCAAATTAAAAAGAGCAGGGATCTACTCATTTTCTTTGCCCTGCACTTTTATTTAGAATAAACTAACTGATTTGCAAGAATTTCTCTCAATTAAATCTGTATCAACCAAAAGTTTTATTTTATCGTTTTCATTGTTATCAATTTCTCTTATAAGTTTTTCAACAGCTAATAAAGCAATTTTATCTTTTTTTACATTTATTGTTGTTAGTTCAGGAGTAATCACTTGTGACTCAAAGATATTATCAAAACCAATTATTGAGACATCATTTGGAACATGAATGCCTATTTCATACAATGATTTAATAACACTGATGGCCATATAATCAGCCTCACAAAATAGAGCAGTAGGTAAATTGTTCATCTGCTTTTTAATTTTATTCTTAAATTCTTCTTGAGATGTAATAACAGTTGGTGATATCGGATAATAGTTATGTTCAGCAATCTTTAGATCACTTTCTTCCAATGCCTGTAAAAAGCCCTTCCTTCTCATATCAAAATTATACATTCTAGTGGTTGATTCAACGTAGCCAATATTCTCATGTCCTAAGTTAATTAAATATTTTCCTGCCTGATATGCTCCATAAATATTATTCATTACAACAAAATTCACATCTAACGTTTCAAAACAGGTATCTAATACAACTAAGTTAGGCTGGATACTAGAAACAAGATTTATTTGTTCAGGTGTTAAATTTGTGCCTAATAATAATATCCCAGCGGATTTTTGTTCTTGTTCTAGTCTAGCTATTTCATCTTTTAGATTATTAATTCTTATGGCAGAAACAATTAGAGAATAGCCATTTGATCCAATTTGTTTATCTATATTGTTAATTAATTCTGTAAAGAATGGCATTGTTTCGTAATTTTCGGTAACTATACCTTCGTGTGTACAAGCAACAAATCTTAGTAGTTTTGAACTTGTTTGAAAGTATTGGTCCGCCTTGATAATTGGACGAGGGATATAACCATGTTCTTGTGCAATTTTTATTATTTTATCTCGAGTTTCCTTACTGACTCCATTTTTCCCATTAAGTGCCAGAGACACAGCGGATTTGGAAACATTAGCTAACTTAGCGATATCATCTATTTTCATTTATGATTTACACCTTCTTATTTAAGAATAAATTATATAGTTATTATCTAATTTAGTTTATTATAACATAAATAAAAAAAATTAGTTGTAGTTTAGTTAGTGGTTGTTCATTTAGGTATTCGCTGATAAAGGTTTTAAATGATTAAAAAGTTGTTATATAAATAATGAAAGCGATTTATTATTTTAGTTAAATTTATCAAATAACTAAACTTTAACTAAAATAATTTCGTAAAATCCGTTGACTAATTTATAATTAGTTGATAATATGCATTCATATAGAAAAAACAACTAAAAAAGTTTAGTTTTAGGGTGTCTCAATGAGAACTTATATCTCCCAATGTTTATTTCTGTGCATTATAAATTTTTAGTGATGAAAGATTGATAAAACAACCAAGAATGTTTTTAGGGGGTAGAAAAATGGAGAAGTTAAAGCTAGGTTATGCGCCTACAAGAAGATTTGTTTTTAGTAAGGAAGATGCTTTGAAATATAAAGTTTTAATCAGAGAAAAGATGGAAAGCTTTGGGTTGGATATTGAAATTATTGATTTAGAAGGAATTAACGAAGAAGGATTGTTGCATGAACGCAATGAGGAATCCGCCATTATAAAACGATTTAGAGATGCGGAAGTTGATGCTTTATTTTTTCCTCATTGTAACTTTGGAACAGAGGATATTGTGGCACGTGTAGCTAAAGCGATAGGGAAACCTGTATTAATTTGGGGGCCAAGAGATGAAGCGCCGTTAGAAGATGGTATGCGTTTGCGTGATACACAATGCGGAATCTTTGCGACAGGAAAAGTATTAAGAAGATTTAATGTAAAGTTTACATATATCACGAACTGTAGTGTAGATGATCCCATTTTTGAAAGAGGGTTTAAAAACTTTATAGGTGCGGCAAATGTTGTAAAACATTTTACTAGTCTACGAATCCTACAGATTTCTACTAGACCGTCAGATTTTTGGTCTGTTATTTGTAATGAAGGTGAATTATTAGAAACATTTGGAATTCAAATTCATCCAATAACACTCGATGAGTTGAAAAAGGAAACATTGAAGATTGAAAAAACTGGCAGTTCTGAGCTAGAAGAGGCCGTGAACTATATTAAGGAAAAGCTTGATTGGGGTAGAGTTACTGACGAGGATGTTAGACGTATCGCTTCATTAAAAGTAGCGATGAAAAAATTAGCAACAGAGACTAGAAGTACAGCCATTGCTATTCAATGTTGGTCTACTTTACAAGATATTATAGGTATTATGCCGTGTTTGGCAAATGCTATTTTAACAGATGAACAGATTCCAGTGACTTGTGAAACGGATATTCACGGTGCAATTACGTCTATTATGGTTCAAGCAGCAACTTTAAATACAGCACCAACATTCTTTGCAGATATCACAATACGCCATCCTGAAAATCCAAATGGCGAACTGTTATTCCATTGTGGTAACTTCCCAGTCTCATTAAGTTTAGAAGAAAGGCCAAAGTTAAATAAGCACTTTTTATTTGAAGATCATTCCCCAGGGACACATGAAGGGGAGATTAAGGGGGGAGACATGACATTAGCTAGATTTGATGGAGATCATGGTGAGTATTCAATATTCCTAGGAAAAGCAAGAGGTATTGAAGGACCATTTACTAGAGGGTCATATGTGTGGGTGGAAGTAAATGATTGGCCTTTATGGGAAGAAAAATTAGTCAAAGGCCCTTATATTCACCATTCAGTAGGTATTCATGCCAACGTCATTCCGGTACTTTTTGAAGCTTGTGAATACATTCCTGGTTTAACGCCAGACCCGGTTGATCCAACTGTTGAAGAAATCAAAGCTTGGCTCCGTGGTAGTGATCTTAACAAGTAAAGCTATTTTTAAAATAAGTGGAGGTTATATTAATGGATGAAATTACGTTTTTAAAAAGAAAAGCAACTGAAATTCGCATGGAATTATTAACAATGATTTATAATGCCCGAACTGGTCATACTGGTGGTTCATTATCAAATACAGATATTTTAACAGTTTTATATTATAAGATTATGAATATTGATCCGAGTAATCCTAACTGGGAAGACCGAGATCGTTATGTTCAAAGTAAAGGACACTCAGTTGAATCTTTATGGGCCATATTAGCAGATAAAGGTTTTTTTCCTAAAGAAGAATTAAAGACTTTTTCGCAGTTTGGGTCAAGATTAATCGGTCATCCAAATAATAATGTTCCGGGTGTTGAAATGAACACTGGAGCATTAGGGCATGGACTGCCAATTTCAGTAGGGATGGCATTAGCTGCAAAAATGGATGGGAAACCATATAAAGTATATACACTTATGGGTGACGGTGAGCAAGCTGAAGGATCAGTGTGGGAAGGAGCAATGGCAGCTGCTCAATATAAACTTGATAATTTAATAGCAATTATTGACCGTAATAAATTGCAAATTACAGGAAGTACAGAAGATGTAATGGCTTTAGAGCCATTACCAGACAAATGGAGAAGTTTTGGTTGGGAAGTAATTGAAGTGGATGGTAATGATGTTGAGCAATTAGTAGAGGTATTCTCACAAACACCGAGGGTAGAAGGGAAACCTACTATGATTATTGCGAATACAGTAAAGGGGAAAGGTATTTCCTTTGCAGAAAATGTAGGGGCATGGCATCATCGTGTACCTTCAGAAGAGGAATATGACTTAGCTATTGAAGAACTTTCAAAACAAATGGAGGTTTTAGTATGAAAAATATCGCTTTAAAACCTACTAAAGGAAATAAAATTGCAAACCGTCAAGTTATAAGCGAAACATTGTTGGATTTAGGAAGAAAAAATAGAGATTTGTTAGTTTTAACAAGTGATTCAAGAGGCTCTGCATCAATGGTTAATTTTGGAGAAGAGCTTCCAGAACAAATTGTAGAGGTCGGCATAGCTGAACAAAATATTGTAGGGATGGCTTCAGGGTTAGCACATTCTGGTAAAAAACCCTTTGTAGCTTCACCGGCTTGCTTTTTAAGTATGAGAAGTATTGAACAAATTAAAGTAGATGTCGCATATTCCAAAACAAATGTTAAATTGATAGGGATTAGTGGTGGTGTCAGTTATGGAGCACTTGGGATGTCACACCATTCTGTTCAAGATTTAGCTGTTACAAGAGCTATTCCGGGACTTGATGTTATGATGCCAGCTGATAGACATGAAGCCAAAAAGATGATTGAAGCATTGGTTGATTATAATCGTCCTGTTTATGTTCGAATTGGACGAAATCCGGTAGAAGATTCATACTTATCAGATAACTATGAATTTAAGATTGGTAAGGCGGTAACAATGAATGAAGGAAACGATATTACAATTATTGCAGCTGGTGAAACGGTACGTGTTGCTCTAGATACTGCTGACGCACTTTTGGCTGAAGGTATTAGTTGTAGAGTAATCAATATGCACACGATCAAGCCATTAGACGAGAATGCGATTATTAATGCTGCGAAAGAAACAGGCCGAATTATTACAATTGAAGAACACAGTGTATATGGCGGACTAGGTTCAGCTGTTTCAGAAACAATCTCACAAAATTACCCGGTTCCTATTAAAATCCTAGGTATCCCAGATGAGCCAGCAATAACAGGAAATTCAAAGGAAGTTTTTAACCATTATGGATTAAGCGTTAATAATGTTTCAAATATTGTAAGGCAAATGATTGGTAAGTAAGGTGATGCTTATGGTGGACGAGAGTTATATTCTTACAATAGATCAAAGCACCTCTGGAACAAAAGGAATTATTGTTGATAAAAAAGGTACTATTATTTCAAGAAAGACATCAATTCATAAACAATTATATCCTCAATCGGGTTGGGTAGAGCATGACCCGATTGAGATCTATGAAAATGTAAAAAGAGTTATAAAGGAATCAATTGAATCAAATATTCATTTAATAAGTAATTTGAAGGCACTTACAATAACAAATCAGCGAGAGACTGTTGTGGTGTGGGATAAAAAGACTGGTAATCCAGTCTACAACGCTATTGTATGGCAGTGCCGAAGAACAACTGAAATGTGCATAACTTTAAATAAAGAAGGATACGCTGATAAGGTTCGAAAGAAGACTGGCTTGCCAATTGATCCATACTTCTCCGCATCAAAGGTGAAATGGATCCTTGATAATGTATCAGGAGCAAGAGAAAAAGCAGAAAAGGGAGATTTATTGTTAGGGACAATAGATAGCTGGTTAATTTGGAAGTTATCAGAAGGTAAGGTTCACGCAACTGATGTCACGAATGCGAGTCGAACACTTCTTTTTAACATCCACAGTTTAAGTTGGGATGAAGAGTTACTCCAAATCTTTAATATCCCTGAGTCAATGCTACCTGAAGTAAGATTTTCTGATGATTTATTTGGATTAATTGAAGATAGTGATTTGTTGGTTAATAAGATCCCGATTTCTGGTGTTATAGGTGATTCACAGGCAGCATTATTCGGCCAAAAATGCTTTGAAAAAGGTATGGCAAAAGCAACCTTCGGTACAGGAACTTCTGTAATGGTATATACGGAAGATCTATTAGAAGCAAGGGATGGTTTAGTTACAACAGTAGCTTGGGGGTTAAATGGAAAGGTACATTTTGCTTTAGAAGGAATCATAAATACAACTGGTGATATCATTAAATGGATGAAAGAAGATTTAACTTTATTTAATGAATTCAGTGAAGCTGAAGCTTTGGCAGAAATGCTGAAGGATAATGATGGGGTTTATTTAGTTCCTGCATTCGTAGGATTAGGTGCACCGTATTGGAGTCCAAATACCAGAGCAGGTATTATAGGCATGAGCAGAAGTACAAATAAATCTCACCTTGTGAGAGCAGGATTTGAAAGCATTGTGTATCAAGTGAAAGACATTGTAGAACTGATACATGAAAAAAATCAAATATCTGTAATGGGGTTAAAAGTAGATGGTGGTGCAACATCAAATAATTTCTTAATGAGTTTTTTATCTGATTTAGTAAATATTAACGTAATGGTTTCTGACATTCCTGAATTATCTGCATTAGGATCTGCCTTCATTGGCGGACTCGGAACAGGTATGTGGGTTTCTGTTGAAGAGATTACTTTGTTAAATAGAGAGTTAAGTATATTTGAACCGAAAATGAGTGAAGAAAAAAGAAAACAGTTTTACATGGAATGGAAAAATGCCATTCATTCGCTATTAATCTAGCATAGTAGGTGATATCAAGTTAAGTAATGTAATAATCGAAAGATTGATAAAATAATGAACTTTATTTTAAAAACTATGTAAGCGTATTAGTTGATATTGTGATTCTATTTCTAAATGCAAAAAGAGATGCAATCTTTCTATAAAGGAGGTGAATACGTTTATTTTCTGTTAAATCTCCCCTTAGGATAATGGTGATTTAAGGAAAGAAAGTAACGAAATCAAGTGAAATAGTTTTTATGCATTATTTTCTTTACGTAATAAACAGGGAGGTAAAATAATTGATAAAAATTAGAATATCAGAAAATAATAACCATTTTGAAACAGAAAAAGGGGAACCCTTTTTTTACTTAGCAGATACGGTTTGGAGTGCATTTACTAATACAACATTGGAAGAGTGGGAGACTTATCTTGACTATAGAAAAATGCAAGGCTTTAATGTGCTCCAAATAAATATCCTTCAACAATGGGACGCAAGTGAAACCGATCTGAGTATGAAACCGTTTAAATACAATGAAGATGGATCCTTTAATTTCTATGAGAGAAACGATTCTTACTTTGATCGTGCTGAAAAAATGGTAGCGATGGCAGTAGAAAAAGGATTTGTGCCAGCCCTTGTACTACTGTGGTGTAACTATGTGCCTGATACATGGGCATCTGAGTTTAATGATGTTAACAATATGCCAATAGAGTTAGTGGAAGATTATGTTAAATATGTTAATGAAAGATTTTCTAAGTATCATCCAATTTATTTGGTAAGTGGAGACACTGATTTTCCAACTGAACGTTCAATTCAATATTATTCGTTGGCTCTAAATACTATTAAAGAATTAAGTCCTCATTGTTTAGCAACTTTACACATTAGAGGCAGATTAATGGATATCCCTGATGAATTATTATATAGCAAAAAATTAGATTTTTATATGTTTCAATCTGGACATAATATACAATTTCAAAATATGTCCTACAAGCTTGCGGAAGAGTTTAATAATAAGCCGGTAAAAAGACCTTCCCTTAATTCAGAGCCGTGTTATGAACAAATGGGATATAGTAGGAATTTATACGGTAGATTTAACCAGTTTGATGTTAGAAAAGCTGCATGGCAAAGCTTGTTGTCTGGTGCTAGTGCTGGTATCACGTATGGTGCTCATGGAATATGGAGTTGGCACAAGAAGGGAAAGGGATTTGGTCTAATTGGAGAGATATTTGATAGACCTTATGATTGGAAAGATGCATTAAAGTTTGAGGGTGCTTGGGATTATTCTTTTGCGAAGAAGTTATTTAGAATATATGATCTCTATGACATGCAACCATTAGATATAGTCTTGAAAAATACGGACGAAATTAGAGTTGCTAGTAACAATGATTCCACTAAGATTGCCGTTTACGTTCCAGTTAATACTGTTCTTAAATTAGATAAGGTTTTTGAAGGTTTCGAATTCACTGTAATAGATTTAAAACATAGGCGTTTTGGAGAAGTTAGCGCATTATATGAAGACAATCAAACGGTTATTGATATGCATATGTTTGAATCAGATGTATTAATTATTGGAGAGAAAAAACTTTAAACTCCGTATTTTAGCATTCCTTTAAAACATCCTAAAATGAGGACTTACAATCAATAGAGAATGTAAAAAAAGTTTTGCTTTCTCTGAATTTAATTGATCACAAAAAATTATCCCTAGACAAGATATATAAGAATGAAAAGAAATTTGTATTGTTCAGGCAGAGAACCGAGTAGTTTCATTAATGTTGTCTCTATTCTGATCGGGTTTTTATAAAAAATAGAAATCAAACTATAGAGGGAAGGGTCAAAAATGAAATATGAGCAGTTAGCAAAGGATATTATTGAAAATGTAGGCGGAAAAGGAAATGTTTCTAGCGTTGTGCACTGTGTAACACGTCTTCGTTTTAAGTTGAAAGATGAAAGCAAAGCAAACACAGAAGTGTTAAAAAATATAGATGGTGTTGTTACCGTTGTGAAGAGTGGCGGGCAATACCAAGTGGTAATCGGAAATCATGTAACGGATGTTTATAAAGACGTTCTAGCAATCGGTGGATTTCAAGATCAAGCACCAGTAGATGAAAAAGTAGAAGGTACAAAAGGTTCCTTATTCAATAAGTTCATTGACATGATTTCAGGTATCTTCACCCCTATCCTTGGAGTATTAGTAGCAACTGGGATGATTAAAGGCTTCAACGCATTGTTTTTCTCACTTGGTTGGTTAGAAGAAACTTCAGGTACGTACCAACTATTGAATGCAACAGGGGATGCTCTGTTATATTTCCTTCCAGTTTTCTTAGGTTATACGGCAATGAAAAAATTTGGTGGAAGCCCTTTTATTGGAATGGCAATTGGGGCTGCATTATTGTATCCATCAACGGTAACTACCGGTGAGCCCCTTTATACTATATTTGAAGGAACAATGTTTCAGTCACCAATTTTTCTAACGTTCTTAGGTATTCCGGTTATTACAATGTCTTATGCATCATCTGTTATTCCAGTTATTATCTCAGCTTTCTTTGCTGCTAAATTGGAAAAGAAGTTAAGTGAAGTTATTCCTGGTATTATTAAAGCATTTTTCATCCCTTTCTTAACTTTACTTGTTGTGGTACCGCTAACATTTATAATTATCGGTCCTATTGCAACTTGGGTTGGTGTCTTGATAGGACAAGGATCTCTAGCGATGTATAATTTAAGTCCAATCATTGCAAGTATATTTATAGGTGCTACCTGGCAAGTGATGGTTATCTTCGGTCTTCACTGGGGATTAATACCGGTTGCAATCAGTAATCTTTCAACGTTGGGAAATGATACTTTGCTTGCAGCTATGATAGTTACTTCGTTTACTCAGAGTGCCGCTGTTCTTGCCATTATGATTAAAACAAAACAAAAGAAATTAAAAACATTAAGTGTACCTGCCTTTGTCTCAGGTTTGTTAGGTGTGACTGAACCGGCTATTTATGGGATTACATTACCATTAAAGAAACCATTTATTATTGCCTGTATCGGTGGGGCAGTTGGAGGTGGAATTATGGGATGGGCTGGTTCAAAAACGTATATGTTTGGTGGGCTTGGAATTTTCAGTTTCCCATCTTACATTAGTCCTGAAGGATTTACATTCGGTTTCTGGGGAACAGTTATTGCTGTTATCGTTTCCTTTTTCTTGACATTAATCCTAACTTATTTATTTGGTGGAATTGAAAAAGAACTACCTTCACAGTCAACAAAAAAAGCAATTGCAGCATCTATAGAAGAAACATCAACAGAGCAGAATAATGAAGAGTTGGTAAGTCCATTAAACGGACAAGTACTAGAATTATCAAAAGTGAAAGATGCTGCATTTTCCACTGGTGCACTTGGGCAAGGTTTAGCGATTGAACCTAGCGAGGGTAAATTACATGCTCCTGTTTCTGGAACCGTTTCAGCTTTATTCCCAACGAAGCATGCAATTGGAATCACTACGGATTCAGGTGCAAATATATTAATTCATATTGGAATGGACACAGTTCAATTAAAAGGAAAACATTTCACAGCACATACTAATCAAGGTGATTATGTAAAAAAAGGCCAATTATTAATTGAATTCGATATGGAGAAAATTCAAAAAGCAGGGAAGCTATTAACAACACCTGTGGTAATCACAAATCATGATGAATTTAACATAGAGCTGAGTAATGAAAGGGAAGTAAATTTAGGCGATTCATTAATTAAACTAAGTAAAATTTAATATAGTATAAGCCATGGAAAGAATGTCTTTCCTCTTTTCCAAACTTTAACAGTCAATTTTAAAGAATTAAAGAATTAGTTGATTCTGAACCTGAAATAAAACCAATTAACTAGTAAGTGAGGTAATCCTTATGAATAACCTTAACAATATCTCTAAAAAATATCCGGAAAACTTTCTATGGGGTGGAGCAATATCAGCAAATCAAGTTGAGGGGGCTTATTCAAAAGGAGGTAAAGGTCTCTCAACTATGGATGTTTTACCTCCTGCACCAGAGCGTTTTAAAATTCTCATGGGATCCAGCACAGATGTGAGATTAAAAGAAGGAACATACTACCCTACTCATGAAGCGATAGACTTTTATCATAAATACAAAGAGGATATTGCTCTTTTTGCAGAAATGGGATTTAAGTGCTTAAGACTATCAATTGCATGGACAAGAATATTTCCTAATGGTGATGATCATGTCCCAAATGAAGAGGGAATAAAATTCTACGATTGTGTATTTAATGAGCTACAAAAGTATGGAATTGAGCCAATTGTGACGATCTCTCATTTTGAAATGCCCTTGGCTCTACTTGAGAATTACGGTGGTTGGAGGAATCGATCTTTAGTTA
>Ga0182739_1004379_pt1 | contig 11719 bp, 15 predicted proteins | sample eDN5th30CBELigBY_FD_128873 | JGI IMG/M metagenome (GOLD analysis project Ga0182739, IMG submission 128873) | Enriched backyard soil microbial communities from Emeryville, California, USA - eDNA 5th pass 30_C BE-Lig BY (version 2) (version 2) | ecosystem: Environmental > Terrestrial > Soil >... | reverse complement strand
TTGAAACTTATAATTAACAAAACCATCGCTAGATGGAACGCGGAATGATGGGAAACTATCACGTTCCGTGTGGAGCAGGGGAAAAGCTGGAGATAACTTCAAATGCTTACCTATTGCCAACAAGTGCTAACAAGACAAAAAGCGTGAAATGGTTAATTATAATTAAAACAAAGGTATCCTGGACTGGTTTTAAAAACTAAAGAGTTTGTTGAACTTCTTTAAAAATCATGTGAATCAACAAAAAGGTGAAATAAACCAACGTTTCTTTGTAAGAAATGTTGGTTTATTTCTTTCTTTCTTTTATTTTCGCCGGGGTACAACTGACCCCTTTTATTAATGCGCATTAAATATAGAAATCAGATAAAGAATTTCTAGGAGGACACAAAAAGGATATATTTGTATGCTAATCTGTAATTGGAGGTGAGAGGATGGTTTTCAAACTTCTTTTAGTTGAAGATGATGCTGAGATAAGAGAGATTATTACAGATTATTTTATAGAAAAAAGTAATGGGACTTTTACTATGGATTTTGCTGAGACAGGATATGAAGGACAACAAAAGGGCATTGACAATGAATATGATTTGGTCCTTCTAGATGTCATGCTACCAGAGATGAACGGATTTACGATTTGTAGAGAGCTTAGGAAAAGTAGTGATGTACCCATTATATTTATTACTGCAAGGCACATAGAGAGTGATAGATTACATGGATATCATCTCGGATGTGACGACTATGTAACGAAACCTTTTTCTCTGGCAGAGTTATATGCAAAAGTCAATGCATTATTGAAACGTTCAAAAGGCATGGTAAGAAATGAAATCATGGCGGAAGGAGCTATAAAATTAGACCCATATCGCTGTACGGTTTTTGTAAATGATGAAGAAGTAACTCTGGCACCTATAGAATTTGCCGTTTTAAAAATACTTATGGACAATCCTGGTAAAGTGGTGAGTCGGGAGAGCCTCCTTATAAAGATTTGGGGTTATGATTTTAATGGTAATGATCGAGTGGTGGATAACCATGTGAAAAAACTGCGTAAGGCCTTAGGCAGTGCTTCCACTCAAATAAAAACCGTGTTTAAAAGAGGTTACAAGCTGGAGGTGGAATCATGAAAAAGAATAAAACAAAACGCTTAATCTATTTGCGTATCTTTAGTTCATTCTTGGCTATCTATCTAATACTTATGATAGGATTTAGCTACTTTCTTGTATCTCAGCAAAAGAAAGTAGTTGAAATGGAACTACAAACATACGCATTACAAATAAGTACTAACGTTGAAGATATCCTAAAAGATAATATTGACAGTAATAAACATATTATGGACATTTCTAAAGTAAAAAAGGAATTTGCAAATGAGTCAAATTTTTTCAACTCTGAAGATACAGAAATTGCTGTCTTTACAGGTGATTACAAACTACTTTTTAATACGAATAATTTCTGGAAAGTCAGCTATTCATATAATAATGGTGGCGGAAATTTTTTAACAGAATACGGATTTTTAAATCCTAAAAATTGGTATAGTGATGAAGAAATAAGAGAAATTGAAAGTTATTTATATGCCAATCCAAAGGCAGAAAAGGTAGGAGATCTATCGGGATATACAGTCGATGTAAAGGGCTTTTGGGTTGATAATGAGATGATTATCCCTGAACAAATAACCGTAAATGAAATGTATGCGCAAAATTTTGATGAAAACGGAGATGTAGTAGCAAGTGGAGGTACGCACACTGATAATATTGTCTACCTTTCAAATTATAGAAATTCGGAAGGGTTACCGTATTTTGAATATGGTGGCATCGTACCAGAGTATACTGGTAATCCAAATAATGAAAGACAGACTGAATTACGCCAATTGGTGATGGATCATGATTACTTAGAAGAAGCTTTACCACAGTTAATGTCAACAAAGTCCTTTTCACAAAGAATAAATCTATTAAACTATCGTTTTTACTGGCCACAGCCTTATCAAACAATGAATTATTCGAATGATGGACAAGATGTATTTTGGATAGTCATTGGTCGTGACGTAAATCTGTGGGAACAGTGCTCACCTACATTAGTTTTTGTATGGATTTCGTGCTTAATCATATTTATTATCGTAGCACTCATCCTTTCGAGACAAACTTATAAAACCTATAAGAAACGTGAGGAGCTTGAAAAACAACGTAAGGAAATGACGGATGCCCTAGCTCATGACTTAAAAACCCCTTTAAGTATTATTTCAGGCTATGCTCAGAATTTACAGGAAAACATTCAGACAGATAAAAGGGAGCATTATATTGTTCATATCCGAACAAATATAGACCGTATGGACAGGATTATAAGAAAGATGCTTGAGTTGACAAAAATAGAGTCAGATTCACTTGAAGTTAAATTTGAAGACATGTCACTTAGACAGTCATGTAATAAGATTATAAATCGTTACAAGCAGGTTTGTGATGAAAAATTCATATCCACTCGTCTCGAAGGCGATGCTCTTGTAAAGGCAGACCGCTCGTTAATTGAAAGAGTGATAGATAATTTTTCCATTAATGCCATTGATCATATGCCTAAAGGGGGCAAAGTCGATATTAGAATCCTTGACAATACACTTGAAGTATATAATAGTGGCAGCAATATACCTGAAGAAAAGATTGATGAAATATGGCTTCCTTTCAATAAGGGTGATGCATCACGTAGTAATACAAAAGGTACAGGTCTAGGTCTAGCAATTTCACGTACAATTCTAGAATTACATAAATTCACTTATGGTGCGAGAAATAGTGAAGATGGCGTGATCTTCTGGTTCAAATTTCGATGAGCTAACTGGTAGGAATAACGAAAGCTATGTCTAGAAAAAAGATGATTGAGGCTATTAGTGAAGTTATTATTATTTATGAATACCGTGACAAAATGTATCAAGCAAATTAGTGGATTTCCAACCCTACAAATAAAGATTGTGAAGAATTGTACTTAAAGTAACGGAATCATCCTCCGCAAACCAGCTAATAGAAGCTGGCCATTATTCCAGAATAGGGCGCATTTCTCAATGAAAGGCGTCCGTTTTAACTTAAGGTCCATTTTTCTAAATAATACTTCATTAAACAATTACTGAAGTTCATTTCTGAAGATTGGAATTCTATAAAATTCACTAATAAGAGGTGATATTCTTGGAATATCCATTAATGTATCCACCATTTGAAATAAAATCGTTTGAAAAAATGACAAAAAAAGAAGCACAAATTCATTTTGATTGGTATGTAAGTGAAGTACCTAAAAGAGTTGAATTAATTACAAAGGCGTATCTAGAAACAGGTGGGGGAAAATTAGATGATTTGGACTTGTCGCCACAGTCTCTAGTGTATTTATGGACATGGTTTATACCTAGAGTCGTTACGATCACAAAGTCTGATGAAGAAATTGAAAATGAATTAGATAAGGCTCCTGAATGGTTTAAGGAAAAAGTGCTCGAAAATAAAAAGAAATTAACCGTCGGAAGTCTTAGTTTAGCAATGGATATAGCAATTTATTTTGCAGAAGTGTTTATTCATAACTTTGATAAATTATATTGGGGATTCGTTACAAAACCTAAATCCTTGATATACGTTAATAGTCCAGTAATTATGGGGTTTAGTACAGGAATTGAATTAGACCCAAGAAATATTGTTTATAATCTAACTCTTAAAATAATTAATGATAAAAGTGATAAAGAAGAAGATTTATTCAACATATTTAAAGTGTGGAAGAATGATATATAACATTTGAAGCTAAGTGATCTTCAACAATAGGGCGCTTTTCTGTAATAGGAGAGCGTCTTTCTTCATGAATCGGGCCATTTAATTGAATAACACCTTTTAAGGAATATGTTGAAACTAAATATCTAAGGTAACGTGCATATTGCATATTAGTTGTAGAAATTAACCTAAAAAAAGACCTTAGAAAAGGTCCTTTTTAGGTTAATTGAATTTTGAACAGAAATAATTTTTATTTCTTTCTTCTCATCATGAAGAAGAAACTTGCAAGAATAATAACCACTAGCACACCTATAATAATAGGCAATGCACTAGATGATTCATTGCTTTGCTCAGCTTCTTCAGTCTTTTCCCCATTTGTAGTTTCAACATCTGTTTCTTCTACATTTGATTTCACATCTTCGTTTGTTTCATCCTGTGTTTCAACTTCTTCTTCCTGTGTAGATTCTTTCACAGGTGCTTCCGTAACAGGCAATTCTACAGTGAAAGAAAAATTACCTTCGATTGGATGACCATCCGCCCCGATAATAGTCCACTTCACATAATGTTGACCATTTTCTAATGGGCTTGAGAGTGTTCCAATCATTTGATTGTCAGCTAATGAGATATTCTCGATAGCTACCTGTTCTCCGTCTGAATCTTGGACAGTCAATGTACTACCTTGTTCTAATTTACCACCAAAAGTCAACGTAATTTCTTGTAGTTCTTCTGTAATTACTTCTCCGTCTTGTGGGGAAGAGCTTTCAATATGTGTGTGTGCAAATGCATTGCCAACAAATGAAAGTAAGAATACAAATGAAAGTAAGAATATTTTTTTCATAAAAATAACCTCCAATTAGTTTAAATAAGACATTGTATCAAAATTAAATAAGGTGCTCAAAATGTAGAACTTAGGGATATTACAATAAAACTTCTAACAGCGATGTCAGTTTCACTTGTAGCATTCCAACTACAATCTTAACGAAATAATCTAATCAGAACAACAGTGTGTAGTGACAAACTATTAACAATACTGCAAAATGTAATTTCACATATTCGCGTATTTTTAATACAACTTTAGGGATAAAGAAAAAAGAACTGCCAATTGGGAATTACAAATTTGTAGTAGGCAGTTCTTTATAAATTTTTTAAGAAAATAAAAATGGAGTTAAATCAGTGGTCTCAAAAGACGAATAATAACAGAAAAACTTAAGTTAAAATATTAAGAATTATCTACCTAATCTCTCTTCAATCAACGTTTCTATGTCAATTGCAATTGTGTCATAAGGAACTTCTTGAGTGTCTGCTTTAAGACCAGAATAGTTTTTCACTGCTATACCATTTTCGTCAACTAAGTAGAAAGTAGTACCATGCATTACTTGATCACCTTCTTCAGGTTTTTTAACAAGAGCCTTAAAATTATTCAATGCAAATTGTTCAATATAAGTTTGGTCATAGCCAGTTACAAGATGCCATTTTGATTCATCTGGGATTTCGAAGTGACCGAAATACTCCGCTAGTCTTTCTGGTGTATCAATTGTAGGGTCCACCGAAAAAGCTACAATGTTATAATCTTCTACTTCTCGCTCCATAAGTTCCTTTTGAATTTCAGACATATTGAATGTCATAGGCTGACAAACCGTCGTACAACTTGTAAAAATGAACATTGCTAGCCAAGGCTTACCTTTTAAGCTTTCAAGTGTTACAGTCTCCCCCCGTTGATCAACTGTTTTGAAATCTTCAATAACATACTCTGTTGTCGCTTTGAATTTATAATTGCTACAAGCACCTAAAATAGTTGCTACAACAAGAAGAGTCAATAGAACTATTAGATTCTTTTTCATCAAATTCAACTCCTTATACTTCTTCAGTCATATTACCAATTTAAAGTAATTACACAATAATGACACATTATTGTCAATCATATATTCAAGTAAATGTTTGATTGTTTTGTGAATTTTGTTACAATCATGGTGAAAATGAAAGGAGTTAATATTATGAAAAATTCAAATATGAAATTTACAGTAATACTTACATTAGCTGTGGTTATTTTACTTGCTGCTATTGTAGTAATAAGCAGTAATCAAGCCCATGAAGAATCAGAAATCGTGAGGGAAGAAGTAGATATTACAGGACAACCAATATTAGGGGAAGCAGATGCTCCTGTTACGGTTGTTGAATTTGGAGATTTTAAATGTCCTTCATGTAAAGCATGGGGAGATACAATTTATCCTCAACTTGTAGAAGATTATGTTTTATCTGGTGATGTTAAATTCTCTTATGTAAACGTTTTATTCCATGGTAATGAGTCTGTTATGGCAGCGTTGGGAGCTGAATCTGTCTTTAAACAAGATCCGAAAGTATATTGGGACTTCCACAAAAAAGTGTTTGCGGAACAACCTGAAGTGTCTAATCATGATGATGCATGGGTAACTACAGAAAAGCTACTTGAAGTTGCTAGTGAATTTCCCACAATTAATCAAGAACAGTTAAAACAAGATGTGGATCAAGCACTAGCAGCAGATCAAGTGACGATTGATGAAGAATTATATAAAAAACATAAAGTTTCTCAAACCCCTACAATAAACATTAATGGCATTACAATAGAGGACCCGTTTGATTATGAAGCTATAAAGGAAGTAATTGATCAAGAGCTTGGGGTTGATAAAAATGAATAAAGACAATAAAAATACAACCAAAGTGTGGGTACTATACTTTGCGTGGATTGTATCGGTTGTTGCTACACTTGGAAGTCTTTATTTTAGTGAAATAAAAGGATTTATCCCTTGTGATCTTTGTTGGTTTCAACGAATCTTCATGTACCCATTAGTTATTATCCTAGGAATTGGTACGTTCCAAAGTGATATCTCTGTTAGGAAATTCGTCTTACCCATGTCGATTATCGGTGGTACTATCTCACTTTTCCACTACCTTGAACAAAAAGTACCAAGTTTTGGAGGAATAAGACCATGTGTTAGTGGAGTGCCTTGCAGTGCCCAATATATTAATTGGTTTGGATTTATCACAATCCCGTTCTTAGCTTTAATCGCTTTTACGTTAATAACTTTAAGCATGATATTCCTATTCTCAAAAAAGTCTAAATAAAAATTGTAGAATGTTATTTCTACTATACTTAAAAGAAAGGAGTAAATTCATTGTTTGAGCAATTAAATTTATTTCTTGCATTTGGTGCAGGGTTATTATCTTTTGTATCCCCTTGTTCATTACCGCTGTACCCAGCATTTCTTTCTTATGTTACCGGGATGTCTCTAACTGAATTGAAAGAAGATAAGGGTATTTTAAATAGAAAGGCTTTGATACATACTCTTCTATTTCTACTAGGGTTTTCTATTATCTTTATGGCTTTAGGGTTCTCAACTTCCTTCATCGGAACGATTTTTATTCAATACCAGGATTTATTAAGACAAATCGGGGCAATAATCATCGTCTTTTTTGGCTTAGTAACGTTAGGGGTCTTTAAGTTTGACTTTTTGCAATCAGAAAAAAGGGTTCAGTTTAAAAAACGACCTAAAGGATATATAGGTTCTATTTTCATCGGTATGGGATTTGCTGCAGGGTGGACACCTTGTACAGGTCCAATTCTTGCTGGAGTAATTGCGTTAGGGATGTCAGACCCAAGCCGGGGAATGTTGTATATGCTATTTTATGTACTAGGTTTCGCTATTCCATTTCTAATTATGTCATTGTTCATAGGGAAAATGAAATTTCTTCAAAAAAGAAGTGGCCTGTTTTTAAAAATGGGTGGGGTCATCATGATTTTCATGGGTGTTATGTTGTATTTTGATATGATGACAAAACTTATTGCGTTATTAACTCCATTTTTCGGAGGATTCACAGGATTTTAGAACAAAAATCTCACTTATGAGTAAGGAAGGATCTGTTCTATCATGGATAAAAAGAAAAGAAGATTTTATGTGCGCCTAGTCATTTTAGCTATATTGTGTGGTGCAATAGTTTTTACTATTTATAACAGTTTTACGAAGGAAAAAAGAGAAGTATTACAAGTAGGTGACAGTGCACCAGATTTTGAGCTCGTTGATATGAATGGTGAGACACATCGACTTTCTGAATATAATAGTCAGGGTGTATTTTTAAACTTTTGGGGCACTTGGTGTAAACCGTGTGAACGAGAATTTCCAATTATCGATCGATATTATCAGGAATATCAAAATGAAGGTATACAGGTATTAGCCGTCAATATAGCTGAATCTGATTTTGCTGTTCAAAATTATATCGATCGCAAAAGTTTAACGTTTCCAGTAGTAATTGATAAACAGAAAAGTGTTATGAACGCTTATAATATTAATCCATTACCTACCACATTTTTAATTAATCCAGAAGGGAAAATTGAAAAAATCATTACTGGTGAAATGACAGATACACAAATTAAGAAATACATGGAACAAATAATGCCAGAAGATTCTTAATGATTTATCTGTATTTATATCATAAACAATAATCGACTGGGAAAATAATGGGGGGAAATATGGAAAACAAGACTTCATCTTTATACGATTTTCAAGTAGTGGTAGAAGAAAATCTTACAGCTCAAGAACCATATAGGGTATACGTGAATTTTTCGGGTGACGCAACCTTTTTTGAAAGACTTGTTACCGTTGCCAAAAAAGACCGTGTTTTATTTACGGGTCGACCCGCACCATTTACTATGAAATTACTTTTTAGAACAAAATATTTGTTTTATTTAGAACAACAGACTGATCAAAAATTAAAATTTCTCCATTGGAATTTAGAAGATATTTTAAGGCAGAAGAAAGACATATTGATTTTTAAAGATAAAGATCTTGTAACAGAATTTAGAAGTGCTCTTTTAACTTATTTAAATCAATTTGCAAAGGAAGTAGAGCAAGGAAAACTTTAATCATTCTGAATGGAAGTGCATTGTTATATGAGACTTCTAACAATTGCTTGTTGTGTGTTTGCGAGGATCACATTAACATCAATAGTTAGAAGTTTTTATTAATTAGTTGTAGTATTTTTCATCACGAGAAGCAACCCATTTGTGATAAATGTGTAATGTTTTTGGGTATATATTTTTATTAAAATGGAGTATATAGAGTAATTAAGGGGAATTCCAATTGGATAATTTTATTAATTTTATATTATTAGCCTTAATATATATTCTTTTCTTTTATAGAAAATGGAGTGTAAAGTCGAAAAGGGAATTAATAATTAAAACATTAATGTATTTTTATACTGTAATGGTTTTGTTTGTAACACTTATGCCATTTACTATCCCATTTAGCGGAACGAATAAAATGTTTATGGAAACGGCAAATTTTATTCCTTTTAGAGATGTGAGATCTCATTACGATGGAGCGATTAGAGAAAGTATATTAAATTCGATTATGATGATTCCTTTTGGCTTCTTATATCCTATTATCAAGAAAAAAGGATTAATAATAACAGTTATTTCTACTTTTCTTTTCAGTTTATTAATCGAAAGTTATCAGTTATTAAGTGTATGGTGGGACGGCTTAGAAACTAGAATTTTTGATGTGACAGATTTAATTACAAACACACTAGGTGGTTTATTGGGATATCTAATTTTTTATTTACTAAAAATGAACGTCGTAAAAACAATCGAAGGATCATAATAGAGCTATCAATTAAATCATAATTTTATTTGAATTGCCATAAAACTAATTATAACCATTGAAAGGTGATAATAAAGAATGTGGCTATTAGGTTTTATAAGTACTTCTTTAGGATTCTTAATCGGAGGAAGTTTTGCTTGGATATTCAAAGGGCTCCAAGGGAAGATAGACACAATTTATGCTGTTTGTGCAGGACTAATTTTGGGTTTAATAAGTATTGAAATTTTTCCAGAAGCTATTGATTTAGGTGGATGGTTCATCAGCATGATGGGATTAATTGTCGGAGGAATTACATTTTATTTTATACATAATTTATTGCACCATAATTATCAATTAAAAAGCATCTCAAAGAAAAATATGTATATACGTACAGGGTTAATATTAATGCTAAGTCTTTCAATTCACAATATACCTATGGGAATTATGTTAGGAGCAAGTCAAAAGGATGGCTTTACAATTACGATATTACAGTCACTTTTATTTCATAGTATTCCAGAAGGTATCATCTTATTTACTCCATTAATTGTGGCGGGTATCAATATGTTTATTTGGTTGCTCATTTCTTTGATTGTATCGGTTCCAGTTGCTTTTGGAGTGTATATTGGTGATTTTATAGGGGTTAAACACGAGATTACATCTGCAATCCTAATTAGCGTTACTGTCGGTATTATGTTACTAGTTACAATAACAGAAATATTATTTCCATCACTAAAAAAATCTCCAACATTAAGGATAGTGTTTTACACTCTAATAGGAATAGGCGTAATGGGATTATATTTAAAAATAGTATAATATCGAGAATTAAGTAATATGGATTGACATTAATTAGTCAATCCATTTTTTTGATTTTGCATAAATTCTCCTTAAAATTGAAATGTAATTGTAAAATAACTACAAAAATATAACTGTTATAATTAAATTGTAAAAAGAAGTAGATTTAAAAAGAACTGTGGATGACTAATGGTCGAAATCAGTCGGGTTAAAGCACATTTGGAGGATTTATAAATTGAATAAGAATTTTAATAGATTTGTTCGAACTGGGGCTTCGGTGGTTTTACTAACAACACTTTTATTCGGTACACAAGCCTCTGCAAGTACCTTAAATAATTTAAAAGAAGAACAAAAACAAGTTGAACAAAAAAAGTCAGAAATAAATACAGAAATTAATGCAAAAGAGAATGCAATCCAATCGAATCAAACAAAGCAAGAAAAATTATTGGACCAAATTCTAGCCCTCAATAAGGAAATTGTTTCGACAGAAAAGAATATCGATGAGTTAAATACTAAAATTAACAAAACACATAAAGAAATTGAAGAAATGAGAAGTAATATTAAAGAGTTAGAGGAAAAAATAGAAAATCGTGACAAACTAATTGACGAACGACTTCGTGCAGTTCAAGTGAGTGGTTCTATTAGTTATATTGACGTTTTACTTGGAGCAAATAGTTTTGTTGATTTTATTGATCGCTTTTCAGCAGTAAGTACGTTAATGGACGCTGATCGTCAAATTATTAATGAGCAAGCAGAAGATAAAAAAGCGTTAGAAGAAACAGAAAATAAATTAAAAAATACCCTTGCAAGTCTCGAGACAAACCGAGGGAAATTAGTATCGTTGAAAACTACATTGGATAGCCAAAAAGTAGATAAAAAAGCTTTAATTAATGAATTAGAAGCAGAGCAAGAAAAATTAAAAGAATCGAAGAAAACTTTAGAAACAGATTATGCAGAAATGTATCAAATTAGTGAAGAGTTAACTTCAAAAATTACGGCTGAACAAAAACGTATTGCAGAACTTGCGCGACAAGAAGAGCAAAAGCAAAAACAAAAACAAAGTACTAACAATACTTCAGGTTCTACAAACGTACCTGTAACTTCAAGTGGATCATGGACAGCACCTACATATGGTACTTTTACATCCAATTACGGATACCGTACTTTTGATGATAGTAATCATTTAGGAGTTGACGTGGCTAATTCAGTTGGTACGCCAATTGTTGCAGCAGCAGATGGGATTGTTTCACACGCTGGCCCATTAGCAGGCTTTGGTAATCTTGTTATGATTACGCATTCTATGAATGGACAAACTTTTATCACTTTATATGCACATTTAAGCTCTTATAATGTTAGTGTGGGACAAAAAGTATCAAAAGGTCAAAATATTGCAAACATGGGTAGCACAGGTAACTCAACTGGGCCACATCTTCACTTTGAATTACACGTTGGTTCATGGGATTGGAGAGGATCAACCTCTATTAATCCATTGCGTTATGTACCATTTTAATCATTAAAATAAAAGAAAAACATCCTCAAGAATAATTTGGTGACAAAATTTCCAAATTAACTTAGGGATGTTTTTTCTTTTTTAAAAAAATG
>Ga0182739_1004378_pt1 | contig 11722 bp, 7 predicted proteins | sample eDN5th30CBELigBY_FD_128873 | JGI IMG/M metagenome (GOLD analysis project Ga0182739, IMG submission 128873) | Enriched backyard soil microbial communities from Emeryville, California, USA - eDNA 5th pass 30_C BE-Lig BY (version 2) (version 2) | ecosystem: Environmental > Terrestrial > Soil >... | reverse complement strand
TACCAGCGCTGCTACTGCACGATCTGCCGCAAGACGGCCGGGGGAGGCGGCTATGCCGTCAATCTCGGCGCCGATGCGGACTCCTTCCGGATCGACGACCCGCACGATGCGGTGGAGATGTACCAAGCGCAGATCGTCCAGGATGACGGCTCCTGCCAATTGTCCACGGCCGAGCGCAATTTCTGTGCTGGCTGCGGCACGGCGCTCTGGCTGTTCTCGCCGGAATGGCCGGAACTGGTGCATCCGTTCGCCGCGGCGATCGACAGCGAGCTGCCGCGCCCGCCCGCCCTGGTCCACATGATGCTGCGCTTCAAGCCGGACTGGGTGGTGCCGGAGATCGGCAGCGCGGACCAGCAGTTCGATCTCTACCCGGAACTGTCGCTGGCCGACTGGCACAAGCGGCACGGCCAATGGGTCGACTGATCCACCGGCCCTTCCTGATACGGCCGGCTCATGGCATGATCGATGGTCGCCCGTGCCAGCCGTGGGCATTGGCCCGCGGCCGGCATCAACATGATTTTGCGAAACGAACCCGAGCCGCCTCGACGAATCAATGGCTTGAAAAGTTTCGACAAGTTCTCAGACGGCTGAACCCGGTGCCGGCAGATGCGGCTCGATCGCCGCGATCTCGTCCGCGGTGAGGGTTCCCGCTGCCAGTGCCGCCAGGCTGTCGTCGAGCTGAGCCACGTCCCGCGCGCCAATCAGGGCGGTGGTGACCCGCGGGTCGCGCAGCACCCAGGACAGGGCCAGCTGGGCCAGGCTCTGCCCGCGCCCCTTCGCCAGCTCGTTCAGGGCCCGGAGCCGTGCCTGCAGCTCGGGCGTCACCCGCTCGGGCTTGAGCGAAGTCGTGCCGCGGCTGGCCCGCGAGCCCTGCGGCACGCCCTCCAGATACTTGGCGCTGAGCAGGCCCTGGGCCAGCGGCGAGAACACGATGCAGCCGATCCCACTCTCCTCCAGCGTGTCCAGCAGCCCGCCTTCCGCCGTGCGGTCCAGCATGGAGTAGCGCGGCTGGTGGATCAGGCAGGGCGTGCCCAGCTCGCGGAGGATCGCCGCCGCCCGGCGGGTCGTCTCGGGCGGGTAGTTGGACAGGCCGGCATAGAGCGCCTTGCCGCAGCGCACGGCCTGGGCGAGCGCCCCCATCGTCTCCTCCAGCGGCGTCTCCGGATCCGGCCGGTGGCTGTAGAAGATGTCGACATAGTCCAGCCCCATCCGGCGCAGGCTCTGGTCGAGGCTGGCCAGCAGGTACTTGCGCGAGCCGTTCTCGCCATAGGGACCGGGCCACATCGGATAGCCGGCCTTGGTCGAGACGATCAGCTCGTCGCGATAGGGCCGCAGATCCTGGGCCATCACCCGGCCGAACAGTTCCTCGGCCGAGCCCGGCGGCGGGCCGTAATTGTTGGCCAGGTCGAAATGGGTGATGCCGCGATCGAACGCCCGGCGCAGTACGGCCCGGCCGGTCTCCGGCGCATCGATGCCGCCGAAGTTCTGCCAGAGCCCCAGTGCGATCGGCGGCAGCTTCAGGCCGCTCTTGCCGCAGCGTCGGTAGGGCATCGTCTGATAGCGGCCTGCATCGGCCTGCCAGTCCAGAGCCATCGACAGTCATCCTCCCTTGCGAACTCGCCCGCCCGTTCCGTGTGCGGCCCGAATGGAAACCTGTCCACCGCACAGGCGGCGGGCCGACCGTAGCGGCGGTGCAACGATCGGTCGCGGCAAGAAACTGGAGTTTCTTGGTCAACAATCTTATAGACCCGGGCGGACCTGTCGGATCTCTCGCTTCCCCCGCCAGCGGCAATGCCGAACAGGGGTCGCCGGGCCATCGGCACCGCCGCGCGCTTTCGGATCTGCCTGCGCGGATAGGACCGTTGACCCGGTGCGCCTTGTTTGGGCATGGCTCGCCGCATCTTTCAGGAATCCAGGTTTCCGCCACGGCGTCCGGAACTTTGTCGCAGCACCTGACCCCATCGGATCATCCAGGCACCATGTCCCATCTCGACGAGCTCGAGGCCGAGAGCGTCTACGTCCTCCGTGAGGCGTTCGCCAAGCTGGAGCGGCCCGCCATCCTCTGGTCCCTGGGCAAGGACAGCAATGTCGTCCTGTGGCTCACCCGCAAGGCGTTCTTCGGGCACGTGCCGTTCCCGGTGATGCACGTCGACACGGGCAAGAAGTTCAAGGAGATGTACGCGTTCCGCGACCGCTACGCGAAGGAGTGGAACCTGAACTTCATCCGCGAGGAGTGCCCGCCGGTCGAGATGACCGATCCGACCCTGCCGCCGGCCGCCCGCTCGGCCGCGCGCAAGACGCTGGGCCTGAAGGCGGCGCTCGCCAAGCACCAGTTCACCGGGCTGGTCGCCGGCATCCGCCGCGACGAGGAGGCGATCCGCGCCAAGGAACGCTATTTCTCGCCGCGCAGCGAGGACGGCTCGTGGAACCTGAAGGACCAGCCGCCGGAGGTGTTCGAGCAGTACATGACCAGCTTCCCGCCGGGCGTGCACGTGCGCATCCATCCGCTGCTGCATTGGTCCGAGCTCGACATCTGGCGCTACACCAAGCGCGAGAACATCCCGGCCATCGACCTGTACTTCGCCAAGAACGGCATGCGCTACCGGTCGCTGGGCGACGAGGACATCACCAAGCCGGTGCCGTCCACCGCCTCCACCATCGACGAGATCATCGCGGAACTGGAGACGACCAAGGTGGCGGAACGCTCGGGCCGCGCCATGGATCACGAGGCCGAGGACAGCTTCGAGCGCCTGCGCGCCTCCGGCTACCTCTGATCCTCCGCCCGCTCCTCCGTTCCGCCCGGAAGCTACCAAGATGTCCGACCATAGCGGTCAGAAACTCGCCATCGTCATCGTCGGCAGCGTGGACCACGGCAAGTCCACCCTGATCGGCCGCCTCCTGCACGACACCGGCTCCTTGCCCGAGGGCAAGTTCGAGGCGCTGCAGGCCATGTCGAAGAAGCGCGGCATGCCGTTCGAATGGGCCTTCGCGCTGGACGCCATGCAGGCCGAGCGCGACCAGGGCATCACCATCGACACCGCCCGGATCCGCTTCGCCACCAAGAAGCGCGACTACATCATCATCGACGCGCCCGGCCACCGCGAGTTCCTGAAGAACATGGTGACCGGCGCCTCGGCGGCCGATGCGGCGCTGCTGCTGGTCGATGCCGAGGAGGGCGTGCGCGAGCAGTCACGCCGCCATGCCTACGTGCTCCATCTCCTGGGCATCCGGCAGGTCGCGGTCCTGGTCAACAAGATGGACCTGGTGGGCTACGACGCCGAGCGCTTCGGCAAGGTCGCCGAGGCGATCCGCGGCAACCTCAACGCCCTGGACATCGAGCCCACCCACATCATCCCGATCGCCGCGCGCGATGGCGACAACCTGGCGGCCAAGAGCCAGCGGATGCTCTGGTACCAGGGCCCGGCAGTGGTGGACGTGCTGGACGAGTTCCAGCCGCGTGCCCGCGGGATCGAGGCGCCGCTGCGCCTGCCGGTGCAGGACGTCTACAAGTTCGACCAGCGCCGGATCATCGCCGGCCGGATCGAGAGCGGCCGGCTGGAAGCCGGCCAGCAGATCCTGTTCTCGCCGTCCGGCAAGGTGGTGAAGATCGCTTCGGTCGAGGCCTGGAACGTGCCGGAGCCGCCGACCTCGGCGGTTGCCGGAGCGGCGGCCGGCATCACCCTGGACGAGCAGATCTTCGTCGAACGCGGCGAGGTCATCAGCCATCTGGAGAACCCGCCGGTCCTGACCAACGTGTTCCGCGGCAAGCTGTTCTGGCTGTCGAAGAAGCCGCTCGAGGTCGGCCGCAGCTACACGCTGAAGCTGGCGACCGTGGAAGCGCCGGTGGTCGTCGAGAAGATCGAGAAGGTCATCGACACGACCGATCTCGGCGAGCGGCAGATGGAGCGGGTCGAGCGCGACGAGGCGGCGGAGGTGATCTTCCGCAGCACGCGCATGCTGGCGCTGGACGAGTACCGCAGCGTGCCCGGCACCGGGCGGTTCGTGCTGGTCGACGACTATCTCACCGTCGCGGCCGGCCTCGTCTCGATGGAGGGCTATCCGGACCAGCGCCGCCAGCTCGCGGTCAAGGCGACCAACGTCCACGCGGTCGGCCATGCGGTGACCCGGGAGGCGCGCACCCTGCGCAACGGCCATGCCGGCGGCGTGCTCTGGCTGACCGGCCTGTCCGGTGCCGGCAAGTCGACCCTGGCGCTGGCGCTGGAGCGCGAGCTGTTCGCCAAGGGCTGGCATGTCTACGTGCTGGATGGCGACAATGTCCGCTCCGGCCTGAACCGCGACCTGGGCTTCGGGCCGGAGGATCGGGCGGAGAACATCCGCCGGATCGGCGAGGTCGCCGCCTTGTTCGCCGATGCCGGCTTCCTGGTGGTCACCTCGTTCATCTCGCCCTATCGCACCGACCGGCAGCGGGCGCGCGATGCCGCGGGCGAGCGGTTCCGCGAGATCTACGTCAAGGCGTCCCTGGAAGCCTGTGAGGCCCGCGACCCTAAAGGCCTCTACCGCAAGGCGCGCAGTGGTGCGATTAGCGACTTCACCGGGATCCAGGCACCGTATGAGGAGCCGGAGCATCCCGACGTGATCGTGGAGACCGACCGGCAGAGCGAGGCCGAGTGCATCGAGGTGCTGATGAACTTCGTACGCCAGCAGTTCGCGGCATGATGGGGCGGGCCGGCCTAGCCGGCCCCGCGAGCCTGCGGGTCGATGCCGGTGCCCACGGGGACGGCGGCGAGGCGACATGCGCATTGCGGTGATGATGCGGCATGTCGCGGAGGACGGCGGCACCGGCACCTATACCCGCGAGATCGTGCGCCGCCTGGTGCAGCAGGGCAGCGGCCATCGCTTCGACCTGCTGCTCGACGAGCCGGACCAGGCCCGGCACTGGCAGGACCTGTCCAATGCGCAGCCGGTCGTGCTGCCGGCCAGCAGCCGGCTCGCCTGGGACCAGTGGACGGTGCCCCGCTGGTGCAATGCCCGCCAGGTCGACGTGATCTTCAATCCCAAGCACTCGATGCCGTTCCTGGCCAAGGCACCGTGCCTGTTCGTGCTCCACGGTGCCGACTGGTTCGTGGTGCCGGAGAACTATGGCTGGCGCCTGCGGGCCTACCAGGCCCTGGCCCTGCCGCTCTACCTGCGCAAGGCCGCCTACACGATCAGCGTGTCCGAGGAGAGCCGCCAGCGCCTGGGCATGCGCTTCCCGTTCACGCGGGAGCGCTCCTGCACGATCCATCACGGCGTGGCCAGGCGCTTTGCGCCGGTGACCGATCGGCGGCATCTGGACGAGGTGCGCCGACGCTACCGGCTGCCGCAGCGGTTCGTCCTCTATCTCGGGCTCATCTACCGGCAAAAGAACGTGGCCGGGCTGCTGGAGGCGTTCCAGCTTCTGGCGCCGGCGGTGCCGCACGACCTGGTGCTGGCCGGGCGGCCGGCTTTTCATGGTGAGCGCGAGCTGGCGCAGCTGGCCGACCCGGAGCTGGCGCGCCGGGTGCATCGGCCGGGCTGGATCGCCGACGCCGACCTGCCGGCCGTGCTGTCGCTGGCGGAACTCTTCGTGTTTCCATCACGCTACGAGGGCTTCGGGATCCCGCTCCTGGAGGCGATGGCCTGCGGCACGCCGGTGGTGACCTCCACCGGCGGCTCGTGCCCGGAAGTGGTGGGCGACGCAGCACCCACGATCGACCCCGAGCGCCCGGACCTGCTGGCCCGGACGATGCAAGCGATCCTGACCGATCCCGCCCGTGCCGCCGAGTTGCGCCGCCGCGGGCTGCAGCGGGTCCGCCTGTTCGACTGGGATACGGCCGCCGCCCGGACGCTGACCGTGATCGAGGCTCTGGGTCGAGGTGATCTGCCGCGTCTGCAGGCCCCGCCCGGCCTGCTTGCGTCCGCTTTGGGCCAGCCGAGCGCTCCCCCTGAACCTGCCGCACCGCCGGACCCGGTGCACTCCTAGGTCTGGGCGAGGCTGCCTGCCGGCAGTACCAGAGCCGCCTGCCGGTCGAAGCCGATGGTGACAAGGCTTCCAGGCGCGGTGTCGGTCAAGCCGCCATGATTGGTGAGATGGACCGATAGCTCCCGGCTGAGGCCTTCCGTCACGATGTTGGCATAGGCGCCCTCCAGGTCGACCCGGATCACCCGCGTGTCGACCCGGTTGTCGACGGGCTGGCCGTCGACGAGGCCGCACCGCTCCGGGCGGACGAACAGGATGGCCGCATCGCCGGCCCGGGTAGTCTCGCCGCAGCGGCCGAGCAGGCGGCCTTGCGCCGTGTCGAGTGCTGCGAATCCTCCCGACACTTCGGCGACCCGGCCGGGAAAGGCGTTGTTCTCTCCGACAAAGGTCGCGCAGAACGCGGTGCTCGGGCGGTCGTAGATCTCCTGCGGCGTGCCGGTCTGCTCGATCCGCCCGTTGCTCATCACCGCGATCCGGTCGGACATGGTCAGAGCCTCGCCCTGGTCGTGGGTTATGTAGACGAAGGTAACGCCGGTGCGACGCTGCAGAGTGCGCAGCTCGGCCCGCATGTGCTGGCGCAGCTTCAGATCCAGTGCCGAGAGCGGTTCGTCCAGCAGCAGGACGGAAGGCTCGACTGCGAGCGCCCGCGCGATCGCGACCCGCTGCCGCTGCCCGCCGGACAGCTCCGCGACCATCTTCTCGCCCTGGTTGGCCAGGGCCACCATCTCCAGCAGTTCCTCGGCGCGCCGGCGCCGCGCCCCCTTGGCGACGCCGCGCACCTCGAGGCCGAACGCGACATTCTCCCAGACCTTCATCAGTGGGAACAGCGCCAGGTTCTGGAAGATCAGGGCGGTCGGGCGCCGGTTCGGCCCGATGCCGGCCATGTCCTTCTCGCCGATCAGGATGCGGCCCTCGGACGGCTCCATGAAGCCGCTGATCATCCGCAGGATGGTGGTCTTGCCGCAGCCGGATGGGCCCAGGAAGCTGAAGAACTCCCCGGGCTCAATGTGCAGGCTGACATCCCTGACCGCGGTGAACGCGCCGAACCGGATGGTGATCGCGTCCAGCGAGATGCTCTGGCCATTCATCGGGCTGGATTCCCAGGCTGCCATTGCCGGCAGGCGGGAGCGTAACGGCAGCCGGGCTGCGGTGGAAGTGGCTGCGCAATGCCGCCCGCGACCCCCGAACGGCACGCGCCCGCCAGTCGGGGGACAGGCGGGCGCGTCGCAACGAATCGAGCGTCAAGAATTAGTCGGAATAGTACTTCGTATAGGTACCGTAGTACTCGCCGGCGTCGCCATAGCCGTAGCGCTTGTGCTTCTTGACATCGACCTGGGTCAAGACCGCGCCCAGCAGCTTGGCCCGCGCACCGCGCAGCGCCTGCACCGCATTGTGCGCCAGCTGGTGCTTGGTCTCGGCCCATTGGGTCACGAACACCACCGTGTCCGCCACGGGGCAGAGCAGCAGCGCGTCGTTCACGCCCAGCACCGGCGGAGTGTCGAGGATCACGTAGTCGTAGGTGCCCCGTGCCTCCTCGATGAGGGCCTTGAGCTTCTTGCTTTCCAGCAGTGCCGCGGGATTGGTCGGCCTGCGGCGCACCAGCAGCAGGTCCACGTCCGTTCCCGGGTGCTGGACCACCGCATCCTCAAAGCTGACCTCGCCGCCCAGGAGCTCCACCACGCCGTTGGCCGGCTCCACGCCGAAGTTCTTTGCCTGCACCGGACGGCGGGTGTCTAGGTCGATCACCAGCACCCGGTGGTCAGCCGCGGCCGAAATCACTGCCAGGCTCTGCACCAGGGTACTCTTGCCTTCGCCCGGCACGGACGAGGTCACCAGGATGACCCGCGGCGGGTTGTCGACATCGGCGAACCGGATCGCCGTGCCGACCCCGCGCACTGATTCCGCGAACACCGAGAGCGGCTTGTCCTTGAGGAACCGCCAGGCGGGGCGCTTGGCCGTGATCTCCTTGGTCTGCGGGATCAGGCCGACCCGCAGGAGCCCCAGATGCCGCTCGACGTCCTCGGCCGAACGCAGCCCCTTGTCCATCCGCTCCAGGAGCAGGGCGCCCATGCTGCCGAGCAGCGAGGAGGCGACGAAGCCAACCGCCAGGAAGATCGGCAGGCCGGGCGTGGACGGATCGACCGGGCGCTGGGCGGCCGACAGGAGCTTCGCATCCGAATCCAGGATCTGCTGCTGCTCGCGGGTTTCCTTGTAGCGCTGCAGGAAGCTCTCGTAGAGCTGCTTGGTCGACTGGGCCTCGCGCTCCAGCTCGCGCAGGCCGACCTCCGCAACCATGCCTTCGCCGCTCTTGCCCTGCGCCTGGCCCAGCTGCTCCTGCAGGACGGCGATCTGCGCCGCGTTGACCTGCGCCTCGTTCTCCATGTTGGCGATGATCCGCTCGATCTCGCCGTTGACGCTGTGCCGGAGCTTCTCCTTCTCCGTGGCGATCAGCTGCACGCGCGGATGCTTGGCGCCGAAGGTGGCGCGCAGCTCGCCTTCCTGGCGCTCCAGATCGCTTTCCTGGGCACGCAGTTGCAGGACGAGCGGCGAGGCCAGCACTTCCGGCAGCGTGTCGAGCGGCTGGCCCTTGGCCTTCAGCTCGCGCACGAACTGCAGCCGCGCCTCGCGCCCGGCCTGCTGCGCCTGGGCGGCCAGCAGCTGCTGGTTCATGTTGGTCAGCTGCAGGTCGGTCAGGTCGGTCCGGTTGCCGGAAGTGAGGTTGTGGTCGATCTGGTATTGCTGGACCTGCGCCTCGATCTGCTCCAGCTCCTTGCGCAGCTCCTCCACCCGCTGGCCCAGCCAGTCGCCGGCCTGATCGGTGGTCAGGCGCTTCTGGTCGATCTGGCTCTGGACGTAGCTCTCGGCCAGCAGGTTGGCGACCCGCGCAGCCTTGTCCGGGCTCTCGGACGTGAAGGACACGCCGATCACGAACGAACGGCCCTCCGGGGCCACCGTGAGGTTGCGCAGGAACTTGCTGCGGGCGACCTCACGATAGGGATCGGCGGCCAGAGCCTGGGAGAACTGCTCGCCATACGGCCCGCTGGTGAGCGGGTCCGTCACCGGTGCCGCCGGCTCACCCGTCATGACAGGGTCTGCCGTGGCGATCGGAGCCGCCTGAACGTCCGGCAGGGCACCAGCCGGCTCGACGGGTGCCTCGGCCGAGAGCGCCGGCATGCCGGCATCCGGCACTGCATCGCCGGGCGCAGCCGACAGCCCGTCGCCCGCACCGGCCGCGGGAAGCGGGGCGCCCTGGTCGAGCGTCGCCATCTGGATCAGCTCATTGGCGACCAGCGGCTCCTTGGCGAGACCGGTAGCGATCAGCCAGCTGTTCGGCACGAACGAGGTCGCGGTCGCGAGGTAGCCGCTCCAGGGCTCCGGCAGGGTGAAGACCAGGACTTGGCCTTCCTCGCCCTCCTCGACGGACGGGCGGAACTCCTCGTCGTTGAACAGGTTGAGCCGGGTCATCACCCGATCGACCACCGGCGCCGACTGGAGCACGCGGATCTGCGTCTCGACCGTAGTCGGATTCGCATCCAGGCCGGCTGCGACCTGCTCCATGTTGACCACGTTGGAGCTCTGGCCCTGAACTACCACCATGGCCTTGGCGGTATACTTCTTGGTCATCGACAGGCCGGCGAGCCCGGCGAGCCCGGTGCCCAGGACCACGATGCCGATGATCATCGCCTTGCGGCGCCACAGGGTCGCCGCCAACTGGCCGAGATTCGGCCCGTCGGCCTCGCCCTCATAGTCGGCCGGCCGGTAGGCGACCTGGTTCTGCGGAGGATAGCGGTACTGATCGTCGGCCATGATCACGGTCATATCACGTCAGGGGTGGCTCGGCGCCGGTCAGGCACGAGGAGGCGTGATCGGATGCTGATGGAACGTGATCGAGGAAACCCGAAACAAGACGCACCCAAGCTACCCGTGTAGCCCGACAGGCCTTATCTGCTGCGTTTCCGATCGAGTCAGCGTTCGCTGCACTGCACCCAAAGCAGTCCATAACAGCGAAACGCTATGACGGGAAAGGGTGTTGTAGTCGACCCACCTGCGGCGATGTCGCTCATTCAAAAATCTTCTCCCCCTCCGGGCGAGAACAAGACCGAGCCATCCGTCGCCGGATGGCTCGACAGTTGAACCAGGGTCTTGACGGGCCGGGCCTCAGGCGGCGGTGTACTTCTCCACGTATTCCGCCCGCACCGGGTTGAACCATGGTGTCACCATCGGCCACCACCACAGATTGTCGACGGCGCCCTCCGGGTAGGCCGCCTCGAACGCGGCCTTGGCCTCCGGCTTGAGCAGGGGCACGGCCTCCGCAACCACGCTGTTGTAGCCGGACTGGTTGGCCATCGCGGCACCCATGTCCGACCGGTACATGTGGTTGATGAAGGCATAGGCGCCCTCCACATTCTCGGCCCCGGTCGGGATCGACATGCCATCGAGCCAGGCGAACCCGCCCTCCTTGGGCATGAGGTACCTGATCCGCCCGCCCGAGGTCCGGCTGAGCACGATGCCCGGCCCGTCCCAGGTGAGGCCGATGACGCAGCCATCCTGGTTGAACGCGGTGTACTGGTCGTCGGCGCTGTTCCAGAACTTCTTGATGTTCTTCTTCAGCTCGATGGCGACCGGCAGGATCTGGTCGAAGATCTTCCGGGAGGTCTCCTCGTCCTTGTAGGCGTCGAGCATGCCGTTGGACTGCAACTTACCTTCCGCATCCATGGTGCGGCCGATTGCGATCAGCGCCGACTTCTGCCGCACCGTGGCCTTGCCGATCATCTCCGGCCGCCACAGATCGCCCAGCGACAGCGTGCCATAGCTGGTCTGGAACGCGCTGCTGTCGTAGGTCATGCCCTCCGTGCCCCAGTTGAAGGGCAGGATGTAGCGCTTGCCGCGATAGGTTCCGCCGAGGTCGATGGACCGCTCGTAGATCGAGGGATAGACAGCCTCGATGTCGATCTTGCTCTCGTCCAGCGGCTGAAGCAGGTCGCCAGCGTCATACCATTGCGGGCCCTCGGTGGTGGTCGGCATGACCAGATCGAAGCCGGCGCCACCCGATGCCTTGAGCTTGTTGAACAGCTCGTCGTTGCTGCCGAACTTGGACAGCTCGATGTCGAGTCCGGTCTCCTCCCGGAAGCTGTCGATCATGTCCTGGTAGATATAGTCCGACCAGGCGTAGACTTTCACCACGCCCGCGGCCGCGGCGTGCCGGCTGACCCAGGGTGCTGCCACGGCGGCCGCCCCGGCACCCATTGCCAGCCTGCCCAGCTCCCGCCGGCGCCAGCTCCGCGCCGCCTCGATCGTGCTGCTCGTCTCGGTCATGGTGCGCACCTATCCCCCATCGATCGGGTGGGCGCGACCATGGTCGGCGACATGCCGGCAGAGCGCCCCGCCATGATAGGAAGTGTCCTGAAGCAGCCAGAGCCGGTCAAGACCGCATCGTGGTACGACGTGACGGTTTCGGCGGATGGCGCACACCGCGCCGGAGCGTTCTAATCCTCGGCCTCGCCCTGAGCACTCCAGTCGACCTCGTCCTCACTCACCAGCATGCCCAGCATGGACGGGCCTTCCTCATGGACACGCTTTCGGTCGCCGCAGACCAGATGATGCCATTCGGGCAGGTCGTAGCCATGCGCCACCAGCCGATAGGCGCAGCTATGCGGCAGCCAGGTGAGCTCGTAGACGTTCTCCGGCGTGATCGCGACGCAGTCCGGGACACGCCGGTGGCGATTGCGGTAGTCGCTGCAGCGATTGGTGCACAGGTCGAGG
>Ga0182739_1004377_pt1 | contig 11722 bp, 7 predicted proteins | sample eDN5th30CBELigBY_FD_128873 | JGI IMG/M metagenome (GOLD analysis project Ga0182739, IMG submission 128873) | Enriched backyard soil microbial communities from Emeryville, California, USA - eDNA 5th pass 30_C BE-Lig BY (version 2) (version 2) | ecosystem: Environmental > Terrestrial > Soil >... | reverse complement strand
TCGAAGCTTCGTTGGTGAGCAGGAAACTGCTTTGGTCCGCACCCTGCCACAGCATGCTCAGGTCAAATCCGTGCCACGCCAGGTTCCCCGTTAACCCATAGATGAGCTGCGGGAAAGAAGGGTCGCCGATAACGACCTCGTCATTGGCATCGATGCGGCCATCGCCGTTCATATCGGCATACTTGATGTCGCCCGGCTGCAGCGTTCCGAACTGCGTGGCCCAGTTGTCTATCTCTTCCTGCGATTGGAACAGCCCCAGCGCCCGGTAGCCAAACTGCGTCCCCAGCGGCCGGCCGGTTCTGCGCCGCTCGGGGTTATCGTAGGTATCGGCCCCTTCAATGATCTCCACGAGCTTGTTCTTCGCATAAGAGACCGTAACGCCCACATCCACCTGGAGCCCGTTCGAAAACTGGTTGAACGTGCTGAGCGACAGGTCGAAGCCTTTGTTGTCCATTACCCCGCCATTGACCTGCGATAGGCCGATGCCATACTCCAGCGGCACCACGGCCGCCGGCGATACCAGCATATCGGAGCGCTTCTCGCTGAACACGTCAAACTCAAAACGCAGCCTGTTGTTGAGTACCGAGCCTTCCAGGCCGATATTGAGTTTCTTTGCGGTCTCCCAGGTAATATTCAGGTTGGGTTCGCTGCGCTCAAAGGCGCCCTGTACCTGCATACCCCCGAATATATAACCCGGGCGTACCCCGTAGGAGCTCAGGTACTGGAACGGGCCACCGGCCAGGTTGCCGGATTTACCGTAAGAGCCACGTAGTTTCAGGTCATTGATCCAGCCGATGTTTTCCATGAACTTTTCTTGCGACAGCCGCCAGCCCAGCGAAACCGCGGGGAAGAACACAAAGCGCTTGCCGGGGGCGAAGTAATAATGCCCGTCATACCGGCCCGAAAATTCGGCCATGTACTTGCCGCTGTAGTTATACGATGCCCGGTAAACAAAGCCCATCTGTTTGGAGCTGCTTGATGAGCCGCCATTATCCAGGTCGCTTTTTGCCGCACTGCCCAGGTCGAGTTCATCCAGGTTTACCTGGTAATTGATGCGTTCGGCATCAAACAGGGCGCGGTCGCCCTGCCTGCGTTCGGCCACGGCGAGGAAATTGACGCCATGGTTGCCGAAATCATTGGTATAGGTGAGGTAGCCCTGCAGGGTGGTGTTTACCCGTTGGTCAAACGCCTGGTTAAGCCGGGGCGCGGTTACGCCACCCCGTACCTCTTCAAATTCGTCGTTGGCATCCAGCTGGTAGTACACATAAGGCGTTTGCCATTGCTTGCCCAGCTGGTAGCTTTTGTCGTAGGCAAATACCCCTTTGAGCGATAGGCCCGGAATGGCCGGTATCTGCTGCTCAATGGAGAGCTGGGAGTACAGGATGTTGTCTTGTTCCCTGTTGTACCCGCTGTTGTAGATAGATGGGAGCAGCGAGTGGCCGGGCAGCCCGTTCGTAAACGAGAGCTGATCCGAAAACAGGGGAGGTTGCTTGGTTACCTGGGTGTAGATGCCCGTGCCGTCTATAGACCCCGGGTTTTTGGTGGCCTCCAACCGCGCCTTCACATCAAGCGATACCAGCGTGGAGGGAGTGGCATTCACATCGATGTTGGTTGCCAGGCTGTACTTCGAGAAGTTGATCACATCCACCGATCCCTGCTGGTAAAGGTACCCGAGTGCGCTGAAGAACCGTATTTTGTCGGTACCGCCGGTAAAGGTGAGGTTGTGGCTGGTCATCGGCGCCCTGAAATCGATGACTTCCTTCACCCAGTCGTGGTTAGGGTAGTGGTCCGGGTCGCTCTGGTCTTTATACAGCTGCAATTCCTCTTCGGTATACTGCGGTGCCAGTCCGGCATTTGCCCGGGCCACATTGAGCGTGGAGGCAAACCCATACGCGTCGAGGTAATCCGGGTAGCGGGTTGGCCGCTGCACGCCGTACCAGCCGTTGTAGCTCAGGTCAATGGTGCCCGCCTTGCCCCGTTTGGTTGTTACCAGTACCACGCCGTTGGCGCCGGCCAGGCCGTAGGGTGCAATTGCCGCCGCGTCTTTAAGCACGGTAATGGTTTCAATCTCGTTGGGATTCAGCTGCGCGAAACTGCGGGGCACCCCATCCACAATGGTGAGCGCTTCCGAGTTGGAACCGGTGGTGCCGATTCCCCGCACGCGGATGTTCGCGGCATCGGCGCCGGGCTCGCCGCTTCCCTGGAACGCCAGCACGCCCGAAACACGGCCGGCGATGCTGTTGTTGATGTTGGCCACGGGGCTTTGCGTGATGACGTCGCCACTGAGGGTCGATACCGATGCCGTTACCTGGCCCTTTTTCTGCGTGCCATAGCCCACCACGATGACCTCGTCGAGGTCGCTGACCGATGGCTGCAGCTGCACATCGATGCGGCTGCGCCCGGCAACGGCCTGCTCGGTGGTGTTAAACCCAACGTATCGGAACACCAGCGTGGCGTCACCGTCGGGAATATCAATGCGGTAGTTGCCGCCCGCATCCGTGGCAGTTGCCACGGCCGTGCCCTGCACGGCTACCGTTACATCTTGCAGGCCATTGCCCTGGCCATCCGTTACCCGGCCGGCAACTTCGCGCTGCTGTGTCAGGCTTGCCTGGTTTGCGGGTGCGGCGGCCCGTGCCGCTACCGGCATGGGCCTCGGTTTAATCACAATGGTTTTGTCTTCCATCTCCCACGTCAGCGGAAGATTGGCCAGCACCTTGTCCATGGCGGCGTGGAGCCCCTCGTTGCGGAAGGTGGCATTCACGTTGGTATAGGCCACATCCTTTCCGGTGAGAAAGAAGAGGTACCCGGTTTGCGCCTGGATGGTGCGCATCACCTCGTTCAACGGCACGTTCCGGGCGTTGAGGGTAACGGTCTGTGCAAACGAGACGGCCTTTACCTGCATCACCGTAAGCACCGTAAGCAACACTGCCAATTTCATCATCAATAACAATCGGTCAAAAAAGGGAACACACAAACCTTTTATGTGTATACGAAAATTCATAAGTTTACACGTTTTCTGGAGTTAATCAACTAGTTACTTTGTCCGCTGGCAGCAATGCCAGTTTGTAGTTAGGTGCATCCGGAAACAGCCGGGTAGTGTTGGTAGCGCTATCCGGTTTTCTTTTAGGGGTGCACCACCTTAAATCAGGGGTCTTTTTTCTTAGTTTTTTTCATAATTCAAATATAGGTTAATAATATTAACGATTGGTTTGTTTAATGTTATCCTTAGGTTAAGGAATAACAACAATGCTATTGCGTTCGCCTTGCTTCATAATCCTGAAATGAATCCCGCTTTTCTTCAGCACCGCCAGCACATGCGAGAGGCTTTTATCCCGCCGGATATCGCCAAAAAAGTACGTCTCGGGTATCTGCCCTTCGTAAACGATGTCTACGTTATACCAACGGGCCAGTTGCTTCATGGCCTCGCGCATTTCGGTTTCCTTAAAGCTGAACAGCCCGTCTTTCCAGGCGGTGAAGGTACTCACGTCGACCGCATTGACCTGGGTGCCGCTGGCCGTCACTACGCTTTGCTGCCCCGGCCGCAGGGTAACGGGTTGCGGGGATTGCGGCGCTGAAGCGCTGCCCCCATCGGATACCACTTTTACCGCGCCCTCCACCAGCGTGGTGCGCACCGCGCCCTCATCGGCATACGCCGCGATGTTGAACTGGGTGCCGAGCACCTCCACGGTTTGGCCCTGGCTTATCACCCTGAACGGGATGTTGCCGTTACTGCCCGTGGCCGCCCGCTGGTGGGTCACGTCAAAATACGCTTCGCCCTCCAGTTCGACCACCCGCTCCCCACCGGTAAACCGCGCCGGGTAACGGAGGGTGGATGCCGCATTGAGCCACACATTGGTGCCGTCGGGCAGGGTCAGTTGGTACGTGCCGCCCTTCGGGGTGGTCAATGCCATGCGGCCAACGTCCGGATGCTCATCGGCGGCCATCGGTTGCCCGCCATCCACCCCGCTGCCATCCAGGTAGGAAATCCCGTTGCCCACCACGATGCCGTGCTGCTCCGTGCTCAATTCGATTACGTTGCCATCTTCCAGCGTCAGCGTGGCCAGGTTTCCACCCGGCAGCACGTCCTCGCCGGCAACGGTCGTCGTTTCGGGTTGCATTTGTTGCTGGTACAGCAGGGCGCCGATAGCCAGCACCACCAGTATCGAGGCGGCCACCGCCCATACCGGCGCCGAACGCAGGCGGGCCAGCAGCGATGGTTTCCGTGCCCGGATGGCTTCGGTCAGTTTCGCTTCCACCCGGCCGGTCAGTGCCTCCAGCCTGTCGGCTGCAACCGGTTGGTCATGCCGGTCGTCCTCCACCGCCGCACGCACAAGTTGGTGGAGCATCACTTCGTCGTCCAACAGTTCGAAATGAGCAAACAAAAGCCTGATTTCCTGCGCTGTGCACGCATTATTCAGGTATCTGTCAAACAATTCGCTTATGTTTTCCTGTTGCTCCATCCGTTGCTTGTTAAGCCGGCCGTTGTGTTCCTATACCTGCCCGCTTTTAAGCTATTACGAATGGCCGCTGAAAAGTAACGGCTCGGCGGCAGTTTTTTTTTAAAATTCCCTGATGAGCAGGTTTATGATTAAAATCAATAAGGCATCCGGGGTAATAACTAGCTTGCTTTTCAGGTAGTGCATGGCTTTCTGGAGGTGATCGTTTACGGTCGATGCGGTGATGCCATATTCATCGGCCACCTCCTTATAACTTTTACCTTCCAGCTTGCAGGCGACAAAGATTTTTTTGCGCTGGGCGGGGAGCTGTTCAATCAGCCGGTTCAGCAGGGAGGCATTTTCTTTCTGGAAAATTGACTCCTCGATATGGGTGTACAGCTCGGTGTTTCCGGCAATAATCTCTTCGAGGATGGCTTTTTCCTTTTTCGCCCTTCTGAACAGGTCGATAACCATATTTTGCGAGATGCGGTACAGGTAGGCTTTGAACGACTTTTCGACATCGATGGATGCCCGGTGTTCCCATACTTTCAAAAAAATGTCTTGCATCATCTCCTCCACCAGGGTTTCGGATTTCAGCAGCCGGAGGAGTTTGTATCCGATGGGGCTTTTATAGGCATGGTAGATCCACAGAAAGGCCTGCTCATCCCCCTGCTGAAGCCTGAGTAACATTTCCTTTTCTATATGTATAGGCCTTGCATGCACAATCAGTATCGCTACAGCTTGTCACAAAATTAGTGATAATATCGGTCAAAGGTCTGAATTATTGTTTAACAACCGTGAAGGCTTCGTGGAAGCCGACCTTCTTGAATTGCAGCAAAGGCATGGGGAAGGAAAAATCATCGCGTTGGTACACGAACAATAAAAGCCATCCGTCAAGTGGCGAATGGCTTGTTAATATTTAACGGCGGAACAAGCTGCCGTTATTTCCTTTTCTTGTCCAAATCTGCACGGACTTCCTTAACAAAATCTTCCGTTACAGTAGCGAAGTTGGCAATTTCAGAAATCGTAAACCTTCCCGCAGCCAAAAGGTTGCTTACAACCTCGTAACTCTTCTTTTCGATGGCCTCTCTGCGAACTGAATCAAATGCATTCTGCGTATCCCATTTGGCCTTTAAACTTGCTTCGTATGCCATACGTTCCTCCCTTTTTAATTTCGCTACTTCCGATATGTTAAAGATAAGCTGAAAAATTCGCTTATCCAAAAATGTCGGAACCTTATCCAGCGTGCTCATATGCTTCAACAGATATATCCATTTATCCGTATCTGTCAGCAAATCACTTTCTTCCTTTGCAAAGTTAGGCAATTTATCAGTTGACAATAAGTTCTTGATGGTCTGATAGAGCCCTTCGGGGTTCTAAAAACTTAAAACCCAGTTTATTGTAAAAAACTTCTCCCGACGCCTTTTCCATCAAGGCGATATCGTGGAAGTAACGATCCTGTTCATTGGCATTCATATTGAACTCCAGAATGCCGATTAAGTAAACTTCCGGCAATTGGTAATCATTGGACGCCTTACCCTTTTTCAGCAACCGCTGGATGAGCCGCGATACATAATACAGTGCCCTGTCCTTGAAGAAGTCCTGCCGGACCCGCTGCATCTCGACGATGAAATACTCGCCGTTATCACCGCGGCAATGCAGGTCGAAAACAACGCGTTTGTCCTCACCGTCATCGCCATCGTGTTCGTTAGGTGCATATTCGAGATCAACGATATGCTTCTCTCCCTGGAAAAGGTCGTTTAGGAACTCCTTTAAAATTTCCTTGTTGGGCTCCTGGCCGAAAAGATGGCGAAATCCCCAGTCAGTTAAAGGGTCTATGAATTTCCCTACTTTAGGTTCTTTGGTATTGGTCATACGCAAAGATAAAAATTTTAGCTTAATTTTTCCGATCATTAACGGGCTAATTAGCTTTAACCAACTGGTATTAGGTATTTTATCAACGGATGTAAGATAACGAAGCACGATAAATCCAGAAGCTCGTTTATGGTGAGTGCAATAAAAGTAATCCTGCTTATCACATCTTCGATACATTCACATTAATCACATGAATATTACAGCTAAATTCACTTTATTTAATATATAAAAAACGATAATTGTGTATTATTTATCAAACAAAACAACATAATATTTATATGAAAATTAAAACCTACCTGATTTTTATGGCAATTATATTGTCATTGAGCGCTAAATCTCAAGAAATCAACCAAAATCACCAAGCAAATTATCAACTTGCAGCCAAATTTTCTCCGGAAAAGCTAAAAACATTAATTTTCTCCACATCGGTTAATCCAAATTGGCTTGAAAAATCCAACCAATTTTGGTATGCCTATGAATCACCCGGCGGAAAGCACTGGTACCTGGTCGATCCGGCGGCGCGAAGCAAGCGCAAGCTATTTGATAACGTACAGTTGGCGCGCCAGCTTACACGCATTGTCAAAGACCCCTTCGATGCCCGGCACATCGATTTGCGCAACCTCAAGTTCACCGACGACGAGCAAAAAATCAGGTTTGAGGTAACCAGTTCAAAAGATACGCTGAAAACCAAGGAGGAGCGGGAAAAAGCAACCAACAAAACCGACTCCCTGAAGAAGAAAGTGTTTTACCTGGAATACGACTTGCAGACGCAGCAGCTCGTGGAGCTTGCAGACAGCGTCAAACCGAAGCCGCACCTTTCGTGGGCGTCGTTCTCGCCAGATACCACGACGGTGGTGTTTGCCAAGAATTACAACCTCTATTGGATGGATCGCGCCAATTATGAAAAGGCCCGGAAAGACGAAAAAGACAGCACCATTGTGGAGCACCAGTTTACTGCCGACGGTGTGCAATACTATGCATGGGGTGGCGACCCTAACAATACCACGAGCGACGACAAAGACGGAAGCGAGGAGCGCCGGCGGGCATCCATCACGTGGTCGCCCGATGGCCGCCATTTCGTGGTAACGCGCAAGGACACCCGGGGCATCAACCCGCTTTGGGTGATTAACAACGTGGGTGGGAAACGCCCGACACTGGAGACCTACAAATACCAGATGCCCGGCGAGGCAGACAGCACCGAGCAGGAACTTTACCTGTTTGACTTCGCCACCAAAGCGCCGCGAAAAATAGCCGTTCCGGCGTTCAAAAACCAGCGACTGACCATCTGGAGTGATTCGCCTCGTTTTGGGCGCGGGGGGGGTAACACGGATGAAATCCGGATCAATACGTGGCTGGGCGACGACGAGCGCTTCTTCTTTGCGCGCACCAGCCGCGATATGAAGCGAATCGACGTGGGCACGGTAGCGGTTGACGGATCGGTAGTCATTCTTGTTGAAGAACGCTCCAATACCTACCTCGATGTGCAGCGCCCTGAGCTTATCAACAATGGCAAGGAATTCGTTTTTTGGTCGGAGCGCGACGGCTGGGGCCACTTTTACCTCTACGACGACCAGGGGAACCTGAAAAACCAAATCACTTCTGGCGAGTACTTCGCTGCTTCAGCCGTTGGCGTGGACGAACGGAGCCGGACCCTGTATTTCGAAGCCAATGGGCGCGAACCCGGCGAAGACCCCTACTACCAACACCTCTACAGCGTCAAGCTCGATGGCAGTGGCCTGAAGCTACTGAACGCCGGCGACTACGACCACCAGTCGGTCATGGATGAAGACAACCGCTATTTCGTCGACAACTATTCGCGGGTGAATACCACGCCGGCGTCGGCGCTTTACAACAGCGCGGGCCAGAAGATCCTGGATTTGGAAGAAGCCGACCTGTCTAATCTATTTGCCGCAGGCTACCGATTCCCCGAACCTTTTACGGTAAAAGCAGGCGATGGCATCACCGACCTGTATGGCGTTATGTACAAGCCCTTTGATTTTGATTCCACGCGGGTGTACCCCATCATCGAATACGTGTATCCCGGCCCGCAGACCGAATCGGTCAACAAAGCCTTTGGGCGCAGCATGGACCGTATTGATCGCCTGGCCCAGTTCGGGTTCGTTGTCGTTACGGTAGGCAACAGGGGTGGCCACCCCGCCCGCTCCAAATGGTACCACACCTACGGTTACGGTAACCTGCGCGATTATGGCCTTGCAGATAAAAAGGCGGCTGTGGAGCAACTCGCCGCCAGGCATGCCTTTATCGATATCAATCGCGTGGGCATCACCGGCCATTCCGGTGGCGGCTTTATGTCGACCGCGGCCATGTTGGTTTACCCCGACTTCTTCAAGGTCGCCGTTTCCGGGGCCGGTAACCACGAAAACAACATTTACAACCGGAATTGGAGCGAGCGGCACCACGGGGTTACCGAGCGCATTACCCCCAAGGGCGACACCACGTTTTCATACAGCATCGAGAAAAACACCGAGCTTGCCCAAAACCTGAAAGGGCGCCTGCTGCTGGCCACCGGCGATATCGACAATAACGTGCACCCGGCCAACACCATCCGCATGGCCGAGGCCCTCATCAAAGCCAACAAGCGGTTTGATTTCCTGTTGTTGCCCGGTCAGCGCCACGGCTTCGGAAACATGACCGAGTATTTTTTCTGGAAAATGGGCGATTATTTCTGCGAACACCTGCTGCATGATTACCAAGACGACGTAGACATCATCGAAATCAACAAAGAAAAGCCCCGGAGCCGTTAGCCGCCCAGGCGCCAAACCACTCAACAAAAAGCCGCCCCGGATACTTACCGGGGCGGCTTTTCAATGCGGTATAAGTGTGCAGCAGCGCGCTATGGCCGCATGCGTGTGGTAAACGTCTGATAGTTCTGGCTGACGCCAATCTGGCCGTTTCCAACCAAATTCAGCGTCAGCGACACCGTTTCGCCTTCCGGCACACTGCCCGGTATCACTTCGTACAGGATATACGCAGAGGAACTGTTTGCCGGCATGGTAAATGTCCGCATTCCCGGTGCGACAAACTCAAAATGGGTTCCCTCAACGGCGGTACTTTCGTCGCTGATGCTGAACTCGATTTCCGCATCGTTTGGTAGTTGCGGGCCCACCAGCTGCACCAATACCGAATCGACATCCCGTTCATTTACCGAAATGTATTTCGATAATGCTGTCATGGGCGAGCCCGATGCATTAGGAAACACGCCTTCAGGCACATAGGCAGCCGTACGGCCGAACAAGTGGTTCTTGAATTCCACTACCGTGGGTCCGGTATAGGTGAGTTCGCGCTCTTCCATGCAGCCCACCACAGCCAATAGCAACAGGGCGCCCATTAAACACTTCACATGTATATTTTTCATATCGTTCAATTTAAAAGATTAATAACCCGGATTTTGCGGCAATTCCGGAAACAACGTAATCTGCGTGGCCGGGATGCTGGCCAGTATCCGGAAATCATCGTGCGGAATAAAACTGGCTCCGGTCGCTTGCGCCGGCTTGGTTATTCCTTCGCCCCAACGTTTGAGGTCGAACCAGCGTTGCCCTTCGAAATGCAGTTCGCGCACCCGCTCCACCTTGATATAGCCCATGATGGCTGCACCCGTGGGCACATCGGCTACGGATGCGTTCCGATTGGTTCTCAACTCACTAACCAGCGCCGCAGCCTCACCATAACGCTCCAGGCGCGCCAGTGCCTCGGCTTTCATCAGCAGCACGTCGCTGTAGCGGATAATATTGAGGTTATCGGCATACAGCCCCGCCGCGCCGTTGTATTTGTTAGACCAGTTGTACCCCGCGTCTTCAAAAATCAGCCCCAGACGGTCATCGCCCTCATCAAACAATTCGAACACCTCGTTTGCCAGCGTTTGGCCGCCAAACGTCTGGATACCGTTGTACCCCGGGCGGTGCGTATATCCGTAAGGCGAATCGCCCGAACCCAACGCTTGCGTGGCGAAATCCACGGTGAGTTGGGTGAAGGCTTCCGGATTGTTTTCCGACGTGAAAGCCGAAACGATGTCATCCGTCAGTACGGCATCCGAATTGGTGAATGCCGCATCGAAGTCGCTGATGGCCGATTCCCACCGTTCCCAATATAAATTGAGCCTTCCCCGCAACGCATAGGCTGTACCTAATGTCAAATAGGCATTGCTTGTTTTGGTGGCGTTTGCAAACAAGCCGATGGCCGTGGTCAGATCATTCTCCACTTGCGTGTAGGTTTCTACGATAGATGACCTGCGGATGGGTTGTGCACTTTCCACACTGTTTGTGGGCGTCAGCCGTATCACGGCACTCCGGTCAAAGCCGGCACCGGTACCGGTTGTGGGGATCTTGTTGGGTTCATACCCATACACGCGTGCCAGGTCAAAATAAACCAGCCCGCGCAGCGTGTAGGCCTGTGCCAACACACTGTTCAGCCGCGGCTGCTCGCTGTCGGTAACCGGAATGTCGGGCGCGCTTGCCAATATTTCATTCAAATCGTTTATGATCTGGTACGATACCTGCCAGGAGCTGTAGTGCGCTCCGATATTGTTCACGTTTACGGTATTCCACCGTTGGGAGGAATGTTCCGAAGCCGTGTAGATGTTGTCGGCAAGTGCATCGCCCATCAATACGAGATCCCGTCCGTAAGAGGCGTTAGACCGTATCATGCGGTTGTAAGCGGAATTAAGTACCGCTTCGGCACCGGTTACGTTCTGAAAAACCATTCCGGATGAAAGTTCGTTTTTTGGTTCGATTTCGACCATACTTTCGCATGCCGTGATCAGCAAACCGATCGACAGCGCATATATCCCTAAAAGTTTATTTCTCATGATTCATCAAGCGTTAAAATGTAAAATTGGCACCCACCGTATAGGTACGCGGATGCGGATAAACATTGAGGTTGCCCGTAAACGACGTGTTTTCCGGGTCTTCTCCCGTATATTCCGTGATGGTCCACAGGTTCATGGCCTGCACGTAGGCCTGTAGGCCCTGTATCCCGATGCTGGAGAGCCAGTTCGCAGGGAGGTTATAGCTGAGCGAAACCTGCTTCAGGCGGATGTAAGAGGCGTCCTGCACCCAGCGTGAAGAGAATGTGGTGATGGCCGTACTTCCGGGTTCGGCGCCACCCCAATAAGGCCGGGGTACGGTAGCAATTTCACCGGGGGCAGACCAGGCATTGTATAATTGCGATTCGAGGGCGTTATAACCGTATGCGCCAGAAAGTTCAAGCGCGTAGTTTGTCTGGGTCAACGCCGTATTTCCATATTGGTACTGGAACAGCGCTTCGAGGCTAAGCCCCCTGTAGGAGAATGTGTTGTTCCACCCGCCGTAGAAATCGGGGTTGTACGAACCGATGATTTGGCGATCCACGGCGGTTTGCGGCGTATAGGTAATGTTGCCGTCTGCATCGTAGTA
>Ga0182739_1004376_pt1 | contig 11723 bp, 10 predicted proteins | sample eDN5th30CBELigBY_FD_128873 | JGI IMG/M metagenome (GOLD analysis project Ga0182739, IMG submission 128873) | Enriched backyard soil microbial communities from Emeryville, California, USA - eDNA 5th pass 30_C BE-Lig BY (version 2) (version 2) | ecosystem: Environmental > Terrestrial > Soil >... | reverse complement strand
CCCGATCATGTCCCAGAGCTTGCTGGTATCGATGGTCTGCGCGGTCATGCCGGGTCCTCTTTCTTCTTCGCAATTCGCGACTCAACGACCGCACGCAACGCCAGTTCCGCAGAGACCGTGAAGCATCTAGGCTGACGCCATGAAAATCTGCCTCTACGGCGCCGGCTCGATCGGCGGGATCATCGGCGCCCACCTCGCGCGCGTGAAAGGCGTCGAGGTGAGCCTAATTGCACGCGGCGCCCATCTCGACGCCATCCGCCGCAACGGCTTGCGGCTGATCTCGCCGCACGAGGAGTTCACGGTCAGGGTAAACGCAACCGACGATCCTGCCGAACTCGGCCCCCAGGACGTCGTCTTCATCACCCTGAAAACGCACCAGTACCTCACGGTCCTCGACAAGGTGATGCCGTTGCTGGGTCCGCAGACTGCACTGATCCCGCCGACCACCGGCGCGCCCTACTGGTTCTTTCACAAACTGGCTGGCCCATTCGAGGGCAGCCGCCTGAAGCGCATGGACCCGAACGGCCGGCAATGGTCAATTTTCGGCCCCGAGCGGGCGCTGGGTTGCGCCTACTGGGCGGGCGGCGTCGTACCCGAGCCCGGCGTCGCGCATCTCGAGAACGAAGTGTGCTACCTCCCGCTGGGTGAGCCCGACGGTTCGAGTTCACCGCGTGTCGCCGCGCTCAGCGCGGCCATGACCGAGGCCGGGCTCAAGGCACCGGTGAAGGCCGACATCCGAGCCGAGATCTGGAGCAAGATGATCAACAGTCTCACCTGGAACCCGATCGCGGTGCTGACTTTGGCCGACAATGGCGGCATCGGTCGCAGCACCGGCGCTGTCGAGGTCGCCCGGCGCATGATGACGGAAGCCGAGGCGGTCGCTGCCAGATTCGGCGCGACGATGGCGACGCCGATGGAAAAGCGTATCGAGTTCACCGTTGGCTTGGGCGACCACAAAATGTCCATGCTGACCGACCTTCAGTCCGGCAAGCCGCTCGAGATCGACGCGCTCGCCGATTCGATCGCCGACCTCAGCGAGTTGGCAGGCGTCGAGACGCCGACCATCGACATGATGCTGGCGCTGCTGAAGCTGCGGGCGACGCAACCTTAAAGGGGCCAAACATCACATACACTCCGTCGCCTCGACCGGAGCGCCGCAGGCGCGGAGTGGAGAGGCCTTCGCTCCACCAATAGCCGGCAACTTGTGGAGAAAAGGTCTCTCCACTCCGCCTCGCTTCGCGAGCCTCCGGCCGAGACGACGGGCTTTGTTTGCGTATGCCCATCATCACACACCGCCCCCGAGCAACTACCAGTTCTCCTTCCACGGCCTGATGTCCATCTCGAAGGTCCAGGCGCTGCGCTTCTGACGGTGGAGTTGCCAGTAGGTCTCGGCGATGTCGTCGGGGTTGAGGATCGCGTCCGGGCCGGCATTGTAGCGGTCGGGGAAGTTGGCCTTGATCCATTCGGTGTCGATGGCGCCGTCGACGATGACGTGCGCGACATGGATGTTCTGAGGGCCAAGCTCGCGCGCCATCGATTGCGCCAGCGCTCGCACCGCATGCTTGCCGCCGGCGAAGGCCGAGAAGCCGCGGCCACCGCGGATCGACGCGGTGGCCCCGGTGAAGATCATCGTGCCCTTGCCGCGCGGCACCATGGCCTTGGCCGCCTCGCGCGCCGTCAGGAAGCCGGCGAAAGCCGTCATTTCCCAGACCTTGCGATAGACCCGGGAGGTCGTGTCGCGAATGTCGAACCGCACGTTGCCGCCGATGTTGAAGACGAAGACCTCAACCTCGCCGATCTCGGTCTCGATCTGGCGGAACAGCGCCTCGACCTGCGCCTCGTCGCGGGCGTCGGAGCCGAAGGGATGGACCCGGCCGCCTTCTTCCACGATGCGCGCCACCAGCGACTGAAGCTTGTCGGCACTGCGACGCGTCACGACGGCGGTATAGCCTTGGCGCGCGAAGCGGCGGGCGATGGCGCCGCCCGTCGCATCACCCGCCCCGATCACGACGCAGACCTTGTCTCTCGCCATGGCGTTTCTCCTTTGCCACCCAATCTGTCGGCCATGACCGGGTGGCTCAAGGGAGATTACGTCATGACCGGCTGAGTTTCGGCCCTCCCCCTCAGCGCGTGCGCCTTGCGCAACTCGGCGGCGGTGAGGCCGGTACCATCAGGGCGCCAGCCCGGCGCGCCGAACAGGTACATCCAGACTTCTCGGGCCGAGCGCGCCGAGGCGAGGTCCTTCACGAGGCCCACCCACGGACCGAAGTTCAGCGCTACCGGATTGCGCGACGAGACCGTGGGCGAGACCAGGCCGAAGTCGCAGGGCAGGTCGTCGCGCTCCGGCACATAGGTTCCGAACAGGCGGTCGAAGACGACCAGCACGCCGCCGAAATTGGCATCGAGATACTCCGGATTGCGCGCGTGATGAACGCGATGAGCGGACGGCGTGTTGAGGACATATTCGAGCCAGCCGAGCTTCGGGATCCAGTCGGCATGGATCCAGAACTGGTACAGCAGGTTCAGGAACAGCGCCGTGAGCACCGTCTCCGGCGTGAAACCCAGCAGCACCAGCGGCGTGAAGAAGATCGAGGTGCCAGTGAAGCGGCCGATCCAGCCCAGACGGTAGGCCATGGCGAAGTTGAACTGGTTGGGCGAGTGATGGACCGAGTGCGACGACCAGAACCATCGCACGGTGTGACTGGCGCGATGGAACCAGTAGTAGAAGAATTCGAGCCCGACGACGAGCAGCAGCACCGACCAGACGCTGTCGAGCGACTGGGTCAACAGACGATGCTCGTACATCCAGCCGAGCCACGGCGCGGCAAACGTGTAGGGAATGAAGGCCAGCAGGCGGCGGCCTGCGAGATCGCCCAGCGAGCAAGCCCAGGATTTCCAATCGTAGGCCTCGGCCCGCGTGCGCGATTGCCAGATGCCTTCGATCAGCGCCGCCGCCATCACGAGCGGCAGGATAGCGAGATAGAGAATGGCGAGTGACTGCACGAAAGCCTCCGGATGACTTGCCGGCGCCCAGTATATGAGTGATGCTCATATTCTGTTACTCGCCTTCCCCTACCAGGTGCCGCCATGGCCTCCCCCCGCCAAGCCCCTGAAAAAAAACGAAGATTCCCTCGGCAAGCGCGGGCGGCACAGACCGTTGCCTCGATCGTCGAAGCCGCTGCTCAGATTCTCGAAAAGGGCGGCCTCACCGCCTTCACCACCAACGCGGTGGCCGAGCGGGCCGGCGTCAGCATCGGCACGCTCTATCAGTACTTCGCCGACAAGAATGCGCTACTCGTGGCGCTGGCCCGTGGCGAGATGGACGCAGCGCTGCGCGAGGTCGGCCGGGCTCTGCAGGGCGGCGACGATCCCTCGGTCGAGGGACGCGTGCGGGCGATGGTACGGGCGATCGTCCACGCCTTTCGCGGCCGGCAGCGCGCCCGCAAGGCGGTCGTCCAGGCGCTGCTGGCGCAGGGAAACGGCATCGAGCTGATGGCGCCCGTCGCGGCGTTCATCGCCCGCGCTGGCGAAACCGTGGGGCGCGGGCCGAACCCGCTGGTCGGACCGCTCACGCGCGAACAGGCCTTCGTGGTGTCGCGCGCCCTCATGGGCGTCGTCCGCGCCGCGGTGCTGGAGGAGCAGTCCTTCCTCGCCAGCCGGGCCTTCGAAGATGAGATCGTGCGGATGATCGTCGCCTATCTGAGTGCCGTCTCCGCGGCTGGCGAACGCCAGCCCTGAGCGATCGCGCCCGCAAAAGCCGCGACTTCGTCCTGCCAGTCCCGACGTTTTGAATCGGCCGAGCTTTCCGTCCTGCGTCCGGCGAAATCGAGATGCACACCGCTCTCCTGCGGGAACAGGCGTCCCGTGAGCAATCGCGCGTAGGTCGCCGCCGATCGGCGCGGCGTGCTGGCGCCGGGCATCGTCCGCGCCACCACCGGCAGGATCGTCGACCAGGCCCAACGATCGAAGGCGGAGCGGGTGCGTGCCAGCCCCGTGCCCGGCATCAGGCCGGGATCGTAGGCGAACCAGCGCGGACCACCCGCGGGCGTACGGCGCGCAAGGGCGTAGACATGCAGAATGGCCACCAGTTTGGACGTGGCATAGCGATCCATGCCCTGCTGCTTGGCCGGCACGCTGGCGTCGAGGTCGCCGCAGGCCACCCGCTCGATTCCCGGATAGATCCCGCCCCGGAAACCGAACCGGCGGGCGCCGGGGTCAGCGGGGTCATGCGTTCCGCTTGCCGTAAAGGCGACCGCCGCGCGCGACTCGAGGCACGGCAACAGCCGGTCGACCAGCATCGCGTGTGCCAACCAGTTCGCCTGCAGTGTCTCTTCGTAGCCGTCATTCGTCATGTGTCGGGTGCGCACGTTCTGGCCCCCGGCATTGGCGGCTATCGAGGCGAGATGATCGCCTGAGAGATGCTTCGTCACCGCGTCGGCAAACTGGGCCGTCGATGCGAGCGAGGAGAGATCGAGCGGCAGGATATGCAGGCGATCTTCACCTGCGACACTGCGCAGCGCCTGCGCTTCCGCAGGCCGGCGAGCACCGGCGACGACACGAGTTGCGGGTTCCGCGAGCAGAAGGCGCACGAGTTCAAGGCCGAGCCCGGATGTGGCTCCAGTGACGAGATGGGTGGCTGTCATTCTTTGACTCCGGCTGAGGTCCATTGAAAATGGAAACTCGGTTGCTGACCGTCCATTCGCATCGGAGTCCCGCCGTGCCGGCCGCCCTGAAACCGCGCAAGAAGCCCCTCCAGACCCGCTCGACCGCAACGGTGGATGCCATCGTCGAGGCGACCGTTCGCATTCTGAGGCGTGACGGATGGGCTGCCTGCACGACGACGCGCATCGCGACGCTGGCCGGCGTCTCCGTCGGCTCCCTCTATCAGTACTTCCCCAACCGAAACGCGATCGCCGTCGAGATCGTCCGACAGCGCACCCGCACCTATCTGACCGCGGTCATCGCCGCAGACCTTTCGGCGGCCGCCACGCCGGAAGAGACCATCGAAGCAGCCATCGCAGCCTTCGTGACCGAGAAGCGCAAAGGACTCGCCGTCTCGCTGGCGCTACGCGACGCATTGCCCGAAGTGCAGGGGCGTCAGGCGATCATCGAGGAAGCGCGACGGTTCGTGCCGGCCCTTCAAGCCAAGCTCGCGACGGCCGGTGCAAGGATCGACGACCCGAGGCAACTCGCCGTGGCGCTTGCCGCCGTTGAAGGAGCCGTTTGGGAGATGATGGCCCAGGACGAGGGCGCGACCGAACGGCCCGAAGCGATCGCCGCCTTGTCGCGGGTCTTCCGGGCCGCCGCGGGCTTCAGCCCTGCGGCAGGGGCACGTTGAGCAGCACGCCGAACTCGCGCGCAAGATCGCAGCTTACGCGCGCGTGCACCTTGCCCTGCTTGTCGAAGAAGCGGCCGGTCTCGTTCACCGGAAAGACGCCTTCGTGCCAGATGCCGGGATGGATGTAGATGCCGAAGCTGCCGTCCGACCAGAAAGCCTTGAAGGTCTCAGGCTGGAGATCGTCGCCCGGCAGCGCGGCCGGCACGACGAAGGGTTTGCCGTCGAGAGGCCAGAAGAGCTGCCCGCCATCGGGGTGGTAGTTGCAGTGCCACAGGAGCACCCGGCCATCGCTCAGTTTGACGCCGGGCCGCACCGTCTCCGGCAGGTCACGGAAGCCGATGACATAGTGGCCGCCGACCGCCTCGTTGCGGCCGATCAGCTCGTTGTCACGCCATTCGCAGGTGAAGATGCCCTCGGTCGTGCCGCCTTCGATACCAGTGCCGGCATCGAGCTTGCGCGAGCCAGTGAGCGGCCACGGCACGATCTCGATCTTCTGCTTCTTCGGATCGCGCACGACCTCGCCGTAGCCCTTGATCGTCTCGCGGTTGGCACGGATCAGGGGAACGTCGAGCAGGCGCAGCCCGGCCGGCACGTCGGGATTGAGATAATCGAAGACGACGCCGTCATGCATGTCGCTGGCCCCTACGCTGCCTTGCCCAGATCCTCGCCGGCCAGCGCGCGTTCAATCAGCTTCACGACATTGTCGCGGCCATAGAGCTTGATGAAGGCGCCCATGCGCGGCCCCTGCTCGCTGCCGAGCAGCACCTCGTAGAGCGTCTTGAACCACTGCCGCAGCTCTTCCTTGGCGAAATGGCGCTTACCCGCCTCATAGACCTCGTCCTGAATGAGTTCCGCTGTCGCATCTTCGGGCATCCTGCGCAGCGTCTCGAGCAGGTCCTGCAGCGCCGGGCGCTCACGGTCGTTGGGCAGCCGGAATTTCTTCGAGGACTTCACGAAGTCCTGGTAATAGGCGACCGCACCGGCGAGGAGCCGGTCGAGATAGGGCGCGGTCTCCGGCGTCGCGCCCGGCACGTAGCGGCGCAGATACTGCCAGAGAACATCCTTGTCCTCGGTGTTGGCGACACCCGCGAGATTGAGCAGCATCCCGAAGGTAACGCCGGCCGCCGAATTGGCAGGCGCCGCACCGTCATGGATGTGCCAGGCCGGATTCTCGAGCGCGCGTGCCGGCTCCTCGGCCGGCAACTTCTCGACCAGCGAGAGATAGTCGTCGATGGCCCGCGGGATCACGTCGAAATGGAGCCGCTTCGCGCGTCGCGGCTGCTGGTGCATGTAGAGCGCCAGCGATTCGGGCGATGCGTAACGCAGCCATTCCTCGACCGAGAGGCCGTTGCCCTTGGACTTCGAGATCTTCTTTCCTTCCTCGTCGAGGAAGAGTTCGTAGTTGAAGCCCTCCGGCGGCTTGCCGCCGAGGATGCGCACGATCTTGGCGGAGAGTTCGGCCGAAGGAATGAGATCCTTGCCGTACATCTCGTAGTCGACGTCGAGCGCAAACCAGCGGCCCGCCCAGTCGGCCTTCCACTGCAGCTTGACGTTACCGCCGGTGACCGGCGTCTCGACCATCGAGCCGTCCTCGTCGCGATAGACGATGGTGCCGGCATCGGCGTCGGTCTTGATCACCGGCGCCTGCAGTACGCGGCCCGTCTTGGGCGAAATCGGCAGGAAGATGGAGTAGGTCGCGCGGCGCTCCTCGCCCAGCGTCGGCAGCATGACCGCCTGGACCTCGTCGTAGTGACGCAGCATCGAGAGCAGCATCTTGTCGAAGCGGCCCGACTGGTACCATTCGGTTGCCGACTGGAACTCGTACTCGAAGCCGAACGAATCGAGGAAGGCGCGCAGGCGAGCGTTGTTCGCCGCACCAAAACTCGGATGCTCGTTGCTGAACGGGTCGGGCACCGAAGTCAGCGGCTTGCCGAGATGGGCCGCCAGCATCTCCTTGTTGGGGACGTTGTCCGGCACCTTGCGCAGGCCGTCCATGTCGTCGGAGAAGCAGAACAGCCGCGCCGGCACGTCGGACAGACGGCGGAAGGCCTGGCGCACCATCGTCGTGCGCACGACCTCGCCGAACGTGCCGATATGCGGCAGGCCCGACGGGCCGTAGCCGGTCTCGAACAGCACATAGCCTTTCGCCGGCGCTTTGCCGCCGGTGCGGGCGACGAGCTTGCGGGCTTCTTCAAACGGCCACGCGCGCGCGGCCTCGGCAAGGGTACGATCGATCTGGGACATGGGTCGGCCAAACTAGGTGCGAGGGCCATTTGCGTCAATTGCAGCAGCGGCCCAAAGTGCCGCGTCTGCAATGAATAAACGCGCACTCTCGCTCTCGATCGGCGGCCTGCTGGCGATGGCAGCCGGTATCGGCGTCGGCCGCTTCGTCTACACGCCGATCCTGCCGGCCATGGTCGAGGCCCTGTCCCTCAGCAAGTCGCAGGCCGGGCTGATCGCCTCGGCGAATTTCCTGGGCTATCTCGCGGGCGCGCTGCTGGCGGCCGCGCGCCTGCCGGGCTCGCGCCGTTTCTGGCTGCTGGCTTCCCTCGCGGTCACGGCGATCTGCCTGCTGGGCATGGGCCTTGCGACCGCGATGCCGGTCTTCATCAGCCTGCGCATCGTCGCGGGTGGGGCGAGTGCCTTCGCGCTGATCTTCAGCTCTGCGCTCGTGATCGACCGTCTGAGCGCCTCGGGACAGGGGGCGCTCTCCGCTGTGCATTTCGCGGGCGTCGGCGTCGGCATCTCCGTCTCGGCAATCATCGTTGCCGTTCTGCTCCAGCTGGGCGCCGCCTGGAGCCTGCTCTGGTACGCCAGCGCGGTGTTTGCCGTCGCAGCAGGTTTCGCCGTCGCCTGGCTGGTGCCGCCCGACGAGACGGCGGCGCGAACGGTGAAACGTCCGACCGGCATGCGCCTGTCCGCCGACTTCGTGGCCCTTCTTCTCGCCTACGGCCTGTTCGGCTTCGGCTACGTCATCACCGCAACCTTCATCGTCGACATGGTCCGCGGGGCTTCGTCGATCGCCCCGCTCGAACCCTACATCTGGCTGCTGTTCGGCCTCTGCGCCGTTCCCTCGGTGGCACTGTGGACTGCACTTGGCCGACGCTGGGGCGTCCTTCGCATCTACGCCGTGGCCTGTATCGTCGAGGCGGCGGGCGTCGCGGCCAGTGCGCTGTGGCTGCATCCGGTAAGCATCGTGATCTCGGCGGTGTTCGTGGGGGGTACCTTCGTAAGCCTGACGGCACTCGGCCTCGTCGCCACACGTTCGAGCGGCAGCGATCCGCGGGGACGCATCGCGTTGATGACGGTCTCGTTCAGCATCGGCCAAATCCTAGGGCCGGCCTTCGCGGGCTACGTCTATGACGCCACGGGGAGTCTCGCGATGCCGCTGCTGGCCGCCGTCGCCGCGCTCGTGCTGGCCGCCGTCCTGTCGCTGATGGCCGACGCCAGGCGCCGCGCCCTCAGCCCTTCCAGGTGAAGGGGAAGAGCTGCTGGCGCACGAAGCCGGTCGGCATGTAGTCGCCCAGAACGCCGTATTTGCCGGGGAAGCGCCGATCGGATTTCACCGCCGTGCCGAAGATATAGTCGATGAAGGCAAAGTGGGCGGCGTAGTTGCGGTCGATCGCCTCGCGCTCGGAACTGTGATGCCAGTGGTGGAAGTCGGGCGTCACGATCAGCCACTTGAGCGGTGCCTTGCCGAAGATCGCCGGCAGCCGGACGTTGGCGTGGTTGAACACCGCCTGGAAGCCCACGATCACGATATAGACGTCGGTGACCGCCTGGCTGAACCCCAGCACGTAGAGCACGCCCAGGATCGACACACGCGTCGTCAGCAGTTCGAACAGATGGAGCCGCGAGCCGGCCATCCAATCCATGTGCTCGGCGCTGTGATGCACGGCGTGGAAGCGCCAGAGGAACGGGATCTCGTGATAGGCGCGGTGCGTCCAGTACTGCACGAGGTCGGCGACCAGCAGGACGAGGAAGAGCGCCGCGAAGAACGGCAGGCCGCCCACCCATTTCTGCAGAGGATCCCACACCAGCCAGCCGAACAGCCGGTGAATCGCGAAGTTCACGATCAACAGCGCCAGGCCGACCAGCAGGTGGTTTACGATGAAATGCGTGAAGTCGGTCTGCCATCCCGGTCGGAAGACCGGCTGGTCGCGATGCAGCGGCGCCATCTTCTCGATCAGGATGAAGATCATGCTCGAACCGAGCAGGTCGAGGATGAACCAGTCGAGGCCGACATAGGGCGTATTGTCGGGAAAGTCGGATACGGGGACCCGGTGGCCGCCCATCGCCACGGCGAGGATGATCAGGGCCAGCGCCGTGCCGTTCAGCCAGCGATTGCGGCGCTGGGCCAGATTGGCGATCGCCATGCCACCCGCAATCACCATGCCGACCAGCAGAACCTGCCGGAGCAGGCCCACGTCGTACTTCTTTCGCAGATCCGGCGTGGTCAAATACTCGGGAAAATGGAACGCCAGCACGGCAAGCACTGCGAGACCACCCAGCGTGAGCGCGATGATGCCGGTGATCTTGCCCTTGCCAACGGGGAGGGCGCCGGACTGGTGGAAGACGGCGGTGGTCTTCTTGATGACGGGAGGTGGTTTCATGACACATGATTTTAGACGCAACCGACAGTCGCTGCATCGGACATTTGCTCTGTGCTATTCACCGCCCGGTGACGATCCTCGCGACCTCCTCCTGGCCGGCCCTGGTCGCGACTGCCCGCGGCGCGCTGTGGCGTGCCCCTGACAGCACGCTGGAGCGTCTCTCGGGCACCGATGCAGGACGTCGGGCGGCCGGCAACCGGCCGCTGGTCTGCCACGCGCCCGCGGTGGCGGCACGACTCGGGCTCGAGGACCTCCCGGCACACGATCTGCTCGAACTCTTCGCCTTCGTGCGACCGGCACGCTTCTGCCTACCGACCGTGCGCGGCCTGTGCGACGCGCTCGGCATGGAAGTCCCCGCGACGCCCGAACAGGAGGTGTCGGCCCTGCCGGCGCTCGCGCGCGCTCTGCTCGACGAGCTCGACGACATGGCGGCGCTGGCTTCGTCCGAAATGAAGGAAACGGCGCTCGCCATGGCCCGTGGCCGATGGAGCTGGGGCGCTGCGGTGCTCGACGCCCTCGGCCTCGATCAGGCGAGCAAGAAATCCCGCCCCGGCGCAGGCCTCGATATCTGGAAGAGCCTGCCCGTGTGGGAAGAGCCGCCGCCCGCACCGCCACCCGGCAGCCAGCCGGTCGAGCCGCGTGAAGCGAGATTGCGATTGGCCCATCTCGTCTCGGCCGGCTCCAACATGGCCGAGGCCCGGCCGACCCAGAGCGATTATGCCTCGGCCGCCAGCGGGGCCTTCGCGCCGCGCGAGGAGGAAGGCAAACCCCATGTCGTGCTGGTCGAGGCCGGCACCGGCGTCGGCAAGACCCTGGGCTATGTCGCGCCCGCCAGCCTGTGGGCCGAGAAGAACGGCGCGCCGGTCTGGATCTCGACCTACACGCGCAACCTGCAGCGCCAAATCGACACCGAGCTCGACCGACTGCATCGTGACTCCGCCGAAAAGCGGCGCCGCGTCGTCATCCGCAAGGGTCGCGAGAACTATCTCTGCCTGTTGAACTTCCAGGAGGCGGCAATGCGCACCGGCCTGATGCCGGAGAATGCGGTTGGTCTCGGCCTGATGGCGCGCTGGGCGTTGGCCAGCCGCGACGGCGACATGATTGGCGGCGACCTGCCGGCCTGGCTGCTCGACCTGGTCGGCCGCAGCCGCGTGCAGCGGCTGGCCGACCGGCGCGGAGAGTGCATCTACTCGGCGTGCGAGCATTATCGGAAGTGTTACGTCGAGCGTACCATCCGCCGCGCGCGCCAGGCCGACATCGTCATCGCCAACCACGCGCTGGTGATGATCCAGGCGGCGATGGGAGGCCTCGACGACGCCACGCGGCCGTTGCGCTACGTCTTCGATGAGGGCCATCACCTGTTCGAGGCCGCCGACGGCGCCTTCGGCGCGCATCTGAGCGGCGTCGAGACCTCGGATCTGCGGCGCTGGCTGCTGGGTGCGGAGGGACGTCGCGGCAGCCGTGCGCGCGGATTGGAACGCAGGGTCAGCGACATTCTCGGCGAGGATGTCGAAGCGCAGAATGCTTTGCGCCGTCTGCTCGATCTCGCCCAGCAGCTCCCCTCCTCCAACTGGCAGACGCGGCTGGCCGACGGCACCGTGCTCGGCCCGGCCGAAGAGTTTCTCGCGCTGGTGCGCCAGCAGGTGCGCGCGCGATCAGCCGGCGACGATCAGGGCTTCGGCCAGGAATGCGACGTGCGCCCCCTCAATCCCGGCCTGCTTGAGGCCGCCGACCGGCTGGCCGATGCGCTCGAGAAGATGCTGCAGCCTGTG
>Ga0182739_1004374_pt1 | contig 11728 bp, 5 predicted proteins | sample eDN5th30CBELigBY_FD_128873 | JGI IMG/M metagenome (GOLD analysis project Ga0182739, IMG submission 128873) | Enriched backyard soil microbial communities from Emeryville, California, USA - eDNA 5th pass 30_C BE-Lig BY (version 2) (version 2) | ecosystem: Environmental > Terrestrial > Soil >... | reverse complement strand
TCCGGGCGCGCTTCTTCGTAGAAGACGCGGTCGTTGCCCGACACCGGCGGTACCAGGTTCAACCCGTCGAGGCCGCCGCGCAGGAACACGTGCACGATGGTGTCGTAGGGATTGGCCGCGGCCTGCGCGGGGTCGGAGAACAGCAGCGAAGGCCCGGCGACGGCGCCGACCGCGGCGGTCGCGCAGCAGCCCTTGAGGAATTCGCGGCGGTCGAGGAGCAGGCGGTCCTTGGATGAGCTTGGCATGACGGGCTCCTCAGCGGGCCAGGAATTCGGGCGACATCAGCACCAGCGACACCATCGAGCGCAGGCGTTGCTGGTTGTAATGGCGCTTGAGATCGTTGCCGGCCCACGCATCGGTGTCGGAGATGACATCGCCGGCAGCGCCGTTCTGGCGCATGAAGTCGACCAGCACGCTGCGCCGTGCGGGAAGGTAGCCCAGCAGGCGCTTGCACCAGAAGTCGACCAGCGCGGTCGACGTCCACTGCGACACGCCGCTGCGCGTGGCGTCCAGGATCGGCAGCAGCGGCACCTCGCCGTCCTTCGTTTCGGCCAGCCAGTTGAGCAGCTTCCAGGTCATGCCCAGGCTGTTCGAACCGGACCACGCGACCGCGGTGTCCGGATAGCCGTTCGGCGCCGGCCAGTCGTAGGGCATGTGGCCGGTGAAGCCCATGCGCCAGCTGAACTCGTCGCTCTTGCCGTCGCCCACGCGCGGCGTCCAGTTGCTGCCCGACGTGCGCAGCGCGGCGGCCACGGCCTCGAACGGGCGCCGGCGCTTCTCGCCCCAGCCGTTGAACGCTGCGTCCGACAGCAGGATGTGGCGCAGCGTGCGCTTGATCTGGTCCGGCTTCTGCCAGTTGGCGCGGAACACCGCTGCGGCGCTGTCGATCAGCTGCTGGCTGGGGCGGTCGGCGCAAAAGCGGCGGATCAGCTTCTTGCAGATGAACTTCGCCACGCGCGGATGGCTGGCGAGGCGGTCGAGGATGTCGCGACCGTCCTTGAGCGCCGGCTGTTCGGGATTGAGGAACATGCCCAGCGGGAACTTCGGCCCGGCGTCGTGCCAGCTCGAGCGGTAGACGAACGTGCCGTCGTCCTCGGCCGGGAATTCCCAGTGCCCGTCCTTCACCGTCCAGCCGGTGAATGCGGCGGCGGCCTCGTACACGTCGACGTCGGTGTAGCCGATCGGATACGACGGGTCTTCCGGGCAGGGCGGAACCTTGAACGGGTCGACGAAGCCGAGGTAATTCTCCGTGCCGAAGGTGTGCAGTTCCATCAGTTCGCGGGCGAAGTTCTCGTTCGGGCCGGCGCGGGTGTTGGAGCGGTTGTCGAGGTAGTACAGCATCGCCGTGCTCTGGGCGACCGCCTCGAGCATGGTGCGGAAGTTGCCGAAGGCGTTGGCGCGGATCACGTCGCGGTCGTAGTGCACGTAGACGGGGCCGGCCGAGTAGTCGGTGGCCATGACGTTGAAATGGTCGTGCCAGAAGGTGACCAGCAGCTCGCGCAGCTGGCGCTTCGAATGCACTGCGCGCACCAGCGACGCGCGCTGGATTTCCCACGCCGGGCGCATGCGCACTTCCCAGGCCGGGTCTCCCAGCACGTGGTCGGTCCAGAGCTGCTGCAGGCTCTTGCCGAGCGTGGTGTAACCGGCGGATGCCAGGCGCGATTCGACCGCGCTGTCGTCGATCGATTCCCAGTCGAGCTGGCGGTCGACGTAGGCGGTCATGCGCGCAGTGTCGGTGCTGCCCAGCGCGTTGAACGCGGCGATGTCGGCGGCGGTGGCGCCGTAGCTCATGTTGCCCAGGGCGCGGATCGCCAGCGCGGGCTTCGGCAGCGTGATCAGTACCGGGGCCGACATGCCGCCGGTTGCCGGCGCGCCGAAGGGCTCGCCCAGGCCGGGCGGCGCGTTCGCGGCGACGTCGCTGTCGCCGGAGGCGAGGAAAGGCGTGACCGCATTGGAGACCGCGGCGCGCGACGGAGGCAGGGCGAATGCGTCGCTCGCGCCTGCCGCATCGTCGCGGTGCGCGGATGGAAGGGACTGGTAATGCAGCGGCTTGCCGCTGCCGTAGCGCTGCTCGAGGATCGCGCGCGCGCGCGGCGTATCGACTTCGCGCCGGAGGTTGGCCACCTGGCGCGGCCGCGGCGATGCTGCAGGGACATGCGCGGGCGCCATCGGCGCGGGCGCATCGAGCAGGAAGTCGGCAGGCGCCGGGCACTGCAGCCCGGCTTCGGCAAGGCGCGCGGTCGGCATCGCGCCGGGCGACAACGGATTGGACATGGACATTCCCCGTGAAACTCCCCTGTACGGCGAGTATGGGGTGAATTCCACAGGGAGTTGTGATCGCCTTCGCAGAGCCGGCCGCGGACCGGCCGTCGCCCTCAAATCAGGCCGGTGGCGTAGAACACGCCGATCACCACGAATACCGCAAGCGTCTTGATGATGGTGATCGCGAACACGTCCTTGTAGGACTGGCGATGGGTCAGCCCGGTGACGGCCAGCAGGGTGATCACCGCGCCGTTGTGCGGCAGCGTGTCCATGCCGCCGGAGGCCATCGCGGCCACGCGGTGGAAGACTTCCAGCGGAATCCCGGCCGCCTGCGCGTTGGCGATGAACGTCTCCGACATCGCCGCCAGCGCGATGCTCATGCCGCCGGAGGCCGAACCGGTGATGCCGGCCAGTGCGGTCACGGTGACCGCCTCGTTGACCAGCGGGTTGGGGATCGCGCCCAGCGCGTTGGCCACCACCAGGAAGCCGGGCAGGGCAGCGATCACCGCGCCGAAGCCGTACTCGGAGGCGGTGTTCATCGACGCCAGCAGCGCGCCGCCGATCGCCGACCTGGTGCCCTCGGCGAAACTCGCCAGCACGGGCTTCCATGCGAACGCAAGCACGGTGAGGATGCCGACCAGCAAGGCGCCCTGTACCGCCCAGATCGCGGAGATCTTGGAGATCTCCTGCACCACCGGCGCGGCGTTGCCGACCACGGCCGGCACGAACTCATGGCTGTCGCCGTAGGCGCGGGGGATCCAGTCGGTGAACAGCTTGTTGGTCACGCCCACCAGCACCAGCGGCAGGATCGCGATGAAGGGGTTGGCGAGCCTGCCGCCGGTGAACTCGGCCGGTTCGTTCGCCAGCGTTGCCGCGTCGCCGTAGCCTTCGCCGGCTTTCAGGGCGTTGCGCCGGCGCCAGTCGAGGTAGCCCATGCCCACGACGAGGATGAACACGCCGCCCAGCGTGCCCAGCCACGGCGCCGCCCAGGTATTGGTACCGAAGAACGAGGCGGGGATGATGTTCTGGATCTGCGGCGTACCCGGCAGCGCGTCCATGGTGAAGGTGAATGCGCCCAGCGCGATGGTGCCGGGGATCAGGCGCTTGGGGATATCGCTCTGGCGGAACAGCTCGGCCGCGAACGGGTACACCGCGAACACCACCACGAACAGCGACACGCCGCCGTAGGTCAGCAGCGCGCACACCAGCACGATCGACAGCATTGCGCGCTGCGCGCCGACGATGCGGATGGTGGCTTTCACGATCGCCTTGGAGAAGCCGGAGATCTCGATCAGCTTGCCGAACACCGCGCCGAGCAGGAACACCGGGAAATACAGCTTCAGGAACCCGACCATCTTGTCCATGAACAGGCCGGTGAACATCGGCGCGACCAGCGAGGGGTCGGTGAGCAGCACCGCGCCGAGCGCCGCGATCGGCGCGAACAGGATCACGCTGTAGCCGCGATAGGCGACGAACATCAGGAAACACAGCGCGGCCAGCACGATCAGGAACGCCATTGGCTTACCCCAGCACGAGTCCGTTGCGCGACCCAGGGCCGTGCATCCTCGGGGCGACAGTGTCGTCACCGGTGGCGTCCGAGGCCCATTGTCCGAAGGTACGATGCCGCGCGCCGCGCCGCGGCCATAGCCTTGCGACCAATCTGCGGCGCATGCCGCGCGGCGTGCATCCTGAGGGGAGAAGATTCGATGAAGCGCAAGCATTTGAGCCTGGCGATCGGTTGCGTCCTGTTGTCGCCGGCGGCGTGGGCACAGCAGGCCGGCGATCCCGTCGCGCAGGACGCCCAAGTACAGGCGCAGCCCCCGGCCACGTCTGCGCAGGCCGACGCCGACGCCCGCACCCTGGACACGGTGACGGTCACCGCGCGTCGCCGCACCGAGTCGATCCAGGACGTGCCGGTCGCTGTCAGCGCCTTCGGCGAAGAGCAACTCGCCGACCTGCAGGCCAGCGACATCAGCGGTCTGCAGGGCGCGGTGCCGAACATGAACATGGTGCAGGGCCGCGGTTCGGCCAACAGCGTCAACGTGTTCATCCGCGGCATCGGCCAGCCCGACGCGCTGCAGACGTTCGATCCGGGCGTGGGCATGTACGTCGACGACGTCTATTACTCGCGCATCAACGGCGCGATGTTCTCGCTGTTCGACATCCAGCAGGTGGAAGTGCTGCGCGGCCCGCAGGGCACGCTGTACGGCAAGAACTCGACCGGCGGCGCGATCAAGCTGACCACGAAGAATCCGTTCGACAACGAGGGCGGCTCGGTCGAGCTGACCGCGGGTGACCATGGCCGCAACGAGGCGCGGTTCTACGCCAGCGGCAAGTTCAGCGACACGCTGGCGGCGAGCATCGCCGGCGCTTCGATCCGCAACGACGGCTACGTGCGCGACGCGGCCACCGGCCGCCATTTCAACAACGACGACACCCAGGCGCTGCGCGCGAAACTGGCGTTCGCGCCGAGCGACAACTTCCGCGCGACGCTGTCGCTGGACCACACCGAGCAGGACGTCGCGCTGACCCTGGGCCGGCCGATGGCGCCGCTGCGCCAGACCGACCTGGCGCTGGGCGTGGTGGTGCTGCAGCCGGGTGAAACCGGCGACTGGGACTACCGCGCCCGCACCTCGTTCGGCCCGCCGGGCCACGGCCAGACGCTGGAGCACTCCGGCGGCTCGCTGTCGATGGAGTGGGACATCAACAGCCAGTGGCTGTTCAAGAGCATCAGCTCGTACCGCAAGCTCAGGACCCATTCGTTCATCGACATCGACGCCTCCGAGTTCGAACTGGGCGACGTGCTGGTGGCCCTGGACCAGAAGCAGGCCAGCCAGGAGTTCCAGCTGCAGTACGACAACGGCAGCAACCTGCACGCCACCTTCGGCGCGTACTACATGCGCGAGAACGTACCGTCGTACCAGGAGGCCTATGCCGACGACCTGTTCGCGCTGGCCGGCATGCCGATCAGCTTCCTGCGCACCATCGACGACGACCTGACCACCACGAGCGTGGCAGCCTTCGCCCACGCCAGCTGGGAATTCGTGCCGACCTGGACCCTGGCCGCAGGCGTGCGCTGGACCCGCGACAACAAGGAGTACGACCGCAGCACCAGCACGTTCTGGGGCGCCCCGTTCGGCGCGCTGAACGAGACCGTCGCCTTCCGCGCCGAGCATGACTGGACCGCCGTCACGCCGTCGGTCAGCCTGCAGAAGGCCTTCAGCGACAACCTGATGGGCTACGTGTCGGCCAACCGCGGCTTCAAGTCGGGCGGCTTCAACGGCCGCGCCAACACGGTGTACGACACCCAGCACGCGCAGTTCGATCCCGAGTACGTGTGGACGTACGAGGTCGGCCTGAAGGCCAGTTCCACCGACAAGCGCCTGCGCGGCAGCGTGGCGGCGTTCAAGAGCGATTACAGCGACTTCCAGGCGCGCGTGTCGCAGGACGTGGGCACCTTCCCGGTGCTCAACGCCGCCGAGCTCGACATCCAGGGCATCGAGCTCGAGGGCAGCGCGCTGCTGGGCGAATCCACCGTGCTCAGCGCGCAGGTGGGCTGGCTGGATGCGAAGTACAAGAAGTTCGACGACTTCCGCCTCGACCCGTCATACCCCGGCTACGACCCGACGGTGAACCACGACCACGTGCCGTTCTCGCCCAAGGTCACCGCGCGGCTGGCGCTGCAGCACAGCTTCAGCCTCGGCGACAGCGGCACGCTCGGCGTCGGTGGCGACGTCTCGTATCGCGACAAGACCTGGTTGAGCGTGGACAACCGCGACGTGCTCAGCCAGGACGCGTACACCCTGGTCGGCCTGTTCGGCGTGTGGGACTCGCCGCAGTACAGTTGGCAGGTGCGCGCCGGCGTGCGCAACCTGACCGACAAGATCTACAAGACCGAAGGCCAGGAGTTCGCCAGCGTGGGCAACATCCAGACCGCTTATTACGGCCTGCCGCGCAACTGGTACATCTCGGCGCGCTACAACTTCTGAGTGCGGGAGCGGTGGGGAACGATGGCGGGCTTCGGCCCGCCTTTTTTCTTCCTCGAATTCCGGGGGAGTGTTGCATTTGCGATGCCGGCATGGTGTCGGGTGCGAGTGCCCCTGTTCGGACTTGCATGGTGACTCTGCAAGCGCAAACAAGAAGCTTCGTTTGCCTTGGGCAAGCTCCCGATCCGCCGGCCGCAACGGGACGGGTCAGGTCGTGACGGAGCGTGCAATTGGACGGCAAGCACGAAAGCTCTCGCGGAATCGGAAGCAAAACTTCTTGCTTCGCAGGATTCCGGAAGGGTTGTCCGGGCCAGTCTGTTGCGACCTGACGGGCCTCGGCGCTCGTGCCATCGTCGCAGGCACAATGCCCATGCACGGGCGAGGGGAGTCGCGGCAACCGGTTGCGCCGGATATCCTCGGCGCCAGCGGGGAGCGTTCGTGCACGACAGCCTGGAACCACCAATGACACCGGAACCACGCCGATGCTGAGCATCGGCGTCGTCGTGCTGGCCGCGGTGCTGTGGCTGGCGTTGATGTTCGGCACCGCGCTGTACGGCGAGCGCCATCCTGCGTTGCTGGCGCGGCACTGGCGGCACGTGTACGCGCTGTCGCTGGCGGTGCACTGCACCTCGTGGTCGTTCTACGGCACCGTCACCCAGGCTGCGCGCTACGGCTGGCCGCTGCCGCCGACCTTCCTCGGCGCGATCGCGTTCTACGCGCTGGCCGTGGCCTTCATGGTGCGGCTGGTGCGGCTGGCGCGCGAGACCAACGGTACCTCGCTCGCGGACCTGATCGCCACGCGCCTAGGCAAGGACGCGTGGCTGGCCGCGGTGGTGACACTGGTCGCGGCGCTCGGGCTGATTCCCTACATCGCGCTGCAGCTCAAGGCGGTGACGATGAGCTTCGTCACCCTGACCGGCGACGGCGCGCGCGGCGACGTGTCGCTGTGGCGCGACGGCTCGCTGTACGTGGCGCTGGCGATGGCGCTGTTCGCGATGCTGTTCGGCACCCGGCGCGCGAGCGCGGTCGAGCACAACCGCGGCCTGGTGCTGGCGATCGCGTTCGAGTCGATGTTCAAGCTCGCGGCGATGCTCGCGCTGGGCGCGTTCGTCTGGTTCGGGCTGGGCGAGCTGCCCGAGGCGCCGCCGCCGATCGCGCAGCAGACCACCGACGGCTTCGCGCCGCTGGTGCTGCTCGGCGCGCTGGCGATGTTCATCCTGCCGCACCAGTTCCACGTCGGCGTGGTCGAGTGCCGCGACGAGGGCGACGTGCGTACCGCGCGCTGGCAGTTCCCGCTGTACCTGCTGCTGATCGCGCTGCCGGCGCTGCCGCTGGCGCGCGCGGGCGGTGCGCTGCTCGGCGACGGCGTGCCGTCGGACATGTACGCGCTGGCGCTGCCGTTCTCGCGCGGGCACGAAGGCGTGGCGCTTTTCGCCTTCCTTGGCGGGCTCAGCGCAGCCACCGGCATGGTGGTGGTGAGCACGCTGACGCTGAGCCTGATGATCGGCAACCACTGGTTCGCGCCGGGGCTGCTGCGCGGGGCGTGGTCGCGGGGTGGCGACGACGGTGACCGCCGCGGCGACGTGCTGCTGCTGCGCCGGGCCGGCATCGCCGCGACCATGCTGCTGGCCTGGGCCTACAGCCGCCAGGTCGCCGGCAGCGATGCGCTGGCGGACGTGGGCGCGGTGTCGTTCTCGGCGCTGGCGACGCTGGCGCCGGCGCTGGCGTTCGCGGTGTGGCGGCCGCAGACGCCGGCGCGCGCGGCGACCGTCGGCATCGTCGTCGCCTTCGCGGTCTGGGCATGGGTGATGCTCGTGCCGATGTGGGTGGCCGCTACCGGCGGCGACGCGGGCTGGCTGCAGCGCGGTCCGCTGGGCCTGGCGTGGCTGTCGCCCGATGGGCTGTTCGGCCTGACCGGCTGGAGCCGGCTCGGGCGCGCGGTGGGCGCGAGCCTGTTCTCCGGCACGCTGGCGACGATCCTGGTCGCCACGGCGCGCGTGGCGCCCAACCGCCGCACTGCACGCGGCTCGGACCTGCGCACGCTGCGCAGCGCCGGGCGGCGCTTCCTGCCGGCGCGCAGCGTCGACGAGCTGCTTGAAGGTGCGCCGGCGACCGGGCCGGTGCCGGCGCGGATCGAGGCGCGGCTCGAACGCGAACTGGCCGCGGTGCTCGGCAGCGCGTCGGCGCGGCTGCTGCTCGATGCCGCGCGCCGCCAGGCGGGGCCGGACCTCGACACCGTCGCCGCGATCGTCGGCGAGGCCTCGCAGGACCTGCGCTTCAACCAGCGCGTGCTGGAGGGTGCGCTGGAGAACATGAGCCAGGGCATCAGCGTGGTCGACGCGCAGCTGCGGCTGGTGGCGTGGAACCGGCGCTACGCGGAGCTGTTCGATTTCCCGCCGGAGCTGCTGCAGGTCGGCCGCCCGATCGCCGACCTCAGCCGCTGGGCGCTGTCCCGGCTGCCGCCCGGCGGCGACCTCGAAGGCGCGCTGCAGCGGCGCCTGGCGTACATGCGCGCCGGCAGCCCGCACCTGACCGAGCGGGTGATGCCCGACGGCAGCATCGTCGAGATCCGCGGCAACCCGATGCCCGGCGGCGGATTCGTCGCGACGTACACCGACGTCACCGAGTTCCGCAGCGTCGAGCGCGGGCTGCGCCAGGCCAACGAGACGCTGGAACAGCGCGTTGGCGAGCGCACGGCGCTGCTCGAATCAGCCAAGCGCGAGGCCGAGCACGCCAATGATGCCAAGAGCCGCTTCCTCACCGCGATCGGCCACGACCTGATGCAGCCGCTGCATGCCGCGCACCTGTTCACCGACACGCTGTCGCAGCAGCTCGCCGACCCCGCGCAGCGCGACGCGGTGGTGCAGATCCGCGGCGCGCTCGATTCGACCACCGACCTGTTGACCGGGCTGTTCGACATGTCGCGGCTGGAGGCGGGCGGGCTGGTGCCGCAGCCGCGCGAGTTCCCACTGGCCGAGGTGCTGGAGCCGCTGGCGTCGGAGTTCCGCGCCATGGCCGGCGAGCGCGGGCTCGCGTTCGCCTGCGTGCCCACGGCGGCATGGGTCAGAAGCGATCCGCAGCTGCTGCGGCGGGTGCTGCAGAATTTCCTCGCCAACGCAGTGCGCTACACCGCAAGCGGCGGCATCCTGCTCGGCGTGCGCCGCGCCGGCGGTTCGCTGCGGGTCGAGGTGCACGACACCGGTCCGGGCATCGAACCGGCGCAGCAGGCGGCGATCTTCGAGGAGTTCCGCCGCGGCGACGGCGCGGTCGGGCAGGGGCTCGGATTGGGCCTTGCGATCGCCGACCGCATCGCGAAGCTGCTGGAAGCCCCGCTGACGCTGCGCAGCCGCGTCGGTCGCGGCACGGTGTTCGCGCTGGAAGTCCCGCGCGTGCCGACGCGCGCGAGCGCCGCCGCAGCCGGAAGGCGGGGCATTGCCGGCACCCGCGTGCTGATCGTCGACAACGAGCCCGCGGGCCTGCAGTCGCTGCGCGTGCTGCTGGAAGGCTGGGGATGCGAGGTGGACGCCGTGGCCGACGGCGATGCGGCGGAAGCCGCCATGGCCGCGAACGACGCATCGCTGTGGCTGTTCGACTACCACCTCGACGACGGCGACACCGGCGCGGCGCTGCACGCGCGGCTGGCGCGGCGTTTCGGCGCGCGGCCGGCGCTGATCCTCAGCGGCGACGGCGGCGATGCAGTGCGCCGTGCGGTGCACGAGGCCGGCCTGCCGCTACTGGCCAAACCGGTCAAGCCGCTGGCGCTCAAGTCGGTGCTCGACCGCCTGCTGGCCGCCCGTGCGGCATAGGTCGGGGCTGCGCCCCCGACGTTTTGAACCGCGGGTCTACGCCTGGTGTGCGCAGGAGCGCCCCATGGGCGCGATGCTTCTTGATGTCCGATCAAATCCCGGAAAAGCATCGCGCCCATGGGGCGCTCCTACGGGATTCGGGTCAACCGATGCGGCGGGCCAATCGATGCGCCCGCATTCCCGATGGCCAACGCGTCGGGGGCGTAGCCCCGACCTACGGCTCCAGATGCCGCGCCGGGTCGCTGAGTTCGAGTTCGCGCAGCACCACGCCGGCCTGGGTGCGGTTGCGCACGCCGAGGCGGTCGAAGATCGCCGACAGGTGCGCCTTCACCGTGCGCTCCTGCACGTCGAGGCGGTCGGCGATCTGCTTGTTGAGCAGGCCCTCGGCGACCAGCACCAACACCCGGAACTGCTGCGGCGACAGGCTGGCCAGGCGCGCGGCCAGCGCGCTGTCGTCGGCGGAAGACTGCGCGCGCGTCACCGCCGCGCGCAGCGACGCCGGCAGCCACTGTTCGCAGGCCATCACGCTGCGGATCGCGTCGCGCAGCTCGTCCAGCCCGGCGCTCTTGGGCAGGTAGCCGGCGGCGCCGTGGTCAAGCGCGCGCCGCACCACGCGCGGGTCGTCGTTGGCGGACACCACGATCACCGCCACGCCCGGATGCTGGGCGCGGATCGCGGCCAGCCCGGCCAGGCCATGGTTGCCGGGCATGTGCAGGTCCAGCAGGACCAGGTCGATGCCCGGTTCGGCGTCGAGCGCGGCCAGCACGCTGTCGAGCGAATCGGCTTCGCGCACCTGCAGCGCGTCCACGGCGTCGGCCGCGGCCTGGCGCAGGGCGGCGCGGAACAGCGGGTGGTCGTCGGCGATCAGCAAGGTGGGCATTGCCGCGATTCTCGCAGGAATCCGCGCGCTGGCGGCCCGCGGCACACTGGTACCAAAGTACGATGATCGAACCGACCGGGCTTGCTACTGTCGCGGCATGACCAGAATTCCTGCCCGTGCCGCGACCGTCCTGTCCCTTGCCCTGCTGCTGGGCGCCTGCGCCAGCGGGCCGCAGCGCGACGCCACGGAGGCCCCGATGTTCACGTCCGAATGCAGCAGCGACCATCGCGGCAGCGACGACCTGCTGACCGCGGGCCTCGGCCTCGACGGCCTGCGTGCGATGGTGCCGCCGGCCTTTGCCGATGCAGCGCGCCCGACCGCGGCCGAACTGCGCCGCCGTGCGATCTGGAGCAACTGGCGCGGCATCGCCGACCTTGCCCCGGGCGGCGGCTACGGCACGCTGTACGGCACCACGCAGGCGGTGCCGGGACGCGAATTCTCTGCGCTGGCGAAGATAGAAGGCGCGAACCAGCCGCATCGCGTGCTGGTGCAGGTCCCCGACGCGTTCGACACGGCCAGGCGTTGCGTCGTGGTGGCGCCGGCCTCCGGTTCGCGCGGCGTGTACGGCGCGATCTCCATCGCCGCGGCCTGGGGCTTGCCGAAGGGCTGCGCGGTCGCCTACACCGACAAGGGCGCGGGGAGCGATTACTTCGACCTCGATGCGCAGGCGGGCGTGCGCGTCGACGGCACGGCGGGCTCGCCAGCGGACGGCGACGTGGCCTTCGTGCCGGACGCGCCGGCAGTCGCCAGCGGCGTTGCGTTCAAGCACGCGCATTCGAAGGACAACCCGGAGG